>Ga0137384_10004487_pt1 | contig 11184 bp, 15 predicted proteins | sample SagtaG_2_FD_104922 | JGI IMG/M metagenome (GOLD analysis project Ga0137384, IMG submission 104922) | Vadose zone soil microbial communities from Sagehorn Ranch, Mendocino, California, USA - Sage2_R_60_16 metaG | ecosystem: Environmental > Terrestrial > Soil > Vadose zone | place: USA...
ATCAAAACTTCACTTGCGGCGCTTGGTCGAGTGTTTGGCGCTCGTTACCGATGTTGAAGAATTCGTGCGGCACAAAGCCGAGGGCACCCGCGAACAGCACGATTGGGAATTGCTGGATCATGCTGTTGTATCCCTGGACCATGCCGTTGAAAAAGCGACGCGCGTTGGCGAGCTTGTTCTCGATGCCGGTCAAATCGGCCTGCAGCTGCTGGAAGTTGCTGTTGGCCTTGAGGTTCGGATAGGCCTCCTCCATAGCGAACATTTGCCGCATTGCTCCGCCCAGAATGGATTCCGCTTGTGCCTTGGCCGCAGCTCCCTGCGCTGCCACGGCGGCGTTTCTTGCCTCCACCACCGCGTCGAGCGTGCCGCGCTCGTGGCCGGCATAGCCCTTGATGGTCTCGACCAGGTTGGGAACGAGGTCGTGGCGTTGCTTGAGCTGCACGTCGATGTCGGCGAAGGCCTGATTACATTGCTGTCGCATTGCAACGAGCCGATTGTAGGTCACGATGGCTTTGTGCAAGACAACGCGGGCGCTACCGAGAACAATCCATCCGGAAACGGACATGAGGCGCGGCTCCCGATGCGGTACTCGCATGCCCAGCGTGACGCAGACAGGGGTGGGCTGCCTACCCCAAAGTGTCTGTCGCTGCGGACGACGGCATCCGGTGATCACGAGGCTTCGATCGCGCGGCGCATGTCGCGCCCGCGCGTAACGAACATCGGAACTCGTTGCTGATAGTCTCGGTATTCATCTCCGAACTGCTCGATCAGCTCACCCTCCTCCCGGCGCGCGAGGTGCACCTAGACGAGCACGATTACAGCGGCAGCGAGATCATCCCAGACGGAAAAGGGGCCTCGTTCTAGTATGATCTTCGACACGTTTGACACCCGGAACGTTCTCGGCCGCTAACCGCCAGGCATGGCGTTCGTCCTCGCTCTCCACAAATCCCAAGAAGTGAATGACGCCATCCTGCACGACGATATCCTTGCTGATCAGATGCGCCCAGCGCTGCCCTTCAACCTCGGCAAAAAGCCGCTCACGAATGGCACGGTCATCAACGCTTGCAGGTGTAGCATCGGCCGTCACCAGAGCCTGCAGAAAATCGCCGCGTGTTACAATGCCGACGAGGTTCCCATTCTCGACGACCAGCACGCGTTTGATACGATGCTGCTTCATGATCTTTGCACATTCAGCAAGCGAAGCCGTCGGAGCTACGGTAATCACAGGAGCGGCCATGACCTCCCCGGCGATATGGCCGTGTGTCTTGACGTAATCACGCGCCAGAGCGTTTGCGCCGGTAAAGACGGCCAGCCACGCGGGCCGGCGCTGGTCACCGATGACTTGTGCGTGCTCGATCAGATCGCCCTCGCCGACGATCCCGATTACGCGCTTCTCTCGATCGATCACTGGCACGCCACTGATACGCTTCGTGTACATGAGTTTCGCGACATCGCGGATAGGGGTCTCCGGTGTGACGCTAAAGACCTCGGTTGTCATGACATCAGCTACTGTCAACATGGGCTTTCTCCAGAATTCGTCAGCAGGTCAGGAACGTTGGCGACTTTTCTAGGTCGCCGCCGGTCGGGCGTCGCTGGGTGCCGGACGCCCGGCACCTGAGGCGCGCCGCGACCACAGTGGCCGCTGTTGCGGCCACTTCAGCTGATGACGATGGGTCTGGGAGGATACGGGTCCGGCGGGCTGCGGCGATCTCGAAATGCCGAAATCCCGAAGGGACCTGTCACCGTGGGGGCAATCGTCGCAAGAACATCTGTCACAGGAAGAAGCGCGTTGGCCGCGGCGCAGTATGCACTGCAACCGATCGCAGATACGCCGCAGGCCTTCCCCATGCAGCCGTGGCACGGTACCGCCCTCTGCTTTACATTCGAAGGAGCGGTTAATTGGGCGGCGACCGATGCTCCTGGCTCAATTCGGGCGTCAGTTCGCCCACTACTTCGCGCCGAAGTCGGCGCCATCAGCGCGACAGCTAAAAGAAGCAATACCAACAGACGACCCATAGCGCCGCTCCTGAATACAGGATAGCAGCAGACTAATGCTTTTGCCCGCTGCTTTTGCCCGCGTTTATAACGCCTATGGGCCTGAAACGTTCCGTCATCGGTCCCCGACCGCTCAGACGACAAACTGGTCCCAGCTTGCTTTCGGTTGAATTCTCTGCATATCTAAATAGCCGGGGACAACCTCGGTTCCCGATGTTGGGGTAGGAATCGCTCACGCCCAACGCGCTCCTTCCAGAGCATCGAGCGGAATCTTGAGATAGCGCTTGCCGTTGTCCTCCGGATCCGGAAGTCGTCCACCCCGGATGTTGACCTGAAGCGAATGCAAGATCAGCTTAGGCATCGGCAGCTCTTTGTCACGATGCTCACGGAGTGAGACGAACGCCTCCTCAGTCCTTGCTTTCGTTAGATGGGTATTCTCCGCCCTCTGTTGCGCAACAGTGCTCTCCCAGGCAGGCTTTCGGCCGCCCCGCCTGCTGCGGTGGTGAGCTCTCCGGACCGCCCTGCATCTCATATCAAACGGCTGCCGTGCTTCGAGGCATGTGGTTCCTGGGGCAGCCGCGGACCGTTCGAGCCCGTCAGCGTGCGCGTCGCCGAGAACGGCCGGATCCATGTCGCCGCCGGGGCGGCCATGATGAATGGCATCATGGGCACAATGAGCGCGATGTCGAGAAATCCCGGTTTATTTTTGTCGTGGGTCGTCCGCCGGGTTTAGATAATTTATGCCCCAGGGGCCAATACCGTGTTGCTGGATAATCGTCTCTTCACTGGTCCAGCCGAAATGATGGATTGTTGCGGGCATCTCGAAGATACTTCCGGCGGGGAGTGGCTTGCCTTTTGTAGTATCCAGCTTATCGCCAAGACCCAGGTTGAAGGTGCCCGAGATCACGGTCACCGTCACCTTCGCGGGATGCCAGTGAGCCGGGATCTTATAGTTGGCCGGGAACTTCAAGCGAACGGCGAAGAGACCGGGTCTGTTGAACGACCCTTCAATCACGGCCATGCTCGCACCAGGCGGCAGCATAGGTGGTGCGCCTGTCCAGTCGAGTTCGGCTGGCGTCAGGCTCCTGGGTTGCGGCTCTTGCGCGTAGACGGCCGGCGAAGCGGCGAGGCCGGCGATGAGAATGCCCGCGCGGCCAAGGGTCATTGCGAACTTACGCATGGGAGATCCTCCTTCTAACCTGCTTCAGGTCGGTTGGCGCGGGCGCGCCGAAACTCCGATCTGAATATGGTTTCTGTTTTACGCCGCGTCTGCGGGGAGGCACATGACTGCAATCATACGCTCACGATTTCTTGAGCCGGATGCTATGACCGGTACGTTCGATCGCGCCTACTCGCTCAAGGCCGGCTAGCGTACGATAAAGGGCTTCACGAGTTAGACCCAACTCGCTGGCGATGTCCTGAAGCTGATCTCGCAAGTTTACCGTGCCATCAGATCCGGCGTTGTGATCGAGGTAGAGCATCACCCGTTCTTTGGCGGAGCGGACTTTCATGAGCTCAAGACGGTGCCGCAACTCTATGACTTGATAGGCAACGCGCGCCAGGAAAGACATAGCGTTTTTTGGGTCCGCGCCAAGAGCGTTCAGGACCGTGCTCTTGGGATATATGCATACCTGCGAGGGTTCTGTCGCCACGGCGTCGCAATGGAAGACATCGGAAAAAAGCGCCGCTTCGACAAAGAACTCGCCGGCCGGCGTGGTGCCAAGGACCAACAATCGATCATCGAAGGTCCGGCGTTCCAGCCGCAACCGCCCCGCTTCAACGAAATAAATAGCGGCGACTTTGTCGCCCCGCCTGAAAAGCGCCTCGTTTCGAGCAAGCGATCGTTTTTCGAGTGCCAGTTCGTCGAGCCCCAGCATCCTGCACCGCCTTCCTAACCTATATCCCTGCAGCAGGCCGTCACGAGGCCTCGATCGCGCCGCGCACGTCGCGCCAGCGCGGAACGAACATCGGCACTCGTTGCTGATAATCTCGGTATTCGCTTCCGAACTGCTCGATCAGCTCGGCCTCCTCCCGACGTGCGAGATGCACGTAGACGAACACGATCACAGGGGCGAGGACCAGGGTCAGGATGGTCGGCCAATGGACAAGCTGGCCGAAGACAACGAGGAAGATGCCGGCATATTGCGGGTGGCGGACGAGGGCATAGATCCCGTCGGTCTGAAGGCGCCGGTCGGAGTAGTAGATCCTGACCCATCCCTTGACGATCAGGAGCAGACCCGCGACGATGAAGACCGAGCCGATCGCCATTTCGACGAGCGCCCCAGCACCGCCATAGCCAAGCAGCGTGGACCAGAGATGGCCGCTCCAATGGACGAGCGGCAAGTCGATCCCTAGCACGGCCGTCAGGAAATAGATCGTGAGCGGGAAGCCGTACATTTCGGCATAGAGCGCGATGATGAAGGCCTGAAGCAGCCCGGCACCTGTCCAATCGCGCCAGCTCGCAGGAGCCAGAAAGTGATAAAGCGCCCACGACGCGATAACGATCATGACGACCGCGTAAGGCCAGAGATCGAGCCATTCATGGAAACGGGGATCCATCGATGGTCTCTCCGGTTTCTCCGCGTCGGAAAAGGCCGCCCTCAGGTCGGTCGGCGCGATTGATCAACACTGGAGCCGTGGTCATTCCGTTGCGAGGTGGGGTTGTCATTACCGCTGCCCATGCGGCCCATCATCATCATAGGCAACGCGCAACACAGGACGAGGACTACGAGGAGGAGTAGTGTTCCTCCTGACAGCCACGAGGCAACCCCATCCGATTCGGCGGCGAGAACACTGCTTGGTGCAGCCGCAAGCAGGATGAGGGCCAAACCGGGTGGCGCTAGAAGACTCCACTGCCCGAAAACTCGGCCTGGCGGGCGACCGCTTGGTGTAAATCTCTTGCGCGGAATGGGTGATGATGCGATCGGCTTTTCCATCGAGCACTCCCCTCGTCTTGAGGTTCCTCTTGCCGCCACCGACAAAAGCAATGGATCACGCTGGTTCGCGTACCGCCAACTCTAATAAAGCAACCTGGAACTCCCACCAAAGTTCCGAGATAGTTAAGGTCGGCCAGATAGGTCGCCTTCCTCACCGCGTCGCCGGGATAGCGTCACCCAGATTTCGACTGAAGATATCGAAGTGAGCCCTGAGCACCAGGCCGGCACCCCAGCGCCCTTGACCTTCCAGCCACTGGAAGGTCCACATTCGTTCCAGTTCGCAGGTACGTAAGCGGGAGAATGTCGTGAATATTCATGCCGAAAACCAAACCCTGAGACCTACGATGCTCGTGATTACCGGGATGACGTGCGGTAGCTGCGCCCCCGCCGTCCAGCGTGTGCTGTCCCGAGTGTCTGGGGTGAAGAGCACGATCGTCGATTTCGAGCTCCGTATTGCAATCGTGACCGGTTCTGCCGCGCCACCGAAGTTGATCGCGGCAGTCGAGGCGGCCGGATACGGCGCTTCTGTTGCAGATGCAATCGAGGCAGTTGAATCCGGCGCCTCTGTTGAAGACCAGAGCGCGATAGTAAGGAGAGAACAATGAGCATGGCCGAGGCGGCGGCTGAACTCAAGCACGTCGTCCTTCCGATCGAGGGCATGAGCTGTGCCACCTGCGCCGGGCGGGTCGAAAAGGCGCTGTCGGCTCTCCCGGGCGTGCAGGCGACCGTCAATCTCTCGAGTGAGCACGCCGATATTGCATTCGGCACCGCACAGGTGACCCCGCTTGCTCTGGCTGAAGCCGTCGAGCGCGCCGGCTACGGCGTTCCGCGCGAAACGCGCGAGCTCGCCGTTTCCGGGATGACCTGCGCCACCTGCGCTGGCCGCGTCGAAGCGGCGCTCAAACGCGTCCCCGGCGTCACGAGGGTCGAGGTTAACCTGGCGAGCGACAAGGCGTCGGTCCAGGGAATCGCCGGCCTCTTGCGGCCGTCCTATCTGATTGCCGCTGTCCGGCAGGCCGGTTACGAGACCGAGCTGCTCACGGGCGATCAAGAGCGCGACAGGGCGATTGTCGCGGCCGACGAACAGCGGCTACGCCACGAGACATCGCGTGTCGTCGCCGCGGCCGTGCTGAGCGCGCCGTTGCTGCTGTCGATGTGCGGCGTGATGGTGCCAGGGCGGGTACAATTCCTGCTCGCCACCCCGGTCCAGTTCGTCATCGGTTGGCGCTTTTATGTGGGCGCATGGAAGGCGCTTCGTGCCCGCACCGGCAACATGGATGTGCTGGTGTCGCTCGGCACGTCTGCCGCCTACTTCTACAGCGTTTACTTGATGCTCGCCGGGCCCTCGGGTGGTGATCTCTATTTCGACGCTGCGGCCGTAGTGATCGCATTGATCGTGGTCGGCAAATGGCTCGAAGTTCGGGCCAAGCGCTCCACAACGGCGGCGATTCGGGCTTTGATGTCGCTGCGCCCGGAGCGGGCGCGGGTCGAACGCGATAGCGGCGAGATCGAGGTGCCAGTCGCGGACGTCGCCGTGGGCGACATCGTGGTCGTGCGCCCGGGGGAGCGGGTCCCGGTTGACGGTACTGTGCTGACCGGGCGCAGCGAGGTCGACGAGAGCTTGCTGACGGGCGAAGGCCTGCCGGTGGCGAAGCGGCCCGGCGACAAGATCATCGGCGGATCGATCAACGGCAGCGGATTGCTTCGGGCGGAGACGAGAGCGGTCGGTGCACAATCGACGCTGTCGCGCATTATTTCTCTGGTTGAGAATGCTCAGGCGAAGAAACCACCGGTGCAGCGTCTGGTCGATCGCGTTGCCGCGGTCTTCGTGCCGATCGTTCTCGCGGTGGCATTGGCGGCTTTTCTTGGGTGGTGGCTGATTGCCGGAGACGTGACGGCCGGGGTGGTCGCTGCGGTATCCGTGATGGTCATCGCCTGTCCGTGTTCGCTCGGTCTTGCCACGCCGACCGCGCTCATGGTCGGAACCGGAGCAGCGGCCAAGGCGGGCATTCTGATCCGCGATGCCGAGGCGCTCGAACGCACGCATCGCCTCGACACCATCATTCTCGACAAGACGGGGACTATCACGGAAGGCAAGCCCGCCGTGACGGAGGTCATCACTCGTGACATCGATGAAGATCGTCTGGTGACGCTCGTCGCCGGCGCACAGACCGGCAGCGAGCATCCGCTGGCCAAGGCTGTGCTTGCCAAGGCGAAGGGGCGCGAGCTCCCAAGACTCCTGGATTTCCAGAGCCATACCGGCCTGGGGCTGACGGCCAATGTCGATGGCCGGACCATCGTCATCGGCAATCGCCGGCTCATGGCTAGGCACGGCGTGACCCTTGATCCGCTTGCTGCCCAGGCGGCTGACCTCGAGGAGCGCGGTCGCACGGTGATGTGGGTCGCCGAGCTGGCGACCTCAGCGAAGCTGCTCGGCATCATCGCCGTCGCCGATCCTTTGAAGCCGACCGCGCGTGCGGCGGTGCGCCACCTGCAGGAGATCGGGGCCGAGACCGTGCTGCTGACTGGCGACAACGAGCGCACCGTCGCGGCGGTCGCGACTCAGGTCGGGATCGACCGGATTCTGGGCGGTGTGCTGCCGCCCGACAAGGCGGCAGAAGTGCAGCGGCTGCAGAACGAAGGCAAGCGCGTCGGCATGGTCGGGGATGGCGTCAACGACGCGCCGGCACTCGCCGCCGCCGATGTCGGCATTGCCATGGGTACGGGCGCCGACGTGGCGATGGAGACTGCAGGGATTACCTTGATGCGCGGCGATCCGTTGCTGATCGGCGATGCGATTGCGGTCAGCCACGCGACCTACAACAAGATCCGGCAGGGCCTGTTCTGGGCCTTCATCTACAATGTCGTTGGCCTGCCGCTGGCCGCCTTCGGGCTCTTAAGCCCGGTGATCGCGGGCGCGGCGATGGCGCTGTCGTCGGTGAGCGTGGTGACGAACGCATTGCTGCTGCGTCGCTGGCGGCCGACCGTGAGCGGCAACAGCGAGCGCCGTCTCGCGCGGCCTCCGCGGATCCGGCGCTTGCACCGGCGACCCCAAGCTGAAGGATCCTGACATGGACGCGATGATGATCGGTCAGGCTGCAGAGCGCTCCGGCGTGCCGCCAAAAACCATCCGCTACTACGAAAGCGTTGGGCTGGTCCGTCCGGCGGTGCGCGGAGGGAACAATTACCGCGGCTATGGCGACAAGGAAGTCGAGATCCTGCGGTTCATCAACCGGGCAAGGGGGCTGGGCTTCTCGCTCAAGGAGGTCGAGGAGCTGCTGGCACTCTATCGCGATCGCAACCGGCCGAGCCGAGAGGTGAAGCGCTTGGCACTGCGGCACATCGATGATCTCGACCGCAAGATCGCAGAGCTGAAGACGATCAAGAAAGCCATCCTGCAATTGGTGGAGAAATGCCGGGGTGACGACAGGCCGGACTGCCCGATCCTCGAGGATCTGAGCTCTCGAACCCGTTAGTAAAGTGAGCTTCGGCCCGTGCTTTACGGTGGTCCCGGGATCAAGGTCGAAGCCCCGACCGGGAGCGAGCAAGCAATGGTGCTGAACGTTGCAACGAAGACGTTTCGACCATGTTGTGACAACTCGACTTTCTACCAAGACTGCAACCACGGTAGCAAGCCTGCTGAACTTCACCGGGCTGAACTTGCGGCGGCAGTCGGCGGCATTGGCCGATTCGATCGCGACACACCGGTCGTCAGACTCGACCCGCGGCAGGTCGTCGCCCGCGACGTTGCGCCCCTGCGTCATGACGGAGGCCCACGCAAGCCGCGTTGCGTTGAATATTTTGGTCGCAGGCAACCTTCCTGCGCTGGAACGACAATATGTCGCACAAGGTCATGCCGGTGGCAGGCGCGGGCGCCACAGGTGCCTGTCAATGAGCGACGTATTTTCGCACGCTATAGACGAGGCGACGCCCCACTTATGGATATCTTATCCCGCTGCACGAGGTTTGTCGATGAAGTGAGGTTGAAACTCCATACATACGCAAGAAGGCAAGGGTCGGCAAAGAAAGATGCTTTGAAACCGCAGGAGACATGAGGATGAGCGCTATTTCGTCCGCTGAACCGTCTCGACGCGATTTCCTCTATATTGCGACGGGTGCGGTCGGAGCGGCCGGTGTCGCTGCCGCCGTGGTGCCGCTGATCGCGCAGATGAATCCCGACGCCTCGACCATCGCTGCGGGTGCCCCGATCGAAATCGACCTTTCGCCGATCGCGCAAGGCCAAATCATCAAGGTGTTTTGGCGCAGCAAACCGATCTTCATCTCCCATCGCAATCGGAAGGAGATCGACGAGGCACGCAGTATCGATTGGCACAGCCTGCCGGATCCCGAGCCGGACAGCGCCCGCACGAAGCCAGGGCATGACCAATGGCTTGTCGTCATCGGCATTTGCACTCATCTCGGCTGCATTCCGCTGCCCCATCAGGGCGACTATGGTGGATGGTTCTGTCCGTGCCACGGGTCGCAGTACGACACCGCCGGCCGCGTTCGCCGTGGGCCTGCACCCAAGAACCTCTACCTGCCGCCGTACGAATTCTTGTCCGACACTACGGTACGGATTGGCTGACTGGGGGCGAGAAGCGGCTCAAAACTGGCCCGCCCTCAAGCAGAATTGACGTCCATTCTGCCGCAGGGAATCACGCGAGGCTGGCATTCCAAATCAGGAATCGCTATATTTGGGCTATGCTGTTCGATGTGGTTCGTCGACTCTCTGCCATCCTGCTGACCCTGTCCCTGGTGTTGGGGCCGGGAGTAAACAGCGTACACGCTTCGTCCATGGGCGCGAAGATGGCAGTGGGTGCCTGGAGCGACACGCGCTCGCCGGGCAAATGTGACGATTGCGGTGGAAACAAAGCCGGCATGGCCGTTGGTACTTGCTCCGTTAATTGTAGCGGCGTGACTGCAGTTCCCCCCGGTATGGCGGTAGCTGACCGGCTCACGGCCGAAACGCACGGAAACGTCGCGACCCCTGGAATGGCCGGGCACCACATCGCGCCCGATCCTTATCCTCCCAGACCTGCCGTCCTGAGCTGAGTCGCGCCCTCTCGGGTCGCGACTCCTGATGCGCATCGACACGTGTCGTGTGCGCATCCGGTTATATGAGCCGCGTCTGGTTGCAAGACCGCGACGGTGTCTCAAGGCAACACAAAGGACGGAATGCAAACCTGCTGAAACGGAGAAAAACGATGATCAGGATTGTGATAGCTTCGATCCTTATCGGACTGGCTGCGGTCACGGCGCCAGCAATCGCCGAAGAGAAACCAGCGGCAACCCTTTACAGGAACCCGAACTGCGATTGCTGCCTGGAATATGCCAAGTATCTGCGTGCGAATGGTTTTGACGTCACGGTCGACGCGAAGCAAGACCTTGCACTCCTAAGGAAACAGCTCCGAGTTCCGGAAAAGCTCGATGGGTGCCACGTGATGGTCATCGGCCGGTATGCGGTCGAGGGCCATGTACCGGTCAACACGCTCAACAAGCTCCTGACGAATCGTCCCGACATCATCGGCATTTCGATCCCGGGCATGCCGACGGGTACGCCGGGCATGACCGGTCCAAAGCGGGGACCATTTACGATTTATGAGATCGGAAGTGATTCCGCTCCAGCCAAGGTCTTCGCCGTCGAGTAAGCGGGAACGGTCATGATGCTGCCTATGAGAGATTTCGAGTTGGTCCACGAATTGGCCATGTACGCAGGAACGGCAGCAAGTCTGCTCGTCATCCGTCGTGATGGGCAGACGCGTCCTGCTCATTCGATACCTTTTGAGGAGGACCGCCTATGGCGATCGAACAAGCTATGAGCGCCGAACCGATCTTAGCAACGAGCGGTCACGCGGTGGACCGGGTGCCGCCACGAACCCGGCGACTGGTCTCTTTTGTTCCCGTCGCGGTTTTTTTCGGCCTTTTAGTCGCGCTTGCGTGGGGAATGACCCGCGATCCGAGCACGATCCCTTCGGCACTGATCGGAAAGCCGGTGCCGCAATTTACCCTGCCGCCGGTCAAGGGGCGCGCCCTCGGCCTGTCGAGCGGCGATCTGCAAGGTGAGGTCTCGCTCGTCAACGTCTTCGCCTCATGGTGCGTCGCATGCCGCGAAGAGCATCCGGTTTTCATGCAGCTAAAAGCCAGCGGAATCGTTCCGATCCACGGCCTCAATTACAAGGACCGGCCGGACGATGCCGCGCGATGGCTCAATACCATGGGCGATCCCTACACGCGCACCGGCGCCGATATCAAC
>Ga0137384_10004503_pt1 | contig 11169 bp, 8 predicted proteins | sample SagtaG_2_FD_104922 | JGI IMG/M metagenome (GOLD analysis project Ga0137384, IMG submission 104922) | Vadose zone soil microbial communities from Sagehorn Ranch, Mendocino, California, USA - Sage2_R_60_16 metaG | ecosystem: Environmental > Terrestrial > Soil > Vadose zone | place: USA: California...
GCCTTCGCCGGCTACTTCCAGGCCCGGCTGGGCGAGGACACCGGCGCGGCGCTGGCAAAGCTGGACCAGGCCGCATCGGTCGGCCTTGGCCTGCACCAGTACCTCCGCGGGCTGGCTCTGGCCAGCCTGCCGGCGGATCCGCGCCGCGCCCAGCAGGCGGTCTCGGACCTGGAGTTCGTGCTGGCGGTGCGCGACCAGTTCCCGCTGGGCATGATCCGCGCCGCCCACTGCGGGCTCGCCGCCGCCTACACGGTGCTGGGCAAGGACGACCGGGCGGCCGAGGCCGCCCGCAAGTCGGGACTCGGCTCCGCCCCCTGGGACTCGCGGCTGCTGGTGGGCAGCTTCTGGATGACCGCCGAGGACGGCTTCCGCTTCACCACGCCGACAATCTTCCGCCCGGCACCGAATGTGCATGTCGCCCAGGGTTACGACTTCGCTGATTTTGCATTCATAACGCATGACGGCGGGGTGATCGCGATCGATGCTGGCACCAGCGAGCAACGGGTCAAAGACGCCGTCGCCGACCTCGGCCTGGCACCCGGCATGCCGGTCAGCCACTTGATCATCACTCACGCGCACCTCGATCACGTCGGCGGAACCGCCGCCCTGCGCGGGCCCGGCACCCAGGTCATCGCCCAGGCCGGGTTCCCGGACGTGCTGGCCGGGCAACAGCACCGCAACTCGCTCCCGTTCCGGTACTACTACGGCGACGCGCCGACCACAGCGCAAGAGATCGTCCCGGACCAGCTCATCGCCGAGCCGACACCGCTGACCATCGGCAACACCGAACTGGTGCTGTATCCCACCCGAGGCGGCGAGAGCTCCGACGCGCTGATGGTCTACCTGCCAGCCAGCGGGCTGCTGTTCACCGGTGACGTGATGATGCCCTACGTTGGCAACCCGTTCCTTGCCGAGGGATCCCCCGAGGGACTGCTGGAGACCCTGCGCTTGATCCGCGACCTGGCCCCCCGCGTCCTGATCCAGGGACACACGCCGCTCACCGAGACCTTCACGATTGACATCATCCCGGGCCTGGAAGCGGCCCTGGCCGAACTGCACGGCCATGTGCTCGGCGACATCCTGGCCGGGCTGACCCTGGCGCAGATCCTGGACCGCTGCTACCTCCCCGAAGTGCTCCGCGACCACCCCCGCGCAGTCGTTCCGTACCTTGTCATCCGGGACCATTTCGCCGCGCGCCTGCACCACCAGCGCACCGGCTACTGGCAACCGGATGGGCAAGGCCTCCAGGTCTTCACCCCCGCCGAACAGGCAGCCGCGCTCGGCCTGCTCGCCGGCGGCAAGGAAGAGCCGTTCATTGATGCCGCCACCACCCTGACCGGCCAGGGCGACCACGCGCTCGCGCTGCATGTCATCGAGGCCGGGCTGCTACGCCACCCGGCTAGCACCGCGCTGGCCGACCTGCGCCAGGCCGTGCTCCACCGGCTCATGGACGCCGACCAGCAACTCGTCCCGTTCAGATTCCTCATCTACGGCGAACTCGCCGGCGCCGAACTGGGACCCATCAGGTAACGACAACTCCCGAGGTTACTCATGAAGATCACCAACGCCGTCGCCATCGTAACCGGGGCTAACCGGGGAATAGGCGCGAGCCTCGTACGCGAACTGACCGCCCGCGGCGCCGGCCGCGTCTACGCGTCCGCCCGCCACCCCGGCAGCCTGCCCAAGATGAGGGCGCCGCATCAGGACATCGTCGTGCCACTGGCCCTGGATGTCACCGACCCCGCACAAGTTGCCGCCGCGGCCGACACCGCATCCGACGTGACCCTGCTGATCAATAACGCGGGCATACTCACCCGCGGCGGCGCTCTCGACGCCGACCCAGCCGACATCGAACGCGAACTCGCGGTGAATTTCCTCGGCATGCTAAGAACCACCAGGGCCTTCGTGCCGCTGATCGAGAAGAACGGCGGCGGGGCCGTGGTCAATCTGCTCAGCGTGCTGGCCTTCGCGCCCATGCCCAGCGCTGCCGCCTACAGTGCGGCGAAAGCCGCCGCCGACTCGGCGACCAGGTCGCTGCGCGCCCAGCTCTCCGCCCGCAATATCACCGTGCACGGCGTCTACCCGGCCTTCGTCGACACCGACATGACCGTCGGCATCGACGCAGAAAAAGCAGACCCCGCCGACGTCGCCAAGGCCATCCTCGACGCCGTCGAACAGGGAACCAGCAACGTGCTTCCCGACCCCGTGGCCATCAGTCTGTGGCAGGCCTGGAACGCCGACCCCCGGGGCCTCGACCAGCTGTTCGCCGGCGGCTGAGCCGTACACCAGGCTGATCGGGAAGGTTGCGGAGTGCCCGCCTGTCAAACCGTCCTGCCCCGCAAGCTCAGCGTCCAGCGATGTTATCCAGCGCACATAGCGCTGACCTAATGTCAGCGTGCCTGGACCCTGGGATGGTCGCGCCAGGCTGGCATGGTGGCCATGTAATCGAGCACCTGCCGTTCGATGTCTTGCTTTGAAGCTGCCGGATCGCGGCGCGCCTGCCACGCGGCCATGCGGGCGAAGCGCTCCTCGAACGGCTGGAGCGCGCCGCTGTCGTCGGTGCAGTAGCCGCAGTACCGGCCGCTCTCGATGGGCATGCCGCAACTGTCACAGCTTGACGTCGTGGTCATGGCTTTCTCCTCCGTAAGGTCGTACGCCATCTGACTGGGCACACTCGATCAAGGCGCGCATCGCGGCGTTCAGCGCATCGGCCTGACCAGGTGGCAGCCGGGCCATGGCGCGGGCGAGCAGGTCGACGCCGAGCACCTCGCGATCCCGGCGCAAGGCCTCGTGACCGGCGGGTGTCAGCCAGATCAGCGTCCGCCGCCGGTCCCCCGGATCGTTCTCGCGCTCAAGCAGGCCGTCGCGCTCCAGATGGGTCACGATCTCGCTGATCACCGACTGCGCCCTGCGCATGTGCGCCGCGGCCTCGCCGATGGTCAGCGGGCCGGCCAGCGCTAGGTGTTCCAGCACCGCCCTCGAGGCGCCGGGCAGCTCGCTCCGCGGCCGGTCACGACGGTGGAACGTCAGGTAGACGGCATGGAAGAGCTCGGCGAACCGTTCCGCCCGCGCCTGTTCCCCAGTCACGGCAACAGCTTTCCGGCCAGGTAAACCATCGTCAATCCCGATGCATCGGGGGTCACCGCTCACGGACCCTGGGCCCCGGTGTCGTTCCCCGGCCAGCCAGGCCCAGCCCCGCCGGGCCGCGCTGACGTCGCAGCGGCTCTCACCGTCTCGCCCGCTTCAGGTTTCGATGGCGTGCACGGTCGACGTCCGCCTGGTGGGTGTACACCGCGACGCCTGTCTCGCGGTGCAGCCGGGCGGCGAAGCCGATGTGGTCGGTATCCCCGTGCGTCAGAATGAGCGCCCGCACGTCGCCGAGGCCCTTGCCCATCGCGGCCAGTTCGGCCTGGAGCAGTTTCCAGTATCCCGGCAGCCCGGCGTCGATGATCGTGACGCCGTCCTGGCCGACGATTAGGTGGCCTGACTACTCGATCCTGGTGGTGATGGGTGTGCCGGTCTCTATGGTGCGCCCGACCGTGCACAGCCGGTCATGCGATTTGCGGACCGCATCCGGCAAGATGGCCCGGGCCCGGTCGCCGTCCGCGCCGCCGGGAAACGCAATCTGGAAGGTGACCACGATGCCGGTCAGCCGGTTACCGTGCGCGTCGCGGACCTTGTCCGCGTCGGCCCGCACACCGAAGCTGTCGGGTTCGGCCCGGCGCGAGGTGAGGATGTCGATGTCGATCGCGGTGCAGCCCGCGATGGCGGCCAGTAGCAGTTCGGTCGGGGTGAAGTCGGTATCGCTGCCGGTGCCGAATCTGAGCTGGCCGCCGCGGGTGTTGGTTGCCGTGAATACGCCCTGGGCGATGCGCTCGACGGTCACGGCCCGGTGCACAGAACTATCAGCCATGCCCCTACCTTGCCAGGCAACTGGACGGCCAATGAGCGCGCTCGCCAAGCGGAGCCAGAAGAGCGCGTCGCTACGCTGATACCGGAGGTGGACTTCGTGCCCTGGCCAGCGTTTCTGCGACCGATGCACCACACCATCAACCATGTGGCTATTCGCGTCGCTGGGCGCACCGGCTCCCTAGTTGATCTTGAACACGTCGGACGTCGCTCGGGCACCGTCCGGCACACGCCGGTACGCGCTTTCCGCCGAGGGGACACCGTCGCAGTTGGCGCAAACTTTGGCGCGGAATCCGACTGGGTGAAGAACGTACTCGCCACTGATGGCTGCTCCATGAAGATGTCTGGCCGAGTGCTTGAACTCACCGGGCCCCGCCTGGTCACCTTCCCCGAAGCCTCGTGGGTCTTTCCAGCGTGGTTCCGTCTGGGACTCCGCTACCTGGTGCGTACCGACCGGTGCCTCGTCATGAAGGTGACATCTGACCGGAGCGATGACGGTGGGCCTCGCTCGCCCTCGCCGCGGCCATAGTCAGCCCAATTCCGTACACCCGTCGGGCGGGCAGGTCACGCGCTGGCTGTTCGCCGCGGAGCGGCATAGATGCGCGGATGTCCATACCGGCATGGCGGGATCAATGGACGCTGAATGAGCCGGGGCAGGCTGGGTAATCTATTACTAACGGGGATGAATGGGGTAACTCATGCGGACACAGCGGCCAGCGCCGTCATCCCAGGGGCCGGGGCGAGGCACGGGGCCTCGGTGGTGGCGGACTCGGCGGAGTTTTGTGCTGGTGCCCTTTGCGGTTGGTTTGGTCGCCTGTGGGCTCGGTTTATGGTCAGGACTAAGCGCCTATCCATAAGTTCTGCGCGTAACCAGGGACGAGGCTGCTGGGTGATCGGGCGTTGACATCGGCCTCGCCGGGGGTTGGATCGAGGTTGCCACAACGTTCCCCCACGCGCACGGATCATGTATGAGTGTTCTAGTTTTGTTCTACTTGAGGGGCCTGCAGGAGCCCTCCGGCCGCTTGACGCGGAACTCAGTGCAGCGTTTGCGCAGGTCAGCGGAGGGTGTGGGATTCGAACCCACGAGGACGCGTCAACGCCCTAGCGGTTTCAAGGGCGCTGAGCACTGTCTTTCGGCGTCCGCCCGCATCCCTCCGTGTCAGGTCTGCGCAGGTCATCGCATCAGGGGCGCACTGAGATCCCTAGGCATCTCTCCGGGTCCCTCTTTGGGCCTGCACGACTGTTCTGCAGGTGTTCTACTCCGGGTGGGGCCCGATGCCTACCCGCACACATCCCCTTGCCGACCGCCGAAGTTACGGACTGACCTTGAAGCACTGGCCGACGCCCAACGCATCACCTGTGGCAAGTCCCCGCTCGCGACTCGGACCGCAGCGCCCGACGGCGTCGAAGGGCCCGCACCCGTCACGGTCGGCGTAACAGACGGGTACTTGTTCAGGGCTGCGTCGGGCTTCCCGCGCCAGTGAGCAGCGCCGCGACTGCAGCATGTCGGAGGCTTATGTCACCCCTCCTGGGTGATGCACAGCGGACTGGGCCGCTGTCAGATGATCAGGGGGGCGAAGACGGCAGCCTTATCGCCACGGCACGCTCCGTGGGCGTGGAGGCACGCATGCAACGGGAAGTACTTCCGGGGCTGCAGGCGAGCACGTGGATGCCGCTAAAGCGCGTTCTTCGGGGGTCATGCCCAAGGCGCAACCCAGTCACACGTCTTCGGGCGGAAGGAGCGATCAGGTGAGCGAGCCGTTTAAGGGAACGATCAATGTCGATATCAGGGATTCGGTTCCTGACTGGGCTCCGTTCGAGCCGCCGAAGGCCCCCGACGGGGCGCCGAACGTGGTGTATATCGTTCTGGATGATGTCGGGTTCTCGGCCATGTCGTGCTACGGGGGGCCGATTGAAACCCCGAACATCGAACGGATTGCGAACGACGGGATCCGTTACACGCAGTGGCATACCACGGCGCTGTGCTCGCCGACCCGTTCGTGCCTGCTGACGGGGCGCAACCACACCCGTAACTCGATGGCGTGCATCACCGAGGCGGCGGTCGGGTTCCCCAACGCCAGCGGGACGATCCCGCCGGAGAACGGCATGCTCCCGGAGATCCTGGGCGAGCGGGGCTGGAACACCTACATGGTCGGTAAGTGGCACCTGTGCCCGACCGTGGAGATGAACGTCGCATCGACGCGGCGGAACTGGCCGTCCGGGCGAGGTTTCGAGCGCTGGTATGGGTTCCTGGGTGCGGAGACCAACCAGTGGTACCCGGACCTGGTGTATGACAACCACCCGGTGGACCAGCCGAAGCTGCCGTCCGAGGGCTATCACCTGACCGAGGACCTGACCGATAAGGCGCTGGAATTCATCAAGGACGCCAGGACGGTCGCGCCGGACAAGCCGTTCCTCCTGTACTACGCGCCCGGCGCCGCGCACGCGCCGCATCACGTATCGAAGGAATGGGCGGACAAGTTCAAGGGCCGCTTCGACGCCGGTTATGAGGCGATGCGGGAGCAGACCCTGGCCCGGCAGAAGCGGATGGGGATCGTCCCGACCGATACCGAGCTGCCGCCGGTCAACCCGATCGGCACCCCGGAGACCCGCACAGGGCCCAAGGGCCAGCCGTTCCCGCCGCTGGACTACACCAAGCCATGGGACACTCTGTCGGCGGAGGAGCAGCGGCTGTTCGCGCGGATGGCCGAGGTGTACGCGGGGTTCCTGGCGCACGCCGACCACCACATCGGCCGGCTGCTGGACTACCTGGAGGAATCCGGCCAGCGCGAGAACACGCTGGTGATACTGGTGTCGGACAACGGCGCCAGCGGAGAAGGCGGCCCCGACGGGTCGGTCAATGAGATGTTGTTCGCAAACGGCATCCCCGACAACATGCAGGCGAATCTGGAGATGATCGACGAGCTCGGCGGGACGAAAACCTACAACCACTACCCCAACGGGTGGGCGATGGCGTTCAACACCCCGTTCAAGATGTGGAAACGGTATGAGTTCAACGGCGGCACCGCCGACCCGTGCATCATCTCCTGGCCCTCGGCCACAGCCGGTGCTGCGGCCGCCAAGGGCGAACTGCGGCACCAGTACCACCATGCCATCGACATTGTGCCGACCATCCTGGACACTCTCGGCGTTGAGCCGCCCGCAACGATCAAAGGCCACGTGCAAAGCCGCTTTGACGGCGTGAGCATGCGCTATAGCGCCGAGATGGCCTCCGCGCCGTCGGCGCGGAAGACCCAGTTCTACTCCATGCTCGGCTCCCGCGGGATCTGGCATGACGGCTGGAAGGCGGTCACTACCCATCCCACGCTCAGCGGCTGGAGCAACTTCAACGACGACACCTGGGAGCTGTACCACACCGAAACCGACCGCTCCGAGATGCACGACCTGGCCGCCGAGCACCCGGAGAAGGTCCGCGAGCTAGTCAACCTGTGGTTCGCCGAGGCCGGCGACAACGGCGCATTCCCGCTGGATGACCGCTCCGCGCTGGAGATCATCACCACACCGCGGCCGCAACTGTCATCCCCCCGCAACCGTTACGCATACTTCCCCGGCACCGCCGAGGTGCCCGAGGCGCAAGCGGTGAACGTCCGCAACCGGTCCTTCACTATCGGCGCGCTGGTGGACATCCCAGCGCCTGGCGCACAGGGCGTGCTGTTCGCACACGGGTCACGCTTCGGCGGCCACGCGCTCTACATCAAGGACAACCGGCTGCACTACGTCAACAACTTCGTCGGCATGGCGGAGCAGAAGATCGACGCCACCCAGGACGTCCCGACAGGGGGAAACCTGATCCTATCGGCCTCCTTCGACAAGGACGGCGAGGACCCGCCACACGTGTCTACTGGGATCCTGTCCCTCTACCACGGGGACGAGAAGGTCGGCGAAGGCCGGATCAAGACCCAGCCCGGGCTGTACTCGCTCGCGGGCGAGGGCCTGTGCGTCGGCCGCGACAGCGGCGAGCCGGTCACCGCCGACTACCCGGGCGAGCACCCGCACGCGTTCACCGGCGGCACGATCAAACGGGTCGCGGTAGACGTCAGCGGCGACCCCTACGTCGATCTCGAGCGCGAAGCCCAGGCCATGCTCGCCCGCGAGTAGGTGACGGATGGCCGATCCGCGGCGCGTCCCTGCTGATCGGTCGCCACTGACTCTGGGCACAACCACGCAGCCGAAGAGTGACCAAGATCTCGGGCACCGTTCGACATGCGACAGAACGCCGACCTGGAACGCCCCGAACAGTTCCTCGCGATCGAAGGAGGAGCGGGATGAACTCGCCACGTAAGCCCTCGGTTCTTTTCGTCTTCTACACCCACACCCAGCAGAGCGTTCGGGTGGCTGAGGCGATGGCGGGCGTGCTGCGCGAGCGGGGGTGCGACGTCACCCTGGCGGGACTCGAGTTCACCGATCCCCACTACGCGAGGAAGTTCGGCCGGTTCCCCTTCCGGCATGCGGTCTTTGACCTGCTCACGGTGCTGCCGGCGCAGGTGCGACGTTCGACCGGGCAGATCCGCATCCCTGAGGCGGCGCGGGAGGGTGACTACGACCTGGTCTGTTTCGGTTCCCCGACGTGGTTTTTCACCACCAACATGCCGCTGCGCTCGTATCTGAAGTCCGCTGAGGCGGAGAAGGTGCTGGCCGGGAAGCGGTTCGCCGTCTACGTGGTGTGCCGGCGGTACTGGAGCATCAACCTGAAGGAAGTCAGAAAACTCGCGACCGCGCAGGGGGGCTCGTACGCCGACGGCACCAAATTCCAGTTCGCGGGCGGCCAGATCCGGTCGTTGCTGTCGCTGCTCAGCTACTTCGGCAAGGGAGAGATGCGCGAGCGCTCCCTCGGGGTGAAGATACCGCCGACCAATCTCAAGCCGGACTTCGCCGGGCAGGCCGAGGCGTTCGCGAACAAGCTGGCGGACAGCCTCGACGGCGGCCGCACCACGACAGGGGTGATGAGCACGTGAGCGACCAGGCGATCGACCGCACCAAGTTGCCGATCCGGCGCCCGCCCTGGCCTGCTCCAGCGGGATTTCACCCAATCGGGAGTATGCCAGGGCCGCAGGTGGAAGCGCAGTCTGGGCTGCAGGGGCATGCACGAACGGATCACGCAAGCAGGGCCCAGCTTGGGCAAGGCGGCGTGCGAGAGGAGCCACGATGAGTGAAGTCACCGAGCAGCAGCTTGAGGACATGGAAGCATTGTTCGTCCAGACTGCGGCGAGCATGACCAGCGACCGGGGAACCATCACGTTGCATGGCCTGTCGCCGTCGACGCTCTACTTCGCCGACCGTCCCCAGCGCGAGGTCGGACACATGATGTCTGGTCACTTCGTCGCCAACTGGGCAGCAGGGGACAACAGCTTCGCGGAAAACCCCCCGAACGCCGTCCTGTCGTTCGCGGAGCCCGGCGACAGGCTTCCCGAGGACGCGGTCGTGGTCATCCAAGATCCGCACCTGGACGGAGACGCGCTCACCTACAGCATCAAGCTCCTCGACGGCACCGTGCCGGCCGCTACCGGGCCGTGTGCGCTTTTCATTGACCCATTCGGGCGTCCCCTGTCACCGGTCTCGGCAGCCGGGATGCACCGGCGTGCGCGTCGTCGGAGGCGCTGAGGGCCCGAGGCTGGCAGCGATTCGTGGATTAGTTTCCTTGATTGAAGCCAGGTTCGCCGTGAAGAACGTCGGTAAACCGCAACGCCCTGCGCCCTGCTGGTGAGGCTGACCGAGGGCCGGGCGTTGAGCCATCCGCCGTCCCGCTTCCCGCCCGGCTTGCGCGGTGTCCTTCACTTGTTCTACTTCGGCGGGTCGGAGGGGCACTCCGACGCTCAGCCGCAGCGGCTGTTCTCGCGTTTGTGCAGGTCAGCGGAGGGTGTGGGATTCGAACCCACGAGGACGCGTCAACGCCCTAGCGGTTTTCAAGACCGCCGCCATCGGCCACTAGGCGAACCCTCCTGGTGCCGCGTCAAGCCTCTCACATCCCGACATTGACCACCGGCCGCGCGAGCCGCGCCTGTTGGCCTGCGGTCACTGACAGGTGACTGTCGGACCGTGACGAGAATGTAGGCCCTGGACCGGGTCATACCGCTGGAACGGCTGGCCGACCCCGCCAAAGCCCACGGCGGAACACCACTGTTCGCGGGGCTGGAGCCGCCACCGGGCGGCTGGCGGGCCGGGGTGCGCCGAAGGACGCGCTGCCCCGGTACCCCCATGGTGCTGCACCGCGGCGGCTTCCCCGACGGCAGCTAGGTAGGCTCGTCGCATGCTGCCCGCGTTTGGCTGGCACGCGGTGCTCACCCAGTGGGAGTTCGCCCCGGTCGTCACCGCCGCCACCGGTGCCGCCGCGGCCGCGTACCTGTGGGGTGCCTGGCGCGTCGGCCGGCGCCACCCCGCGCGGCCCTGGCCGTGGTGGCGCACCGCCCTGTTCCTCGGCGGCCTCGCCGTTGTCGTGCTGGCCACCGAGGGCGGCATCGGCGCGTACGACGACGTGCTGGCATGGGATCACATGGTGCAGCACCTGATGCTGCTGATGATCGCGCCACCGCTGCTGGTGGCCGGGCAGCCGGTCACCCTGCTGCTGCACGCCAGCCGCAACCCGCTGCACACCTGGGCGAAGCGCGCGGTCCGCTCCCGCGCCGCGGCGTTTCTCACCTGGCCGCCGTTCGGCCTGGTCGCGTACTGCGCCACGATCGTCGGCACGCACCTGACCGTCTTGTCTCGGCTGATCTTGCAATATCAGTCATTGCATAACGCAGAGCACGTGCTTTACCTGGTCGTCGGGTACCTGTTCTTCCTCCCACTGTTGGGACATGAGCCGATCAAGTGGCGGGTCTCGTACCCGATCAGGCTGCTGGTTCTCGCGCTGGCCATGCCGGTGGACACGTTCACCGGGCTGGTGCTCGGCTACGCCGGCCGTGGTGACGTGGTGCCTGCGGAGCAACGGCCGCCCGGAGCCCCTGCGCCCGTCCAGGACCTGCACTGGGCCGGGGCCATCATGTGGATCGGCGGGGACGCCATCATGCTGGCGTTCATCATGATCGCGCTCTGGATGTGGAGCCGCGACGATACCGCCTCGCTCGGCGGCTGGCTGGAGGCGGCACGCAAGGCCCGGTTCGACGAGCTGGTCGCCGGCAATGCCGGATCCGGCGCGGTACCCGCGGCCGGCCGCCCGGGCGGCGGACCGGGCGGCGTCGACGCGCCCCGGCCGAGCGCGGACAACGGCGGGATCGACGACGACGAGCATCTCGCCGCCTA
>Ga0137384_10004504_pt1 | contig 11169 bp, 9 predicted proteins | sample SagtaG_2_FD_104922 | JGI IMG/M metagenome (GOLD analysis project Ga0137384, IMG submission 104922) | Vadose zone soil microbial communities from Sagehorn Ranch, Mendocino, California, USA - Sage2_R_60_16 metaG | ecosystem: Environmental > Terrestrial > Soil > Vadose zone | place: USA: California...
AGGTACCACGCCCGCTGCCGATGTCAAGCAAATTGCGCGGTTGGATTCCCTTTAAGATACCCAGCACTTTTCGTACGCGCGGCAGTTCTATCGTACGCTTGAAGCGATGTAAGCGCAGCCCTCGGTCCTGAGCAAGCTGGATGAGGGCCTGTATCTCTCTGGTCGATAACTCGTCAAGTGCCTTGTTAAACAGCGCCTCATGCTGCTGATCTAACAGCAGATTGCCACGAATAAAGGCGGCAACGAGCCGTTCAAAATACTCAACCTGTGTGCTCATCGCACGCGTATAATAGCATAGGTAGCCTGAGAGTACAACAGACCAGCGCGATCAGTACTGTCACAGTCGTCATATCCCAAAGGGAACAACTATCTACATATCACAGCTGAAACCAGTTCTGGTTTGATCACTGATTAACCGGAGTTGGTATCACCCCTGGCTGAGGCCTGCCGCCAGCACAGCAGGGAAATATCGTCTCCATGTCCCCTCCTATCGCACTCTCCGCTGTTGATTGAATCATCCTTTTCGTTTTTCCCATCCGGTGAGGTTCCGTTACGGATGCACCATGGGTTTGAGCATCACTTCGGCTCGTGCTCCTCTCCTGTGGATATGGCCGCAAGGCGAAGGATCGCCGATGAAGAGGGACCAGCTTCGAGGCGCTGGCGGATCACGTCGGCACACTCCTGTGGGCTGAGGACCGACGTATCGACCTCCAGATCATAGATTCCTGGCACATGGACCGCCTGCTGCCACAAGCCCACCGGCTGTGGCACCGAGCCATCATCGGGGGTGCCGACAGGCCAGGTCACGCGTCGTCGTTGCATGATCACCTCCAATGGGCAACGCACACCCACCACCAGAACCGGCAGGCCCTCCAGTAGCCTCGCACAGGTGGGGAGCATTCCCCGTGGAACAGCATAGACGTCATGGTGCCCGACATCCACTACGACGTTGAGCCCCAAGCGGCTGTGCAGAGCAATGGATGCATACATGGCGCGATACAGGATCACAATGAGCGGCTCCAGGTCAGGGCGTTCACCTCCGGGCCGTAGCCCGATCCCTGGCTGGTACCGCTCTGGGGTCATCTGCTTGAACCGGTCTACTCCCAGATTCATCCATACCCCCTCAAACGTGTTCTGGATCACCGTGGCAATGCTGGACTTCCCGGATCGCGGAGTTCCGTTCAAAATCACGATCTGGCCAGGTGGACCTCCCTGCTCGTCTTGAAAGGGTCCTACGTTCTCAGATGCAAGGGATGATGGTTTCTGGCTCATCAATCAACTCCTGTCCCTCTCATTTGCTCAGAGCGTCCTCGACTTTCAGGTCGAAATCAATGGCTCTTTGACAAAAAACGAAGCAGTTGCCGTGCGGAGACGGTCACCATCGCAGCGTGAGGTAGGAGGCACCGTAGCGTGACAGCGTTTTCAGAGGCGATCCTTCTCCGGCTGGGTAGCCAAATGTTTCTGCACTCAGGCCACAACGCGCGTTGTAGGCAAGCACCCACGTGGCCGCAGCGGTCGCGGCAGCTTGGTCACTCTTGCTGAACGGGGCGTGTCGGTTGGCCTCGTAATCAGACAGGAAGGCGACGACCTCTTGCGGGGTGGGAGCGCCGGCACCGGCGATACTGCCTTCAGTGTAGGCCCCAGCGACTACACCCACGAGCACCGGTTCGGACTCTGCCAGCAAACTGTCCCAGTCGTATGCAGCGCAGACGCCGTCCTCGTTGAAACGCAGGTTCTGGCACACCAAGTCGCTGTGCCCGATCGCATCCGGTTGCCTCCGAGGACCAAGTGCTTCTGCTGCGAGCATTGCGATGTGGTCTAACCACTCGAAGCCGACTGGAGTGGCGGTGAAGTCGAAGATCGGATCATGCGGTATCGGCCACGGGCCATGGTCGTAAGCTGCCCAGGCTGGCGGCTTGACGAGGCTAGATTGCAGCCCCGGGACGGATCGCAAGATGCGTATCTGTTCGCTCAGTGCTTGGGCCATCGCACGCCTCGTCACAGCATGATGAGCATCACCTCGCTCACCTCGATCCAGCAGAGCTTCGAGAAGCACAACGTGACCATCAACCTCTACCGGAGCGTCCAGCGGTGATGGGCACGGATAGCGGGCGTCGGCCAAGAACCGTTGACACGACACTGCCGCCGTGAGCCGCTCAACATCGGCTGCGCGATACACCTTCGTCACGATCTCGAGCCCGTTGGTCAACTGGAGACCGTACACCGCAGCCAACCGACCGGCCCGAAACAGCACGGTCTGCACACCTAGCGACAGTCGACGGTGCACGTGCTGGTCGAGCCATTCAGTGACGTCATCAGCCGTCACCTCGCCGAAGATGGCCCGTTCAATACCCTCCACGGTTGCGCTCAACAGGCTTGGCTCCCTTCTCTTGGGCTTCACCTACTTTGCTCATGCGAGAAGGAGACCTCGTAAAGAGTGCCCTGCTCCAGCGCGAGTGGCAAAAATTGCCGCATAGTCTGCAATTTTAAACAGATCCATGCCTTCTACAGCCGGTGCGACCATGCGACTATCAGCATCCTTCCTGCAAGAGCGGTCGTCTTCCGCGTTCCAACAGTCAGTCATTCCGAGACAAAGAACTCAATTTACAACACTCAGAGAAAGTATACCAGATGTGGAGCGGTCTGCTCAGGTACTTCCCGAGCGCCTGCTTATGATTGGGGGCAAGTGCTCATGTATGAGGGCTAAAGCTGCTACCCATTCAGGTTATTTACCACCAAGAGAATGATCTCCGAAAAAAGTGAACGTGAAGCTTTAGAACATTCCGACGTCACTCCACATTCATCCAGCTTCACGACAAAAACCGCGCGTGTTCCAATACGCGCTTTACCACTGGTGCAGAGAGGAAGGCGGTGCGCTGTTGGTGGTCCTCCATTGTGCCCGCGAGCGCTTGTATGATCTCGGCAGTGCGTGCGAATGTACGGTCTGCCTGGCTCTCAGCACCCTGTTTCTGGTACAACTCCCCGAGTTCCACACACATTGACCACAGTTCACCCGGTACCCCCATCTCTTCTGCAACGCGCGCTGCCTCCTCGAGGTGTGCAATTGCAGCATCGATCTCGCCGCGAGACTGTGCGAGTAGGGCGAGCGAGCGCAGATAGCGCATAGCAGAGCGCCCGTTGTTGTTCATGCCCTCTCCAAAGCGACGCACCTCCTCTCTGGCCTGATCTACACTCCCTCCCCACAGCAAGGCTGCGATCTCATACCAGCGGGCAGTTCCCCAAAATAGGATGGTCGGGTCTCTGGCCGCTGCGGCTTTGAGAGCATACGTATGCGCTTGCTGCCACTGTCCGGCCACGACGCAATCCGCGCAGAGTTCACCAGCGATCCATCCGACGTAGTGGGGCGGCATGAAGCCTTCACAGCGGGCGAGCGCTTCGCTATGGGCTGCAAGAGCCGCTTCTGGCGCGAGCATCGCTCGGCAGACATTGGCCCACTCCACCAGGATCACGACCAGCAAGGGCGTGATCTCAAGCGCGCGCGCTAAGGCGACGGCCCGTTGGCCGACGGCGAACGCTTCGCCGTAGGCTCCCCAATCGAGCAAGCCTGGCACCAGCTGAGCGGCGGCATTGATGTGCCCCCAGCTGTCTTCCATGGCTTCGCTCATCGCCAGCGCTGCCCTCGCAGCATCGATCCCTTCTTGAAGCTGTCCCCCAGAGATCCTGGCCCTGGCTATCACGCACAGGCAACCTACCTCCCTGACCCGGTTGCCCAACGCCGCATAGAGCATGTGCGCCTCTTTAGCATGGGACAGGCTCTCCTCAAGTTTCCCTAAGGCGATCTCCAGGGTGGCGAGCGCATGCAGGCTTCGCCCAATGAGTTCCTGCTGGTTCAATTCTCGCGCCAGTGCCAGCGCCCGCTCGGCATGGGGGAGCGATACGGACATCTTCGCAGCATAGAACCCTATCTGCGCGAGATTCCATGCCGTTTCTGCCACGCCAGCCTTATGCTGGCTGCTCTCAGCTATGACAAGAGCCTGTTGGAGCAGTTCCTCCGCTCTTGCCAGGTCCTGGCTGATTTCAGCGGCCTGGGTCGCCAGGCGGTTCAGTGCAGCACATTCCATCACCGGCTCGTGCAACGCTCGCGCCAGGGTCAGCAACTCCTCGTAGACGCTCTTCGCTTGAGCGAACTGACTGCTCAGCTCGTATGCCCACCCAAGCTGGAGATAGAGCTGGGACAGGTCAGCACGCGAAACGACCGCGTTCTCCTTCCCCGAAGATCGCAGATGCTCATTCGACCGCCTCACCAGCTGCCGTGCTTGTTCATACTGCGCAATGGCATCACGCGCAGCAAACACACGCATCGCTGCATCACCGGCTGCGATACTCAAATGAGCAGCGGCGTCAGGAAGTCCTGAGGCCCTCGCATGATGAGCCAGCTCAGCAGGAGAGGCCAATGCCACCTGGAGCGTCTCAAGCGCCCGGCGATGAAAGACCCGTCTCCTGATCTCGCTTGCTTCGGTGTAGACTCCTGCACGTATGCTATCGTGGGCGAAGAAGCATCTTCCCCCAGTTTCTCGCAGAAGCCCTCGCGTCAATAACTCATCAAGAGCAGACAGGGCTTGATTCTCCTGGATATCAGCCACACGGCAGAGCTGATCAAAGGTGAAGCCATCACCCAGAACAGCCGCTGCCATACACAGCATAAGGGCATGATGGCTCAGCCGCGTTAAGCGCTCATGAATGAGGTCCTGCACTCTCGACGGGAGGGCGGACGGTGCTGTTTCTTGATGCATGGATAGATCAGGGTTGATCATCACCATTCCCGCTGCATCGCGGAGCAGACCCTTCTGTTCAGCGAACAATTTGAGGTGTTCGATAAGAAAAAAGGGGTATCCCCTCGTTTGAACAAATAGCCATCGGCTCCATGCTTCGATCCTTCCAGCCTTTTGCGCTTGTCCCTCGCCCCCATTCTCCGTTGTCCCACTAGCGGCACCGAAGAGAGACTCTACCAACCGCAGCGTATCCTCAAAGGTGAGCGAATTGAGGGTTTGACGCCTAACCGGCAGGTTCCGTTCCAGGCTGCTCAGCCAATCGGCAAGCGCGACGCTGCTTGCCAGGTCTTCCGAACGGAACGTGCAGAGCAAGAACACCGGAAGGTGTGCTGCTGCCCAGCGCCGGCTGGCATACTGCAACACATCGAGGGATGCCGCATCCGCCCACTGCGCATCATCGATGAAGAGGACGAGGGGCGCACGTCTCGCCAAAGCCTGCCCAAGACGTGCGATTGCCTCGAACAAGCGGGTGCGAGCCTCTGCTTCACCCAGAGACAGTGGAGGGGACAGATTGGGGACTCGTTCACGGAGTTCAGGCAACAACCGGGCCAGTTCAGCCAGCCAGATATCGCTGAGCAGTGTCTGGAGATCCTGCTCGCCCTCCAGGCGAGAGCGCATCGCCTCCACGAGTGGTTGATAGGGCAGGCGGCTCCCCGTCTCAAAGGCGCGCGCTTCAAGCACATCGGCTCCCTGTGCCCTTGCCCACCTCAGGAATTCCCTCGCCAGCCGTGTCTTGCCGATGCCAGGCTCCCCCTCGATGGTCGCCACCTGCGTGCGTCCTCGCAGCATCGTTTGGAACGTCGCGACCAGCGCATGATGCTCGGTGGTGCGCCCGGTGAGTGGCAATTCCCACGCCTCCCGTGGCGAAGGCGCTTCGTGCAGCGCCGATTCGAGAACAGGAGAAGCCTGGGAACGGATGCGCTTCGCCAGCCTCATGATCTCTGATGAAGGTTCAGCGCTCAGCTCGCGCTCCAGGATGGCCCGGCAGCGCTCAAAGGCCTGTAGGGCGGCCGCGCGATCCCCGAGCGCAGAGTGCAGCTGCATCAGGTGAGCGTGGGCCATCTCGTTGAGCAGATCGTGCTCGACCCAACGGGTGGTAGTCTCAAGCGCGTTCTCTAGTTCTCCTGTTTCGGTCTGCCACTGGGAAAGGCGATCGAATACGCTATTCGCCTGGCGACGCCAGCTTTCGCGTTGCAACAGCAGCCAGTCCTCGAAGTCTGGAGCATCAGGCAAAGAGAGGCCGTCCAGGAAGTTTCCGCGATAGCAGGAAGCTGCCATTTGCAGGTGGGCAAGATGGGTGCCTAAATTACCTGACGAGCGACGGCGAGCAAGCGTAAACGCCGTTTGCAGGGTCTGAGTATCTACCTCGAAGTCAGAAGCAAGGTTGAAACTGAGCGTATGGTGTTCAACCCGCACATGTGCGGGTTGCAGGGGCACATGACCAGAGCGCTCGTGAGAGGGCTCATCAAGGCTCTCCCGCAAATAGGCCAGGGCTCGGCGTAACGAAGCCTTGCTTCGCTCTTCATCGCTTTCTGGCCAGAAGAGGGCTGCACTCTTGTCGCGAGAGTGGACCCCCTGCTCCACGGCAAGGTAGGCCAGCAGCGCCAGAACCTTGCGGGTTTGAAAGGTGAGCGGTTGCTCCGCGTGGCTCACTCCCGGCGTCCCGAGCAATCTGAGAATCAGGTGGCCCATTTCACGTCTCTCTCACGATGATTTCCCGCTGATGTGTTACGCTCAAGTTGAGATGTACAGAGATTGTAGCACCTCCAACTGGTGGAGGCAATCGCCAGAATCAGCAGATCCAGACCCCTGAGGAGCAACGGAAGAGAAAAGACGTTTTGAGAAGGGAGATTCAATTATGAGTACCTATGTAGCGAGATCATCAACCACGGGTACAGCCATTCCTGATCGTACGGTTTTATGTCGCCAATTGGAGGAAACACGTTCCGCCTTTCATGCCGTGGTGGAGTCGCTGACCGATGCTGACTGGCACCGGAAAACAAGCGCGACGGCATGGACTATAGGTGAGGTGCTGACCCATCTTACGTATACCCTCGCTCATACCCCGGAGGCGCTTGAGCATGTTCGCCAGGGGAAGAATTACGTAAATCCGCCGTCATTCCTGAACTGGCTCGGTCCCCTGATCAATCGCAGGCTGGCCCAACAGAGCGCCCGCGGCCAGACTCGTGCATCGATCCTCGCCTGGTACGACACAGCCCACATGGCGATGCTGGCGACGGTTGAAGGGATAGGGGACGACGAATGGGGGCGAGGTGCCCATTGCTTCGGAGCAGGCTACAAAACGGTCCTGGACCTGTGCCAGTACCTGCCGAGCCACTTCCAGGAGCATGCGGCTCAGATAGCAGCATCGAAGTGAACCAGACAGGTGCAGAGGAAGATAACTCTCACGCTCCCTTTTCCAAAGTGAGATGGATTTACGTAGCAGGAGCATTCCTCTGGAATAACTTTTCGAATCCGAACAAGACATGTCTGTGATGGCCTTGTTTGCTCAGCGCTGCAAGGAGAGGCATCTTCGCCTTCTCCTTGGCAACTGCAAGGGGCACAGCGGGTTAGTTCGCAAGACGGATGTGGGGAAAACCAATAGTATATGAGCACTCGGCTTCGCAGCCATATCGACGAGGAGAACTACAATATGGATGGACAAGACAACCGCCTCCTGCTCGAGCGCTATCTCGCCGGGCTCCTCGATGCTGAGCAGGAGTATGCACTCCGCCACGAGGACGTCGTGATCGACATGCCCCAGTCAGGCGAGCGCATCCGTGGCCGTGACACCATGAAGGCGATGCAGGATGCCTATCCTGGGCCGCCAACGATCACCATGCGTCGTGTGGTGGGCAGTGGAGATGTCTGGGTAGTCGAGGGACGCTCCGACTATAATGGGCGCATCTACCATGTCGCCAATATTATCGAGTTCCGTGAGGGGAAAATTATGCGGGAAACGCGCTACTATGCCGATCCTTTCGAGTCCCCGGCTTGGAGGGCAAAATGGGTTGAGCCGATTGAAGAGGAGAGCCGTAGCGGTGAAATGGCTTCAGAAGAAAGGTCTTCCACAATATAAGACTTAGCAGCCTATCGAGATTTCAAGGCTCATCTACGAAAAGAGTAGAAAGCATGGTAATGGCAATGCACCAAATGAAACAATCAACACCCTTTCGGAGCGGCGCTACGCACGCACCGTCTCCAGTATTGATGGTACGGGCGAAACTGGTGAAACCCTGGCTCGTCCTGACGGCAGTCCTCTTTGGCTTTTTCATGGCCCTGCTCGACATGACCATCGTGAATATTGCCATACCAAGCATACAAACCGATCTCTCGGCAGACCTGCTCTCGATCAGTTGGGTCCTCAATGCCTATAACCTGATGTATGCGGTACTCCTGATCACCGTTGGACGCTTTGCCGACCAGTATGGGCGCAAGCGTCTATTGCTGATCGCCATGATCCTGTTTAGCCTGGGTTCCCTCGGCTGTGCACTCGCGCAGGCATGCGGGCGTATCAGTGGTACGCCCGCGATGAGCTGGCTGATCGGTTTCCGCGCCCTGCAAGGAGTTGGCGCAGCCGGACTGACGCCGGTGAGCCTGGCGATTATGATGGCCGTCTTCCCTCGCCACAAGCGCGGGGCCGCTCTCGGCGTCTGGGGAGCGGTGGGGGGCATGGGAACTGCGTTTGGCCCTATCATCGGTGGCTTTCTGGTCCAAACCTTTGACTGGCGCTGGATCTTCCTTGTCAACCTGCCAATCTGTGCAGTGGGGATAGTGCTGGCGTTGCTCTTTGTGCCGGAAACACGCGACCCTTCTGTGAGCAGACGTATCGACGTGCCTGGCCTGCTCACGCTCACAATGGCGATCTTGTGTCTCGTGTTGGCGATCATCGAAGGAAACGAGTGGGGCTGGTCCTCTGTGCCCATTCTGTCGCTCTTTGGTGCGGCGGTGGGGAGTGTGATCCTCTTTGTTCTGGTTGAGGTCTGGCAGCGCGAGCCACTCGTGGACCTCAGCTTGTTCAAGGCATGGAGCTTTACCGGTACGAACATCACCGTTCTCCTGTTTGGCATCGCGCTCCAGGGAGCAACGCTGATCGCTGTGCTCTACTTCACGAATGCGCTGGGCTATAGTCAACTCCAGGCGGCGTATGCATTGATCCCTATCGCACTGGCTAGTTTTGTCGTTTCGTTGCTTGCCGGAAAGTTGAGTAGCAAGATCACTCCCTATATGATGTGCCTGGCAGGTATGGCACTGGTAGCGATGGGCCTTGGCCTGTTGGGCCTCCTGGGTACTGAAGCATCCTTTCTGGACATTGCCTGGCGCGCCCTGTTGATGGGAGGTGGGATCGGTTTGGCGTTCCAAAGTCTGCCCATGCTCTCACTTTCTCAGGTGCCTCACGCCAAACTGGGAGTCGGCAGCGGGGTGTTCAACACCTTCCGACTGATAGGGAGCGTGCTGGGGGTAGCAATCCTGGTCAGTATCCTCAGCGGGCAACTCCACACCAACCTGGAACAGGCCTATCGCACTGCTGGTGCGCTCGCGCATGCACCGGTGATCGATGCATTTAGAACGACCTGGCTGTTCGCAGCACTCTGCGCGGTGATGGGCTTTGTCTCAGCCCTGCTCATCTCTGCCAGGCATCGTACTGGCCTGCCAGGATCTGGTAATTTGGCTGAAGGGCGGGAAATATGAACAAATCACTCGTTCTGGTAGGGATGAATGTCCGTCCATTAGCCCGGAGTGCAGTGGCGGCAGGCTTTGATGTTGTAGCGTTTGACGCTTTTGGTCTTCTAGACCTCCCTTCGAGAGCTCGATGCCTATCACTTGCGTATGACTTAGGTGGTCTTTTTCCGGGCGATCCTGGCAGCTGGCATACGCGTTTAGCTCAAGCTGTACGATCGCAGAGGGCCAGTTCCCTGGCCTACTCCGGGGGGTTTGAGAACCTCCCTGATCTTGTAGCTGAGATGAGCAGAGACGTTGAGTTGCTGGGAAACTCACCCGCCAGCCTGCGAGCAGTCCGCGATCCGTCCCGCTTGCGAGAAGTGGTCTGCTCGATTGGGATGGAAACGCCGCAAATTTTGCCACCAGGCGCACAGCCCGATCCAGGCGTCCGCTGGCTTGCCGATGTGCACGGTAACAGCAGTGGGTCATGATCAACAGCTCTGCTATGCACATCTGTTGGCTGAGGCTGACGAATTACTGAATGTATCTTAACGAGGAGTGAAAGAATCGCCCAACCCGCGCATGCAGCAGACGATGCTTCGCTCCGCTCGCGCCGAAGCTTCTGCAGGCTGTTCTATTGCAGGGATGAGGAACAGAGCGATAAGAGATGACCTGCAATGGCCTGCCCTGGGCCTGCTCTTCTATACCTTTCCTGATGGGCTGTACTAGCTACTTCGGTCATCCATTCTCAAAAGGACCTTTTTTGTTGGTTCTGTCACGATGCAATCAAATAAGCACCCATGAAATAGCCGTATGAAGGTATAAAACAAGCATTTACTTTTTTCGGACTTACGCTGGAATCGCTCACTTTTTTCGGAGTAGCGTGGAATATTTCGGAGTTTTCCAAAGGCTTTTTGGTCACTTCGTGCTCCTTTCATTTCGGAGTTACGGTGGAATTCTCGCTCTTTTCCTGGATGAGCGTTTTGGCCTCGGTCATCGCCTCCGAGACGCGACTCACCCACCTCACACCGATCTGGTTCAACTGCTTCATGTTGGCCTCATATGATCACGTGGATGTGCTAAGCAGTGTGTCTGTAGCAATGGGTGTAAGTTTAGCCGCTCGTTTGAGCGCGCGGAACTGCATGACTTTGATATTGCTCTCTGTCAGGCCCATCCTGTCAGCAGTCTCGCGTAAGGAAAGATTGAGCAGAAAACGGCAGATTAGGACCTCCCGGTCCCGCTCAGGCAGGGCCTGGAGGATGTCCCGCACTCGTTCTGCCGCTCTGCTGCTATGTGCAAAGGGGGCTTCTTCATCAACGGGACCTTCCCAGCCAGTTTCCAACAGGTCTTCTAGTGAGCTTGCTGCCCCACGATAGCGGATGCGCCAGTAGTCGGCAATGGTAGTACGTGCAACCTGAAACAGCCAGGTGCGCATACTGACCGTGTCACGCGTGAGATCGAGGCTACGGACGGCTTTGAGAAAGACCTGCGCTGTCAGGTCCTCGGCTTCTTCCCGGTTCCTCACCTTGCTACAGATATAGCGGTAAACCGGGCCAAGATTCTCTTGATACAGACGCTGAAATTCTTGCACTTCTCCATCCATTTGTGAGCCGAATTGAGGGATACTTATACCACACTGAGCTTTTTATGCATGGTAGAAGTGTAACCTCTCATGCTCTTTGCAGTCATCGGAAGAATGTTGTAATTTGTGATG
>Ga0137384_10004505_pt1 | contig 11168 bp, 6 predicted proteins | sample SagtaG_2_FD_104922 | JGI IMG/M metagenome (GOLD analysis project Ga0137384, IMG submission 104922) | Vadose zone soil microbial communities from Sagehorn Ranch, Mendocino, California, USA - Sage2_R_60_16 metaG | ecosystem: Environmental > Terrestrial > Soil > Vadose zone | place: USA: California...
AACAGCGCGTCCACGCTCTCCTGCAGCATGCGCTTTTCGTTACGCACGATGATGTCGGGCGCGCGCAGCTCGATCAGCCGCTTCAGACGGTTGTTGCGGTTGATGACGCGGCGATAGAGATCGTTCAGGTCGGACGTGGCGAAGCGGCCACCGTCGAGCTGCACCATCGGCCGCAATTCGGGAGGCAGCACCGGCAGCACCGTCAGGATCATCCACTCCGGCGAGGTATTGGATTCGCGGAAGGCCTCAACCACTTTCAAGCGTTTGGTGGCCTTTTTGCGCCGCTGGCCGACAGTCGAGCCGATTTCGCGGCGCAGTTCAGCCGAGAGCTTGTCCAGGTCGATGTCCGCGATCAGTTCGCGCACAGCTTCGGCACCCATGCCCGCACGGAAGACGTTCGAACCGAAGGCGTCGCGCAGCTCGCGATAGCGATTCTCCTGGATGAGGTCCATTTTCTTCAACCCCTCCAGGTCGCGCTTTAACTGCTCCAGGCGCTGCCTGCGATCGACGCGCTGAGATTCCAGGCGAACCTGTACGGTGTCAATCTGTCCCTGGTAGCCATCGCGCAGGTCGCGCTGCTCGCCCTCGTTCTGCTTGTGCAGGTCTTCGAGTTCGCGCTGGGCGTTTTCAGCGATTTCGTTACGGAAGACCTCGGACACCCGTTCGAGGGTTTCCAGGTCCTTCGGCTTGATAACCTCGCCCTGTTTGGCGATGACACGATCCGAGGCAAAGAGGACATCCTCTTCAGCTTCCTCGCCCATGTGTTCGCGCAGCATTGCCCGCGTTTCGCCCTCGAGTTCTTCCGCGCGTTTGAGCTCGCGTTCGCGGCGCTCTCGAATCTCCTGCTCTGCGTCGGAGAGGCGCTTGTGGATATCGAGGCTCTCGGTATCGCGGCGCGTTTTCAGGCTATCGATTTGTTCGACGACCTGTTCGTCCAGGTTCTGTTCGAGTTTCATGAGTTCTTCGTCGAGCCTCATCAACTCTTGCTGGCGCCCCTCTTCATCGATATGGGTGACGACATACAGGGCAAAGTACAGGATACGTTCGAGGTTGCGCGGCGAGAGGTCGAGCAAGAGACCGATGCGGCTGGGCGTCCCCTTAAAGTACCAGATGTGACTGACGGGGGAAGCCAGTTCGATGTGTCCCATGCGCTCGCGGCGCACCTTTGAGCGCGCAACTTCGACACCGCATTTATCGCAGACGATGCCCTTAAAGCGCACACGTTTGTATTTACCGCAGTAGCATTCCCAGTCCTTGGTTGGGCCGAAGATGCGCTCACAGAACAGGCCATCTTTTTCCGGCTTGAGCGTGCGGTAGTTGATGGTCTCCGGTTTCGTGACCTCACCGTAGCTCCAGCCGCGAATTTGCTCGGGGCTGGCGAGGCTGATACGTATTGCGTTAAAATCGTTTACTTCGAGCATGATGCCTCCTACTGATCCCCTTCGAAACCGGAGAGGTTTATACCGAGTTCGGGCATGACATCGTTTGAGGTGTCTTCGACGAATTGAATTTTTTGTTCGTCTTCGTTGAGGACTTCGACGTTAATGCCCAGGCTTTGCAATTCTTTTACCAGGACTTTGAAGGATTCCGGTACGCCCGGCTCCATGATGTTTTCGCCTTTGACGATGGCTTCGTAGGTCTTGACACGGCCTACGACGTCGTCGGATTTGACGGTCAGGATTTCCTGCAGGATGTTGGCTGCGCCGTAGGCTTCAAGCGCCCACACTTCCATTTCACCGAAACGCTGGCCGCCGAACTGGGCTTTACCACCCAGGGGCTGCTGTGTAATCAAGCTATACGGGCCGGTGGAGCGAGCGTGCACTTTGTCTTCGACGAGGTGTGCCAGCTTCAACATGTAGGTATAGCCGACGGTGATGGGATTATCGAACGGGTCTCCTGTCCGTCCATCATACAGTTGTATCTTGCCCGTTCTCGGCAGGTGGGCGCGGCCCAGATATTCTTCGATATCTTCCTCGCTCGCTCCGTCAAAAACGGGGGTAGCAATCTTGATGCCCAGGGCCTCGGCCGCCCAGCCCAGGTGGGTTTCCATGATCTGGCCGATATTCATACGGTGCGGCACGCCCAGGGGGTTGAGGATGATGTCAACCGGGGTGCCATCGGGCAGGAAAGGCATGTCCTCGATGGGGAGGACGCGCGAGATGACGCCCTTGTTGCCGTGACGGCCCGCCATTTTGTCGCCCGCGCCGATTTTGCGCTTCTGCGCGATGCTGACGCGCACCAACTGATTGACGCCCGGCAGCAGTTCATCGCCGTTATCACGCGAGAACATTTTGACTTCGACGACTTTCCCACGCTCGCCATGTGGCACGCGCAGGGAGGTGTCCTTCACTTCACGCGCCTTTTCACCAAAGATGGCGCGCAGGAGTTTTTCCTCGGCAGTCAGTTCGGTTTCGCCCTTTGGCGTGATCTTGCCGACCAGGATATCCTGCGGGCCTACCTCGGCGCCGACGTAGATGATGCCGCGCTCATCAAGGTTGCGCAGGCCTTCTTCGCCGACGTTGGGGATGTCGCGGGTGATCTCTTCTGGTCCGAGCTTGGTGTCACGCGCATCGGTCTCGTACTTTTCTATATGAATAGAGGTGAAGAGGTCTTCACGCACGATACGCTCACTGATCAGAATGGCGTCTTCGTAGTTCCCACCTTCCCAACTCATGAACGCGACCAGGATATTTTGGCCGAGGGCGATTTCACCCTTTTCGGTGGATGAGCCATCGGCGATGACTTCGCCCGCCGTGACGTAATCGCCTTTGCGCACGAGGGGACGCTGGTTGATACAGGTTCCAGCGTTGGAGCGCACGAACTTGCGCAGGTTGTAGGTGTGCTGATCGCCCTCTTCATCCATAATGGCGATCTGGCGAGCGGTGGATACCACCACTTCGCCGCTCACATCGCTGACGATCACCTGGCCGGAGTCGACGGCGACCTGGCGCTCAATACCTGTGCCGCAGATGGGTGACTGCGGGCGCAGGAGTGGTACGGCCTGGCGCTGCATGTTGGCGCCCATGAGGGCGCGGTTCACGTCATCATGCTCCAGGAAGGGGATGAGCGCGGTTGCGACGCTCACGGTCTGGCGTGGAGAGACGTCCATGTAGTCCATGTTGTCGGCGTTCTCCATGACGAAATCACCCTGGTAACGGGCAAGGACGCGGTCCTCGGTAAACTCGCCGCTGATGTCGATTTTGGCGTTGGCCTGGGCGATGAAGAAGTTTTCTTCGTCGTCGGCGGTACGATATTCCACTTCGTCGGTGACGAAGGGTCGGATGCGAATATCGGTCTGGCCCAGAAACGAGAGCCGGTCGAACAAGGCTTCGTCGACACGTACCCGCTCGCGCGCTTTGATGAGTACCTGGCCCTCGGGCGTTTTGAGGTCTTCCCATTCGCGCCCGCCGAGGCCGCGATATTCGCGCCCGATGAGGCGGCGGTCACTGGCTTTGAGTTTCTTGTAGACCTTGCGATACGGTGTTTCGATAAACCCGTAGGGGTTGATCTGTCCATAAGTTGCCAGGTTGCCGATGAGGCCGATGTTGGGGCCTTCGGGCGTTTCAATAGGACAGATGCGGCCATAGTGCGAACGATGCACGTCACGTACATCGAAACCGGCTCGTTCACGCGAGAGGCCACCGGGACCGAGGGCCGAAAGGCGGCGCTTATGCCCTATTTCGGCCAGGGCGTTGGTCTGATCCATGAACTGCGAAAGCTGGCTGCCGCCGAAAAATTCTTTCATGGCGGCGACGACAGGACGAATGTTAATGAGCGCGTTGGGGGTAGCCTGGCCAGGCTCCTGAATGCTCATACGCTCTTTGACGACGCGCTCCATGCGCAGCAGGCCAACGCGGAACTGGGTCTGGATGAGTTCGCCGACACAGCGCACGCGGCGATTGCCGAGGTGGTCGATGTCGTCTTTGCGCCCGATGCCGTTGTTCAACTGCACGAGACGGCGCACGATGTTAACGAGGTCGTCCAGGGTGAGCGTGCGCTGGCTCTGCGGAATGGAGAGGTCCAGCTTGCGGTTGAGCTTGTAGCGTCCGACGCTGCCCAGGTCGTAGCGACGCCCGTTAAAGAACATGTTTTTGACGAGCGAGCGCGCGTTATCGATGGTGGCGGGATCGCCGGGGCGCATTTTCTTATAGAGTTCGAGCAGAGCCTCATCCTCGCGTTTGACGGGATCGCGGTCCAGCGTAGCCTGAATGTAATGGACATTGGGGTCCGTATCGACACCGCGGAAGGCGTCGAGGATGCCCTGGTCGGTGGAGAGGTCGAGTGCTTCGCCGAACCACTGCTCTTTGGCCAGGCTAGAGATGGCGCGCAACAGTGTAGTTACGGGCAATTTGCGCTTGCGGTCGATTTTGACGGTGAGCAAATTTTTATTACTGGTTTCAAATTCGAGCCAGGCGCCCCGTCCTGGGATCAACTTGGCGGCGAAGAGGCGACGGCCGGTGGTGGCATCCTCGTCGGCGGTGAAGTAGACGCCGGGGGAGCGCACGAGCTGGCTAACGACGACGCGCTCAGCGCCGTTGATGATGAAGGTGCCCTGTTTGGTCATCAAGGGGAAATCGCCCATGAAGATATCCTTCTCGATGATCTCGCCGGTTTCTTTATTGGTCAGGCGTGCCTTGACGGTGAGGGGCGCGGAATAGGTCGCGTCGCGGTCGCGGCACTCGTCCTCGGTATATTTTGATTTACCGAAAGGCTCAGGCGGGACGATAAATTCAAGTTTCAGGTTTTTGCCGGTAAAATCTTCGATGGGAGAGATTTCGTCAAAAAGTTCGCGTAGCCCTTCTTTCTTAAACCATTCAAAGGAATCGAGTTGGATCTGAATGAGACCCGGCATTGGCCGAATATTCGGGATGCGCGCAAAAGAGACGCGCTCAGGAAGTGTGACGGCCCGGCTGCTTATTGCCATAGGTAGAATTCTCCTCTCACCTAATCACCCACAGAGGAAACGAAGAAAGACGCTGTAGGACAACTGTGGGGTTGCCCATGCGCCTCCTTAAAAAGGTAAACGGAAAGGAACAAAAGATAAAAATGCCCATTATGCCTGTGTTGAACAACGTTTTATGACAAGAAAAGTAACCGCTCTGCGCTTTCGCTAGCGGTTACTCCTACTTCCTACATTGACTGGTGATCCACAGTTCTCCTGCAAAACTCCCACGTACACCTACTTTCCCACAATCCAATATACTGGTGATACAATATAGAGACGAAAAAAGCTGTTATCAATGTGACAATACCCCAAGGTAGGACAATCGTTTTGTAGTTTATGCGGTATCCCTACACATGCAAATAGTTTTCCTGGCATGGTTCGTGGGGAAGAACGTGTCGTTTCGTGTTTAGCTTATCCCTGTCTGTGTTGTACTTACAATGCTGTTACAACCAGCATGTATCAACATTGTTACCAGTATGCACACTGTGGCAGAATGCCATTATACATCTTAAAAAACGGCATGTCAAGCATTTTTTGGACGTTTTTTCAAAATTCCCTACGAAACTATTAGAGCGCGCTGCGCTTCCTCGAGGGCGGCTTCAATTTCTTCACCCAGCAGCGGGTTCCAGGGACGTTCAGCGTCGAGCCAGCGTTCTCGTAAGAGAAGCAAGAGACGACGTTGATCGTGCGGGTCGAGCAATTCGAGGTCGAAGAGCGACTCCGGCTGATCGGGATAGATAACGGTGAGTACAAAGCCGTCGATACGCAAGACGGTCTGGTTGGTGAGCCGGTACGTTTGAGGCGCGCCCATTTTGCGGGTGAAGGAGATGGCGCCAATCAGTCCAATGATGATGAACGAGACGGCCACCAGGGTAACGGCCAGGCCCGCGAGACTCAAGCAAATGGCGGCGGCGGTGGCGAATAAGACCAGGGCGGGATGAGGCAGGTGCACGGTCCAGCCGATGAGTATTTCGGGGACAAGTCCTATAAGGGCAGCAGCGCAGCAGGAGATGCCGGTACCGGCCATCCAGTAGATGCTGGCGTAGTTTTTCGGGGAGAGATCGCGGACGGTTAAGGTGCGATCTCCTTCTAAGATAAGGATGCCATCACGATATCCGGCGCGCAGGGCAAAGAGGAAGCGGGCGGCGATGACGGTGCCGACGAGGATCATGAAGGAGCAGAACCAGAGCATGGAGAGTAGAGCATCCTGCCATTTGAGATACAGGGTGAAGTCGTGGGTGTAGGTGGGCCAGAGTTTGACTCCCAGGAAGGCGCTGGCGGCGGCGAGTAGGAGCGAGAGGCCAATCAGCAGATATCCAAGCAGGCTGGCGCGCAGGTATGGTTTGCGCCCAAGATGAAAGGAGTAGGTATCCCCAGTTGTTTGTGTCATATGTCCTCAAAGCCACATAATGAAGGAACGTCTATAATCTAAGACGTATGAGGAAGGGGCGAAGTTACAAATGGTTGCGGAGGTCGTCGAAGAGGATGGTTTGGAGGTAGCGCTCAGCGGCGCTGGGGAAGACGGTGACGATGACTTTGCCGCGATTTTCTTCTTTGCGCGCTTCCTGCAAGGAGGCCCAGGCGACGGCGCCGCTGCTGATGCCGACGGAGAGGCCTTCACGTTCGAGGAGGTGGATGGCGGTGGTGACGGCGTCGTGATCGGTGACGGGGATGACGCGGTCGATGAGGTCGACGCGGAGGGTGTCGGGCTGGAATCCGGCGCCAAGGCCTTCGATGCGATGGGGGCCGGGACGCCCGCCGGAGAGGATGGCGCAGGAGGCGGGTTCGACGGCGATGACCTGGAGGGATGGCTTGCGGGCGCGCAGTGCTTCGGCGAGGCCGGTGAGGGTGCCGCCGGTGCCGACGCCGATGATGACCATATCTACGGCTCCGCCGGTGTCTTGCCAGATTTCGAGGGCGGTACCTTCGCGGTGGGCTTTAGGGTTGGCCTGATTGTAGAATTGCTGGGGGAACCAGGTATTGGGGAGGGTGGTGCGCAGTTCGATGACTTTGTTGATGGCGCCGCGCATACCCTGGTTGCCGGGAGTGAGGATGACCTGAGCGCCGAAACGCTGCAAAAGGAGGCGGCGTTCGAGGTTGATGGTGTCGGGCATGGTGAGGATGCAGGTGTAGCCACGGGCAGCGGCGATCCAGGCGAGGGAGATGCCCATGTTGCCGCTGGTGGGTTCGATAATGCTGTGGCCTGCGCGGAGGAGTCCCTGGTTTTCAGCGTCGCAGATCATTTGCAGGGCTACGCGGTCTTTGAGGCTGCCGCCGGGGCTGAACATTTCGAGTTTGGCGAGCAGGGTAGCGGGCAGGTCGGGGACGATGCGCTGCAGTTGGACGAGGGGAGTTTTGCCGACGAGTTCGGTGACGTCTTTTGCCCAGTGTTGGGCGATGCCTGTGGGGCGCATGGCGTTGTCCTATCCTTCTCCTAGCAGGGCGTGGATGATAACGAGGAGTTCTTGCATTTTGAATGGTTTGCGCAGGAAGAGGCCTGGCTGGAGTCCCATGCGATGGAGTTCCCAGCCGTAGCTGCCGGTAATGACGACGATGGGAGTATGCCGAGTATGGTTGTGCCCACGCAGTATTTTGTAGAGGGAGACGCCGTCGAGGTTGGGGAGTCCGATGTCGAGCAGGATGAGATCTGCACGCAAGATGGGCAACTCATCTTTAGCGCGCTGGCCGTCAGAGAAGAATTGTAGTTGGAAGTCGCGCTCGTATTGAAGTGCATCACGGAACAGGTCTTCTAGTTCTGGATCGTCCTCAACGATGGCAATCAATTTAGTGTTATGCGGTAGTCGATCAACAGCCACTTGCTACTTCTCCTACGAATCACTCAAACGGGACGAGGACAAGCACCAGGCCCCTTCCTCCACATCCGCTCCACACCTTGTCCCTACAGAATTGGTACGTCAGATATAGTACATGGTTTCGGCGGTGCCGATGCGATGACGCTGGGCGAGCTCTTCGATGGTGGTGGTTGTGAGTATGCTCTGGGTCATCTCATCGATTTTGCGCCAGACTTCGCGCAAGGCACAGCCTGGTGATAGCTGGCAAAAGGCCGGGTTGGGCAGGCATTCCATGGGCGGGACGTAGCCTTCAAGGGCTTGCATGACCTGGGCCATGGTGATGAAGGCTGGTGGTTTGGCGAGCATATGTCCGCCCTTTGGGCCGCGTATGCTTTTGACGAGCCCTTCTTTTCGCAGGGCCATCAATATCTGGTCAAGGTATTGTTCGGGTATGCATTGCCGGTTGGCGATGTCGGCGCTCTCGATTGGTCCCTGCCCATAGTATGCTGCCAGGTCGAGCATGGCGCGCAATCCATAGTCGCCTTTCATGGTTAGTTTCATGCGCAGGGTACCTTTCTGATAGACACGATGACGGACTCGATAAATCTTGCCCTATGATGGTAGCATATATCAGTTGGGAATTGCTGTCAATGGGATATCGGTTTGAGCTGCCTGTCGTGATATGCCTAATAAGTCGGTGCGGATGTTGGTGAAATGTTCGCGTAGGGCGGCCATTTGGATGTGTTCGCCTTCGACGCGTATCCAGATGCGGCGCTGGGGGAAGTAGAAGGTGATGCAGAGGCTGAGGATGAGGAGGACGGCGGTGGGCCAGACCAGGAATGAGCCGCTATCTTTGGTGACGAGCAGGACGGTGGCCTCCTGGGCGTTGTTGACGGTGATGGTCCATTGTGTGTCAAAGCTCTGGCCGGAATGGCCGACTTGCAGACGCACGACGGCTTTATCCTGATTTGGGGGGGAGCCGGGTATGCCGATACTGATGAGGAAGAATGGGTGCTGCACCTGCGCGAGCTGCGTTGAGGCACTATGGGGGAAGAGGACGCTGATGGTCATGGGCGTTCCCGCGAGGGGGATGCCATTGGCATAATCTACAACCAGGCCCTGCTGTAGTTGAGCGGTTTGGTCGAGGACGATGGGCTGGGCGCAGACGATGCAGCCCTGGGCATCACTGATGGTAAGGGTGACTGATGGGATGAGGGATGATTGGTGGAAGACGATGCCGTTGTAGGATAAGGGATCGTTGACGCGCAGGTGGTTGCTGTGCGCGACAAGTTCGCCGTCCTGGTAGACGCTCAGGTCGGTGACGTAATCGGTCGGTAGTCCTGTTTTTGGATCAAAGGCGGCGGTAAAAGAGTTGGCGCGAAAACTGATGTTATGGGGTGTGCCGCGCGGGTAGACGACGGCGCTCTGACCATCCGGCAGGGCCTGATCGAAGGTAAAACCTGCCAGGTTATCGCTGAGGTTGACCAGGGGCGCGGGGAGCCAGTGACGCGCGGGGCTATTGATGGGGAAGCCGTGCCATTGTGAGAGGACGCCTGCCATGAGCAGGGTGACCAGCGCAGCATGAAAGACGAAGGTGGCCAGGGTGGCCCAGGAATTCTTATTGGCGTAGAGGTAGGTGGTTTCTTTTTCCTGCATGGGGCTGCCATCAGACGACGAACCAGTGGGAGAACCAGGGTCGCCCGTACCCTGTACGGCGGGAGAACCAGGGCGACCGCCAGGGTCGCCCGTACCCTGTACGGAACGGACGCGGTAGTGGCGGTTGCGTAGGTGGGTTGTTGTCCAGGCGACGGGGTCGGGATGGGCGAATTGGCTGCGTTCGAGGGCGTTTTGATAGAATTTTTCGCTGCGTTGTATGACGGGGTGCTTAAAATTTTGCCAGATGGTGGGTGCGCGGTTCAGGGTGCAGACGACGATGTTGAGTGAGAGGATGCTGAGCAACAGTAAGAAATACCAGCTTGAGAAGATGGTGAAGAATTGAAGCCAGTCGAAGATGGGGGTCAGCGAACCATAACGCGGCAGGGCATTCTGCTGTACCCAGGCAGCGTAGGCGAGGGGGTCGTTGAGTACTTCGCCTGGCGCCTGCACGAAATAGATACCTAGCAGGCAAATGACGACGATGGAGGTGATGAGTAAGATGGCGGTGCGTACCGAACTCAACCAGCCCCAGGCGGCGTCGATGGGATGCCGCAGGTTATAGAGGAGACGAGCGAAAGGCCGCCTGGGAGTTTGCGATGGTTTGGGCGCGATAAATCGCGCCCCTACATGTTGCGCCTTGATTGGATGCTTTGTCTGAGCTGGCATGCTGTCCTATCTCATTGTACCCTGTTGTCGTAGGGACAAGGGGTGGCGGAGCGGATGGGCGGGGGCCTTGTGCTTGTCCTTGGTGTCTGCTCGATCCTCAGGGAGGACAGCACAAGGCCCGCACACCACTCCCCTCCTTGTCCCTACGCAGTTGGTGAGCCTGATGCGTTAACCTGGCGTTTCTGGAACGTAGTCAATTGCATTCCTACCATATGATAGAGCATCACAGCATTTCTGACAAGCGAGATTTGTTTGATCCACAGAGCTTCTCAAAAGTCGAGTCAAGTGAGGTCAAGTTCCATAATGGGATACAGTAAAATCACGCTCGTCAACTCGACTTTTGAGAAGCCCTGGTTTGATCCAACCTCATGGAACCCAGTTAGCTATCCATATCCACAATGTCGCCGGAGTTTCCGTCAAGGGCATTTGTCCAGGTGTTCAAGTAAAACTTCGGCATCAGGCAGTGGGAGAGGCAATCGGGGTGGGACTTCCTGTGGCACCCATGATCTGGATGTTTTTGGCGACGAAGGTTGATGCCTGCTTATCACAAGCGTCCTGCGCGGTAACGCGCACTTGTTGACCGACCATCAGGTCGGTAAAGGATAAGAGAGTGGTGATGCCGCGCTTATGTATGGTGGTCTGGGCATTGATAGTGACCGTGACGGTCTGTTTGCCTTTGGACTCTGAGCCGACGAATGATTGGGTGCCGGTGGATTGAATAGATGTAATAACGCCCAGAGCACAGGCTCGGACTCCTGGTTTGGGAGTTGCTGTGATGGTAGATGTAGGGGTGGTGGTATTGATGTTGGCGGTTGGTGAATTTGATTGAGAAAGGATGTAAGCAAAAACGAAGCCAAAGATACCTACCAGGATCACTGCCGCCACGCCCACAATGATAAGTACACGCTTACTAATATACATAGGGTTGCTCCTCATTCATAGATAACATGTGGTGTTATTCTACTATGTCCTTCTGGAAAAGTCATGAAAATGGGATAAATTGGAGGGGTAGTTCCTAATGGATTGACCGACCTCAATGGGCATGGTAGACTGCTATACGCGAAGCATACGACATAGCACACCAATCATTCGTTTTTATAGATGTGATA
>Ga0137384_10004508_pt1 | contig 11163 bp, 9 predicted proteins | sample SagtaG_2_FD_104922 | JGI IMG/M metagenome (GOLD analysis project Ga0137384, IMG submission 104922) | Vadose zone soil microbial communities from Sagehorn Ranch, Mendocino, California, USA - Sage2_R_60_16 metaG | ecosystem: Environmental > Terrestrial > Soil > Vadose zone | place: USA: California...
ACCTCGAAACCCTGTCCCTCCGAGCGTTCGAGCAGGCCGAAGGAAGCAGCAGGCGCTGATCACGCGCTCCTCGGAGCGTGGAAGCACCCTTCGCCCCTGCATGTGCTGAACGCCCGGCTAGCCTCACTCGCGTCCCGGCGAGCGGGCAGTGCGAGCCCGCGTTCCTGTCACGTAATATCGTGAGCAACGGATCGTTCGGGGCACTCGATGGACGCTGGCCGCCTCCGGCGCGTCAGTTGTGGCGGCCCGAACGCCGAATGCGCCGCTCGCAGATCGTGAATGGCCCGGGATTCCCCACAGCGGTTTGCACAGCCGGTGCATGAAGCCTTCGCCGGCCGGCCGATTCGCGGGGACGGCCTGGCTCGGCCTGCCGGCGGGTCGTGTCGTCGCGTCGCCGTGCCCGCCTGCGGTATCCCGGATGGCACGCTGATGTCGTGCAGCGGCGGCCCTTTGACTTGCTCGACGTGATGCCCGCGGTGCTGCATGGCGTGATCCTGGACTTCGACTGGAGCCGCGAGCTGCTGTGGGGCCTGGACCTGCCTGTGGAGCAGATGCCGGTTGCCGAGTTGCGCTGGCTGCTGTCCATGCCCGTGTGGGCGTCGGGCGGCGAGCACTTCCAGGTGAGCCCGGCGGAGGTTCGCGCGGATCCGGTTCGTCACCGGTTGCACCACGACCTGGCGCGGCAAGCGGATCTCGCATTCCCGTTGCATGTGCTCGTGCGGCGGCAGCGCATGGTGACGGTTCTCGACGGCTTCCACCGCTTGCTCAAGGCCGATCTGATCGGCGAAGAGGCTGTCGAGGTCAAGAAGGTGCCACAATCCCTGCTCGACGCGATCGCCCTGCTCAGGCGGCCGGCAGACCTGGTCCGATGGAAGTCACATTCATCATGGATTTGCCGGATGGATGTGCCATTCATCGGACCGGCACCGGGACCCCGCCAGGTCTTACAGCTCGACGGAGGGTGTAAAGAGGGCGAAAAGGGCCAGAGATCTGCTGCCATCCGGCATCGCCGTCGGCGGCTCAGCTGCTGAGCGTGCCGGTCAGCGTCCCGTGGATGAGAGCGCCGACGTGAACAGCAGGGAAGGTTGCGGTTCCGTGCAGCCCGCCGAACTTGGCCTGTCCCGGCGGCCAACTGGATGGTATTCCTGCTCCGAGAACGGCCCGCCGCAAGAACGCGGGAAGACCTCACGGAATGATCCGCCAGGAACGCAGAACACGCCGCTACGCAGGCCCGAGATCGTGCTGCCGTCCGATCGGTGCTCGCGGCGCCCGGTGCGAAGACGCGGATTTCGGTATCCAGTTCGAGGTGACCAACCCGCTGATGGCGACGAAGGTACTTTACCTGGGCGCCGCAGGCTTCGGCCTGCTCGGAACGTTCATGGCCGCCGGCGGTATCGTCGGTCATGGCGGCGCCGGGACCCGGACCTGCGGGAGTTCGCGGGCTGGGCGGTCTTGTTCGGCGCTGCCGAGGCAGCGGCGGCGGTCATGCCGGCGGCATGGGCCTATGACGTCCTGCTGCTCGTGATCGGCGCGGCGATTCAGTTGTTCGCGGTCAGCGCGACCGTGTACGTGCAGCAGGACGCGCCCGCGGCGCAGCGGGGGCATGCCCTGAGCTCCTACAACCCGGGTTCATGGGCTTCGTTCCCGCGGGTTCGTTCGTCGTCGCAGGACTGGCCGCATTCGCCGGAACCCGCTGGGCACTGGCCGTGCCCAGCGTGGTGATCCTGGCCTGGCGGCGCGCTCACGCTTGCTGCCAGCTACTCAGCTGCCGCCGGGCGACGGGGGCTGTCCCTGGCGCGCCGGCGGTGATGCCGGGGCGCCAGGGGAGAGCTCACGGGTAGTTGATCGGGCTACCGAGGCCGGTCACGAGGTCGTAGCCGGTGCCGGCGGTGCAGTCGGTTCCGCAGGTGCCGTTGTTGCCGCTGGTGACATCCCTCAGGTTCGTCTTGTAGCCTCCCGAGTAGATGGCCGAGCTTCCCTGCAGGGCGGTCTTGCCCGCGGCCCTGCCGGCCGCCAGAATCCCGGCCCAGTTGGGAGCGCCGACGCTCGTGCCGCCCACGGTGAACCAGCCCGACTGGCCCTGGATCCTGGTGCTATCGAAGATCGACACGCCCGTGTTCGGGTTCGCGTCGAAGGAGACGTCGGGGATGCCCCGCTTCCCGCCGGTCAGCAGGGAGATTGTCGATGCGCGGAACACCGGGCCGGTGTAGCCGCTCTGATAGCCGGGGAGCGGTTCGACGGCTGAAGCGCCGCCGCCTGAGCCCGACCAGGTGGTCTCGCTCTTGAAGCCGCTGCAAGAGGTTCCGCTGCAACCGTTCAGCGTCGTTCCGCCGACGGCCATGACGTGACGCGACGCGGCCGGATACTCGGCCTGGTGACCGCTGTCCCCGGCCGACGCGGTGTAGAAGGTCCCGGCGTGAGTGAAGTCGGAATCCAGGGCCGTCTCGCCGCTGAACTCCCCGCCGCCCCAGCTCATCGACACCTCGGTGGCGCCGAGAGCGTTCGCCGACTTGACCGCGTTGAACAGGTTCGTGTTGCTGTTACTCGCCGCCTCGACCAGCACGATCTTGGCCGCGGGTGCCTCGGCGTGCGCCCACTCGATGTCGAGCGACTCCTCGAGCACCCAACCGGCGTTGACCCTCGGCGTGCCCTGCGGGTCGACCTGCTTGAAACACGGCCCGCTCTGGGACAGCGAAGTGCAGGCGGCCAGGTGCGCGTAGCCATACTGGGCGTCGAACTTGTTCAGGTCCGACAGCGCGCTGGGGTCGTGGAACGCGTCCACGATCGCGATGATCTGGCCTGCTCCGGCTCCCGAAGTGGGGGCCAGCCCCGACAGCGTGTACACCTTGGCGATGGCCGCCGGGGGCAGCCCGGTAGGTGACGATCTTGTCAGCTTCGGCCTGCCGTCTGGCAGGCGGCCGATGACCTTGATCTTCAGCGGCAGATGCGCGGTGCCGCTCAGGTGCGCCGCTGGCGCGGCAAGCGCGGAGCCGGTCAGATGCGCGGCGGGCGCGGCGAGCGCGGCGCCGCCGGCGGTGACCGCCGCCGTAATCGCCAGCGCCGTCCCGGCAACCAGGACCGACGTGCGTCTTTGCCAGCTCATTCGCATCCTCCTACGTCCGCCGCATGTCACGAAGTGTCAACGATCGTCGGGCCTGCGGGCCTGGCCGTCAAGCCCATTGCGCAATTGCCCTGATCAGCCGGCCGGCGTCGGCGGGGGCTTTGGGCTGGCGGGTCCGGTGACGTTAGACCCTGTCCGCGGTGCCGGCGAGCGGCGAGACTCGCCTCACCGGCGCCGACCTCGCGGTCCGCCCGGCCAGGAAGCCCGGCCAGGGGAGGCAGTCGATGACCACGCTGAGCACGCGGGCCGGGCCGCAGCCGTCACGGCCGGCGGTCAACTTCGACCGGCGGCCGATGCTGGTGTTCTGGGAGACCACCAGGGCCCGCGTGCTGGCCTGCTGTCACTGCCGTGCCAGCGCGACCACCGGGGCGCAGCCTGTCGCCGCAAGCGGCGTAAAGGCCGTGTCGATCAGCCTGGACGGCGCCGGCCCGGCCACCTACGACGGCGTTCGCGGGATCGGCGGCCACTTCGACGCGACGATCGCCGTCCTGCGCGACCTGGTGGCCAGCGGCGTCACCGTCCAGGTCAACACCACGGTCATGCGCGCCAACGTCACCGAGCTGGCCGATGTCGCGGGGCTGGTCGCCGGGACCGGCAGCCAGATCTGGGAGGTCTTCTTCCTGGTGCATGTCGGCCGCGGAGTGGCGGCCGGCGCGATCTCCGCCGACGAGCACGAGAGCGTGTGCCACTTCCTCTACGACGCGTCCGGGTACGGATTCGTGGTGCGGACCGTGGAGGCGCCGTTCTTCCGCCGCGTCGTCGCGGAACGCCGGGCGGGCTGCTCTCCGCCAGGCAGCGCGCTCTACGCCGGCCTGGCCAGCCGCCTGGAAGCCGTCCTTGGCCCGCCCACCAGGCCGCCGAGCGCGCACACCTCCCCGACCCGCGACGGCAAGGGAATACTGTTCGTCGCGCCACGATGGCGCGGTCTACCCGGCCGGGTTCCTGCCGCTCGGCCTCGGCAATATCCGCACCAGGTCGCTGAGCGACATCTACCGCAACGACCCCGTCCTGCGGGCCATCCGCGCCGCGCAGTTCACCGGGCGCTGTGGCCGGTGCGAGTACGCCGATCTCTGCGGCGGCTCGCGCGCCCGAGCGTACTCCGCCGCCGGCGACCCGCTCGGTGACGACCCGGCCTGCCCCCGCGTCGGCGACTTACCCGGACCTGGTCACGGTTTCAGGCCCGCTTCCTGACGCGTTGTCCGCTATCGCCGGTCCCCAACCAGGGGAAAGTCCAGATCACGCCGGCATCCCGCAGGCCGCAGGCGCAGGCCGCGGGTCGCGGTCGCAGGCCGTTGGCCGCAGGCCGCGGGTCGGCGTCATCCGCGCACGAACTGATGGGCCTTGACCTTCTGCGGCTCCAGTGTCACCAGCACGCCGTTCAGCACGCCGGTGCCGTAGTCGCTGCCCGGGTTGATGGCCACCGTCCGGCCGATCTTCTTGAATCCCGCGCTCTCGTGGATGTGGCCATGCAGTCCGAGCAGCGGCTGCACCCGCTCCAGGATTTCCCTGACCGCGTGGCTGCCGACCGGGCTCATTTTCGCCTGCCCGGCCGAGGTCTGGATCGTGAGGTTCTCGTCCAGCGCGGGCGCGGCGTCCAGGCCGGTGTCGTACGGCGGCGGATGCAGGTTGAAGATGGCGTGCTCGGAATCGCTCAGCTCGGCCGCGAGGCGCTCGTAGACCACGCGCAGCTCGTCGTCGGTCATCTCGCGGTACGTGTGCCAGGGCGTGGTATTCGCGTACCCCCACGAGATCATCTCGTGCCCGCCGACCAGCACGTCGCGGCCCTCGCAGTGCGTCCCCCACGGCGCCTCGTCCAGCAGTGTCGCGAGCTCGGGCGGATCGTCGTTGCCGAGCATCCAGTAGATCGGGATGCCCTTGGACCGCAGCCGCTCGTCGGCGAGTTCGAGCCATTGCTCGAGGCGCTCGGTGATCAGGGTGAGGAACAGGTCGTCCAGGGCGCTTTGCGCCTGCTTGTCCGCGAGCTCGCCCGGGTCTGCGCGGTACGGGTAGTAGCCATGGTCGGCGATCACCTGCTCGACGCCGCGCAGTTCGTCGCCGTCGTCCAGGTCGTAGCTGGTGCCGCGGAAGCTGAACCGGAACCGCCCGCCCGGAGCCCGGGTGATCGACTGGATCGCCTTTCCTGCCAGGTCGCCGCCGAGCACCATCACGTCGGCGCCGTAGATCGGCCCGCCGTTGAGGAACTTGCGGAAGCATTTGCCGGAACCGTGCAGGTCGCTGACGAAGTAGAGCCTGGTCCGCTGCTTTGCCATGCTCCGTGTCCTAGCTCTCGCCCTGCGTCGATCTAACCCCGCGCCCGGGCGGCTCGCACGATTTCTCCCAGTCTTAGGCCGGCATGGCGCGCTCTGTCACGGATCGGGGCGGCCATCTCAGGATCATTCGTCTCGACGGCGTCGACTCCCGGGCGAAGAAGTTCAGGGATATCGCGTAGTCGTCGAGCATCTCCATGCGAGCTTCGGGCTCTGGCCCGGCAGCTTCTCGTCAGCGAGACGGCCGCGAACCCGAACGCCTCCAGGTCGCGCACTACGCCGGCCACGCCGCGGGGCGGCAGCCTACCGATGATGCTGCGCGAGCGGGGCATGGAAATCGGTGCCGTCGTGGGGCTGAGGGTCGGCATGAACGAGCGCGGCGGCCAGGCGCGGTAGCCGGTGCAGCAGGTCGTGCTCGGCGCTCACGGCGACCCGGTGCGCTTCGATCGCGCTGGAACGGGCGTCTACGACGACCTCGCATTCGGCGCGGAGTTGGTGGCCGATCCACCGCAGCCGGACGTGACCGACATCGAGCACGCCCGCGGTAGCGCGCAGCGTAGTCTCGGCCAGGTCGACCAGGCCAGGATCGACGGCGTCCATCAGCCGCCGGTAGATCTCGCGGGCCGCCTGGTACAGCACGCCCAGGATCGCCGCCGTGATAGCCAGGCCGACGACCGGGTCGGCCCAGTCCCAGCCGACCGAGACTCCCGCCACGCCGAGCAGCACTGCCAGGGACGTGAACCCGTCGGTGCGGGCGTGCAGGCCGTCGGCGACCAGCGCTGCCGAGCCGATCTTGCGGCCGACGCGGATCCGGTACCTGGCAACCAGTTCGTTGCCGGCGAATCCGGCCAGCGCCGCGCCTGCGACCGCCCACAGGGCGGATACCGGGCGTGGGTGCGCCAGCCGGATCACCGCCTCAGACGCGGCCAGGACCGAGGACGCGGCGATCAGCGCGACGATCACGATCCCGGCCAGGTCCTCGGCCCGCCCGTACCCGTAGGTGTAACGCCGGGTCGACGGTCGGCGGCCGACGATGAACGCGACCCCCAGCGGCACGGCGGTCAGCGCGTCAACCGCATTGTGCAGCGTGTCGCCCAGCAACGCCACCGAGCCAGACACCGCCACGACCCCAGCCTGGATCGCCGCGGTCGCGGCAAGCACGGCCAGGGAGATCCACAGCGCGCGCATGCCCTCGGCGCTGGCTTCCATCGCCGCGTCCACCTGGTCGGCGGCCTCGTGGGAATGCGGCCGCAACCGGTGCCTTAGCCGGGCCGTCAAGCCCTCGGCACGCGAGTGCTCGTGGCCGTGCTCTTGCTCGTGGCCGCAGTCGCCGTGACCCGGGTGCGCGTCCGTCATGCCTGCCAGCATGCCTGACCGCTCCTGCCGGCGGGCGCTACCCGGTCGGGGCAGGCTGGTAGGTAAGCAGCAGGATGCCCGAGCCGACCGTCCTAGACTCGGTGAGCGTGAGCTTGGTTGCCTCGCTCAGCCGGTCAGGGAACAGGCGCTTGCCGCTTCCGAGGATGATCGGGAAGACCATCAGCCGGTACTCGTCGACCAGGTTGTGTTCGGCCAGGGTGTGGACGAGCTGGCTGCTTCCCTCGACCAGGAGGTCGCCGCCGGGCTGAGCCTTCAGCCTGGCGATCTCCGCCGGAACGTTCTCCCTGATCACGGTGGTTTCGCCCCACGTGGCCACGGTCTCCGTCAGCGTCGTAGAAACGACGTACTTGGGGATGCTGTTCATCCGGTCCCCGAAGTCGCCGTAGTCGGTCATGTTCGGCCAGGCCTGGGCGAATCCCTGATAGGTAACGCGCCCGAGCAGGAGCGCGTCGCTGGCGAACAACTCGTCGTTCTTGAACTTGTCGCCCTCGGCGCCGCGGTCGAACTGGAACGTCCAGCGCGGCTCCTCCATCACGCCGTCCAGCGACACGAACTCGGTCACCACTATCCTTCTCATCGGTTCCTCCCGTTGCGTGGACGCCAGCACCGCGCCGGCTCTTTACTCCGCTACGAACGAGGCCGGCTCCGATCGACATCTCCGCGCAGAAATCTCATCGAACGGGCCAGCGCCTCGCTGGCTGTCTGGCTTGCAGGCATCGCGCCACTTCCGGTGACGTCACCTGGGCACCTACGCTGGAGGTCTTCGCCAACCTACCGAGGACCGTGGCGATGATGTGGCAGGAGCGGCCGCGATGGGCCCTATCCGGGAACGGGGCGGGACGAGTGCCGGTCAGGTGACGGGACCGTCGATCGGGCTTTACCTTTCCGAGCCCGTCAGGGGCCTGGCCGGATTCGCGGCGATGCCCCTGGCAGTGCCATGGCTCTCGTCCGCGCCGCGCGGCGACGGCCATGGCGTGCTGGTGCTGCCGGGGCTGCTGGCGTCTGATAACAGCACCGCGGTGCTGCGGCGATTCGTGCGCCGGCTGGGCTACGACGCGGTCGGGTGGAACCTCGGCCGCAACCGCGGCCCGACCGACCAGGTGCTCGATGGGCTGCCACGGGAGCTTTCCGCCCTGGCGGAGCGCACAGGCTGGCCGGCGTCGCTGATCGGCTGGAGCATGGGCGGCATCTATGCCAGGGAACTGGCGCGCCTACATCCGGCGCAGGTCAGGCGGGTGATCACCCTGGCCAGTCCGTTCGCGATGACCGATCCGCGGCAGAGCCACGCCGACGGCGCCTACCAGCGGCGCGGCTACCTGCACGCCGCCGGGCGGGTGCCCGCACGGGAGCAGCTGGCCCGGCCCATCAGGGTTCCGTCGACGGCCGTCTACTCCCGGCGCGACGGGATCGTTTCCTGGCAGGCATGCATCGGCCAGGAGACGGAATTGCACGAGAACATCGAGGTCCGGTGCGCTCACCTCGGCTTCGGCACCGACCCGGCGACGCTGTGGCTGATAGCCGACCGGCTGGCGGTTCCGGCCGGCGAGCGGCAGGAGTTCCGTCCTCCGCCGACGCTGCGCTCGCTCTACCCCGGCCGATGACCCGCGCCCCGGGACCTTACTGCCGGCCGCCCGGGGACGGACCGCCACGTCGCCCGCCCCACGCTGGAGGAGCATCCTGTATGCAGCAGCTCACCGGTCTCGATGCCGCCTTCCTGGCCCTCGAGACAGCGAAAACCACGGGTCACGTCGGCGGGGTGTGCGTGCTGGATCCCAAGGGCGCACCTGAGCCGCTGACCCTTGCCCGGCTGACCGATGTGCTGGGGCAGCGGCTGCCGCTGGTCCCGGTCCTGCGCCGCAAGCTCCTGAACGTCCCGCTGGGGCTCGATCAGCCGTACTGGGTCGACGATGCGGACTTCGATATCGAGTACCACATCAGGGAGATCGCGCTCCCGCGTCCGGGCTCCGACGCCCAGCTGACCGAGCAGATTGCCCGGCTGCACGCTCGCCCGCTGGACCGGAGCCGGCCGCTGTGGGAGATCTACCTGATCACCGGGCTAGCCAAGCGCCGGGCCGCGGTATACACGAAGATTCACCACTCCGCGATCGACGGAGCGTCGGGCGCGGAGCTGCTCACCGTCCTGCTCGATCTCACCCCGGACGGCCGTGAGGTGCCCGCGGGCGAGCCGTTCATGCCGGGCAGGCCGCCAGGACCGGCGGCGCTGGCCGCGCTCGCGGCCGCGCGACTTGTGTGGCGGCCAGTGCAGACAGTGCGCGTGACTAACGAGGTCGTCCGTGTGGTGCCGACCCTCGCCCCCGCGCTCAGCAGGTTCGTCGGCGGGATGCTCGGCTTGAACCGCGGCGACGGCGAGATAATCACGACCACGCCGGGGCGAGCCCCGGCCACGCCATTCAACCGGCCAGTCACGCAGCACCGGCGAGTCGCGTTCCGGAGCGTGGACCTCGGCAGCATCAAGACGGTCAAGAACGCGTTCGGCGTCTCGGTCAATGACGTCGTCATGGCCATGTGCGCGGGCGCACTGCGACGCTGGCTCGCCGGGAACGGCGCGCTGCCTGAGCTGCCGCTGATCGCGATGATCCCGGTGTCGATCCGCGACCCGGCCAGCAAGGGCGCGCTGGGCAACAAGGTGTCGGCGATGCTGGCCATGCTGCCCACCAACGTCGGTGATCCCGGCCAGCGACTGGACATCGTGCACGCCGCGACAAAGCTGGCGAAGTCCCAGCAGGCAACAATCCCGCAGGGCCTGGTCGACCAGATCAGCGACTTCGCTCCGCCCGCCCTGACCGCGCGCGCCGCGCGCGTGGTGTTCGCCACGGGCCTGCTCCACCGGCTCCCGCCGTTCAACCTCTGCATCTCGAACATTCCCGGTCCGAACGTGCCTGTCTACCTCTGCGGCGCCAAGCTGCTGGCCCACTACCCGGTGTCGGTGATCACCGACGGCCAGGGCCTGAACATCACGGTGGTGGGTTACCTGGGGCAGCTGCACTTCGGGCTGGTCTCGTGCCGCGAGCTCGTCCCCGACATCGACACTCTGGCCAGCTACCTAGCCGACGAGCTTGAGCTGCTTCTCGAGGCGGCCGGCCAGCGCAAGGTCGGGTGACACGGCTGGGGTAGCGCCGCGCCCCGCTAGCGGATGAAGCCGGTAATCAGCTTCGGCAGCGCTCCGTCGAGGCCCGCGACGTTGAGCACGCCAGGGTCGTCATGATCGGCGATCGAGTACCCGGCCGCCGTCATGGACACGACAACGACCCGCGCCGCCGGGTTCACCGAGCGCCGGTAGGCCTCGAGAACCTGCACCGGGTGGGACCGCCCGGCCCACGTCTCGTTGTCGGTCAGGACAACGAACCCGTCCACCACGTGCCGTCGCTTCAGCGCCCACGTGAATGGCTGGGCCAGGTCGGTGCCGCCGCCCGAGGCCCGCCAGGCGGCGAGCTCGCGCAGGTTGGTGCGCGGGGTGACCTTGGACCGGTGGACAGCGGTGTCCGCGTCGATGACATGCACGCCGCCGCGTTCCAGCCTGGCCAGCATGACCGCGACGGTGTTGGCGACCTCGTAGGCCTTGCCGAGCGGCGAGCCGTTCGACACGACGGTGCCCCAGGACATCGACCCCGACGAGTCCACGGCGACGAGCAGCCGCTTGCCGATCGGCTCGGCCGGACCGAACGACAGGTCGTACGTGGTCTCGAGCGCGTCGCTGATCGCCGCGACCGGCTCCCACGTCTGGGCGGGCTTGCGCGGGTCGGGCCTGCTGAACCCGGACCGGTACGCCTTCATCGCCAGGTACACGTCCATCGGGTGGATGCGCGCCTTGGCGACCGCCTGGCCGTTGGTCAGCCGGCCGACCACCCGGCCCGTCGCGCCGGTGCTGAACGGGCCGAGAGTGCCGATCCTGGTCATGCGGGCCAGGTTGCGGATCAGCGCGGTCAGCCCGACCGTGGCGATCAGCGCGTCCCACACCGCCGGGTCGCCGGTCACCGCCGAGGGCAGGAATTCCCACGGCACGCGCCGCTCCCTGATCACGGCGACCGCCTCGGCCGGAGTGGTGACCGCCTGCGCGGCGAGGAAGTCGTCCACGTCGGGCAGGGCGGCACGCGCCGCGGTGTCGTCGACCCGGTCGGCGAGCCAGCCGATCAGCATCCGGTGCGCGTCGCTGCGGCCCGCGGGATGCGCGATCCTGATGATGTCCCGCAGCGCCATCGCCTCGCCTGCAGGGGTAGCCCGCTGCCGGGCCTTGAGCGCGCGGAACGCGACGTCGTGCACATCCTGGCTGGCGTTGAACCACGAGGCGAACGCGGCCCGCATCGCCCGCCCGATCACGGGCGCGGATCCGCGCGGCGTCTGCTTTCCGGCCAGGTTCTTCCAGTAGCCGAAGAACGT
>Ga0137384_10004520_pt1 | contig 11146 bp, 9 predicted proteins | sample SagtaG_2_FD_104922 | JGI IMG/M metagenome (GOLD analysis project Ga0137384, IMG submission 104922) | Vadose zone soil microbial communities from Sagehorn Ranch, Mendocino, California, USA - Sage2_R_60_16 metaG | ecosystem: Environmental > Terrestrial > Soil > Vadose zone | place: USA: California...
GATCGCCTTTTATGAGGCAAAGAACCATTTCGAAGCGCAAGGAGGCAGGGACGCAGTCGTGGAAGCGAGCGGTCATCTAAAGACGATCGCGGTCAGTTTATTCAAGATCGCGAACGACATCCGGTGGCTTGCGAGCGGCCCGCGTTGCGGTATCGGCGAAATTCAACTTCCCGCGACACAACCGGGCAGTTCAATCATGCCGGGCAAAGTGAACCCGGTAATGTGCGAATCGGTAATGATGGTTTGCGCACAGGTGATGGGCAACGACACATCTATCACCTGGGCCGGAGCAAACGGAAACTTCGAGCTCAACGTCATGATGCCGGTGATGGCGCATAATCTTCTCGAATCGATCCGGTTGTTGGCAAACGTAGCCGATGTTTTCTGCGAAAAATGCGTGCTCGGCATCGTGGCGAACAAAGAGCACTGCCGCGAGTTGATTGAGCTTTCCATGGCCATGGTGACCAGTCTCGCTCCGAAGATTGGTTACGATCGTGCGGCTGAAATTGCCAAGGAGAGCGCGAAAACCGGACGCACTGTGCGTGAAATTGCCCGGGAGAAAAAAGTGTTGCCGGAAAAAGAACTCGAGCGCGCGCTTGACCCAGTTGCGATGACGAAACCAGGCGACAAAGGCACGGAGTAATGGAGTGGCGGAGTCGTGGAGTAATGGGGGATGAGAAGGTTCATCGTTTGTGTCGTATTCGTCGGCATGCCGACAAGCTCTTAGGTTTGACCTATGGTTGCTAAACTCGAGGGACCTCAGTTTTCAGGTGGAGCGAACATTGCGATCAAATGTCCAAGTCACACGTATGAGCAGACAGTCGCCTTTTATCGCGACACGCTGGGACTGCCTTTAATTGAGGAAGAAAAGGACGGTTGCATTTTTCAATTCGGTCCGAACCGGCTTTGGATCGACAACGTGCCAAACCTGAGCCATCCAGATATTTGGCTGGAACTGGAAACAAACGACACCGAGGCTGCTGCGTCATTCCTAAAAGTGCATGGCCTCGCGCGACGCGATGAAGTCGAACAATTACGCGAAGATTTCAACGGCTTCTTCATTTCCGCGCCGAGCGGCGTGATCCATCTCGTCATCGGCCCGGAGGAAGCGTAGCAGAATGTGAAACGTTAAAAGCGTTACAAAGTTACAAGGAGTTACCCGTTTTAACCTTGTAACTTTTTTAACGAACAACCTCGGTGGCACGGCCGCGTCGCCATCGCCCTATCCACGTGCTCCAGCCATAGAATCCCAGCGGTTCCAGGCAGCCCGCTGCAACTAACGCGTCCACGTCCGCGCGGGCTGGTGTTATTTTGGCGTCTGCAGTCGGCCCATAATAATCGTCGACGACCATCCAACAGCCGTCCGCCAATTTATCGCCGTAGCAGCCGATGTCGCGCTGCTTGGCAGCGTCGGCATCAAGGATCAACAGGCCTATTTCACTCGAGCCAACTGCTTGACGGACTGCGGCGACCGTTGCCGGATCAAAGGAGTGGCCCTTGATCAGGGTGACCGTGTCCGACGCGCGGTACCTGGCGAGGTTTCGTTCCAAGTCGCGCAAAATATTGCGGGTACCGAGCCGCTTGTGTTTCAGGCGTCCTCCTTGTTCGATCGCAATGAACACCTTTCCCTTTCCAGAATCGCGCACACCGAACGCCGCGGCGATTGTCGCACCGCCAAGGAACGCGCCTACTTCGACGATTGATCCGGAGCATATTTTTGCGAAATGATAGATGAGGATCAGCACGTCCAGATGAAGCATGGAATGTTTGTCACGGACTTTGAGTAACCTCGAATGAATTGGCTCGTGCCGGTACTGCATGAGTGTGTGCATCAGGTTCAGGGAATCGCTGAGTTGGCTCCGAAAGGTTTCAGGGTTGTCCGCCGGTCGCGATTTCTGCAGGTCAGAGGCGCCGGTCGCGTCCTGGCGCGCGGGGCAATGCCGTCCTACCACGATGAGGTCCCGCTCCACACCGTCGAGTCGCGCAATGCCTGGAAGCAGTCCCCAGCGCTGGAAGCCGAGCCGCTCAAACAATTTCAGGCTCGGTTCGTTGTGCCTAAAGATCAGGCCGACAATGGCGGTGATCCCGAGCGACGGCGCACGGCCGATTGCTTCTTCCAATAATCGCCGAGCAACGCCGCGACGGCGGAGTTTTTCATCGACATAAACGCTAATTTCGGCCGAGCCACGATACGCGCATCGTGGCAGGAATTTTTTGAAATCCAGCCAACCGATCACGCGACCGTCGGATTCCGCCACCCAAAATGGATGTTGATTCGGTGAATGTTCGCGGAACCACGGCAAACGCGCTTCGACCGTGGTCGGCTCGAGCTCGGCCGTTACCATGCGTGTCGGCACAGTGGCATTGTAAATGTCGACGATTGCGGGGAGATCGGATTCGAGCGCGTCGCGGATAATCATATCGGTAGCTGTAGCCGCGGTCGCCAACCGTAGATTTTCCGACCCGACTGCGCTCACATCGCCCGGAAAAACGCGTTTTCGAATGTCGGTTGAAACGGGCCGGGCTTTGTTTCCCCGATTCGAAATCGCGGACTGATTTCTGATTGGGTGGCGCAATGGACTTCCATGTCGATCCTGCCGCATTCCGCGAGCAACGCGTGTACGGTGCCTAAGGCAAGCTCGGGTGTGTTGCAATCGCGGCTGAGATGTCCAAGCACGACGCGCTCGATTTTTCCCGGCAGCAATTCCTCGATTACACTAACCGCTGCCGCGTTCGACAGGTGCCCATGCCGCGATTGAATTCTTTGTTTCACTGGCCACGGCCGATGTAAATCGTTCTGCAAAAGTTTTTCGTCGTGATTGGTTTCGATCACGAGCGTCTGCACGGCTCGCAAGCGTTCCACAATCATTTTCGTCGCGTAACCGAGATCGGTGATAAAACCAAGACCGCCCGATCCCGCGTAAAAAGCAAATCCAAGCGGATCAACGGCGTCATGCGGCACAGGGAACGTCTGCACTGTGACGTCGCAAATAGAGAACTCGGAACCGGTCCGAAAAATTCGCCAGTTACCATGTCGCGCGAAGAATCCGCCACAACGAATCGCCTCCGCAGTGAGCGCATTGCAATAAATCGGCACATCAAACTTGCGGCAGAGCACTTCAAGACCGCAAACGTGATCGCCATGTTCGTGCGTGAGAAGCACGCCATCCAGCTGATCGGGCGCGACGCCACACTGGGTCAGACGCAATACCAATTGCCGCGCGCTCAGGCCGCCATCGATAAGAATCTTGCAATGATCCGTGGCGACCAACGCACTGTTTCCCGCGCTGCCGCTGCCGAGCATCGTCAAGCTGAACACGGATCTTAAGTTAGCCGCATCATTTGACCTTACGCAAACGGAAACGAATCAGTCAGCGCCTTACTCACGCGCCTCGCGGCTTCGTCCTAGCGGTGATAAGCTCGCCGCCGGACTGAGACGACGCGTTGTAGAACGCCTTGACCGCATCGCAGCCCTTAAACAATGTGCGCGAAATGTTTGGCTTGCCCGGTCCATATGTCGATTCATTGACTGAACCAGTGACTCCGAACCCGGCTTCGTCCCAATAGCCGCCCGCGAAAGCGCCTCCTAGGAAATTCCGGTTTAGACCGCCGACCTGCGTGTCGGGATGGTCGCCTTTCTAATATTCATCGCACCAGTCGAAAATGACCCCCTTGCTCGACAGGACGCGCGGCGAGGACTACATTCGCTCTGCTTGAGAACGCGCATATTCATGTTCGTTGCGGCGGCTTGCATGCTTTTTAGGAGCGTTGGTTATGGGCAGTCTGATCCGCCCGCTGCGCATAGTGGTGGTCTGGATTTCAAGCAATTCGGTTTACTTGCGATACAGGATGGGGGACGGCGTAAGCCGATTGATACGTTCGCGCGCGAAACGTTGATACGGATTACTGGACGTTCGACATACAGCGATAAGGCCGGCCGGAAATGGCAGCCGAACGATTTTGTTTTGTCGGCGCTGCTCGACACGCGCGATTGGAAAAACGAGCTAATGATGCTGATTTCGTCGGGCCAACTGATCGAGCAGCTCAGGCTTGATAAAACACAGCGAAGATTTTCGTTTGCGCAATTGACCGGGTCAACGGAGTTGCAGCGGATCGCAAGCGAGGCACGCGCTCTCAAGCGCGCGGAAAAACCGCTCGATCGGGTTCAACAAGAAGCCCTCAGCGTAAATGACCGATTGGCGTTGCTTGGAAATGTGATGAATGGAAATGCTTTGCTCATCGTTCCATCACCGCAAAGAGAAACGGATGCGTGGATGGCGCCCGATCCGGGGGCAGTCGCGGGTTACTATAACGAAACGCAGTTCGCTCCGGTCACCTCCGAACTGACAACAATGATGCGCGCCTACACGCAGGCCGACGCATTCAATTTCAGCATAGCCGCGCGTCAGTTGCAGGACAATTTACGAGCGCTCAGTCCCTCGATTTATCCGCAGGAACGACAACTACGGCTCGAGTATTTCTACAATTATTTCGAAGGATTTTACCGCGCGATCTGGTGTTACGGGATTGCGCTCGTAATTTTAATCGCGGCGCATCTGCGCAAGCGGGGACGCGCGTTGCAGAACGTCGGCGTGGCGATTGCGCTCCTGGGTCTCGCGTTTCACGCAAGTGGAATTGTGATGCGTTGTCTGATCGCTGGCCGTCCCCCGGTCACGAACATGTATGAATCTATCATCTGGGTGTCATTTGCGGTGTCCTTTTTCGGGATGATCTTCTTCGCGCGTTATCGCACCCCAGTATATCTTCTCGCAGCGTTGCCGGTGACGCTGATCGCGCTGCTGCTGGTTCATCAGATGCCAATCGCGATGCCCTCGAGCATCGATCCGCTGGTCCCCGTGTTGCGCGATAATTTCTGGCTCACCATTCATGTGCTCACCATCACGCTGAGCTACGCGGCCTTCGCACTGGCGATGGGCTTTGGGCACATTCTGCTCTGGCGCTACGCACGCGATCCGGCGGCGGCGAGTGTGGACGCCCCAATGCATTTCTGGCTTTATCGCGTGCTCCAGCTCGGCGTGCTTTTGCTTGCCGCGGGAACGATTCTGGGCGGCGTGTGGGCAAATTATTCCTGGGGACGGTTCTGGGGCTGGGATCCCAAGGAGACATGGGCGCTGATCGCTTTGCTTTGTTATATCCTCACGCTACATGGGCGGCTCGCCGGCTGGTGGAGTGAGTTCGGTTTGGTGGTCGCGAGCGTTGTCTGCTTCCTCGCAGTTTTGATGGCGTGGTATGGGGTGAATTTTGTTCTTGGCAAAGGTTTACACAGCTACGGATTTGGCATCGGCGGCGAGACCTACGTGGCAACATTTGTCATTCTCGATCTTTTATTCATTGCGTTTGCGATCTGGCGATACCGAATGAGCAAGCGCGCGATCGCTTCGGCGGTCGAGATTAAAGCCGAGCGCGCGGCGGTGTCGCCATAGCGGGGATCGCTGATCCTGGGCCGGCCGCGATCACCGACCCCGGCTACAGTGTTTCCACAATGAGCGCGTCCAGAAATTCCCGCGCAGTTTCGGCACCAAGCAGTGTCGAGCGTATCGCATCATCTCTCACGAGCCGCGCCAGTGTACCGACGCAGATCAAGTAATCATTGACCAATTGCTGCGGCACCCCGATGACGAAGATCAGACGGGCGCGCACTCCATTTTTGCCAAACGGAATGCCGGCGCGGCTGCGCCCAATTCCAAGGATGATTTGATCAACCAAATCGGTGCGCGCATGGGGGAATACGACGCCATTTTCTACGGCGCTGGGATGCACTTGCTCGCGGGCGAGCACTTGTTCAAGAAATTCGTCTGCATCGTCGATCTTCCCATTCGCGGCCAGCAGCTGGATGATTTCCCGCACTGCGTTCGCCGGTTTGCGGGAGCGCAATCGCAGGATCACCTGCTTTTCATCGAGAAGATCAGCCAGCGCGATAGCCATTGGCGGCAGCGAGATTTATTGGATTATCCAGGCAAACCCAGTTATCCAGTTAATCGGATAGCCGTGGCAACTGAAAAAATACCGAGCGAGTCGAACGAGGAGACGACGATCTCATTGCAGCGCAGCATTTATGATCCGGGATACGTCAACGCGATGTCGCATTTTTACCGCGGCGAAATGGGACGGATCATGGTCTGGCGGCAGCGGCTCGACATTACCACTAACTGGGCAATTACAAGCAGCACCGCCATCATTACCATTGCATTTTCCACTCGCGGAGTGCCGCACATCATTTTCTTTTTTAACCTCGCCATCGTCTGGGCGATGCTCTGGATCGAGGCGCGCCGTTACCGTTTCTACGACGCGTTCCGCGCGCGCGTACGCATGCTCGAAGCGCACTTTCTCGTCCCGATGGTGATGGAGAATCGCGAGATGCTCCAGGGTGAATGGAAAAAGCTGGTCTGCGAAGATTTGATTTTGCCTTGTTTCAAGATCAGCAAACTGGAAGCGGTCGGGCGGCGATTGAAACGCAACTACGTATTCATTTTCATCCTCATCATGATCGCGTGGGTGACGAAAATATTTTTGCATGCCAGCGAGCCAATCGACGATCTGCCGTCGTTTTACCATGCGCTGCGCATCGGACACATACCTTCCTGGCTGGTTGCCTTCGTTTTTGTTGGCACTCTTGCGAGCGTGATCGCGATCACGATTTACGTCAGCCAGAAATCCTCTGGCGAAATTTCCGAGTTCGGTACCCATCGTTCGCTATGGCGCATTTGAAAGAAAGTTGATAGTTGAGAGTTGATGGTTGAGAGAACCGCAATGGCGGAATCTTCTGAATCTTTCAACTCTCAGCCCTCAGCTTTTAACAAATTGTGCGAAATCGTCGCGCGCTTGCGGGCGCCGGGCGGTTGCCCGTGGGATCGTGAGCAAACACACGAATCGCTTCTGCCTGCGTTAATCGAAGAGGCTTACGAAGTCGCCGGAGCGGTGCGCAGCCGGGACATTGCAAATTTTCGCGAAGAACTCGGGGATCTTCTTCTGCTTATCGTGATGCACTCCGAGATCGCGCGGGAAGCCGGGCGATTTGACATCGATAATGTGCTCAAAGACGTGACGGAGAAGCTGATCCGGCGTCACCCGCATGTCTTCGGCCGGAGCGACGCGCGCGACAGCCAGGCGGTGCTAAAACAATGGGAATCGATCAAGCGCGGAGAAAAAACAGGCAAACATTATCTCGACGGTCTGCCATCAGCGCTCCCCGCCCTGGCGCGCGCGCAGAAAGCGCAATCAAAAGTTGCACGGGTCAATTTCGACTGGAGCGAACTGGATGAAGTGATCGCAAAAGTTGAAGAAGAGCTTGGAGAAATAAGGCAGGCAATTGAAGGGCGACATCAGCATTCTGCCAATGACCCGCGTGCCGGAAACGCATGTCATGAGGTTGAAAATGAGATCGGCGATTTGCTTTTCGCGGTGGTGAACCTGGCGCGCAAAGCCAGTCTCGACGCGGAAACTGCGCTGCAAGGTGCAACCGACAAATTTGTCGCGCGGTTCCACCGACTGGAGGATGAGCTGCAGGCGCGGGGCAAGCAGCTTGGTGATGTCGATCTTGCAGAGCTGGATGCGATCTGGGACGCGATTAAGGAAAAAGCGCCCAACATCGAACATCCAAGGCCGAACGCCGAACTCCTCTGAGTTTGATGTTGCTTTTCCTCTCGTGGGGATATCGCCAATGATCATCTTTTCAAGAGCTCCGGTCCGTGCGTCCGGGGCTTTCTGTTTGGATCCTGCCCCAGAATTCTCCGAGCTGTTGCAGAAAAGCAAAAGCAGTGGGAGCGTAATGCGAATCAACTTTGACTTTAGCGTTGTCCGTAATCCCTCCAATTTTTGTGGGCCGTTTGAATAAGTTTATGGATAGGCCCAATAAAGCCCGCTATTAGCACACAAGTTCGGGACAGAAGTAAATTACCTTTAAAATTTCTTTGAGGTATCTGAATCGAGTCGGGATTAAGATGAGTTTTCTTGTCGCTTTGGGCAAAATTCGGAAAGGCTTATGAAAGCCGGCTGCATAAGTCGGGAAGTAGAAAAACAGGGATCGAGTTCCCGAAAAGCCGGGATTTTTAGAAAATCTCCCGTCCACAAAAGCGGCATTCGCAAATCAAAGACCGGCCGCTGGCGCGGGGCGGCGCTCATCCTTCTCAATTTGCTGATGATTGCGCACATCATTCAGTGGCGGATCATGGGCAAGTCGATTTCGCCCATCGAACCGTCTGAGACCATGCACACGCTCCAGCGTGGGGCGATCAACGCGGGATTCATCTTCTTTGCTCTGGCGATCCTGGCTACGCTGATCTTCGGTCGCTTTGTCTGTGGCTGGGGCTGTCACATTCTCGCCTTGCAGGATTTCTGCGGGTGGATGTTAAAGAAAATTGGGCTCACTCCGAAGCCGTTTCGCTCGAGGCTGCTGGTCTATGTCCCGCTCATTGGCGCATTGTATATGTTTGTTTGGCCTACGGCGTATCGATTCTTCAGCTCGCAGCCTGGCCCGCTGATCCCGAAATTCACCAATCATCTGGTCACGACCAATTTTTGGGAAACCTTTCCGTCCGTCTCAGTCGCCATCCCGTTCCTTTTCGTCTGCGGCTTTATGACCGTTTACTTTTTGGGGCAAAAAGGTTTCTGCACCTACGCCTGCCCCTATGGCGGATTTTTCGGTCTCGCCGACAAGTTCTCGCCCGGAAAAATTCGCGTTACCGATGCTTGCAATCAATGCGGCCATTGCACTGCGACGTGTACCTCGAATGTTCTCGTCCACGCGGAGGTGAAACAGTACGGAATGGTTGTCGATCCGGGCTGCATGAAATGCATGGATTGCGTCAGCGTCTGTCCCAATGATGCCTTGTACTTCGGCTTCGGGAAACCCACGCTTCTGGTTCCGAAATCGAATGCGATCAAGAAGAACTACTCGGTAACATGGCCTGAGGAAATCGTCGGTGCGCTCGTCTTTCTCGGAAGTTTCCTTGCTGTCCGCGGGGTTTACGCGCTGGTTCCGTTCTTGATGGCGCTCGGTTGCGCGACGATCACAACGTATCTCACTCTAAAAACGTGGAGATTGCTCAAAGTAAAAGAATTGTCCTTTTACCGGTTCAATTTGAAGTCTTCGGGCAGAATTCGAAAAGCAGGATGGGGATTTGTCAGCTTTGCGGCTGTTTGGATTGGCTTGACCGCGCACAGCGGATGGGTTCGCTATCACGAATATCTGGGCGGTCGCGCATTTCAGAAACTCCAAATCCCCGATGAGCTCGCGCTTGCGCAGGCAAACCCCGACCCCTGGCTCAGCCCGATCGATCGGGAGAGCATCCTTGAAGGAAAAAAACATTTCCAGGCCGCTTCGAACTTCGGGCTCTTCATCAATAGCGAGGCGCTACCGAAGCTCGCCTGGTTTGAGTATCTCTCTGGCGATGCCGAGAAATCGGTCGCGCTGCTTAGCAAGGCGGCGGCTAATCAACTGGGCCAGGCCAAGGCTTTGAGCCTTTATTATCGCGGCACGATCCTGAACCGTCTGGGACGTTACGAGCAAGCGGGGGCGAGTCTCGACGAGGCCCTCGCGCAGCGAGCGGATTTAATTCTCGCTCGCCAGGAAAAAGGCGAATCGCTCTGGCAACTTGGTCGCAAGGAAGAAGCCATCTCTGTCTGGAGCGACGCCGTACAACGTAATTCGGGCCTTGTTTTGGCCAACAATCAACTCGCAGGCGCTGAGCGATCACTGGGCAGATTTGACGAAGCCGTCGTGCATGAAAAACAAGCCGACCAATTCACTCCTGACAATCCGCTTTTCCATTGGATGATTGGTCGAAGGCTGCAAAATCTCGAGATGAATGACCTTGCTCAAAAACATTTCCAGCGAGCGATGCAACTCGATCCTGAGCACCAGGCGCGGCCCTAATCTCGAGCGTTTGCTTCCGCTTCGGCCTTCGCCATATTTCCCCTCCCGATGTCGCTCTTACTCAATCTATGCCTGGCGCTCTTCGTGCTCGTGGCGCTGCTTATGGTGCTCGTAATTCTGATGCAACGCCCGAAAAGCGAAGGCTTGGGCGCGGCATTTGGCGGGGCGGTCACGGAAAACATTTTCGGCGCACAAACCACTAACGTATTGGTAAAGTTCACTTCGTGGCTCGCCGGTGTTTTCTTCGCGCTCACCTTTGCATTATCGATCCTTTATGCCCATCAGAGCACAACGGATAGCGCGTTCCGACGTGCGCTGATGAAATCGCAAGCGGCGCCGCAGACTTCTCCTGCGCCGACCACTGGTCAACCTTTGCCGGGCTCCTCTCCCACTGCAGCGCCAGCGACCTCCCCATCCTCGGCTGCGCAGACCGCCGCTTCGCCAACTGCGGCGCCGGTCGAAACGGCAACGAGTCCCACGGCAACGCCGAAGTAAAAGCGCAGACCCTGACGTCTGATGCATCTGAAAGCTCTGCTGGCGTTGGGGTTTTCGGTTGCGTTGTTATGCGAGACTGCTGCCGCTGAACAGGCGTACAAATTTCTCAATGAAATCCCGATCGGCGGCGAGGGCGGCTGGGATTATGTGACCGTCGATGCGGTGGCGCGCCGTCTCTATCTCTCGCACGCAACGAAAGTCGTTGTTGTCGATCTTGCGAAGAATGCCGTGACCGGGGAGATCGGCGACACGCCCGGCGTTCACGGGCTTATTGTCGTGCCGGATCTTGAGCGAGGTTTCTCGTCGAATGGCAAGGAATCGAAAGTGAGCGTTGTCGATCTAAAGACACTTCACACGATTTCGAAAATAGACACCGGTACGAATCCCGACGCGCTCGTTTACGAACCGCGTCGCGGCGAAGTTTACGTTTTCAACCACAGCGGAAATTCGGCGACGGTGATCAACGCAAAAACGGCAGGCGCAGTCAACACGATCGCGCTCGGTGGCAACCCAGAGTTCGCGGCGGCCGATAGGGCGGCAGACCGCATTTACTGTAATGTGGAAGACAAGAGCGAAGTCGCAGCCATCGACACGGCAAAGCACGAAGTGGTGGCGCGCTGGTCACTCGCGCCAGGCACCGAGCCAACTGGAATGGCGTTCGACGCGACGCATCACCGGTTGTTCGTCGGCTGTCATAACAAATTGATGGCGATGCTCGACACTGAAACTGGAAAAGTTGTTGCCACGGTGCCGATC
>Ga0137384_10004521_pt1 | contig 11145 bp, 7 predicted proteins | sample SagtaG_2_FD_104922 | JGI IMG/M metagenome (GOLD analysis project Ga0137384, IMG submission 104922) | Vadose zone soil microbial communities from Sagehorn Ranch, Mendocino, California, USA - Sage2_R_60_16 metaG | ecosystem: Environmental > Terrestrial > Soil > Vadose zone | place: USA: California...
ATGGTCGACCGTATAAACTCTGGCCGGGCCGAACATATCATCACCATCGAAGACCCCATCGAGTTTCTGCACCGCGACAAAAAGAGCTTCATCAACCAGCGCGAAGTCGAAGTCGACACCGCGAACTTTTCCACCGCCTTACGCGCCGCTCTTCGTCAGGACCCCGACGTGATTCTCGTCGGCGAAATGCGCGACCTGGAAACCATTTCCACGGCTTTGCTTGCTGCTGAAACCGGCCACCTGGTGCTCTCCACCTTGCACACTCTCGACGCCACCGAAACCATTCAGCGTATTATCGCGGTCTTCCCGCCGCCCGAGCAGAAACAGATTCGCTTGCAGCTTGCCGCCACGCTCAAAGCCGTCGTTTCCCAGCGCCTGGTGCGCCGCGCCGACGACAAAGGCCGCGTACCCGCCGTCGAAATCATGATCGCCACCGCGTACATCCGCGATTGCATCATCAATCCGGACAAGACGCGCCTCATTCACGATGCCATCGCCGCCGGCACCAGCCAATACGGTATGCAGACCTTCGATCAATCGCTCTTCGAGCTCTATACCAAGCAGCTCATCACCCTGGATGAAGCTCTGGCGCGCGCTTCCAACGCCGACGAATTCAAGCTGCGCATCCAGGGCATTCGCTCGGCCTCCGACGCCGCCCGCGAGGAAATGGAGCGCCAGATGGCCGACTTCGAGCGCTTCGCCCGCAAGTAGCACAGACTTCAGTCTGTGCAGTTTTGCCCTTGGCAGAGCCGACCCGAGAGGTGCCCCTTGCCCTTTCCTCAAGACCAAGTCGCGTGGATGCTTGCCAACCGCAAAAAGATTTTTCGTTATGCCTTCCTCCCGCAACTGCTTGTCGCCGTGGTTTTGTCGGGCTTCGCTTACTCCACCGGAAAGACCGACATGCATCTGCTCCTCAAGGGCGCTCGCACCCAGGGCAAAATCATCGGCTTCCAAAAACGAGTGTTCTACGCCAATCGCAACCGCATTTCTTCGGGCACGCCCGGGCGCAACGTATATTTGCCAGTTGTCGAATTTGAAGCCGCGGGCGTCCTCGCCCGTTTTGAGGAGCACAAACTCGTACCCACCGGTGAAGGCGTCGGCTGGTCAGTTCCCGTTCTTTACGACCCGACAAATCCTTCCGTCGCCATGATCGATCGCTCCTACTGGAACTGGCTCCCTTGGGGCCCGGCGCTCGCCATCGCGGTGCTCCTCCTCCTCGCGTCCGTAAAAGGCCTCTTCCTCTTCTTGTTTCAACAAAATCCCGAACCCACTCCAGGTATCCAGACAGGAAGCGTTTAGCTCTTCCTTCCAAACTATTTTCTTCTCTGAGTCCTCTGTGCCTCTGCGTTTCGTTATCTTCTTTGTGCTCTCTGTGTTAGATTCCTTCGACGGAGGCTCCCATGACCCCATTCACCCCTTGCGATTGCTGGCCCGACCGCCGTAGCTTTCTCAAGACCACCGCGGCTCTCGCGGCAGGATTCTCCGGCGTCCAGCTCTTCGCACAGCCTGCCGCGGCGGCCGCTGACGAGTCCGACACCATCGTCGGCCCCAGGAAAGGCTACTCCCCCGAAATCGGCACTCTTGTCTCCATGATGGCGTTTATGCGCGAACAGGTCCTGAGTTCTGTCAAGGGCCTGTCGCAACAGGATCTGGATTTTCTCCTCGACGACAAAGCCAACAGGATTGGCGCTCTTCTGATGCACCTGGCAGCTGTAGAGAGTATCTACCAGCTCACCACCTTTGAGGGCCTCACCCAAAAGCAGCCTCCTCCCGAAGCGTTTAAACAAAAATGGGCGGTAGCCATGGACCTCGGCGAGCCCGCGCGCAAAGCCATTAAAGGCAATAGCCTCGATTATTACCTGAATATTCTGAATGAAACCCGAGAAAAAACTCTCGCCGAATTTCGCAAGCGCGACGACAAGTGGCTCATGGCCGTGGACAAAGACTGGGGCTGGGGACCGACCAACAATTACTGTAAGTGGTTCCACGTAACTGAACACGAAGCCAATCACAACGGCCAGATCAAGCTCCTCAAGGGCCGCCTCCCCGGCGCCAAACCCGCCGGCGAGTAGTGCGGCTCCACTTGATCTCTTTGAACTTTTGAGCCCAGAACTCTTGAACGTTTTCTTCTTTGCGCACTCTGTGCCCTCCGTGCTCCTGCCTCTGTGTTCTCCGTGTTAAGTCTTCTCCTCACGGTTCTCGCCACTAGCCACTAGCCACTTCTTCCTCTATGCTTCCCCCATGTTCCCCAAGCCCCGCCAGCTCGACTCCGAATCCGCCCTCTACGACGCTGCCATCAAAATCCTCATGCGCCGCGCCCATTCCGTCCATGAAATGAAGAAAGCCCTCATCCGCCGCACCGCCGACGAAGACCTCATCCAAAAAGTTCTCGCTCGCCTTAAACAAAATGGCTACATCGACGACGCCCGCTACGCCAAGCAGTTCGCCCGCCAGCGCACCGAGGGCCGCAAGCAAGGCAAATTTCGCGTCGCCCGCGCCCTGCGCGCCCGAGGCGTTCCCGACCGCCACATCGAAGCCGCCCTCGAAGAAGCCGCCCAGAACACCGACGAAGCCGCCGTGGTCCGCCAGCGCATCGAGCGCAAGCTCCGCGCATCACGCGGCGAAATTGATGATCGCAAGCTCGCCTCCCTCTACCGCAGCCTTCTCCGCTCCGGCTTTTCCGCCGACGTCATCCGCCGCGAACTCAAATCCCTTACCCGCGAAGACCTCCCCGAAATCGAAGAATCGTCGGAGGCATCTTCCTAACGCTGTGTCATATTTACCACGTTAATAGGTCTTGACTTCGCACACCTAACATGCTACACTTTTATGTGAATCGCAGCACAAATCCGCTAAGTTCTTTGCTTGCCACACATCCGAAAAATCGCCTTGTAACTCCAATCATTGCCACACTTCCGAAAACTGCTATTTGTAACCCCTTTGTTTGCCACACATCCGAGACCCCCCTGGGGGTGCGTGTACCTTTCTCGTTGCGTTGGCGCACGTGTCCTCTCTCTGCCATAATGCCGTCGTACTGGTGCCGCCCAAATCCACGGCGGCTCACTCATTTAATGGGGAAACTGAGGCGGACGTGCCCGGGAAGGGCACGGAACAAGAAATGACGGGCGCCGACACAAAAGGAAAGTTTTGGAGCGGCAACGAAATTCGCGAGACGTTCCTGCGCTTCTTCGAGGGCAAAGGCCACCGGCGCGTGCGCAGCTCCTCGCTGGTGCCGCATGGCGATCCCACGCTGCTGTTCACCAACGCCGGGATGAACCAGTTCAAGGACGTGTTCCTTGGCCTTGAAAAGCGCGAGTACAACAAGGCGACCACGGCGCAGAAATGCGTGCGCGCCGGCGGCAAGCACAATGACCTCGAAAACGTCGGCTTCACCAAGCGCCACCACACGTTTTTCGAGATGCTCGGCAATTTCTCCTTCGGCGATTATTTCAAGAAGGAGGCCATCGCCTACGCTTGGGAGCTGGTCACTTCTCCCGAATGGTACGGCATTCCAAAGGACAAGCTCTATGTAACGATATTTGGGGGAATGTCAGAGGCCTGGTCCGGCGTTTTGGGTGTCGACGAGGATGCGCGAAAGCTGTGGCTTGAGCAGGGCGTTCCCACAGAGCGCATCGTTCCAATTCCAGGCCCTAAAGAGAACTTCTGGGCCATGGGCGACACCGGCCCTTGCGGCCCATGCAGCGAAATCCATTATGACATGGGCCCCACCGCGTCCGAGCAGGGCCACACCGAATGCAAATTTCCCTGTGATTGCGGCCGCTACGTCGAAATCTGGAACCTCGTCTTCATGCAATTCAATCGCTTGCCCGCCGCACGGCCCGGCGATGACAGCATGAATTTGACACCTCTTCCCAGGCCCTGCGTCGACACAGGCATGGGCCTCGAACGCACCGCCGCCGTCCTCCAAGGCGTCATCTCCAATTACGACACGGATTTGTTTACTCCTCTCACAGACCGTGCTGCGCAACTTGCAGGAATTAAACCGCTCGCCGATTCTGCTATGCAGGTGGTCGACAGAAGCAAACATGGAATGGTTACCAAAGACGTCCAGCCTTCATTGCGGGTCATTGCCGACCATTCCCGCGCCGCTACCTTCCTAATATCCGATGGTGTGGTTCCATCGAATGAAGGACGCGGGTATGTCTTGCGCAAAATCGTTCGCCGAGCGCTGCAGCATATTAGGTTCATCGGTGGTGAGTCACCGTTCCTGGCACGGATGTCCAACACGGTGCTGGTTGTGATGAAGGATGCCTATCCAGAACTAGCAGAAAGCGTAGCCCGAGTCACAGGTGTTCTAGATGAAGAAGAACGAAGGTTCGTACGTACTGTTGAAACCGGACTGAAGAGACTCTTTCAGCTTTCAGAGCCCCTGCGGAAACCGATGCAGAAGTATTCGGGCAAGCCAACTCCATTTCCGGGCGAGAAAGCTTTCCAGCTGTACGACACGTTTGGATTGCCCCTGGATTTTATGCGCGACGTTTTGCGTGACGAAGGGTTCGCTCTGGACGAAGCTGGGTTGGAAGCCGCGATGGAAGAGCAGCGGAAGCGTGCGAGGGCATCGTGGAAGGGCGGGGCGAAAGAGGCGGCGAATCCGGCGTATGCGAAGCTGGCGGAAACATTCAAGACCGAATCGGATTTCTATCATGGCACGAGCGCTAAGGATTGCCGCATCGAGACCATCATCACAAAAAGCGGCTCTGTGAAAGAGCTGAAAGCGGGCGAAAGCGGCGAAATTGTCCTCGACCGCACCGTGATTTACGCCGAATCGGGCGGGCAAGTCGCCGATACCGGCGCGTTCTACGACAACTCGGAATCGCAGGAACTCGCCGAAGTGAAAGGCGCGTTCTACCCCGTCGCGGGACTCGTCGCGCACAAAGTCGTTGCGAAAGAGACGCTACGCGTGGGCGACCGCATCGCCGTCGTCGCCGACGCCGAGCGCCACGCGCGCATCATCCGCAATCATACCGGAACGCATCTCGTGCACGCCGCGCTGCGCAACATTCTCGGCACGCACGTCAAGCAGTCCGGCTCGCTCAACGCGCCGGACCGCCTGCGCTTTGACTTCTCGCACTTCGCGCACGTCGATGCCGAAGAGCTGCGCGACATCGAGCAGCAAGTCAACGACGAAATCCGCCTCAACACCCAGATCGAAACCAACGTCACCCCGCTCGAAGAGGCGCTCGCTTCCGGCGCGCTGGCCTTCTTCGGCGACAAATATCCCGAGCACAACGTGCGCGTGGTGACCATTCCCGATCCCCGCTCGCCCCGCGGCTTCTACTCGAAGGAACTGTGCGGCGGCACGCACGTCCACCGCGCAGGCGACATCGGCGTGCTGAAAATCGTCAGTGAAGAGTCGGTCGCCGCCGGCGTGCGCCGCATCGAAGCGGTCACAGGTATCGGCGCTCTCGAGCACTACCAGCAGCAGGCGCAAGCCCTGCGCCAACTGGCCTCCCAGCTCAACGTCGGCGAAGACGCCGTCTTGGCCCAGGTCGAAAAGCTCTCCCAAACCGCCAAACATCTCGAGAAAGAACTGGAAGCACAGAAACGCAAAGGAGCCCTCGGCCAGCTCGACGAGCTAGCGGGTCGCGCGCAAGTTGTTAAAGGCATTAAGGTTATCGCCGCTGAAGTGCAAAATGTTGATAGAGAAGGACTTAGGCAACTTGTGGACAGTCTGCGCCAAAAGCTCGGTTCCGGCGTGGTCGCCCTGGGCATGCCCGAGAACGGCAAAGTTGCCCTAATTGCCGGGGTCACGAAGGATCTCACGGCTAAAGTCCATGCTGGCAAGCTCATAGGGGCCCTGGCCGAGAAACTGGGCGGCAAGGGGGGCGGCAGGCCGGATTTGGCCGAGGCTGGCGGTAAAGATACAGCTGGCCTCAAAACGGCCTTGCAGACAGTTCCCTCTTACGTGGAAGGTCTGCTATAGTGCCATTCGATTTGACGGAGTTGTGTCTGTAGGGGCTTGCTATCGGCTCCTTGGATAGGGCCAGAAGGACTGAAGGAATGGGCGCGATGGGTCCGCACCCTAAGCTAGCCCACGGGTTGGGGGCGCATAGTACTCACGGTTTATTGACGCCCAAACAGTCAAAGCAGTATCAAGGAACCGTTGGGAGTGGGTTAGTTTTAAACCAAGTGCCCTGGGCAGTCAAAATCAAAGTGGGGTTAAATCGAAGAGGAACATGAGCTTTCCCCGAGCCATGAAAGCGATGACGAGTAAAAGCGTGAAACTGACGGCATGCCTGACGCTGGGTTCGCTGGCGTTTTGTGCCAAGCCCGCCAGCGCCCAAATCGCCAAGATCTCCGACGACAGCGGCCGCAACTTCTTCATCAACGCTAATCCGCAGCCCGCGAAGCTCGCAGCTGCAACGAAGCGCACGAATATCTATTTGCCATCGGAAGTTTCGCTCACGGGCCGCTCGCGTCCCGGCATGGATGTGGACCGCGACGGCGTCGAAAAGCTAATCCACGAAGCCGCCGAGCGCCACAAGATGGATCCGGCGCTGGTTCGCGCGGTCATCGAAACGGAATCCAATTGGAATCCTAAGGCCTTTTCCCATAAGGGCGCCGGGGGATTAATGCAATTGATCCCCACCACCGCGCAACGCTATGGCGCCTATGACGTTTTTGACCCGCAACAGAATATCGACGCCGGGGTTAAGTATCTGAGGACGCTTTTGGAACGCTATAATGGCAACCTCGACCTGGCACTTGCGGCGTATAACGCGGGAGAAGGCGCAGTCGACCGCGCCCACGGAGTTCCTGGGTTCCGCGAAACACGCAATTACGTGCAAAAGGTTCAGAACGCGTACTTCCGGCCCGGCTCCGGCCGCATGCCTGACGCATTCGTCAACTCGCGCGCCATCCACAGAGACGTCTCACCCGAAGGACGCATCATATTTACGAACGACTGACGCCGGGCTTTCGGCGCTTCGTCGCCAATCTTCAGTAGCCCAGTTCGCTGACACACAGCGAACTTTTGCATTTTGGGGAAGCGAAAATTCCGGCGATTGCCGCCCACCGCAGTTGGCGGGCTGGCGAGCGGCCGTTGTCCGCAAGTTCAGAGCTTGCTGTGGCTCCCCGATGGAAGTACTAGTGCGTTGTGTTTAGCAATTGGATTTAAGTCTTGCAAAATCAATGCAGTTAGCTTTGGGAATGGATTAAGATTCCGAGGGAACGGCAAGCGGCAACGGCTAGAACCAAAAAGGTTTAGGGCAAGAATGCTTTGATGTTCAATAGTTGATTACGGGCGCGGAATGTTGGGGGATGGAGGAAGATGTTTCGGTGGAATAAAACTTTAAGACGGGTCTTCGCCCCCGTTTCGCTGGGTTTTGTGCTGACGCTTCCGTCTGCGTTTGCGGCACCGGCAGGCGCAAGAAGAAGTGCGCCGGACCCAAACGCATCCGCAAAACGCCAGTCCGCTTCCGCGCAATTCGCGCGCGCGGAAGAACAGCGCGCTACGCTAAACGCCAAACCCGGCGACAAGCGCACGCTCGCGGATTACAAGCAAGCGGTGATGAGTTACCGCCGCGTGGCGCTGATTACTCCGCGCGCGCCGGAAGTGCCCGATTCCCTGCTGGCTGTGGCGGAACTCTACACCGAAATGGGCGACCGCTTCGGACGCAGCTACTATCAGCAGGCAGTGGATTCCTACGAATTTCTTGTCCGCGAATATCCTTCGCACAAAAATTGCCAGGATGCTTTGATCCGCATAGCGAAGTTGCAGCGCGATCAGCTTGCTGAAGCCGGCAAGGCACAAAGAACTTACGAGGAATTCTTGAAACGCTTCCCCCGTTCGCAAAAGAAACGGGAAGTGGAAGAATCGCTAGCGGAATTGGCGCTGCTGCAAAACAGCAGTGGCGAAGACGCAACGTCGAAAAGCAACCCCCGTGAAAATTCGGCCGTGACCAGGACCGTTGGCGTGGAAGACGCGCGGCCGAGCGCTCCCGTACATTCCGGCGGCAAATCGGTGGCATCCTCGAATTCCGAGGAAATTCCGCGAGTGCGGCGCATCCGCACCTCGCTCAACGGCGACGCCACACGCGTAACGATCGATCTGGAAAATTCAGTGGAATTCACTTCTGGGAGGATTTCTAATCCCGACCGGATTTTTTTTGATCTGCATGCAGCGCGGCTGGCGCCAGAAGTGGCACGGAGCAGCATAAAAGTGGACGGCAATCTGCTGACCGCGGTGCGCGTGGCGCAGAATCACTCTGGCGTGGTGCGTATAGCGCTGGACGTAAACGGCGTCAAGGATTACGCCGCCGTGCTCACCAGCGACCCGGCGCAGCTGGTGATTGATCTTTACGGCAATTCGTTTGGCTCGGAACCAGTACGGTCCGCCGGCGCCAGGCGGAGCGAGAAAGCGACGGAAAACCCGTCACAAAACGGAGGCTCTGCGAACGGCGCGGCGCGAGAAGCGCAAACCGCGGCGGCAAAGAGCTCCAGCGAAGAAGCTGCGCGCCCAGCGGACCAAACATCGGCCTCCAATCCGAGGAACGTTGTCACCGGCACGCAGGAAGCCTCGAACTCCGGGGCCAATTCGTTGCCCAGCCCGCGCAAAACGCTGCCAAACGCGAAGAAATCAAAGTCATACAAGCCTTCAGCGGCGGACGCGAAACCGGATTTGGTCCGTCCGGCGAGCGTTCCGCAGCCCACGCGCGATGGACAAGCCACTCTAACGCGCACGCTGGGCCTGAAAATCGGACGGATTGTGATTGATCCCGGCCACGGCGGGCACGACACCGGAACGATCGGGCCCACCGGCTTGATGGAGAAAGATTTGTGCCTCGACGTGGCGCTGCGGCTCGGTAAAATCATCGAGCAGCGCCTGCCGGGAGCGGACGTGATTTACACCCGCTCGGATGACACGTTCGTGCCGCTGGAAGAGCGCACGAGTATCGCCAACCAGGCGAAAGCCGATTTGTTCATTTCCATTCACGCGAATTCCAGCCGCGATTCGGGAGCGCGCGGAATTGAAACCTATTACCTGAACATGAAGGGCTCAGCGGAAGCGATGGAAGTGGCGGCGCGCGAAAACGCCACCGCGCAGGAAGGCGTGCACGACCTCGAGAGCCTGGTCAAGAAAATCGCGCAAACCGAGAAAATCGACGAGTCCAAAGAATTTGCGCAAGACATCCAGGACTCGTTGGCGAAAAGGACTCAGAAGAACGTAAAGAACCGCGGCGTCCGCAAAGCGCCTTTCGTGGTGCTGATTGGCGCGGACATGCCTTCGATCCTTACCGAGATTTCTTTCCTGAGCAATCCCTCCGACGAAAAGCTCCTAAAGCAGCCGGAACAGCGGCAAAGAGTGGCGGAAGGGCTGTTTCAGGGCATTTCCAGCTACCTCCAGAACATGAACAGCATGACCGTCAACCTGCCTGTCAAGAAAGGCCCGGGCCAACCGGTTTCCGGCGCAGCCGCGTCGGTTGAACAATCCCGCAACCAAAGGTAGCCTGTTGGTGTCCAATAATGGGTAGGGATGCAACGCCACACTAATCTTTTGTTCAGTCTTTTGTTTGTCTTAGCGCTCGCGCTTGCGGGCGCACCGCACTGCTTTGCCCAAAGCACTGTCAAAAGCACACTTCCTGATCGCTTTGGAAACTGGTCGTCCGCCGGTTCCCCCACAAAGGGAAAGCCCGCAGAGCAGGACGCAGCGCTCCTGAACGAAGCAGGATTGGAAGAATGGACCACGAGGCCGTATTCGAACGGCTCGCAGTCTTTGCAAGTGAGCCTGGAAAGATTCCACGACCCCTCGGGCGCATACGAAGCGTATACGGGGCTCCTTGATACAGACTTGGAACCTTCGACAGTCGGGCAGTTGACGGCCATCGGACACGGCCGGCTTATCATGCTCATTGGAAACTTCCTGGTGAACGTAGAGCGGCCCCAGGTTGCTTCCACCGCGGATCTGCGGGAGCTCTCCGGTATCGTGCGGAAATTCGCTGATACCACGCCACTGCCGCCGATTCGTGCATTTTTGCCCCAGGGATTTGCGGACGGGACTCAGCGGTACGCCCTTGGACCAACCGCGTTCCAGGCGGCGCTCAGCAAGCTGGGCGAGTCCGAGTTCGCGCCGCTTACGAAGGAAGTCGGATTTGATTTTGGCGCCGAGGCAATATTTGCAAACTATCAAAAGGCAAAAGAGAGCGGAGTGCTTCTGCTGATTGACTACCCCACGCCGCAGTTGGCCGAGCAGCACTTGCGCCATTTGGATGCAGTGCTTTCCCCCGCTGAAAAGCAAGCCGGAACAACGGTGGAGCGGAAAGGTTCGCTGCTCTCACTGGTATTGCGGCCGCCTTCGGCTGCGTTCGCTGAAGAGTTGCGAAGCGGGGTCCACTATCAGACGGAAGTCACATGGAATGAGCCGACCCACAAGCTCACTGACCCGCCGTGGCTGGTCATCGTGGGAAGAATCATTGTCCTTACGCTTTTGTTCATGGGCCTCGCCGTGGCCTTTGGCATCGCTTACGGAATTGTGCGCGTGCTCCTGAAAACCTTCTTCCCTGGAAAGATTTTGGACCGGCCGGGCCAAATGGACGTGTTGCAACTTGGCCTTTCCAGCAAGCGCATCGATTCCCGCGATTTCTATTGAGTGCCGACACCGGAAGAATGGGCCCGGCGAGCCGGCTGCCGGCGGGGTACAATTGACACGGCGGGTTCTGAGGCGCGGGTGCCGCCGGCCACAATGGAACTCGCGAAAAGTAACGCGTTTCCCTCGTAGGCGTCTAATCTAGTAATGGGTGTGCCTGGCCCGCAATATGCCGCTGGCCTGTAGCGTATAGAAAGGCGAGGGGAGAGCGAGGATGAATTTGCAGCTCCGATTTTTGTATATCCTGCCGCTGTTTGTGTTGCAAATGGCAGCGTCGGGCTGTAACCGAGCGAATCCCCAGGCTGCTGGTCCCCAAATGCCGCCTCCACCCTTGGTGAGCGTGGCCAAGGCGCAAGCCCAAGATGTGCCCGTTTACCTCGACGAGATCGGCAAGAGCTACGCTTTCGAGTCCGTTACGGTAACCCCGCAAGTCGGCGGACGCATTACGCTGAGGGAATTCAAGGATGGCGCAGATTTGACCAAGGGGCAGTTGCTCTTTGTGATTGATTCGCGTCCGTATCAGGCCCAGCTCGATTCGG
>Ga0137384_10004524_pt1 | contig 11139 bp, 10 predicted proteins | sample SagtaG_2_FD_104922 | JGI IMG/M metagenome (GOLD analysis project Ga0137384, IMG submission 104922) | Vadose zone soil microbial communities from Sagehorn Ranch, Mendocino, California, USA - Sage2_R_60_16 metaG | ecosystem: Environmental > Terrestrial > Soil > Vadose zone | place: USA...
TGAAGCACATCGAGTATCTCGGGCAGGCTAAGGAAGAACAGGTCGTCGCCGTGGCCGGTCAGCTCACCGGCGCGCAGCAGCCACGCGCGCAGCAGCCAGAACGCTCTGGCCAGCTCGGATCTGGCTCCTTCCCGCCCGCGGACCGCCTGCGCCCACCGGGTGACCATCGCGCGCGCCGTAGCCGCTTTCCTCGGCTCCTGTCCGAGCCGGTCCCAGACAGCGCGGCGGGCCGCATCCTGGCTGGCCAGCAAGTCCTCGGAGCTGCGAGAGGTGTCCTGCAGGCCCACGAGCTGCCTGTCGATCCAGTCGGGATCCTCAGCCGGCCGCGGGACCGAAACCTCGATCTCGTGCGAGCCGCGATGTCCATATAGCCGCGTGAACGATGCGCGGTCGATATCGCCGCGAGCAAGTTGCGCGAGGCCGGTTAGCGGGCCCAGGCTGGCCAGCTGGGCATCCCCGGCAACCTGCCCGGACAGCAAAATGGCCGCGTCGGCCTCGCCGGCCAGCGCGGCCAGCTTGTTCGGCACGGCAAGCAGCGCCCTGGCGCCGCCTGTTCCGGAGGCCGCGAGCATGTCGCTGGCCTCCAAGAAGAACGGCTGGATCTGGCTGAGCCACGCGTCGGCCAGCGCGCTGGCGTCATCAATCCGCTGGATCTCGGCGCGCAGGTCGTCGCAACGACCCGGAGCAACCGCGACGAACTCCGGTAGTCGTTTGTGGTTCCTCCGCGCCCTGCGCATGGTCGTGACAAACACCGGGACCATCAGCCGGATGACCCTCCAGCGGGGAAGCCGGACCAGAGGTATCTCCTGCGCCGTCGGCAGCTTGCCGAAGACCGGCTCGCTCAGCCTGACGAACCGGCGCACCGAGATGCCCGCCACCCGACCCAGCGAAGCCGACATGCTCACATTCATGTAGAAGCGGCCCCCGACTCGTCCCCAGCCGTTGTATCCGGGCAGGGTCGGCGGAGATATCTCCCGCGGCATGAACAGCTCGATGAACGACCAGGTGGCCGGGGTCATCACGTCTGGCAGCGCCTCGCCGAGGTTGCCGTTGCTCCACAGGTAGTCCCCATCCAGGCTGTCGTTCCACTGCTCGCCGGACCTGGCAGCTGCCGTAAGGCCGGTTACCGGCCGTGCCTGCACGACGAACAGCTTGCCCTCGGCCCGCGCCCACTCGACGTCCGCCGGCTGGCCGTACAGGTCCTCAATCGCCAGGCCGACACGGGCAAGCTCACCGGCCTCACCGGCGGTCAGCACCGCAGTATCGCGCAGGGCGGCCGGCGTGTCCTGCTCCCTCGTACCGGTGCCGGCGGGCACGGTCATCACGGACTTGCTGCCGGCCTGGTAGTCGATAATGTCGCCGCCGGCCCGGTCCACCACGACGATGTCCGGTGTGACCTGGCCGCCAACGACGGCCTCACCAATGCCCCAGCTCGCGTTGAGAACCACCTGGTCCCCGCCGCCGGCGGCCGGGTTAACCGTGAAGAGGACTCCGGCGGCATCAGCCGACACGAACTGCTGCACAACCACACCCATCTGCGCATGGTCGGTAACGATCCCATAGCGGGCCCGGTAGCCGATCGCCCGCGGTGTCCACAGCGACGCCCAGCACCGCTGGACTGCGTCGAGCACGGCGGCCGCACCGCGGATGTTGAGATACGTATCCTGCTGTCCCGCAGCCGATATACCGGGAAGATCTTCCGCGGTCGCCGAGGACCGCACTGCCACCGCCACGTCGTCACCCAGGGCGGCGTACGCGCGGACGATAGCTGCCGCGGTGGCGGCCGGCATTGCTCGGCCGGCGAACAATGCGCTGATCCGCTCCGACGCGACCTCGAACGTAACCGGGTCAGACACATCGACGGTGGACATGGCCGCCATCACCGGTTCACGCAGGCCGCCGCCCTCGACAAAGTCGAGATAGGCGCTGGTCGTCACGTCGAAGCCAGGCGGCACCGGGATGCCGGCGCGCGCGAGACGCGCCAGCGAAGCGCCCTTGCCACCCACCGTCTCGAGCACTGCGGCCGGGTCGTCCAGGGCCATCACCAGCGGCACCTGCGTGCTCACGAGAACCTCCTAATGGCACCGGAGCCGATCCGCGAACTTGCCCCGGGCTGGGACAGGTTCAATGGCTACCGCCGCCGACCTTGCGTGCGTCCGGCAGCAACAAATGTGCTTCCCTCAAGGACATCTGCCAGCAGGCAGACGCCGCCATGCTCATAACCGGCTGATCTATACGATATCGACTGCCAGGAAAGGCGTTGCCGGGGCCCGTCGGCCCCGGCGGATGACCGGGCCCGCTGTCCGGCCGCCAGGCCCGTATAAGCCCCGAGCTCCAGACGCCACCGTCGACCGGCTGAGTTAGATCGCGCAACGACGGTACTCGGTAACGGACGATCTGCGCGCGGTCTGGCCATCGGCAACAAGCCTCTATCGACCGCGCCGAGTCGGCGATCGGCTTGCCTGATAACGAAATGACGCAGTCGAGTCAGCGATCATCGCAGCCATCAAGCCTCGATTGAAATATGCTAAGCGATGCATGAATATACGTTCGGGCAACGCCCGCCCGGTCCGCCGCCGGGGCCGGGACCGCGATGCGCACCCGCGCGACGGTCAACCTGGGTGGCGCGCTGGCGATCAGAGCCGACTCGGGACAGCTCTCCGGACCGGGACTGGCCGCCATGATCGCCGAGATTCGGGGTGAGTCGCCCCGGCGGAGCTGGCTGCAGCGGGACCTGGCCCCGGGCGGTCGCAAGGTCGACGAGACGCCGGATCTGGATGAGGCCGTCGCTCTGCTCACCGAGGCCGTCAAGGCGACTCCCTCGGGCGGTCCGCCCGCGTACACGTATCTGGGCGGGGCGTTGCGGAGGCGCTATGCGATGACCGGGAAGCCGAAGGCGCTCACCCAGGCCCTGCGTACGCTCCGCGCTGCGGTGACCACCTCCCTACCGGGGGGACCCGTCGTCCTCGATCGCGCTGTTCTTCCTCGCCGAGGTGCTCACTGACCAGTGGGAGCGGACGTCGGCCGAGGCCGCCCGCGACGAAGCCCTCGCGCGTTTCCGCCAGGCCGCAGAGGTGGACACGGCATCGGCGGACTGGCGCGCGACCGTCGCGCAGCGCTGGGGCGAGTTCGCCATGTCAGAGGGCCTGGTAGCGGCGGCGGTCGCCGGATTCGCGACGGCGGTCACCGCGCTGGACGAGGCGGCGTGGCGCGGGCTGGGCCGTGCGGATCAGGAACGGGTGCTGGGTGAGTACGAGGGGCTCGCCCGCGACGCCGCGGCGGCCGCGATCAGGGCGGGCCGCGTCGACTACGCCCTCGAACTGCTGGAGCAGGGCAGGGGAGTCATGCTCGCGTAGGTCATCGACAGCCGTGCCTCCTACGATCGGCTCCGTATGGCGGCGCCGGAGCTGGCGGCACGGCTCAGCGAGGTCCATGACGAAATGAACTTCGCAGAGCGGATGGACCTATCCGATGATCACGACCTCGACTGGGCGCGTCACCTGGACCAGCGGCACACCATGGCCCGGCGTCGCCGGGAGATCCTGGCCGAGATCCGGGAGCTGCCCGGGTTCGCGGACTTCCTGCGCCCCCTCGCTGTGAGACCCTGCGGCAGGCCGCCGAAGCGGGGCCGGTCGTGGTCTTGAACGTGAGCCGGTACGGGTGTGACGCGCTCATCGTGACCCTCGACGAGCTGCGGGCCGTCCCGCTCGGTTTCAGCTTGCCGGAGGCTCGGCGCCAGGCCGACCGGCGGCCGTGCGGCGGCACATCCCGGAGTCGTATGAGCTTAAGGGCGACGACGCCACCCACGAGCGCGTGCTGGCCGCACTGGAGCAGGGCGCCTGGGTCCACTTCGCCTGCCACGCCGAGCAGGAACTCGCCGACCCTCCCGGGCACGGCTGATCCTGCGCGATCGGCCACTGACAGTACGAGAACTGGCGGCGCGGCGATAGGCGGGAATGCTGCCCTGCCAGACCCCGCCGTGAAGTCACGGCACCTACCTCCCAAGGAGGCCTGCGATGTCGTCCGCGCCTTATGACCTCAGCATCAGCGCCGCCCGAACCGGCGCACTGTTCCCATCGCCACTGCAGCGCTCCGATGAACCCAGCGCACGGCAGATCCGGCAGGCGATCGCCACGGCCATCGGCGCGCACGGCGTGCGGGGCTGCGCGGCCCATGTCACGCAGGCCTACGGCGAGCACCCCGAGACCGCGCTCACCCGGATGCGCTGGGCGCTCACGGCGGTGGCAGCATGGCGGCCGGATCTTCTGCAACGACCGTGGGCAGGACTTCCGCCACGGTGCGCCAGGCTGCAGCCAGGAAAGCCAGTACCTCATCCAGTGACAGCCGTAGCTGACTCTCATCGACGAGAGGTCCACCTGCGGCATGAATGGCAGCACGCCAGGCCGCACGATTCTCTACCCGCAGTTCGGCGACCAGGACGACCATGTCGTGCATTGAGTTCGGCAGCGAGGGCATCGATTCTGCGGACAGTGCTGGCGTTCCGTCCGGCGCGGTGATGAAGCAGGCAAGGCTTCCCCGGTCAACAGACCGTCCAGTCTGGCCGTCCTGCCAGCGGGCCGCTGGGATATCATCACCCCGATGCTTGGACAGGATCGAGCAGTACAGGTTTCCTATGCGCGTCCATCTGCCTGCGGACGGTGCCCACTGCGCCGAGGCTGATCGCCCCGAGGCCCCGCCGGAGCGCTCACACTGCTCCACCGGGACTTGATCGGGAAGGCCTTCGGGTCGGCGGCAGCCGGTCCATCAGGCCGGCCACGGCCTGCCCGGTACTCGCGCCGATCAGCGCCCCGGCCACGGCGTCGCCTGGGTAGTGCACCCCGGTGTGCACCCGGGAGTACGCGACGGCCGCCGCGAGGAACCGCAGCGCGAGGCCCAGCCAGGGCTGCTCCCGGGCGATCGCCGAGGCGAAGGCGAACCCCGACGCCGCGTGCCCGGACGGGAACGACGTGGAGGCCGGCATCCGCACGTTCCGCTGCGCCGGCACTCCGGCGCCGGCCCGGTCCGGGCGCTGCCGGGGTCAGAGGGACTTGACATCGAGGTTCACCAGCGCGGAGGTGACGCCGATGGCCAGCGTTCCGCGCGCCGCCGCACGCCGGCCGGCCTGGCCGCCCGCCCCGGCGAGCCCGGCCGCGATGGCCAGCCAGAGGCGGGAGTTATCAGCAGCGTTGGAGAGCCAGCGCAGCGGCTCGTCGAGGGACGGGGTGGGCGTGGACGCCACGGCAGAGTAGACTGCCCGGTCCACCGCCGCCAGCTCGCGCAGCCCATCGGCAACCTGCTGGCGGACCGGCCCCCCTAGTTGCGCGAGCCAGTCAGCCAGGCGCTCCGTGACCGCCTCGGCGGCGCCAGCGGGCTCGCCGGCGGCATCCTGTGTTGCCATCGGCGCATGCTAACACCCAGCCCGGATGGGAACGCCGGGACAGTCTGCCCGTCAGGGAGGATCACGTGCCGGGCAGCACGCGGAGTACGGCGCCGCAGCGGCCGAGCGCGGGCGGCGGCCGTGGCCGCCCTCCTCCTCGGCATCGCTTTCCATGCGGCGACCGTTGTCCTGGCCTGCTGATCCGCGCCGCGGGCGGCTGATACGCGATGTCGAAGCGCGTGGTGCGGGTGATCGCCGTGGCCGCGGTGGTGGCATCTGTCGCGGCGTTCGGCAGCGGCCTGCTTCCTGATCCCGGCCCTGCTGTCCACATCGATGAGCACGGAGCCATCGGCGTCACCACGGCAGCGGCGGCTCACCCGGCCTGGGTGAACCGCTCTGCCGTTAGGCGCTTGGACGTCTCCGATCGACAAAAGGTTGTCGATGTGGGTGTGGAGGGCGTCGGCGCCCCAGGTGGAGACTGAAGGAAGTGCCGGGTGGCGGGCGCAGATGCCTGGTCCGCTGCGGACTATAGGGTGCCCACGCCCGGCGCTGCAGCCAGCACGAATACGGCGAGCGGATCAAGACGGTGGCCGTCGCAGATGCCTCGCCCCCAGCCGGGACCAAAGGGCGCGGCCGATGTCTACCGCTCGGGTGACGGCGGTCGCTTATGGCCGATCGCGATGTTGCGCTGCCCCGAAGGGGCCACTCCTTCCGGGCGAAGTCCCGGACGGAGCGTAGACCGGCTTACTTTCAATGAGAGCCGGGCTTTCGAGGTGATGCCGCCGGTGAGAGTCCGCGGGAGGCATGCATGGCAGGCAAGGGCGATGACGTGGCTGCGCGGGGCGGCGGTCCGGCGCATGGGGTTGGCGGCGCGGGCGGACCGCGCGTAATGGACGAACAGCCGAAGGGCCCTACCCGCAGCCAGCGCTGGCTGGCCAGGCTGGCGTTCGCGGCGGCCGTCGCTGCGGTGGTAGTGCTGCTGTTCGGGGGGCTGAGAAGCATTGCCGCGCTGTTGCTGGGCTTGGCGGGCCTGGCGATCGGCTGCGCGGCGGCCTGGTGGTTCCTCGCCAACCGCGGCATCGTGCGCTGGCTGGCGCTGGTGGTCCTGGTCGCCGCGCCGGTGTTCGTGATCGTGGTGTACGTCGTTGCCGGGCTGGTGTGGGAGGTGGCGGTCAGCGTCGTGCTCGCGGCGGCCGCCGTCGGAGCCGGGCGCGCGGCGCTCGCCAGCGGCGACGCGTCCGCGGGTCCGCCCGAATATGCGGCGGCGCGACAACGCCAGCCGTTTATGATCATGAACCCCAGGTCGGGCGGCGGGAAGGTCGGGAAGTTCGGGCTGAAGGACAAGGCCATCGCGCTCGGCGCCGAGGTGGTCCTGCTGGAGGGCCCCGGGATCGTCGACGTGGCCGCCCTGGCGCGCCAGGCGGTGGACCGGGGTGCCGACCTGCTCGGGGTGGCAGGCGGTGACGGGACCCAGGCTCTGGTCGCGGGGATCGCCGCCGGGCGGGACATCCCGATGATGGTCATCTCGGCAGGTACCCGCAACCATTTCGCCCTCGACCTCGGGCTGGACCGGGACGACCCTGCCAGCTGCCTCGATGCCCTCACCGACGGCGTCGAACTGCGCATCGACCTGGGCCTGATCGGCGACCGTACGTTCGTTAACAATGCGTCGTTCGGCGCCTATGCAGGGATCGTGCAGAGCCCCGCCTACCGCGACGACAAGGTGGGCACCGTCCTGCAAATGCTCCCGGACCTGCTGAGCGCCCACGAGGGAGCGCACCTGGTGGTCCGGGTCGACGGGCGGGTAATACTCGACAGGCCGCAAGCGGTGCTGGTCAGCAACAACCCGTACGAGACCGGCGACCTCGCCGGCCTGGGCCGGCGCGCGCGGATCGACCAGGGCGTGCTCGGCGTCGGCGGCGTCAAGGTCGAGAACGCCGCCGAGGCGGCCGGGCTGCTGCGCAGGGCACAACGCTCCCGCGAACTCACCGCGCTCACCGCGCGCGAGGTCATCATCGAGGCGGACGAACCGCAGATCCCGGTCGGGATCGACGGCGAATCGGTGCTGATGCCCACCCCGGTGCGCTGCACGATCCGCCCGCTGGCACTGCGGGTACAGGTACCGCGCAACCGGCCTGGCGTCCCGGCGCCACTGCCGCAACTGGACTGGGCACGGCTGCGCCACCAGGCCCTCACCTTCGCGCGGACCACAGACGCCCCCCCTGCCGCACCACCGGGCACTTCATGATCGCGATGTCTCGTATCGAGGGAGCGGGTGACCCGGTAGAGGCACCTTAGAGGCACCTTAGCGCTGCCTGTTCGGTCGGGAAAGGCCGCGATCCTTGACCGCCCGGCGGTATCGGATGTTCAGGGACTTGATCGCGCTGGTGGGCGGTATGAAAGTGTCGGCGTCGCCGGTTCGGCCGGGGCTGCCCCGCTTTCGGCGGGTGGGTGGCAGCCAACCCCGCCGGCGGACAACGAAACTGACCCGGGATCCTCACGCCGGGCGTGGCGTCCCCGAAGGGATGCCAGGACTTGCATGCCTCCGTTCTCAAACAGCCAGGATGGTGCGTGGCGTGGGTTGTTACGCCCGGGCTCGTCGCCATGGGTCGAGGCGGCCCGGCGCGGGAGCATGCCAGTCCGGCGCCACTGACGTGCGGCTAACAGGAGCAGCAAACGAGCCGACGGGCAGCTTGGAGGCCACAGCGGCGGGGCGCCACCGGAATTTCACAGGCCGCGGCCGGCGGTAATCCCTCCTGAGGTGACGGCGTCGGCGAGAGCCTGGTGGTCGCGTTCGTTCTGGTCGGCGCAGGCGGCGGCGAACCGGGTGATGGCCTTGTCGAGGACGTCGGAGCGCGGCTTCGCCGTCTCGTACCGCTGGTCATCGCCCGGCCTCGCCGTCCGGCCCTGGCCTGGCCGGGGCAGCCGGTCAGGCCTTCCGCGCGGAACTGAACACCAGGATGTACTCCTCAACCGCGCGGATCACGCAGTCCGCCGTATCGACGCCAATGGCCCGGGCCACAGCGGCGGCGCTCGGACTGGCGGCCAGCGCAGCCGGGTCCTGCCACACAGTCTCGCTGATCAGATGCCCCGACGCCGGATCGGCGAACAACAGCGCGCCGCGGAAGCCGACCGTTTCCGCCAGCCACGGGACCGCGGTATCCCCGAATCCCTCGACGGCGTCCTCGAACGCTGCCCGCCCGGCCTCCATCCGCGTCAGCCGGATCCCCTCCCCGCCGCGCAAGGGTGCCTCCCGCTCGAAGACCGGAATCCGGTAGCACTCGGCGGTGAGTGGTCCCTTAACCCGCCGGGCCATTTCACCGCGAGCGGTGGCTACTGCGTTCTCGCTGTCCAGCAGCGCATTGTGCGACACCCAGAATGATTCGAGTACCGCCACACCGGACTCCGGGTTCGCCAGCAGCGACATCCCCAGATTGCCGGGCAGGCGCTCGACCGCCGGGCGGACCTCGCTCTCGATGTACCTGACGGACTCACCCAGCAGAACCGGATCCGCGGTGATCAGATTAAGACGGGCATGCAACACGGCGGCTCCTAAGAAACGTCACCCTGGCGGACGGCCTTGGCGAGGAGCAGGCCGGCAATCGCGCCGGCCAGCGGGAAAGAACCGCAAGCTCCCTATTGAGGTACTGGCGCAGCCGGACGATGAAGCCCCGGAACATCTGGTGCCTTTCAGCAGGCCGGCTAGGTGCCGTGGCAGCGCTTCGATCTGCGGCCGCCGCCGCAGCCGAAGAAATCGCTATGCCCGCGCCACCCGTCTTGCTTCGCGCAGAGAACCAGTACGTCAGCCCGGCCCCGGCCGGTTTCCTGGCCATCGGCCAGCGGCGGGCGCGTAACGACGGCGACCTCGCCGCCAGCGAGCCGCTGTTGCCGCCCGCGGAGCTCGCGGTGCTCGCGACGCCGTGCGCAGCCGGGCCGCCCGCTGTAGCGCTCACAGCGGTACCATCTGCAACGCGGTCATGGGCATCCGCCGCCCCGGTAAGCCGCTCGTTCTCACTGGCCAGCTCTTCCCAGCCGTTGTGATTCGACATCGCTTCCTCCCCCTGTGCGCGACGCCCATGCGCGCGCGGCTACGCCTTGGACCCTTTTGCCTTGGCCAGCTTTGCTTTCGCTTTCTTCATCCGCTTGCGCTGTTTGCGGGCCTGCTTGCTGTCCTTCCTGGCCTCTTCCTGGCCGGCCTCGGTCACGATCTCGGCCTGGAAGGGGTCCGGTGCCGCGCATTGGGGGGGCCTCGGCTTCCAGCAGCGCCCTGGTCTCGGCAAGGTCCTTCTGCTTGCCGGCATCCACTTTCGGATAGCGGGGGCCGATGTCGATCAGGGTGTGGGCCAGCACGGCTGACACGCAGGTCCGGGCGAACCACTTGTGGTCGGCGGGGATCACGTACCAGGGCGCCCACTCGGTGCTGGTGTTCGACAGCATTTCGGAGAACGCGGCCTGGTAGTCGTCCCAGTACTTGCGCTCCCTGGCGTCGTTGGCCGAGAATTTCCAGTTCTTCTCGGGCAGGTCGACCCGCTTGAGGAACCGGATCCGCTGCTCTTCCTTGGACAGGTTGAGGAAGATCTTGACGACCCTGAACCCGTTGCCGGCCAGGAAATGCTCCCAGTCGTTGATCTCCCGGTACCGGCGGGCCCACACGCCCCTGCCCTTCGCTACCGACGGGAGTCTCTGCCGGTTGAGGTTCTCCGGGTGTACCCGCACGACGAGGACCTCCTCGTAGTGGGACCGGTTGAAGATGCCGATCTCGCCCCGGCCGGGCAGCCGCCGGGCGTAGCGCCACAGGTAGTCGTGGTTCAGCTCCTCCGCAGAGGGGACCTTGAAACTGCTCACCCGCACGCCCTGCGGGTTAACCCCGCTCATCACATGGCGGATGGTGCCGTCCTTGCCGCCGGCATCCAGGGCCTGCAGGCAGACCAGCACCCCCCAGCTGTCCTGCGCAGCGAGCCGGGCCTGATACTCCTCCAGCACGGCGACGCCGGCCTCCAGTAGCCCGGCCCCGTCCTTCTTCTTCAGGAAACTCGCCTTATACCCCGGATCGAAATCTCTCGCCAGCTTCACCCTGGAACCCGGCCTGACCCGCAACGGCTCAATGAACTCCGCGAGCAGCTTGGCCCTGTCATCCGCCATCTCGCACAACCCTCCCGGACAGGTCCCAGCACCCGCGGCGGCCAGCACCGGCCCGCGCCCAGCCTGCCCATCCAGTCATGCAGGCTTCATCGGGCACGCACATTTCAACCATGTTTCCCTTGGCCGACCCGGTTTGGCAGGGACCAAGGTCCCCGCCGAACATGCCAAAGTCCCTGGATCCACTCATAGAGCGGTTCCGGCTGACCTGGCCGACGCCCTGTCCCGGGGGGCGGCCGGGACACAAATCCCGGCCCAGCGTCCCTGCCCGCTGTTCAGGCCATGTGCCGACCTTCCCCACAGCACGGACACCCGACCTGAGGTGACCACCTGCCACCAGGAAGGATGCCTGATGATAGCAGCACCGCTTCCCTGGAGCTCCAGGCAGCGTGCCGTCGACGACGAACTCGGAATCCTTGCCAGGCAGGGATGGAACGGGTGCCTCTCCCGCACTCTGCGATAGCCGTCGCCTGGATCGGGTGTAGTCGACGATATGGCCCACTGCTAGTCCGAAAGATGGATACGCACCGCGCGAGCCGAGGGCACCGGCCGGGTGTTGATCTACGACGAACGGCACCTTCGATCAGTTCTCGACCAGTACACCAGCCATTACATCCGACACA
>Ga0137384_10004529_pt1 | contig 11128 bp, 16 predicted proteins | sample SagtaG_2_FD_104922 | JGI IMG/M metagenome (GOLD analysis project Ga0137384, IMG submission 104922) | Vadose zone soil microbial communities from Sagehorn Ranch, Mendocino, California, USA - Sage2_R_60_16 metaG | ecosystem: Environmental > Terrestrial > Soil > Vadose zone | place: USA...
AAGGCCAATGAGGATGATCCCGATATTTTCAATACTGTGGTAGGCCAGTAGCCGTTTGAGGTCATGCTCCATCAAGGCGTACAACACACCGAGAACGGCGGAAGCCACGCCCACGATGAGCACCAGCAACCCGGCCCAAGACGGGAGCACGCCCAGTCCGCCCAGGAAAATGCGGGCCATGCCATAGATGCCTGCCTTGAGCACGATTCCGGAAAGTAGAGCCGAGATGTTGCTAGGGGCGACCGGGTGGGCTGCAGGAAGCCAGATATGGAACGGAATGACACCCGCCTTGATGCCGAAGCCCAGGAAGAACAGCACAAATGCGGCGGCTTGTTGGGCGCCGGACATTTGCACCGCGGCGGTGCGGAAGCTCGCGAAGTCCGCGCTGCCGCTGACCTGCATCAACAAAGCGAAACCGAGGAGCAAGCACCCGGCATCGATATGGGCCATGACGATGTAGAGCAATCCCGCTCGCCGGGTCTCTTGGTCCTCGTGGTAAAACGTGACGAGCCCGTAGGCAACCAGCGCCATCACTTCCCACCCGATCAGAAAGAGGAAAGCATTGGCGGCAGTAAAAACGATCGTCAAGCTGAGAAGCAAGAGATGGAATAAGAAGCCGAAGAAGCCGATGTTCCGCTTACCCTCGAATTCTTTCAAATAGCCGAATGAGTAGATGGAAACTGCACCTGCGAGGATCGCCAGGGTCAAGTTGAAGAAGCCTGCCAGAGCGTCGTAGTCAAAGCTGTATGCAAACAGCGGAATTCCTGAGGAGACCGACCACCGGAGCGGCGTGCCTTGAAGAATCCCCAGTACTGCGGCGAGGCCGCCGAAGCTGGCGCCTGCCAAGGCGCTGCCGCAACAGATGTAGCGGCAGAGCGCTGGCTTTCGCCAGGTCGCAAGACTAGCAAGAGCGCCAGTCACGTAGGCCGCAAGACTAAGTGCGAAGGCCGGGCCAACTGGAAGCGTGTTCATGAGACCTGTTCACGACGCGAATGATAGAACTTTCGGATACCATCGTCGCACAGTTTTCCCTGTGAGTTTTCGTTACGATGCGTAACCCCTCTGCGCTGCGGCATTTTCCCTTTGTGACTTCTTGCCGTCTGTTCAACCTTCGACGCACTGCTCCAAAGCGTAACGATCTATATTGCTGTTTAATTTACAGCTACGGCACTACGCGGTCTCTCATTGGTTGGCAAGAGAGGGATAAGAATTTGAGACAATCCTGATTACACTCACATCCCGTGCTGGCTTCACGTAGATCACATAGGCATGCTCCTCGGAAGATTCGTTAGCATCATGAAATTCACCGTCAACCCAACCGCCCGGGGGCATCTCAATCCACGTGAGATTTGTGTCCTTGAACCCCAAGACAGAGGAGACTTGCTGTTTCGAGGTACTGGATAAGCTTATCCACTCCGATGACGGAGAAGTCCGCGCGACGATCTGTCCGAGCGGAGCATTTGTCCCTGCGCGCTTAGGATAAAAGATGGAATGTTTCCCCTTGTTGCTCAGCCGGAACCGAACGGAGAACCCGACTCGCTCTCGCGGCCCCTCGAGGCGAGAGAGTGTCAAGCTCACGGAAGCTGCGAAAGCCGGTCCGGAGTTTGAATCGGACGCATTTCTCACATGACCAAGCTGATTCGCCAGAACAAATAAGACAGCAACCGTCGCGAAAAACCACGCGCACTTGATGTTGGCCTCTCGTTCTTCGCTTGCGTCACCATCATAGGGGGAAAGCACCCGTTGCTTGTCGCCATTTGTTTTGCTGGAGGACGAAGGCTCTACCCAAGATAGAAACACAGAGAACTTGGGGCCTCGAACCATGACCGTCTCCTGCTATTGCTGCACCGTAATTCTGCGCCGCAAGTCCCGTCTGCGACTTCTGTAAGGCCTACACTCTGCACGCCTACGGATGGAGCTCAATGCAACTCGATGATAGGACTTGACATAGTAAACTTCGCAGATTAGAGTATGCGTGTACCCGAGGATGAGCATGCCACAGCAGCTTGCCAACTTCAAGGCCGAGTTCTTCAAGGCCCTCGCGCACCCCATCCGCATCCGGATCTTGGACTGTCTTCGGGATGGTGAGAAGGGGGTCAACGAGCTGAGCGAAATTCTGAAAATTGAACCTGCGAACGTTTCTCAGCAGCTTGCAATTCTGCGAGTGCGCAACATCGTGATGGGACGCAAAGCTGGGAGCAATGTGTATTACTCCGTCTCCGACACGACTCTGTTCCGTCTTCTTGACGTGGCCAAAGATATCTTTAACAACCACTTGGTGGGTGTGCGAGACATGCTTCAGCAGATGGAGGCGGTGCAGTAGAGCGGAAAAATTTTGTCCGCCATCTGCAAATGTTCGCATATGCGACATCGTTTCCAGGCTGCTGGGTTCATCATCCTTGGGTCTGGGCGAGGAGATCGATCACCATGCCGGATTTTTACACCTCTCAGCAACTAGCCCAGACGTTAGGAATCTCGGAAGCAACTATTATCGAACTCCAGACGAAAGGCTTACTCCAGCCAACGGTAAAGGACGGTAGGTCTTTCTTTTCTTCTCGGCAAGCGCACTGCTTACGTGCGGCAGTTCGGTGGGCACGCAAAGACAAAATAGATTTGCAAGAGGCCTTCGCGAGGGTGGAAGAGCGGTGGCTGGCGCACAAGAGCGCGACGAAGGATTAGGCTATGGCAACAAGGAGTTGGCATTCGCGTGGCTTGCCAAGCTGGCGCATTTTGTTCATCTCCCGCCTTGGTCGCTTGAGAAACATCAAAAACTTAGCCCCAGAGGAGCTTCCGTTTGCTGGTGGATTAGTTCTTCTTTTGGCGGCTTCCATGCTGTGGCGAGCGTTCCCGATGGCGGTGACCGGCGCAGGTCTCGTCCTCATTCTGCAAGAAATTGCCGACCCATCTCCTCTCTTCTTAGCGGTTCCTTGGCAAGCTTTGGAATTCGTGTTGAGCCGCAAAGTGCGCGCGAACCACTTCTGGCTCCATCGGACGCAAGGTCTGCTTCGAGAGTCTGGAGCCTCGCTCGCCAAAATAGATGGCTGCGCGACCCGTGACGGTTTTTTCTTAATAGGAGCCGCCTTTAACGAGGCTCAGATTCAGTGGGCATCACAGTCTGCTTGGCGAACTACGTGCCAAAAACCCTCCGCGAAGGAAGCTGCGAGCGGCTGCAAGACGATGCAGTTTCTGCTTGCTCTATGGTTAATCGCTGGAGGCTTAGCCGCGCTAAGCCTTTTCCGGGGAATTGATCTCGGCAGCGGATTGTTGCTGTGTGCATTGTGTGGCGCTGCTGGCCAGCTCTTGGCCAGACCGGTTGAAAAGCTGTTGGGCCCGTGGGCTGGCCGCGCGGCCTGCTCCAACAAGGAAACTTGGCCGAGCCGTTTGGAAGTGGAGAGCCTCACGATCCCGCGGTTCCTGTGGTTCAAGAGGAGTCTGGTTTTCCAAGTGCGGCGAACGCCAGCACGGGAGTCGAACGAGGATTAAACCAGATGAGCGTGCGGTCGAGGCTCCTTGCGGAAGCGGAGAAACAGATCTCCAATCCCTTCCTCATGTGCGCCTTGGTTTCGCTTCGGACACGGCAACTCATGACGACAGGAAACGCAAACACAAGCACCGCACAACTGGTCGACTCCGCGCTCAACGAACTGATTGCCGGTGTGCTCGAATTTGAGCGTGGCAAGCCAAGGCGTCCGCCTTTGATCCGAGCAGAATCTCGAAATGAAGAAAGCAACGGCGGACTGGAAACACCCGGAGTGCCGGAACTGTCCCGCACTCTTTCCGCGGAGGCCCCATGAGAAGGCGTATCAGAGTCAGGGAATTGATGCAGAGGGATGGCTTGCGCGGGGAGATTATGCAGCTCTTTCATTCGCGAAGGACAGGGATGATTCACGGAGACGACGGATACGACGTGACTTTCAACGAGGAATCGCTGGTCGTGGGCTTGAGCTACGGTGAGCTTAGCCTCGGCCTAAAAGTGTCTTACGGGATCTTTTTCGCCACGGGGGCGAAGCTTCCCACTGGTATTAATGTGCAGCCTGCGGTCGGGGGCCCAACCGCAACCAGCGAGGATGCGGAAAACGTAATTTCGGCCAGAGCCGGTGGGACCGGGGTCATGTAACTCTGCGAGTCGTCGGGGCTGGAGGAGAGGCCGCTCGCTAAATGAGTGCGCCGGGCCGGCTGCGCGAAGGTAGAGGGGTCAGCCTCCGAACGAGCAAAAGGAAATGCAGGTTGGATATTTCGCAACGAACAGGAGTTAGAAACATGAAGGGAGTGATCTGGCACATCTATCGCAACCAGCAAAAAGGCATGATTCGCGGTGATGACGGAGCGCAGGTACCTTTCCGAAAATCGGCTTTGAGTGGAGCGGAGTTTCACACGCTTTCTTCGGGCCAGACGGTCAGTTACCGGGTTCAGGAAGGTTGGCTTGGCAAGGAGGCGGTGGAAGTGCAGCCGCTGCCAATCGAAGGAATCGCAGGCCACGGCTGGAACGAAGCGGTCAGCAAAGATGTGCCAGGAGAACGGTTGAAACGGGACTGACGTTCCGCAATTGTAAGCAAAGGAGCTGAAATGCGTGGTTCGGTCACGCGGCTGAACGAGAAGCTGGGTTGTGGGTTCATCCTTGGTGAGGACGGCTGCGAGGCGTACTTCGATCTCTCTTCCCTTGAAGGAATGGACATCCGAGCGCTTTCGATCGGGAAAGCCGTGGATTACCAGTCACACTTTGGGCATGAGCGTTTGCGGGCCGCCAGTGTCAACGTCTTACCGAATTCCCGAAGCGAATCCGCCAGTGCGAGTTGAGCTGCACGTCGGCCATTGCCTGCCGGGCCCGCAGATCTCCCTGATGCGATGAGCCCGCGATTCGCAGCGAACTTAGGAGCAAGAAATGATGGCGAGAGGATCGATCACCCAATTGCTTAGAAATCGGCGTCCGGGCTATATCCAGGGTGAAGACGGGTGCCTGGTCGCGTTTGACGAATCCGCACTCGTGGGTCTGGATCCCCGCGAGCTCTCCGTAGGGGACTGGGTGGAGTACGAGGAGCTGGACCGTGGCGAAGGAAGACGAGCGGCCAGAATCAAACCTCTGATTCAGCGAGCCGAGGAATAGCAAAGGGTCCTTTCCATGAGATTTGCTATGAACATCCTGACTCCACTTGCGGCGTTCTGCTTAATCGGAACTGCCTACGAATGCCCGGCGCAAGAAAAGAACTTCGACCGGGCGATAGTAGAGAAGGCTACCGAGGAGAGTCCCGTAGCTGGTACCACGCTCCTCGCCGTCCGCTGCGACGAACAGACGGACGATCCAAGACTCGCTCACGTGAGCACGCCGAGTAAGGGTATACAATTCGGTTCTGAGGCGTCACAGCAGCCCACTTTTCTCAAACAACCTTTGCTGTTCGCTCCGAACGGTCTTAACCTCACCGCAAGAAGCAGGAACAACTTGCGTTGCGCGGTGGAGTGGTTACGTGAACACCATGTGGCGCGAGTTCTCATCGTTGGATATTGTGACAACTCGGGTTCGGAGGCCTCTACCGCGGCGCTTGCGGAGCGCCGCGCACAAGTCGTTCGTCAGTTCTTGGTGCGTTTCGACACCCAGGCGAACCAAATTGCGGGCGTCAAAGGGTGGGAGAACTTGGACCACCCTTGTCGGGCAGGCACAACAGACTGCCAGCGGCAGAATCGGAGCGCCCGCCTATTCCTCGCGGGGCCCGCTGGGAGCCTGAACTGAAGCTGGAAACAAAAACTGGATTCCAACTGGAAGGAGCTTGTCATTCCCTCCGACCTGTTCACTGGGAAGGACAACTCAACCGAATCGGGGACGAGCAACAAGAAAAATCCAATGAATAACTGGCTACCTAAATCCGTACTGTGTCTGAAGTCTTACACGAAGCGTTTATTCCTGGCGGACCTTCTTTCCGGCATAACCGTTGGTCTCGTCGCGCTTCCCTTGGCGATGGCCTTCGCCATCGCCTCCGGAGGTCCGCCCGAAGCCGGTCGGTATTGCGCGATCGTCGCAGGTTTTGTGATTTCAGCTCTGGGTGGGTCGAAGACCCAGATCGGGGGTCCAACTGGAGCGTTCGTGGTCGTCGTCTTCGGCATCATCGCGAAGTACGGCGTAGACGGACTGTTTATGTCGACCTTAATGGCCGGTATCCTCCTGCTGATTCTGGGAGTAACCGGTTTAGGCACGGCGGTGAAATTCATACCGCGGCCGGTAGTCGTGGGTTTCACAAACGGCATTGCCGTTATTATCGCTAGCACGCAACTGAAGGATTTCTTTGGGTTGAAGATCGACAAGGTGCCGGGAGAATTTTTTGCTCGCATTCAGGCCGTTGTGCATAATTTGTCTTCGTTTTCTCCCATCGAGACGACTCTGGCCGTTGTTGCGCTCGCAGTGATTATCGTTTTCATGCGTTATGTAAAGAGAGTTCCCGGATATATCGTTGCTCTCTTTCTTGGTACCGCAGTGGTTCTGCTGTTCAAGCTCCCTGTGGAAACGATCGGCACTCGCTTTGGAGGCATACCGTCCGGGCTCCCGACACTCAAGCTTCCGCATTTTCGCCTGGATTTGCTCCGGCCGTTAATTTCGCCAGCAATTACGGTTGCCATGCTAGGCGCAATCGAATCGCTAATGTCGGCAGTAGTTTCCGATCGCATGAGCGGGGACAAGCACAACCCGAGTGTGGAACTCGTGGGACAAGGGATCGCCAACATTCTGTCGCCGTTGTTTGGGGGGCTTCCCGCTACGGGTGCAATCGCGAGAACGGCCACCAACATTCGTTCAGGAGCGAAAACGCCGGTATCCGGAATGATCCATGCCCTGACTCTTCTTGCCATCGTGGTCTTCGCGGCGCCCCTGGCGAAGTTCATTCCATTGTCGGTGCTGGCCGCAATCCTTTTGGTTGTGTCTTACAACATGGGCGAATGGCGGGAGATTCCAGAGCTGTTGAAACTGTCCCGCATGGAAATCGCGACATGGCTCGCCACTTTCCTATTGACGGTGTTTGCGGATCTGACGGTCGCTGTGGAAGCAGGCATGATTCTCGCCGTGCTGGTTTTCATCAAGAAAGTCACACAAACCACCACGGTCTCGGAAGTGACCGAAGAGTACGTCCGCGAAGGGCATGTTCACATCCTGCAGCACAAGGTGATCCCTGCTTACGTCTCTATCTTTAGAATTCACGGGCCTTTCCTGTTTGGCGCGACGGACAAGATCGACGAAATCACAACGCGGTTGTCGAGCCTTCCCCCAATCCTGATTCTAAGGTTGCGTAACATGACCGCGATCGATTCCACCGGCCTCCAGGCATTGGAGAGCTTAGCGGACCAGGTACACGAATCGGGACGAGAACTCATTCTCTGCGGAGCCAGGGAACAACCTTCGAGACTCATGCATCAGGCGGAGTTTCAACACCACATCGGACTCGAGAATATGTGCAACAGCATCGCGGAAGCTCTGAGCCGCGCCAGGGCGGTCTACCCGGAAGCCTCGAAACATCATCCCGTGGGAACGGTTTGGGGCCGAAGAAGCACGGATGTCCTGGAACCAGAGTCCGAATCGGCGGCACCAGAACCGTCCGCTACCTACAAAGAAATCACCTGAGACTCAGCTGCCTTCAAGGATAGGCGGAGGAATTAACTCGTTTCGTTGAGAGGATCGATATGGCCAACAGCTTGTCTTCAAACCATCTGCCCTTTCATGGGCTCGTCGAAGATCCTGCGAAGAGCACGAAGAACAGCACCGCCGAGACCTTGCTGGCAATCGCGGAGCGTAAAGGTGAAGGCTCGATCGCGTCAAATGGTGCCTTCGCTGCCTTTACCGGTGCGCACACGGGGCGAAGCCCGAAGGACAAGTTCATTTTCGTGGATGATGAAACGAGGGTGAACGTGGCCCGGGGAGAAATTAACCAGGCTATGCAACCAGAAGTTTTCGATCGCCTTGCGGAACGATTCCTCGTCTATCTGAAAGATAAAGAGCTCTTTGTCGAAGACCTTTGCGCCGGCGCTGACACAACGTACCAGTTGAAGGTCCGACTGATCTCGGAGTTCGCCTGGCACGCCTTATTCGCAAAACAACTTTTCAGCCCAACTTGCCTTCTTTACACACCCAATGGATGACGCCAACGCAGTCCTTGGAACCGAGCGAAATCGCTATCCGTGGTGATCAATTCACAGCCGTGCTCGATGGCCAAGGCCGCTACATAAGCATCCGTGACCAAAGGGCCGCCCTCAATGGCGTCACACATTTTCACAAACAGGTCCCAGTGTGTGCGACTCGGCATGACGAAGACGGCTCGTGGCCACTCGACTAGCCTGCGGCAAAAAGCCAACGCTGTTTCCATCGGCGTCGCCGGCTTAAAGATCTTGGGATTTGTCACGATTCGCAGGAAGCCGGCGAGCACGATCTCCGCGACTGCGAACGGTTCCGGCGCCTCGACCAGGGCTCTAAGCCACGTCGCGTATCGATCGTGCTCGGGCGCGTCCTGCCGATGCGCGTAGATTAGGACATTGACGTCCGGCAGTTGCATCGGCTAGCGCTGCCTCCCAAAACGCTCGACGTCGTCAGCTTCAAGCAGCGCAGCGGTCTTATCGATATTCAATGTTGTGAACTGACCTCCCTCGCCGAACGTCACCAAATCGAAACGGTCTCGCCGCTGCGGCGCAGAGGCCTGCAACAGCAGCCGCACCGCGCGTTCGATCAGCCCGCTGACGCTCGTGCCGGACTGCGCCGCGCGCTTCTTCAACCGGTCCAGAAGACGATCATCTAACGTAATCGTTGTGCGCATGATGCACAATCATACCGTGCTTACATCACTGCATCAAGCCCGCAGTCTAGCCCCATGATGAAGCAGTCTGTCCGGAATGTGTGAGCTGGGGTCGAACGCTACTGACATCAATGCGACGGCGCTCTGGCCATCGGAGATTACGAGCCTTTCTTTGGGGGCAGAAAGTGTCTTGCCGCCCAGAGGCTGCAACATGGCTTTGAGTTGCTCTGCATCGAAGGTCGCAATCTGTTGGGCGGTTCCCGCATCTGCGTCGAGCACCTCAATACGACTCAGGGAACGAGGAGTTGTCCCGAAGTTCGTCAGATGCAACTCGTACTTGACATAGAAATGCGGTCCGCTCGGGAATGCTGTGGGCTCGAATGGCACGCGCATTGCGAGCTGTGGTGGCCGGGGAGCGGGCTTGGCTGCCGAATTCTTGTTATCGGATCGCAGATTCTGCGCCTGAGAATTGCCCGTCGACTGGTTGTCCGGTTGGGCAATGGTAGGACATGAGCAAAGGGAAGCAGCTCCGAGAAGGATTAACAGGCGCATGCTCATGGTACGCAATTGGCGACCACGAAGTTCCTCATTCTGGTTGGATGGTCAGCATTCGGACAGCATCGCTATTGCCGACCTCACGAAGTGGTTCGAGCGAAAGAAGAAGTTTGTCTGAGACAACGATGTACTAAACTCAAGCAAATACGGCGTTTGCAACAGGGCGAATGCCGCGCAGGATCCAGCTGTCCAATCCACTACTTGATGGAGGTGAGGTGATGCGAACTCACGGTGAAGGCGGACTCGAAAAAATCGGTCACATCTGGTACTTCACGTTTTACAACCTGAATGGGAAACAGGTGCGCCGCTCTTCGAAGTCTCCCATCAAGTCAGTAGCAATTGAAATGCTCCAGAAGGCGCAAGAGGAATTGCGGAAGGGAATCGCGCCGACCAGCGCGAACAAGTTGAAGTACGAAGACCTCCGCTCCATTTTGGTCGCCGACTACACGGACAGTGGGAAGCTGGAGATGCGCGGCGACGAAATTGTGATCACTGGCAAGACCGGTTTGCTCAAGGCGCTCGACGGCCATTTCTCCGACATGAATGTGCAGGCGATCACCACGGACGAAATTCGGAAGTTCATCGCCAAGCGCAAAGCCGAAGGCGTGACGGGTCCGGCTATCAACCGCAACCTCGCAAGGCTCCGGCGCATGTTCAAGCTGGCGCAACGGGAGGGAAAAATTTCCGCCATGCCGTACTTCCCGATGGGCAAGGAGTCCGAGCCCCGCGAAGGGTTCGTGGAGCGCGAAGAATTTGAAATGCTCCGCGCAGCGATGCCGACACGGCTGCATCCGGGCCTCACGTTTACCTACGAGGTGGGCTGCCGCACGGGGGCGATGAAGAAGGTCATCTGGCCGTGGATCAAGCTTGACGAGAGCGAAATACACCTGCCTGCCGGGGCCATCAAGAACCGCAACCCCATCACCCAGCCGCTGTCGGCGGAACTCAGGGGCATGCTCAAAAAACTTTTCCGCACGGACGACGGCCCGGTGTTCGACACCACGAATTTCCGCCGCGAGTGGATCGCGGCTTGTGTTAAAATTGGACTCGGGAAAAAGACGGGTGAGGCATGGTACGCATACGAAGGATTGACCCCGCACGACTTCCGGCGCTCCGCCGCACGCAAGCTGATCAAGGCCGGGGTGGACGAGACGACGGCCATGAAAATCACCGGGCACAAGACGGCGGCGATGTTCCGGCGCTACGACATCAAGACCACGGACGATTTGCACGAGGCTTCCGGCAAGGTAGTGAAATACCACGCACGGAAGGCGAGGAAAACCGGAGCCAACAACGCAAAATTAACGCAAAAAGCGGTCGGCGGGGAAGGCAAGTGAGGCGCAACTGCTAATTGCAAAGGGTTTGCCGAGGTAGCTCAGTGGTAGAGCAGCCGATTCGTAGCCGGAACCTGGCCCAACGCAAACAAACGGAACCTACCTACACCTAGCGGAATCAATAAGATAGACAATCGCCCATGTTGGCTGTGTTTGGTTGTTTTGGCGTGTGTTAGGGTCTGACGATGAAAGTTCGATGAAAAACGCAAACTGGATTCCAGACTTAGACCAACTGATGGATTGTGACAGGGCAGCGTTCTAACCAACTGAACTACGTCCCCAACCGTGGAATCAACGACTTAGCGTAAAACCTTGCAAATAAGGCGTTTGCAAGATTTGCATACAGCGCACTGACCGCCTGGATTGCATGCGGTGGCATCTGTCCCTGCCAAAACCGCCCATAAACCGCCCATAAAAATCAGCGCGCTCATGCGAGTTTCATCCTAGCACACCTGGTGAAAGAAGCGAAGCAGACAC
>Ga0137384_10004537_pt1 | contig 11121 bp, 10 predicted proteins | sample SagtaG_2_FD_104922 | JGI IMG/M metagenome (GOLD analysis project Ga0137384, IMG submission 104922) | Vadose zone soil microbial communities from Sagehorn Ranch, Mendocino, California, USA - Sage2_R_60_16 metaG | ecosystem: Environmental > Terrestrial > Soil > Vadose zone | place: USA...
GCACCTGACCCGATCGCTGAAGTACCTCATCGGACAAACACCTGCCCAGATCCGAGAGCAAAGCCGACCCGAGCAGATGCCGTTTTTATACAAGACAACGCCCTTTGGATGAGTCATAATACCGCCATCTGATAAACAACAACAGGATAAGGAGAATAGCATGAGAAAAATTATTACCACCACCTGGGTCACCCTTGACGGCTTCATTGCAGGACCAAACGGAGAAATGGATTGGATAGGGGAGATCTACGACGAAGCCATGGGCACCTATGAGAACGAACTGGTCAGCTCGGCAGATACGCTGTTACTGGGACGAGTGACGTATCAAAGTTTTGCTGGCTCCTGGCCCCATGTCCCTGACAATCCCAATGCCCCAGAGGATGAGAAAGAATACGCTCGAAAGTTGAATGCGATGCGCAAACTGGTGTTTTCCAGGACGCTCGAAAGTGTGGAGTGGAACAACTCAACACTGTTAAAAGAGGTCGTTCCAGAAGAGATCGAGCAACTGAAACACGAGCCTGGACGCGACATGGTGATCTACGGGAGTGCCAGTCTGGTGCGGACGCTTACCAACCTTGGCTTGATCGATGAATATCAGATCTTAGTCCATCCGGTGATTTTAGGCAGCGGCAAGCCTCTCTTTCAAGACATCAAGGACCAGGTGAAGCTGAAATTGGTCAACACCAAAACGCATCCTTCTGGGGTCGTGCTCCTTTCCTACCAGCCGAGAGAGAAACAGCACTGAGCACCTTGAACTGAAAAGCACAGGGGAGCGAGAGTCCGTCTTCTCGGAACGTACCTCTCGCTCCCGCATCTTCAAAGAAGATTCATACGCGTCAGGAGTACCATCATGACCCTGAGCAAGAGGAGCTACGCATTAGTAAACGGTCTCAACATGTATTACGAAATCCACGGGGAAGGCCAACCGCTGGTCCTGCTTCACGGCGCGTTGTCGGCCATCGGCACCTCGTTCAGCAAGGTGCTGCCGCAGCTTTCCTCGACCCGGCAGGTCATCGCCGTTGAACAGCAAGCTCACGGGCACACCGCCGACATTGATAGGCCGCTCACCTACGAGCAGATGGCTGACGACACCGCCGCACTCCTGCAGCAGTTGGGGATCGAAAAGGCCGACCTCTTCGGGTGGAGCATGGGAGCCGGCATTGCTCTGCAAATCGCCATCCGGCACCCGGAGGTGGTGCGCAAGCTGGTGCTCGCCTCGGTCACCTACAACAGGAATGGCTTCTACCCCGAGCTCCTGGCGGGTCTGGAGACCTCGAAACCCGAAGACCTGGCCGGGTCCCCGTTTCAAGAGGAATACGAAAGGTCCGCACCGAAGCCGCAAGAGTGGCCCCGGCTTTTCGCCAAAGTGAACCAGTTGGATCGCGAGGTCCAGGACTGGTCGCCCGAAGTCATTCAGTCGATCAAGGCACCCACCCTGCTCATCATTGGGGATTCAGATGTGGTCCGCCCCGAGCATACGGTCGAGCTGTTTCGCCTGCTCGGCGGGGGGGTGGCGGGCGATCTCGTTGGCCTGCCACGTTCCCAGCTCGCGGTGCTTCCCGGCACCACCCACGTGACGCTCGTAGACCGCGCCGATTGGCTGGTGTCGATGATTACGCAGTTCCTCTTAAAGACTTTTTGAGCCCCTCGTATTGATAAGCTCTTGAATCTTATTACCCCAGGAAATGATCGCGCAGCACCACCTCACACGAAGTGACACCAGGAATAGCTTCAACGCGCCGCCTGATTCAGATCCACTCCATATTCGGCTTTCAGGTCGTCTGGCAACTGGAAGGCCATAAAATCGTAAAGAAGAAATTACTCTTGACAAAACTAATTACTCATGTTATATTTTATGCACACGTGTGCATTAGCCGTACCGATCCTATCGTGTCGAACGTTCAGTGAAGAGAGGTGGGATCTTTGCGTCGACAAGAGGTATCAATCGAAGATATCGCACGAGCTGCTGGTGTCTCACATTCGACAGTCTCGCGGGCGCTACGTGACAGCACGCTGATTAGTGTAGATGTACGGGAGCGCATCCAGCACCTGGCTCGTGAGATGGGCTATACTCCTAATGCCATTGCACAGAGCCTGCAAACGCGGCAAACCAGCATGATCGGCTTGGTGGTGACGTCGATTTCCGATCCATTTTGGGGCGATGTTATGAAAGGCGTTGAAGAGGTGGCCCGTGAATCTGGCTTCAGTGTGATCCTCAGCGCCTCACACAATGACCCCGACCAGGAAATGATGGTCATCGAAACCTTCCGTCGCCGGCGTGTTGATGGCATCCTTGTCGCAGCATCCCGTATCACCGGTAATTATAAAGCGCGCCTGGACCATATCCGGATACCCACTGTCCTGATAAACAGCCAGGCAGAATCAGAGGCCGGGTTGTTACACTGGGTTTCTGTGGATGATCGCAAAGGTGCGCAACTTGCGGTAGAACATCTGCTACGACTCGGTCATCGTTCAATTGGCTATCTTGGTATAAGCAGCCGGCCAAGATCAAATCAGCAACGGTTGCTGGGATATCAGAGCGCGCTGGCAGCGGCTGGTGTACCATTCTACGAAGCGCGAGTAGTGATCACTTCTGGCGATGAGGCCTCACATGAGGAAGACGTTGCCGCTGGGCAGGCCTCGTTGCCCCGTTTGCTCGAAGCAGGGGTTACAGCCGTATTCTGCTACAACGACATGACCGCCGTTGGTGTGCTGATGGCTTGCCGGGAGCAGGGCATCGCAGTGCCAGGTGAATTGAGCGTCACCGGTTATGATGATATCAGGATTGCAAGCTACGTAACTCCTCCACTTACTACAGTCCAACAGCCAAAAGTACAACTGGGAAGCCTGGCAACACTGGTCATGATGGATTTGTTGAACAGTCGTCCAGGGCGAAATCATTTATTAGAACCTACGCTTATGTTACGCGCCAGCACGGCTCCATTAGCAGCCAGTTAGAGTCATGAAAAGCATGGCTACGCTTATTTCTACCGCGAGAGGGATAGTGTGTGCAGTGCCTGCTAATGCTGGACAATACAGTGGTCATGGGACCTCGTGTTTTAGGAAAGGAGGAAAGTATCGAGAGGAAATCGGCCTTGTAGTAATGACGCAACGATTTGAGCAAGGCTCAAGACGATCGAGTAACGTTTGATTGGACTTTTATTTCAGCAGAAGAGAGCTCTGACCAAAGGAGAGGAACATGCATAAACTCTTCAAACTCGTTCCATTAATGATACTACTTATCATCCTTGCCGCTTGCGGCGGAGGATCATCCAACACTACCCAGACCCAGTCGACATCAAGTAACCCATCACGGGCAAACCTCAAGTTCTACGTAATCACGCACGGCCAGGCCTCGGACCCATTCTGGTCGGTGGTCAAGAAGGGCGTTGACCAGGCGGGCAAAGACATGGGTGTCCAGGTGGTCTATGAAGCGCCGGCCTCAGCCACCTTCGATGTGGTAGCGATGGCCCATCTCATTGATTCCGCGGTGGCAGCCCACCCGGCTGGGCTGGTCGTCTCGATCCCAGATCCCAATGGCCTTGGTCCCTCGATTAAAGCGGCTGTAGCTGCCGGTATTCCGGTGATCTCGATCAACTCTGGCTCCGATGTCGCCAGGAGCCTGGGGGTGCTGGTTCACATCGGGCAGACCGAGGAACAGGCCGGTATTGGCGGCGGTCAGAAAATGGGTACTGCCGGTGTCAAACACGCCCTCTGTGTCAACCAGGAGGTCGGTAACGCCGCTCTTACGCTGCGCTGCAAAGGCTTTGAGGAAGGTTTGTCGCAGACAGATGGCGGGACAGTTAAAGTGATCGGCGTTAACCTGAGCAATCCGACGCAGACCCAGCAAACTATTGAGGCTGCGCTCCAGCATGATCCCTCGATTGATGGCATCATGACACTTGGTCCAACGGGCGCTACACCAGCCTTGAAAGCACTCCAGGACCTGAACAAGACAGGACAGATCAAGCTGGCTACCTTCGACCTGTCGTCTGACGTGTTGCAAGCGATCAAGAATGGTCAAATGCTGTTTGCCATTGACCAGCAGCAGTATCTCCAGGGATACCTGCCCATTGTCCTGTTAACGCTGTACAAGACGAACCTCAATACCATTGCCAACGATGTCCTTCAGACCGGCCCCGGCTTTGTCACATCAGCTAACGTGACCCAGGTAATCCAGTTGACGGCGCAGGGAACGCGCTAGCGATCTCCCGCGTTGGAGTCAACAAGGACACGAGCGCTGCGTTGACTCCAACCCCAGCTATAAGATAGGAGGAAATATGAGCGTTATCACAAGTGAGCGTATGTTGCGCACCAACCCGCTCCGCCGGCTCCTGGTTCGCCCCGAAACGGGAGCTGTTGCCGGTGCAATTGCCGTGTGGATCTTCTTCGCCATTGTCGCGGGGGGCAGTGGTTTTCTTACCTCGAGAGGCGTATCGAGCTATTTGAGCGTCTCGGCTGAGTTAGCCATCCAGGCAATACCCGTGGCCCTGCTGATGATTGGCGGAGAATTTGACCTGTCCATTGGTTCGACGGTTGGCGCCACCGGTATGATCATTGCCATCTTAAGTACGCAGTTCGGCTGGAACATCTGGGCTTCAATTGTCGTGGCCCTGATCTTTGCAGTGCTGGTCGGCATGCTGAACGGCTACCTGGTCATACGCACCGGCCTGCCGTCATTCATCGTCACGCTGGGCACCGCGTACATTCTCCTCGGCGCGACGACAGGGATCACCTCCATTGTGACCAACGGGCTGACCGTGGTGAACGGCATCGACCAGGCACCAGGGTATAGCTCCGCCCATGCGATCTTCGCCACCGCACTCGGCGGCGGCCAGCAATTTCCCATCGAAATTCTCTGGGCTCTGGCGCTGGTAGCGCTGGCAACGTGGCTGCTTCTGGGTACCTCTTTCGGTAACTGGATCTTTGGTGTGGGCGGGGATGCCCACGCGGCACGCAACATCGGCGTACCGGTCACCCGGGTGAAGATTCTCCTGTTCATAGGCACGGCTGTCTGCTCCTGCCTGCTGGCGATTATCCTGGATGTGAAATTTACCAACGCGGATGTACTGCGCGGCCAGGGCAACGAGTTCTATGCGATCGTCGCGGCGGTCGTCGGAGGGGTACTCCTCACAGGTGGCTACGGTTCGGCTATCGGCGCTATGTTCGGGGCACTGGTCTTTGGCATCGTAGAAGAGGGCATCGTCTTTGCAGGCGTAAATGCTGAGTGGTACAAGGCTGTCATAGGATTAATACTGTTGCTCGCTGTGCTGCTCAACAGTTATGTACGAAAACTGGCAATGGAGGCACGACGATGAACACACAAACCCTTCCCTTGCTCGAAGTACAGGATGTCTCAAAATACTTCGGCAGCGTGATTGCGCTGAAAGACATTTCGATGAAAGTGTATGCTGGGGAGGTGATGTGCCTGCTCGGTGACAACGGCGCGGGCAAATCCACGCTGATCAAAATCCTGTCCGGCGTTCACCGGCCCAGCGAGGGTCAATACCTGTTTGAGGGGAAAGAGGTACATTTCACCTCGCCACGCGACGCCTTGAATGTGGGTATTGCAACCGTCTTCCAGGACCTGGCAATGATCCCCCTGATGGGCATCTCGCGCAACTTCTTTCTTGGCTCGGAGCCAACAAAGGGTTGGGGGCCGTTTCGCCGCTTCGATGTGCAGCATGCTAACCATGTGACGCGCGAGGAACTGAGCAGGATGGGCGTCCAGGTGCGCGATACGGGGCAGCCCGTCGGCACCCTGTCCGGTGGCGAGCGCCAGTCTGTCGCGATTGCGCGTGCGGTGTACTTCGGGGCTAAAGTATTGATCCTCGATGAACCTACGGCAGCCCTGGGTGTGAAAGAGGCGGGCATCGTCCTGCGCTACATCGCCCAGGCACGCTCGCGAGGACTGGGGGTCATCTTTATTACGCACAACCCCCATCACGCCTATCCCATCGGCGATTACTTAACCCTGCTCAACCGCGGGCGAAGCCTCGGCACGTTTGCCAAATCCGAGATCAGCCGCGAGGAGCTGACCGGGATGATGGCTGGAGGCGAAGCGCTGGAAGAGCTGAGCCACGAACTGGCCGAGTTCGCGCGCACGGATGAGAAGGCTGCTGCAACCCTGACCGAGGTTGCCCGCGAATTTGGGGCGGAGGCAGAAGGGTTGCACGTCGAGCAGCTTCCAGCGAAATTTACCAAGAGTGAGCAACAATACGCCGATCAGTTGCCGCCAACAGATGGAGAAGGGAAGCGATGAGACAAGACGGGCAATGACTCAACTCTAAGGGTGGAGAAAAGGAAAGGTGATGCCTCATGCCTGAACATTCTTTGAAGATCGGCTTGATTGGCGCTGGACGTATTGGGCTCCAACATGCCGAACATCTCACTTCACGTATTCCGTCTGCCGATCTGGTCATGGTAGCGGATGCATACGAGGAAGCGGCCAGGCAGTGTGCGGACCGCTGTGCTATTCCTTTCGCGACGCGAGATTATCATGCAATATTGGATCATCCTGATATTCAGGCGGTGGTAATCTGCTCCTCCACCGATACCCATGCTCGGATCATCGAAGAGGCGGCGCAAGCTGGCAAGCACATTTTCTGCGAAAAACCAATTGCCCTCGACCTTCCCTCGATAGACCGGGCGCTGAATGCCGTGGAACGAAATGGCGTCAAGCTGCAGATCGGCTTCAACCGGCGTTTTGACGCCAATTATCGCCGGGTGCGGCAGGCTGTAGAGCAAGGAGAGATTGGCCGGCCGCACCTGCTCCATATCGTCAGCCGCGACCCTGAGCCTCCTCCAGTTGAATATATTCGCTTGTCCGGCGGTATGTTCCTCGATATGACAATCCATGACTTCGACATGGCCCGTTTTTTGATCGGCAGTGAAGTGGAGGAGATCTTTGTCCTGGCGAACGTCATGGACAGCCCCGATATCGCGGCAGCCAGCGATGTGGACACCGCCGTCCTTATGTTACAATTTACCAACGGCGTGATCGGTACGATTAGCAACAGTCGTCATGCAGCTTACGGCTATGATCAGCGCGTGGAATTGCTGGGCAGCGCAGGGGTTATCTCTACCGGTAACAACTATCCCAACACCGCCATCATTAGCGATGAACGTAGTGTCCGGCGCGATCTACCACTCCGCTTCTTCGTAGAGCGTTATACCGAGAGCTTCGTCTCTGAAATGGCTGCCTTCGTAGACGCCGTGCTTCACGAGGGGCCTGTCCCCGTTACGGGACGTGATGGGCGTATCCCTGTGGTCATGGCGCTGGCGGCGCAGAGGTCCCATATTGAAAATCGGCCGGTCCGTCTCAGCGAAATCGAGCAGTAAGAGGATATATTCGGTGGCAAAGACAACATCGAGATCATCGAACTGGGGGAACATAGTCCTCTGAAAGGAAAACTCTATGGCACGTGTAGCAATGTACCTGCAAGACAAACATGACATACGCGAAGGTATGGCATACGCGCAGTACGCCGAGCAGCGTGGCTTCGAGGCCGTCTGGCAGGCTGAATCGCGCCTCGTGCGTGACGCGATCGTACCGATGGCAGCGTTTGCGGCAGTGACGTCGAGTATAAAAATCGGCAGCGGCGTGTTAAACAACTGGACGCGCAATATCGGGTTACTCGCCGCAACCTTCTTGACGCTCGACGATCTTGCGCCCGATCGCATCATCTGTGGCATTGGCGCCTGGTGGGATCCCCTGGCCAGACAGGTGGGTATTGAGCGCAGAAAGCCACTGAAAGCGATGCGCGAGACCATCGAAGTCATGAAGCGGCTGCTCGATATGGAGCGTGTAACCTTCCACGGCGAATTCCATCACGTGGAAGGCATCGAGCTCGATGTCGTGCATGGGCGGCGCGAACCCCGCAACGTGCCGATCTACATTGGTGCAACACAAATGGGCATGATGGAACTGGCAGGTGAAATCGCCGATGGCGTGGTGCTCAATTATTGCGTGCCACCAGTATACAATCACAATGCCTTGAAGCACATAGAAATCGGCGCCAAAAAAGCCGGGCGCCAGATGGACGACATTGATCGCCCCCAATTGATTGTGTGCTCGGTCGATCACGATCACCATCGCGCCGTGCAGGCGGCAAAAGAATTGATTACGCAATACCTCGCGCAGCAGCCACACATCGCGGAAGCGAGCGGCACACCCCCGGAAACGGTGAAGAAGGTGCAGAGCATACTTGGCTGGCCGGCAACCAGAGAACAGATTCATGAGGCCATGCAGTATGTGCCGGACGAATTGATTGAGCGTATCACCGCGAGTGGGACCCCGGCTGAAGTTCGTGCGAAGGTGGAGGAGTACAACCAGGCGGGTTGCACCTGTCCCATTCTTTATCCGTTAGGCGATGATGTGAAGCTGATGATTGATACGTTCGCGCAGGCGTGAGAAGCGCAAATATATTGTACCATGTAGGTGCCGATTTATCGCGCACCCGATTTATCGCGCACCCGATTTATCGCGCACCCGATTTATCGCGCACCCGATTTATCGCGCATAGGGCCGATTGATCGGCCCTCGCTGGACGTTCCGGTATCCGGATGATGTTGTGAAAACTCATGATCGCGCCCACAGCCGATTGATCGGCCCTCGCTGGACGTTTCGCTATCCAGATCAATTGTATACAGGTTTGACTATGGAATTACATGATCTCCCAGGATCTACAGGCCCTGGCCGAGTGGTCACAATCCTCAGAATTCCCCACAGGCGTCCATGCGCTTTTTGCTATAACCTTGCTGAGTCGCGCGAGCAGGCGCCTGGGCTTCACCCTGCGTGAGCGTCCCAGGTCGATTCAAGCCTGGTTCGACCGTTTCTTCATGACCGGCCTCATGGTCCTCTATAACCAGAACGGATTGGATCGCCTTTTGCAAGGCTCCACCTATGGGACCTCCCGCAGGAAGTATGGATGTCTCGCGCGGAATTGGTCAGGAGATATGGCCAAAAAACAGCAACCTCCTGAATTATTGCCTGATTGCCTAAAATCTGTATACTCCTTGAAACTTGGCAACGTGTAATCAATTAAAGAATTCTTTCTGGATCAGCGTCTCTTCAGGGACGATTGGCGCTGGTGGGGCTCCGGAAAGGATAACCCCTCGTCGGCCTCGTCCAATTGTTTGATGCATAACGGCAGGGGTCCAATTTATTGCGCTCCCAACAAGACAAAGGAGTTGATACTGTGAAAATTCCATTCCACCGATACGCTCTTGGACTGAGTATTTCTTTGCTCTTGGCTATCACACTTGTATTTTGGTCCAGATCCTCTGTATCCGCCGCAAGTTTTAGCTTCACGAATTTCGAACTTGGCAAAGTTACCGGAACGACTTGTCCGAATACAAGCCAGAACTGCTACAACAATGCGGCAGAGCCTCAAATTAGGGCTAGCAAAGACGGGCATTTCTTTGGCTCCTCTGAGAACGGTCTCGGCGGTGGCACGGATGCCTGGAGGGGAACCGCGAATGGACTGCATTATACGACACTACTATCGCCTAATGCAGGCTCTGCTAGCAACAATAGTGGTTTCGCTCCCGGTGGAGGTGATACTGACCTGGCTGTGGCCACGGCCCGAAACGCTAACGGTAATTATAATGTGTATGTTGCCAGCCTCAGCCTGGCCAACGTTGATGTTAGTACCAGCATGAATAATGGCCGAACCTGGACACTCAATCCAATCGGTGCCACTATTTCCGGTGATGACCGCGAATGGATTGCCGCCGATGGCGCATCAAAGGTATGTATCTCCTATCATGACATCGCGACCTTCAACATTGATGTGAACTGCAGTTACGATGCCGGTCTGACGTTCACTCAGTTAGGCGAGGCCTTTGATGCGAATCATTCTTTCCTTGCCCAAAACAATTCAACCGGGAATCTTGCCATCGATCCTAATAACCACATCGTTTATCAGACCTTCAGTGGTATTGCGAATGCCGGCGAGGTCGCATGCAGCACGGCTGGAACCTGCGGTTACCACGTCGTTTACATGGCTGTCTCCACCGATGGCGGGAAGACCTTCACCGATCACGTTGTGTACAACAACCCTGACACCGCGGTTAGCTACGGGCATCAGTTTGTGAATGTGAGCATTGACAAAGCCGGCAACCTCTATTCCGTTTACTGCGACAATCACAACATATACTACAGTTACTCGACCAACCATGGCACGAGCTGGTCATCACCTGTTAAGGTGAACAGCGGACAGGCTAACACAGCCATCTTCCCGTGGAGTGTTACTAACAATGCCGGGCACGTTGATATCGTGTATTATGGCACCTCCTACTATGATGGCACTAACCCACCAGACAGTTATCCAATGAGTGCGTCCTGGTATGTGTATATGGCACAGAACCTCAGTGCGACTTCCGGCGGTAGCTTCACGCAGGTGGCGGCCTCTCCAATAGTTCACTACGGTGGCGTCTGTGAAGGCGGAATCTCCTGTACTGGTAACCGCGATCTCTACGACGATTTTGGCGTAGCAGTGAACCTCCAGTCGAGCCTTAGCTATAGCGGGTATGCTTCGATCATCTATAGCGATGACCAGTACACGAACAATGCCAACAACCCACCGCAGCCTGGCTGTACTGCTGCGCAGAATAACTCGATCTCTTGCGATCACACGTCCGTCGCTACCCAGACCTCAGGAACAGGGATATAGTGATGGCGCTTGATTGCTGAAGTGGTAAAGAATCGAGTAAAGCAATGGAGGGAATCCCGCCCGGGATTCCCTCCATTAATGCGGCGCAAAATCTAGACGCTTTTCCCTTGACAACACACAACACATCGGCTATACTTGGTTTAAGACCGAACGGTCTTAAATCGATCTTTCTCTTTTTTTGAGCGAAAACCAGACCATTCGGTCTGATCGATAACTCGGTTGAAAGAATTGCTGGATGTCTTGCTCATGAGACAACAACCTGCCTGCTTTCTAAAACATAGTAAAACGTGTGTAACTATGCTTCAGTACTTGCTTCACCGCCTAACAGTTTCACCTGATTACTCAGGCCAGCGCTCTCAGCTCCACAAGCGTCTTTTCGTGCCGACGAAGCCACGACCGGCACGCCTAGCGCTCATGCACCAGGTTTCCACGTGCTTGCATTGTA
>Ga0137384_10004541_pt1 | contig 11117 bp, 4 predicted proteins | sample SagtaG_2_FD_104922 | JGI IMG/M metagenome (GOLD analysis project Ga0137384, IMG submission 104922) | Vadose zone soil microbial communities from Sagehorn Ranch, Mendocino, California, USA - Sage2_R_60_16 metaG | ecosystem: Environmental > Terrestrial > Soil > Vadose zone | place: USA: California...
AGCAGACCTCTCTGACGCGAACGGTCAAGACTAACGCCACCGGTACGTACAGCCTTGTCAATCTGCCCATCGGCTCCTACACGCTGACCTTCAAGGCCGATGTATTCGATCTGCAGAAAACGCAGCACATTAGTGTGCAAGCGGACCGTACTGCGACCGTGAACGCCACACTTCGGGTGGGCCAGACCAGCACTACAGTCGAAGTGGAAGCCGCTCCGCTGATGAACGCGGTCGACACGACGGTTGGTTACGTGATGGACACAGCTCAGATCGACGCCGTGCCTTTGTCGACTGGAAGCTTTACCGGAGTTGCGATTCTCTCGCCGGGCGTGAACGCCGAGTTATCGGGCGGAACGGGGGCGAACAGCGGCATGGGCAACGCACCGATCTGGGCAAACGGCCAGCGCGACACCAGCAACAGCTTTTCACTCAATGGTGTTGACACCACGAATCTCTTCAACGGCAAAAGCACCAGCCAGGTTCCCTCTGCACGCGTTATCAACAGCACCGGTGTTTCGTCGAGCACCGGAGCTGGAGGCGTTATTCCAACCGTTGCATCGATTTATCTTTCGATCGGAAATGCCATTCCAACCCCCGCTCCGGAGACGCTCCAGGAAGTCCGCGTCAACGCATCGATGTACGACGCACAGCAGGGTTCCACCTCAGGTGCGCACATAGACATGAGCACCGCAGCCGGCTCCAATAAGATTCATGGAACTGGCTACGTTCACCGCGGCACCAGTTGGCTGAACGCCGCACCATTCTTCTTCAAGCAGGATGCCGACATACCGGCATACAACAAAGTACCCCAGTTGCATCGCTATACCGCTGGCGGCACGCTGGGTGTCCCCATCATCAAGGACAAGCTCTTCGGATTCCTGGCGTACCAGCACATCCGCGCATCCGATCAGGAGATCGGCGATTCTGTGCTTGACGTTCCGGTTGGTCTTTCCGACGATCGTTCTGCTTCTGCAATTGCGGACCTTACAAACGCCTCTTTCGGCACCAGCATTACCGGTTCGCAGGTAGACCACCCTGCGCTCGTACTGCTCAATTCGCCTTCTCTTCCGGGCGAACCCGGCAAGTGGCTGATCCCCAACGACGCTCGCAACGGCGTCGCGCCGACCGCAGCACACGTTGACAATGCCTTCCTTCCTGGTACAGCGGTCTTCAAAGCGGATCTCGCTGTGGCCGACCTTGACTATAACGCGACCGACAAGGACACCATCTCGGCGAAATACTTCTATCAGCACGATCCCACGATTGCCCCTTACTCCTACTCCAGCGTTCCAGGATTCTCGGAGCATCTCGATGCGGGTGCGCAGGTTTTCTCAATTACAAACAGCCTCCTGCTGAAATCAAACCTGAGCACAACGCAGACTATCGGCGTTCTGCGCGAGAAAATCTACGGAAAGAACGAGCAGGCCTTCGGTCCGACTTCTATCCCTGGCGGTTCGGCGGGCGCCGGCTCCATCAACGTCTTCGGCTCCAGCTACTTCCCGGGAGTGTCGGTTTATAACGTTCTGGGCTCCCATCAGCCTTCTGGAACGTCTCAGGCCGTTCTGAACATCGGGCCCAATGCAGAAGGCCAGGCGCCCAACACCGGCGTCTTCCAAAACCGCTTATCACCCTCGGGCAACGCCATCTGGATGCTCGGCAAGCACACCTTGAGCTTCGGGGCAAATTACAGCTACACACAACTGAATACCATCGATAAGCGCACCGGCACCGGTACGATCGCGACGGACGACTTCAGCCAGTTCGTCCAGGGGTATGTGACGCCAGGAAGTTCATCTACTGGCTTCTATGTCAGCTCTTTTCTGCAAGGCGACGCGAATCGCTACTATCGCGCCAATCAACTAGGTATGTACCTACAGGACAAGTACCAGGTCACACCGACGCTTTCGCTCACCGCGGGCCTTCGTTATGACTGGGACGGCGGCCTCACCGAAAAATATGGCCGCATCTTCAACTTCGATTCGAAGGTCTACAAGTACAACGTCGCTTCTGACACGATCGAGAACCCTGGTTTGATCATTGCCGGCAACAACTCTAACGGCACCGGCGGAGTGAGCAATACCACCCTCACAGGCCGCCAATGGGGTATTGCTCCTCGCATTGGAGCGGCATGGCAGCCTGCGATGTTCCACAGCAAGGTTGTGGTTCGCACCGGCGGCGGATTCTACTATGACCGCGGAGAACTCTTCAGTTACTTCTCGCCCGGATACGCGATTGGTACCGTCACCGGCGGACCCTTCGGTGTGAACCAACAGCTTCCATTCGTGAACGCCTCCAGCTGCCCGGCGTCCACCTTATCGTTCTACCAGGGCTACATCCCAACCTGCGGCGATTACTCGGCACCTCCGTCTGACACAGCCGGCGATCTTGCCAATCCATATGGCACCTCACTCCTGCCGGCTCCCTCCAATCCGAAGGCCTCCGATCTGGCCAACTATCTGCCCAACGCCTCCGCAATCGCAAACAGCGGCGGCCAGCCGATTTCGCTCGGCGTCTATGATCGCGCCAACAAGCTGCCGTACACCATCAACTACACCCTCGACATTCAATGGCAGCCGCGAAACGACCTCGCCATCGAAATCGGCTACGTCGGCAATGTGGGCCGCCACCAGGTTATCCCGGTCCCTTTCAACCAACCCAACATCGCCTCTCCAGGCCACCCGTCGCTCGCGGGCAGCGCATTTCAGCAGAATTACAGCTACGGCTACAACGTCGTTGGCGCAAACCTCGACGATGGCTCCAGCTATCTCGGCAACTACGAAGGCGGCAACGTCGACCTCCGCGTCCCCTACATCGGCTACGCGGCTGAGTCCATTGCTTACAGGGCTGCCGGCGTCGACGAATACAATGCCCTTCAAGTCCACGTCGACAAGCGCCTCAGCCACGGAGTGCAGGCTGGCGTGTCCTATACTTATTCCCACGCCACTGACGAACAAAGTGGGCTCGGCCTCTTCTACAACGGCAACAACGCCCTCAACCTGCGCAGCGGCTACGGCCTCGCCGACTTCGACCGCACCCACGTCATCAACTTCACCTATGTGTTTCAGCTACCCGATCTCGCGTCCAAGAGCAGTCTGGCCGGCAAGGTGATCGACGGCTGGTCCCTTCAGGGCCTCACCGTGTTGCAGAGTGGCCAGCCCTACAGCGTCATCGACTACTCTGGCGCTATCGGCAGCATTTACTACTCCACCGCCGACGGCATTACCAACCCCATTGTGCCCCTCGCCGCAGGATGCAACGCCAAATCAGCGCTCACCGGAAAGTCGGGCGCGTTCTACAACCCGGTCACCCAATCCGGAACCGCCCTCAAGCCATCCTGTTTCACGATTCCTCTGCTTCCCCGCGGTGGCCTTGGCGGCGCAATTCCCTCCTCAGATCCCTACGAAACCACGTTCACTACCGGCCAGCGGAACATCTTCCGCCAAGCCTTTCAGAAGCGCGCGGATGCATCCGTGGTCAAGGTCATTCCCTTCCATGACAGGTACACTCTGAAGTTCGCCTTCGATGTGTACAACCTCACCAACACCACGAGTTTCGATGTGCCGGGCAACAACGTTTCTCAGAATGCGGAGTACAACCCCTACCCGGAGGCCCCCAACTCCAGCCCCTTTGCGCCAACCCAGCCGTTGCCCACAAACAACTGTTCCTCCGATCCCAACGGAGCGAACACGGGCTTCTATAGCTGTCCTTCCGGCCTCGGCATCATCACCCACACCATTGGCAGCCCGCGCCAGATTCAGATGTCACTTCACTTAGACTTCTAAAACTAAGCGGCCGGTGCCCCGATTTCAGGCACCGGCCACTTAGCGAATCTTCATTTAAGTCAACGGCTGATCGAATCTCAGACCGCTTTCACCGGAGCCAGGACTGCTCGAAATCCTCCAGTGCGACAGGCCGTCCAATCAGAAACCCCTGGAAGGAATCGCAGCCGAGATGCATCAGGAACTCACGCTGCGCTTCAGTCTCCACACCCTCGGCAATCACTGACAATCCCATCGCTCGCCCCAGAGATATGATGGTCCGTGCGATCGCGCCGCTTGAAGCGTCCACAAGAATATCCTTCACAAACGAGCGGTCGATCTTCAATTCATCCAGAGGAAGATTCTTTACGTAAGACAGCGAGGAGTAGCCGGTGCCAAAGTCATCCATTGAAAATCTCAGCCCGTGAGATTTCAGCAGGGACATCTTGGTAACGACATCCTTTACGTTGTCTACGCAGATGCTTTCGGTGAGCTCCAACTTGATGTCTTGCGGGTTGGCCCCTGTGCGATCCAGAGCTGCCAAAACCTGATCCACAAAATCGGGGTGTTGGAATTGATGCGCGCTGATATTCACTGAGATTGCGAAGTGAGCAGTCGCTTTGCGCTTTGCCCATGCCGCGATTTGTGCGAATGCCCTGTTGAGAACCCATTCGCCGAGCGGCACAATCAAGCCCGCTTCTTCAGCCAGCGGAATGAATTCTACGGGAGCCAGAAGGCCGCGCTTGGGATGTCTCCAACGCACCAGGGCCTCGACTCCGATCAAGCGGGACGAGGCCACCTGGGGCTGATAGTAAACCACTAACTGGTCGGCCTTGATTGCATGGCGAAGTTCCTCTTCGATGGCGCCGCGCGCAATCACGACAGCCTGCATCGCTGAGGAGAAGAAAGAGATCTTATTGCGGCCTGCCCTCCTGGCCTGAGACATCGCAATCTGGGCACGTTGCAAGACGCCGTTTGGATTCTTGAAGCGACTTCCAAAGACAGCAATACCAATGCTTGAAGAGGTCTGGAATTCATGGCCTGCCAGGACGCAGGACTGACCCACTGCTGCCTGAATCTTCTTCGCCACGGCCTGTACCTGTGCTGCGGCTTCTTCGCGGCGGCCGCTCAAGTCTTCAATCAGGATGGCAAATTCGCCTCCAGCCGGCCGAGCTACCGTATCCGTTTCACGCGTGCAGGCAGCGAGCCGGTGGGCGATCTCCTTCAGCAATAGGTCGCCGATTTTGTGCCCGAGTGTGTCATTCAGGATTCTGAGCTTATCAACGTCTATAAGAAGTAGGGCTTGCTTGCGGCCGCTTCCCCCGGAGGCCATGGAGTGTTCCAGACGATCGAGGAGAAGGCGGCGGTTCGGCAGTCCGGTCAGCGGATCATAAAACGCGAGACTTCTGATCCTCTCCTCCGCTCGCTTCACTTCAGAGATATCTTTCAAAACAGAAACAAGATAGGGAACGCCGTCGATTTCCACTTCCGATATCGATGCCAGGCCCCAGAAGATTTCCCCATGCCGCTTTCGAAGTTTGAGCTCCACATTTCGGCGCGGTGATTTATCACCCATGCTTTTTGCGAATTGATCGCGCGCCTCACAACTAACCCAGAGATTAAGCTCCAGGGAGGTTCGCCCAATGACCTCCTCGCGTTGATAACCGAGGGCGTCTACGAATGCCTGGTTAACGTCGACATACATGCCATCGCTCACCCGGCTGATCGATACCGCATCAAGGCTTGTCTGGAAGACGCTGCGATAGAGTGCTTCGCGTGTGCGCAGTTCTTCCTGTGCTTGCTTGGGTCCGGTAACGTCGTGCACGATTGAGAAGACCAGAGGCCCGCGATTTGACTCGATCGGAGAAAAGAACACTTCGACGTCGCGTTCTTCACCGGACGCGAGACGATGGCGAAATGCGAAGTTGTTGCGCGCCGGATAGGCCGATTCCTTGCGTTCGCGCGCAGTATCTTCCCAGTCGAGGGTGTTGATTTGGTTGATCGACGCGCCAATCAGTTGTTCCCGCGGATAGCCATAATACGAAAGCGCAGCTCTATTGGCTTCCACAATGCGGCCGCATCCGGGCTCTACAAGCAGCATGACCGAGCCACTATTCTCGAAGATGGCACGGAAGCCCGGGTCCATCGTGGAAGACATCGACATTAGGGCCGTTCCTTAAGTCATTGCTCCACGACTATAATCTCAATCCCAATAACACTCTTTGCGCGTTGGCAAGATCGCCGATAATCTTCCCTTACCGGCGGACTAAGTTACGTTACCTAAATGCAGACATTCAAAGTGCCAGTCGCATGCGGTCGAATTGCCACCTCATTGGCGCGCTCTGGCGAGCTTGGTCACGCGGCCCGTTCGGTTCCAGTCGGACACATAGATATCGCCGTCCTTATCGATGAAACAGCCATGCGCGGCGCTGAAGAAAGCGTCTCCAATAGCGCCCGGCTCCATATCGTAATTCGCCCACTGCGCCCTTCGTGGATTGTCGCCGAGGAATGCAACCGGAACATTGTCCTTGTCGAGGATCGTCACCCGGCCTTCAAGTTCAGAAACAACGGCGTAATCACCGTGAAAGCTCACTTGGCATGGCCGCCGGAGATGTTGCGCCACAGTGCGAACGAACTTCCCGTCGAAATCGAAATGGCAGAGGCGGCGATTCTCGCGATCGCACACGAGGACAAACGGCTGATCGTAGCGCATGTCGATTGCGAGCCCGTGGCTGCAGTTCAGCAGGCCCCCGGCGCTCCCTTTGCCGGAGTAGGCGCCTTTGTATTGACCGCGTTTGTCGAAGTGGAAAATGCGCGAGTCCCCGTATCCGTTTGCGATGAAGATGCCACCATCGGGCGTGGGCACTGCCGCGGTAAGCCGCCATTCGTTCGCTGCTTTGAAACCGGCCTCAGGTGGAGCGGCGATCTTCTGCACGACCGTACCGTCGGTCCTCATCTTGACGAACAGCCAGTTCTCCTGCGGAGTTCCCTTCTGAACGGTCGTGTAGAGGTATTCCTGGCCATTCTCCTGCTCGTAAACCATCGAATGGACTTCAGGGTATTGGGTCGCGATGGTCTTCAACAGCGTGCCGTCAGGATCGTACACGAGCACGCCGGTCGCGCTTTGTGTGCTGATATAGATGTCTCCGGCTTTATCTTGCGTGATGCCGCCGTGCGTCCCTCCGAAGCTGGTGCCGGCGGGCAGCGTTCCCCAATCGGGAACCACGCGGTAGGTCCATTCGCCGTTACCGGTCAATAGGATAGTCGGAGCGAGCTGAGTATCGCAATCGTCAACATTCAAAGCGTTGATCGCGCTTTCAGAATCCGCGTGTGCGGGTAAGGGCATGAGACCACCGAATGACGCGACTGCACCAGCGGTGAGGAACTTCCGTCTGTCAATCAACCCATCCTCCTTCTGCAATCTTCCGTTCATTGCGCACCCGCTGAAGTTGTTTGAGCGGCATCTGCCGTGGACACCGGTTGCGCGGGCGTGCCAAAGAGATAGACATGGCGCAGGTTTGACATGGCCTTCAATGGAACGAGCGCTGCGGTGGTCACCTTCGTTTCGCTCAGGTTCAAGTAAGTGAGTTGTGAAAGAGGAGCGAGCTTCGCAAGAGCGTTTCCTGTGATGGCGGTGCCTTCAAGGTGCAGCGCGCGAAGATGAGTGAACTTGCTCAGTGTGTCCAAGCTCGCGTCGGTGATATCCGTGCGCGCGAGATCGGCTTCAACGATGTAGGGAGCGAATCGCTGCATTTGAGCGAGTTGCGCGTCATTGAAATTTGCCGCGACGTCGAAGGTGTTCAGGATTAAGCCGTCGGATGGTTTGCTCGAAACAGCGACAAGCTTTGCACCTTGCCCTTGCTGCATTTGCCGGATGTCGCCCATGAGAGCGCTATAGTCACCGACGGGCTGCGGTGGAGGCTCGGCGGGTATGTCAGAGATAGAGACGCCCGCGACGCTAGTTGCGGTCGAAGATGCGCTTTGTTTGATCCAGGCACGCAGCCACCCAGTTTCCTCCGGTTTGAGAGGAGGTCGACCTTCAGCCGGCATGTAGTGCCTATCGGTAGCAGGAAGTGTGACACGCGTGAGCAACAAGCTCTTCTCCGGATCCCCCGGAACGATGGCGGGCCCGCTCTTGCCTCCGCGCAGGAGCCCGTCGTAAGAATCGAGTCGTAAGCCTCCCTGCGTCTTGCTCGCACCGTGACATGTAATGCAGTGGGTATCGAGAAGCGGACGAACACGCTTGGCATAGAACGAATCTGGATTGGGACCCGCTGCACTCACTGAATTGAAAGCCGCAATCCGCTTCACGGGAGCGGGCATGAATTCCGTCAGGTAATTGCTGCCGTGCGTGAGCGAACCACCCTGATGAGCAGTCCACAAAAGAATCAGCATCGCGCAAACCAGGAAAGCGGGATACAAGCGCAGCTCGGTTCCCCGAGACCACAGACGCCGGGTGAGCAGGCACAGCAGCAGCGTAATGGCGAGCGCAATCCCACCCCACGTGTGCCGCGACACTGTAACTCCCGTATCGCCGCTGCCGTACGCCAGCAAGTAGCCGAGGGCGAGGGTGCCGAGGCACGCTGCGCATGCGAGCACAAGCACGAAGCCGGCAGCTTCGCGGAGTGCCGGCCGCCATGCACCCATAATTTCAAGTAAGGGGACAAGGACTATAAGGCCGATGGGGATATGAACCGCAAGGGGATGAAAGCGACCAAGGAACTGCTGCCAGTCCGCGTGCGGTCTACCATCGAGCCGGGCAATGGCTGGCAACAGAAGCAGCGATGCGATGATAAGCAGCGCTGCGATCCAAGCGCCTCGGGCATCGCGCATTTTCGAAATCAGTAAGCCTGAGATTCCAGTCGCTCCTTCGGTCCCAATCACGCCAGCAGTCCCGGAACGATGCTTGCTGGCGTCGGGCCTGTCAGCTTTTGATCGAGCCCCTGGAACTTGTAAGTGAACTTGTTGTGATCGATGCCGAGACAGTGCAGGATGGTGGCATTGAAGTCGCGCACATGTACGGGATCTTGGACGACGTTATAGCTATAGTCGTCTGTCTCGCCATAGGTGATTCCGGGCCTTACGCCGCCGCCCGTCATCCACGTGGTAAAGCAACGCGGATGATGATCGCGGCCGTAGTTTTCCGGCGTCAACCCGCCCTGGCTGTAAACGGTGCGGCCGAATTCGCCGGCCCAGATGACAAGTGTGTCGTCGAGCAGGCCACGCCGTTTCAAATCGGTGACGAGCGCATAACAACCACGATCGGTTTCGCCACAGATAATGGGCAGCACTCCCGTAACGTTATCGTGAACATCCCATCCGCGCTTGTAGATTTGCGTGAAGCGCACTCCGCGTTCGGCCATGCGCCGCGCGAGCAGGCAGTTATAGGCAAAGGTGCCCGGCTCTTTCGACTCGGGTCCATATAGATCCCAGGTGGACTGCGGTTCCTTGCTCAAGTCAGCGAGCTCCGGCACAGAGGCTTGCATGCGATAAGCCATCTCATATTGGGCGATACGCGCGTTAGTCTCGGGATCGCCGATGTCTTGGAGAGTCTGCCGATTGATCTGCTCTACGGCGTCCAGCATCCTTCGACGCACTTCGCGGTCCACGCCAGCAGGGTCGGCGAGGTAGAGCACGGGATCGCCGCCCGAGCGCAGTCCCACGCCGGCATACTCTGAAGAAAGGAATCCGCTGCCCCACAAGCGCGACGACACGGGCTGATTGTTCTCTTTCGAATTCACCTTGGTCTGCAGCACGATAAACGTGGGCAGATTGTCGTTCATGCTGCCGAGGCCGTACGAAAGCCACGAGCCAAGGCACGGCTTGCCCGCATTCATGTTGCCGGTATTCATCAGCATGATGGCTGGTTCGTGATTGATGGCGTCAGTATTGGTGGATTTGATGATCGTGAGATCGTCAACCATGCGCGCGGTGTACGGAAGCAGATCGCTGACGTAAGTTCCAGATTGCCCGTAACGCTTGAAAGCCCAGTGCGACGGCGCCACCGGGAAGTGCGCCTGGCCTGCGGTCATGCCGGTGAGTTGCTGGCTGCCGCGTACCGAGTCAGGGATGTCCTTGTTGTACAGGGCCGCGAGGTTCGGCTTGTAATCAAGAAGATCGATCTGCGGCGGCCCGCCCGACATGAAGAGATAAATAGCTCGCTTGGCTTTGGGAGCGAAGTGAGGTAGCTTCAGATCCTCACGCGCAGTCGGCCTGTTCGGGACTTTCGCATCTCCTCCACTCGCATCGCCCCGGGGAGCAGCCTCGCCGAAAAGGCTGGCAAGGGCAGCCCAGCCGAGTACCTTGCCTGAACGTCCAAGAAAGCGTCGGCGCGTCTCGAGCGCGGCCCATTCGTTCTTTATCCCTGCCGGAATGGGCAGATCTGCGATGCTGTTGTCTCGTTCACAGTCGCTACAGAGCGGATGTTGCTTCATCGGAATCCTCGACTACTTGGTTACCGTCTCATCCAGGTTGAGCATTTCGCTCGCCAGCATAGTCCACGCGGCAAGTTCCGGTTCCGGGATCGACGGATCGCGTTTCTTTTCGCCGGTCTCGACCAGGGCATGAGCGGCTTTTCGATCGGCCGCATAGTGTTCGCGCATTTGCTTGAGGGAGTCTTTCAGAATCGCTGCCGTCTTCGGCGGAGCATCGTGCGCGAGCAGAATCTCGCTCATGAGGTTGATACGCTGATCGGGCTGCCGCCCGCCTTCGAGAATCACTCGCTGTGCCAGCGCGCGCGCAGCCTCTACCCATTGCACGTCGTTCATCGTTACCAGCGCTTGCAACGGCGTATCGGTCCGCTGGCGTCGCGTGCACACTACGTCACGCATCGGCGCATCAGACGCGTCCATACTCGGCGGCGACGCCATGCGCTTCCAATACGTGTACATACTGCGACGGTGGAGCGCGTCGCCGTGCTCCTGCACGTAGTTCACGGTATCGCTGGTCGGGTAGCTGACCTGCTCCCACACGTTGGCGGGCTGATAGGGCTTCACGCTCGGACCGCCGACTTTATCTACTAAAAGCCCGCCTGACTGAAGGGCAACATCGCGCAACATCTCTGCGTCCATGCGGAATCGCGGTCCATGAGACAGCAGAAGATTCTTCGGATCCTTCGCAAGCTGCGCCGGCGTGGATTTGGCACTCTGCCGGTAGGACGCCGACATCACCATCAGCTTATACATGTGCTTCACGTTCCAGCCGCTCTCGCGAAACTCGGCAGCAAGCCAGTCAAGCAGTTCAGGATGCGTGGGCCGCTGGCCCATAATGCCGAAGTCTTCCGTAGTTTCAACCAGCCCTGTCCCAAACAACTCGTTCCACATGCGATTCACGGTTACCCGCGCTGTTAGCGGGTTTGCG
>Ga0137384_10004544_pt1 | contig 11113 bp, 10 predicted proteins | sample SagtaG_2_FD_104922 | JGI IMG/M metagenome (GOLD analysis project Ga0137384, IMG submission 104922) | Vadose zone soil microbial communities from Sagehorn Ranch, Mendocino, California, USA - Sage2_R_60_16 metaG | ecosystem: Environmental > Terrestrial > Soil > Vadose zone | place: USA...
ACTCGACTGCATGAAGCCGGAATCGCTAGTAATGGCGTATCAGATCGACGCCGTGAATACGTTCCCGGGCCTTGTACACACCGCCCGTCACATCACGAAAGTGAGCTGTACTAGAAGTCGCCGTGCCAACCGCAAGGAGGCAAGCGCCCAAGGTATGACTCATGATTGGGGTGAAGTCGTAACAAGGTAGCCGTAGGAGAACCTGCGGCTGGATCACCTCCTTTCTAAAGATAATGCCGGTGGAACCCGCTAAGGTGTGCGGGCGATGCCGGCCCCTCGATTTGCGCTGACGCTGCTGAAAAGCGGCTGAGGTCAAGTTGAGGAATGCACGCAAGGTCTCACGGCCTTGTCTGCACGCTTCGAGTTACTCTTGCCTGAGGGCTTTGCCCACAGGCACGGACAGGTTCTGGCAGATCGTATCGAGTTTCCTTTGCACGATTTTCCGCAGAGGGTCAAAGAAAAACAACTTCATTTTGTGACTTAGGGCCGCGTGAGTTTCCCGCGGCCCTTTTTGGTCAATGCGTCGGTCGATATTAGTGAGGGACTCAGGAAGCGCCAGCCGCGCTGGCGGCTGATTTTTCCTTCCAGTGAAGACTGATGCTCGGCGTGGCCTTCAGCACAATTTTTGTGTCCTTCAACTCGATGGTTTCCAGTTTTACCTTGTCACGCAGTTTGTTTGCTTGAATAAGGCCGCCCAGAACCAGGGCTAGCACATCGTTTCCCTTATTTGACTCATAGATGGAGTCCAGCTTGCCGTCGGACATCATCGGCCCGGTTTTCAAGGTGATACTGATTGCAGGAGGGACGCCAAGGTCCACATCGAGATCGCCGACTTGATATCCCGCATCTTGAAGCAACTTCAGCAGCAGATTGGCCTGATCCAACGTTTCGGTAGCTTTTTGTGCTCCCAAGTCGGCGACCTTGGAACTGACGGTTTTAGCCAGCGATTCAAAATTCATAACTGCCTCCTTCGAAATAGCCTCCGCCCGGAAACGACACGGATTCCATGCATATAGTGCCGCTACAACCGATTTCGTTTCAATCCTCGGGGCGAGCGCGAGTTGAGACTACATGCACTGCGCGTGTAGAATATCCGATCATTTCTTTGGTAACGGTTTTCGTAAAAGGTGAAACTCCATGCCCTCGGATTATCTGCTCAAGACCGAACCCTCCGAATATTCGTTCGCGGATTTGCAGCGCGACAAGGTCACCCAGTGGGACGGCGTACACAATCCAGTTGCTTTGCGCAACCTTGGCGCGATGGCGCCCGGCGCTCGTCTGATTATTTACGAGACGGGTGATCAGAAAACTGCCGTCGGTACCGCGACGGTTGTTTCTGTTGACGCGAGCGACCCCAAGAATCCCGTGATCACGATCAAAGCCGGAAAACCTCTCGCGAAACCCACAACCCTGGCGCAAATCAAATCCAACAAGCTTTTCGCCGACTCGCCGCTGGTGCGCCAAGGCCGCCTCTCCGTCGTTCCTCTGACCGCGGCCCAATACAAAGCTCTGACCGGCGACTGATCGGGCAAACCCGCGTATCATGCGGAGCGGTCCAGGAGGCCGGTTTCGATGAAACACTTCCTTGTCGTAGTTACGCTCTTATTCGTCACGCCCGCGTTTGCTCAGCAGCAACCGCCGGAAATCCGTTTCCAGTCCGTCCCTGATTTTCTGAAGCTTCCTCCCGATCTCTATCTTGGCGAAGCCACGGGAGTCGCGGTCAATTCCAAAGGGCACGTTTTTGTATTTTCTCGCGGCAGCACAACAGGACCAGCGTATGGCGCAGCCTCTGCGCAGCTGCTCGAGTTTGCCCAAGACGGAAAATTTGTCCGCGAGATCGGCCATCATCTCTACGCCTGGTCCTTCGCCCACACCGTGAAAGTGGATAAGGGCGACAACATCTGGGTGACGGACAAGGGCTCCGACATGGTGATCAAGTTCACCCCCGAAGGCCGTGTCGCACTGGTTTTTGGCCGCAAACAAGAGGCTTCTGACGAAGGTACCGAGCCGCTGAAGCACGTGAAACCTCCGCTGCCGCCCATGGACGGCATGTTTCGCCAAGTCACCGACGTGGCCTGGGACTCAGCCGGGAACACCTACATCAGCGACGGCTACATCAACTCGCGCGTCGCGAAAGTGGACAAAGACGGCAACTGGCTGATGTCCTGGGGCGAGCCAGGCGCGCAGCCTGGCCAGTTCAACGTGCCGCACAGCATTGCGGTGGATGCGCGCGACAACATTTACGTCGCCGACCGCGGCAACCGCCGCATTCAGGTATTCGACACCGCCGGAAAATTTGTTCGCCAATTTACGATTGATGTGCCCGCTCCCGCTGATGCCCGCCCCGCCATCGGCAGCAAACCCACGGCCACCAGCGGCACCATGGCGCCGGGCGCTCCCTGGGCCATCTGCATCACGCCGGGGTCGAATCAGGTTCTCTACGCCTCGGACGCATTTCCCGGCCGTATTTACAAGTTGACTCTCGACGGCAAGGTTCTCGGCATGCTCGGCAAGTCCGGCAAGCAACTTGGACAATTTGGCTGGATCCACGAAATTGCCTGTCCCAGCGAAAACGAGCTCTACGTCGCCGAGCTTCTCAACTGGCGTGTGCAGAAGTTAGTGTTGGAATCCGCGCATTAGTCTTGGAAGAGTGACATGCAATGGGATGACTCACGCGCGAGGCCAAGAATGCGGGACGAATGGCTTCAGCAGAGAATCGCAATGACCAAGAAATTTGGGTTGGCTGCTTTGACTGGCATTGCGTTGATTGTAATCGGATTTAGTTTGAAGGAAATAGACTACAAGGTTTCTCTGGTGGTGGTCGGCGTATTAATGACCATTCCGTTTTTCATTCACGAAACAGTTTTTGTTGTTTGGCATTGGAAGCGGCGCTATCGTGGGCAACACAGTGACTTGTGGGGAGCTCTGCTCATCATAGAAACTTCCGGGTGGTTCAAAATCGTCTATTGGTTCCGTCACATACTTCCCGATTGGCGTGGAACTGGGCGTTATTCGGACCAACCGCATGAAGAAAGGGAATTCCGCAGCTCATAGTTTTTGAGTCGTGCAACGAACCTGTGATAATCTTTTCTCCCGCGCTCGTTTCTTTAGCGCCCAGTAGCCCGCAACGTTCATGTCCAACACACTTCTCCCGATTCGCGAAGTAGCGCGCAAACTCGAACTTCCCGATCAATATTTCGAGCAAATTGGCTCGGAAAGCGGCAAAGTTCGGCTCGAACTGCTGTCCGATTCCGCCTTCAAGCGGCGCGGCAAGCTCATCATCGTCACGGCGACTACGCCCACCGCAGCCGGCGAGGGCAAGACGGTCACTTCCATAAGCCTCACCCAGGGCCTTGCGCATATTGGGAAAAAAGCAGTAATTACTTCGCGTGAGCCTTCCCTTGGTCCAGTCTTTGGGATGAAAGGCGGCGCCGCCGGTGGCGGCCTTTCGCAAATCGAGCCCAGCTCGAAAATCAATCTTCATTTCAACGGCGATTTTCACGCCATCGCTTCGGCGCACAATCTGCTTGCGGCGCTGGTGGACGCGCATCTTTTCCACGGCAACGAACTGCGCCTCGATCCGGAACAGATTACCTGGCCGCGCACCATCGATATGAACGACCGCGCCTTGCGTCACATCCGCCTCTCGCTCGACAGCAAGAAAGAAGACGCCAACCGCCAATCCGGCTTCATCATTACGGCCGCTTCGGAAATCATGGCCATCATCGCTCTTGCGCGAGACCGCAAGGATCTGCTCAGGCGATTGGCCGCAATCCTTGTCGGCGTCACGCGCGATGGAAAACCAGTTTGCGTGAATGATTTGTCTGCAACCGGCGGCATGATGGCGCTGCTGAGCGAAGCCATTCTTCCCAATCTCGCGCAAACCACCGACGGCACACCCGCTTTTGTCCACGCCGGGCCGTTTGGGAATATCGCGCATGGCACAAGCAGCGTGATCTCTCAGGAAATGGGGTTGCGCCTCGCGGATTACGTCGTGAATGAGTGCGGCTTCGCCGCCGATCTGGGCGCGGAGAAATACTTCGACATTGTCATGCAACAATCCGGCATCGTGCCTTCTGCTGCTGTGCTGGTCACGACTGTGCGTAGCATGAAAAACCAGGGAGAAGGGGACTTCGAGCGTGGTCTCCCGAATCTAGGCAGACACATTGAGATCCTAAAGGGCTTCGGCGTCCCAATCGTCGCCGCCGTCAATCGCTTTCCAGACGATTCCGAATCCGAACTAAAGCGGCTGGCGGCGTATTGCACGGAGCGCGGCGTTCCGAGCGCGCTCTCCGAAGGTTTCGCGAAAGGCGGCGCCGGCGCGAAAGGGCTCGCGGAAAAGGTAGTAGAGACCGTCGAGAAGAATTCATCACCCGGCATCCATCCGTTGTATTCGTTTGGAGAACCGCTTGCCGACAAGATCAAAAAAGTAGCGCAAAAAGTTTATGGCGCCAGCGATGTAAAGTTTTCTGATGCCGCCGGCGCCAAGCTGAAACAATTTTCAGATTGGGGCTATGGAAAACTGCCGGTTTGCATGGCGAAAACACAGTATTCATTGTCCGATGATCCCAAACGTCTCGGCGCGCCCACAGGCTGGACTCTCAACGTCACCAACGCTTCTCTTTCCGCCGGTGCCGGCTTTGTCGTCGTCATTTCCGGCAATATGATGCTGATGCCGGGCCTGCCCAAGACCTCTCGTGCTGCCTCCATCGACGTGGATGATTCCGGTAAAATCATCGGCATTTGAAGATGTTTTCTGCCCACGGAAGAGAATCGAGAGCATGACAGCAACATCCCCAAGCATGAGCGGAGCGAGCGGCGAGCCGATAGGTTTTATCGAGCCGCGATTGGTTCGCATTCCTGGGCGATGGTTCTGGATGGGATGCGAATCCGGACGCGATGACGAAAAGCCAGTTCACCGCGTTTGGGTGGATTCGTTCGAACTGGCCGCCTGCCAGGTGACGAACGCAGAGTACCGATGCTTTCTCGCCGCAACCAGCGTCGCAGCGCCTCCGTGCTGGACTGACTCAAACTTCAATGACTCCAAGATGCCGGTCGTGGCGGTTTCCTGGCATGAGGCCAGCGCCTATTGCGATTGGTTGAGCAAGGCAACCAATAAGCACTATCGTCTGCCCACAGAAGCGGAATGGGAGTGCGCCGCCCGCGGCGGAGCGGAAAAGTCTTTGTATCCCTGGGGAGACGCCCCACCCGAATCACTTCCCGATTATGCCAACCGCTGGAAGAGTAGCCCCGAGCCAGTGGGCTTGTATGCGCCAAACGCCTACGGTGTTTTCAACATAGGCGACAATGTCCACGAATGGTGCGCGGATTGGTACGACGCCGGTTACTACAAGTATTCCCCGGAGCGAAATCCGCGAGGTCCCTCAGATGGAGTTCGCAAGGCATCGCGAGGTGGTTCCTGGCGCCATCACATTAAGGTGAGCCGCAGCGCCGCGCGATCCAGCATCCCGCCGGGGTTCCAATACGCCGACTACGGATTCCGCGTCGAGTGCTCTTCGAAGACATGAGAGAGCAAGAGTCACGCATGCTCAAAGGAGTTTATGCCGGAGAACCGCGAACCGTTGGCGGCTAAACAGACGCTCCTGCTCATTCTGTTGCCGTTGCTTGTTACCTTTGTGGGACTGCGACTCTACCTTCACCTTGTGCGCGTACGGCATATTTACCCGGGTGGATACCTCGTTCATCATCTCTTTATTGGCGCCTTGATTTTGATTCCCGCCTCATTCTTAGTGGCTTTCTCCAAGCGCCCTCGGTGGCAGCAGGTGCTGGCCACTGCCGCGGTGGGGATTGGAAGCGCTTTGATCTTGGACGAATTCACATATTTGGTGGCCACACAAGGGACGGATGCGGACTATGTTTCACCGGTATCCCTGTTTGGTGCAATCGTCTGTATCGCTTTGGCGGTGACCCTGCTGTTGGTACTCTATGTCTTCCACCGTGATTGAGTATGGAGTCGGGGACTCTGCCATGCTCGATGTCTTTTTTGCGCACCACAGTACGTTGGTACTATAGCGAGTGGGCTAAGCCGGATGAAAACATAGTATGCTTGTTGTCAGCCTTGATTTTGGGCGGCTGTCCGGCCTAAGTACTGCACCCGCAGGGCGACGCTCGACCCGGCGCACAAAGGAAAACGAATTTGTCTTCCGCAGAGGACAAGACCTCTTCGACTGTTTTACCTTCACAGGGGACCTCGAATTCCGCCCCGGAAGAGTTTCCAGTCGAAGCGAACCCAACTGACAAGGATGGGCAAGGCTCTGCCTCTTCACCGGAGGCGCGCCCTATCGAGCCAAAGGCAAGCGACTCCCCGGAGCCATCTCCAGCGGAGCCGGGAGTAGACGAAGCCGCCCCACTGAGAACCAAACCCCTCCCCAAGGTCAACGCCATAGCCCGCGAGGTGCCAGTCAAAGTCACCGGCGCGAAGGCTGGAATTGCCTCCGAGGAGCGCGATCTCTTTGCCGAATCGACGACAACGGTGCTGGTGTTTGAAAAGGGAGGGGTGATTCGACTGACGGCCGCGGTGACACGCGGGCAGCTCCTTTTCTTAAGCAACGAAGAATCCAAGCGCGAAGTAGTCACGCAAGTGATTCGAAAGCGCGCTTACCGCCCGACCGAGTGCTACGTAGAGCTGGAATTCACGGAGCCCGCACCCGGGTTCTGGGGGACGGAATTCTCGGCAGCGACGGCGCTACTGCCAAAGGACACAAAGCTAATCGCCGCCGCCGAAATGATTGCCTCTGCGGAAACGACGGAAGACGAGCTTGATGAAGCCACTCCGCCTCCAAGCGCGGAGCAAGTGGAAGCCCTGAGGCGCGAAGTGGAGGCATTGCGCAGCCAGCTAAATCTTCTACATGGGCAAACACAGCCTGCGCAGACGGAATCTCCCGGCGCGGCTTCTAGCCCGCCTCCACTGCCGCCTGGGGATACACGTCTACCCGAAGCACCCAAAGCAGAAGTGCCTGGCTACCAGAGCGAAAAAGTCCCTTGGTCTGAGCTCACCGCCGATGTAGCTCCCGCGGCGGCAGAAAAACCAAAACCCCCGCGGGTGTACACACCGGACCAGGGCTTGCCTCCCAAGCCGGCGCTGGTCTTTCGCAAGTCGATGTTACCGCCCAAGCGGTCTTTCCGAGCGCGCGGCCAATTTACTCCGGGCTTTCGCACGGGAATGCTACGGCTGGCGATTCTGAGCGGTGTTCTGGCCGCACTGATTGGCTTCGTCTGGTACAAGCGCTGGCTTCCGTGGATGCATGAGTCGACCAAGTTTTCGGTCTCCACTTTTGCGGCTGGTGTCACAACCAAGGTGGCCCCGCCGGGAACGTCCGTGGCTGGATCTGGTTCCTTGGCAACTCAACCCACAAAGGCCAACGCTGGAACTAGCGAGCCGCTTTCTGCGAAAGGTGCGACTCCGGCCGCTGGCTCCTCGAGCGAAACTTCCGCGCGAGCAGCGGCGGGCAATGAAAAGGAGATGGCTCCCTATGAGGTCATCGAGAAGCCGGCGCCGAGAGACAACAACAGGCACGCAGATTCCGTAGCAGCAAGGCCATCGCTGGTTCATCCGGTGCCAACGAAAATGGTGACTCCCGTTCCAACTACGACTGGGAATTCGAACATCGTGTCGCCGAAACTGATCAAATCGGAGCGAGCCGTCGCCACGCTGGACGATTTGCGGGACTTCGAGACGGGAAGCGTAGTGATCGACGCCATTGTCGACACGGATGGGAACGTAACTTCGCCGAACGTGCTCTCCGGGCCGCCTTCTTTGCGCAAGCCTGCGTTGGAAGCGGTGAGGTATTACAGATACCAGCCTGCGACGCAGAACGGCCGGCCGGTCGCCGCGCACGTCACCCTCAAAATCCAGTTCCACTTTGAATGATTTGTTGCCTGTCCCGCCCGAGCCTTCCACAAAACCGCAAGCGCCGCCCCTGCTTGTGAGTCGGTTTGCCAGGGCTGTACAATGGTTTGTCACTGTCCAAAAAGGTTTGTCGCTGATTGAGGAGGGTTCCACCGTGGCCACCGCCGAACAGAAACTGCACATTTCTGAGTTCACCAACGAGCCGTTTATTGACTTTTCCAAACCGGAAAACCGCAAGCGCATGGAAGATGCCCTGAAAAAAGTGAAATCTGAGTTTGGCCGCGAGTATCCGATGTGGCTCGGCGGGCAAAAAGTGACCACGCCGGAAAAGCGTAACTCAACCAATCCTTCTCGCCCGTCGGAAGTCATCGGCGTCTTCCAAAACGCCACCGCGGACATGGCCAAGCAGGCGATCGAAGCGGCGCACAAATACTTTGACACTTGGAAAAGAGTGCCGGCACAGGACCGTGTGAAATGCATCTTCCGCGCGGCGCAGATTGTGCGCGAACGCAAGTTTGAGCTGAACGCCCTGGTCTGCTACGAGGTCGGAAAAACGTGGGTGGAGGCAGACGCCGATATCGCCGAGACCATTGATTTCTGCGAATTCTATGGACGCGAAATGCTGCGTCTCTCGGAGCCGCAGAAGCTGACTCCCATGCGCGGCGAGCGCAACTATCTCACATATATCCCTCTGGGCGTGGGCGTAGTCGTTCCGCCATGGAATTTCCCGTGCGCGATCATGGCCGGTCTGGTGGCTGCCTCGCTCGTAACCGGTAATACGGTAGTTCTGAAGCCGGCGAGCGATTCGCCCACGATCGCGGAGAAATTCATTGACATCCTTTTTGAAGCTGGCGTTCCCAAAGAAGCGGTGAATTTCATTACCGGGCCGGGCGGCGCCGTTGGCGATACCTTGGTGACCCACCCGAAGACGCGCTACGTTGGGTTTACCGGCTCGAAGGAAGTCGGCCTGCGCATCAGTGAGCTGGCGGCGAAGCCATCGCCGGGGCAAATCTGGATCAAGCGCACCGTGCTCGAAATGGGCGGCAAGGACGCAATCGTCGTGGATGAGGAAGCTGACGTTGACGCGGCGGTGGAAGGAACGGCGCAAGCGGCTTTCGGTTACCAGGGGCAGAAGTGTTCGGCCTGCTCGCGAGCAATCGTTTCGGAAAAAGTGTACGACACATTCGTGCAGAAGCTGGTCGACCGCACGAAGAAAATCACCGTGGGGCCAAGCGACGATCCCAACAACTACATGGGGCCGGTGATCAACCAGTCGGCGATGAAGTCGATTTTGGATTACATCGAAGTGGGCAAGAAAGAGGGAAGGGTGGTCGCGGGCGGAAAGCGCGCTGCGGGCGACGGCTACTTCATCGAGCCGACGATCATTGCCGACGTGCCCCCGAAAGCGCGGCTGGCGCAGGAAGAAGTGTTCGGCCCGGTGCTGGCGGTCATCAAGGCGAAGAATTACGACGAAGCGCTGGAGATCGCCAACAATACCGAATTTGGATTGACCGGCGCGGTGTATTCCAAGAATCCGGAAAAAATCCGCAAGGCCGAAGAAATGTTCCACGTCGGCAATCTGTATTTGAACCGCAAGTGCACCGGCGCCATGGTCGGCGCGCATCCCTTCGGCGGCTTCAACATGTCCGGCACGGACTCCAAGACCGGCGGCAAAGATTATCTGCTGCTGTTCCTCCAAGCCAAATCCGTCGCCGAAAAAGTCAACTAGACCATTGTGCAGTCGAGGGACGCAAGCCTAGGCAGGCTTGGACTTGCGGCTTGCCGTGAGCTTCATCACCCGATACACCGGATAGCTCAGGATGAGCATCCCCAGCGCCAGTGGGGCATTCTTCCGGTCTGTGGCAATCGATCCAATCAAGAACAAAACCGAGGCCACCAGCGCGATTCCAGTGAGCCAGGGGTAGCCCCACGCTCGGTAAGGCCGCGGCATCTCCGGTTCTCGTTTGCGGAGGACAAAAACCGACGCATAGGAAAGCGTGTAATTCGCAACGAAGAAAAAGGACAGCATTGCGATGATGCGCTTAAAGGCGTCTTCGCCGAGGAAGGAGATTGTAAGGAAGAGTACCCCTACGATTGTGCTGAGAAGAAGGGAGATTGTTGGCGTGCCGCCGGCGTTTACCGTGGTCGCACTACGAAAGAACAGGCGGTCGCAGCTCATGGCGTACAGCGTGCGCGTGCAGAAAAGTTGATTGGCGTTGAGGCAGCTCAGCATCGACACGACCATAATCGAGCGAATGATAGGATCTCCGAGGCTGCCGAACACGCGATTGGCCACAGTCCCAAGGACAAAAGTATTCCCGGCGATTTCGTTCATGGGCACGATGTACAAGGCAATGAGATTCAGGAGCAGATAAATCCCCATGATGGAAAGGACGCTGCCGAAAATGGCCCTGGGAACGTTTCGGCCGGGATCGCGAACCTCCTCACCGAAATAGATGACGCCGTCCCAGCCGTCCACCGTGTAGATGACCGCTTGCAGACCCAGCATAACCGCGATGGCGAGAGGCCAGCCCGACGGCAAGGGAAGCGCGGCGGAAGCGGGTTGCATTGCGGCCTTATGGGCCGGGCCCCCCAAAAGAAAAGTCGCGGCAACAAGAATTACAAATGCGCCAGTCTTGAGAGCAGCGGTCAAGAGCTGCGCGCCACTTCCCCAGCGGATGCCACGCCACTGTAGGACTCCAAATCCGACAATGATGGAGACGGAAAGAATTTTTACTTTCTCTGGACCGGCGAGGATGGAAAAAAGGTGGCCGCTGTATTCGCTAATCACGATGGCAACTGCGGCGGCGGTGCCGCAAGTGGAGAGCCAGTCGCTCCAGCCCACGATGAAGCCGGCGTAATCGCCGAGCGCGCGTCGCGAGAAATTGTACTGGCCACCGCTGCGCGGAATCGCGGCGCCAAGCTCGGCCATGGAAGACGCGCCGGAGAGTGCGTAAAGCCCTCCAAGAATCCAGATCCCCAAAAACAACCACGCATGGGGCAATTGCTTGGCAACATCGCCGGGCGTGTAGACAATGCCAGCAGCAATCGTATTTCCGATGGCCGCCGCCATCCCAAACCACATTCCGAGAACTTTCAACAGCCGGCCGCGGCTATAGGGTTGAGCAGACGCCACCGAACGGGTCGTCAATTTTCCCCGCTAACGATGTGCAGATGTGGGAGCAAGGCGGCCATCATAACTGGCAGAGCGAAAATTGCAAGTTTGCATTGAGTTTGATTGCA
>Ga0137384_10004547_pt1 | contig 11109 bp, 6 predicted proteins | sample SagtaG_2_FD_104922 | JGI IMG/M metagenome (GOLD analysis project Ga0137384, IMG submission 104922) | Vadose zone soil microbial communities from Sagehorn Ranch, Mendocino, California, USA - Sage2_R_60_16 metaG | ecosystem: Environmental > Terrestrial > Soil > Vadose zone | place: USA: California...
GAACCGGCCGTCGTCGAGCTCGCGGAACTCGCCCGCGTCGAGCGCCTTCTTCACCAGCGGCATGCTGGCGCCCAGGCGCGGCGCGAGCACCGGGAAGTTCGGCTTGACCCGCAGCCCGCTGGTCTCGATCCGCTCCAGGCTGACGTCCTTGACCCGCAGTTCGTCGGCTATCTCGGCCAGGTAGTCCTCGATCCCTTCGGCGCCCTCGACCACCAGCTTGCGCAGCGGCTGGCGCAGCTTGAGCTTCGCCTGCGCCCTGGCCCGGCGGCCGAGGTCGACGACCTGCCGCACGGCGGCGACGGTCGCGACCAGCCGGTCGTCGGTCTGGGCCGCCCGCGGCCAGCCGGCCAGGAACACCGACTCGGGCGCGTCCGGGCAGACCGCCACGACCAGGGACTGCCACATATGCTCGGCCAGGAACGGGGCGACCGGCGCGATCACCCGAACCGACTGGACCAGCCCTGTCCACAGGGTGCGCAGCGCCGCGGTGTCGCTGTTCCAGAACCGCCGCCTCGACCGCCTGATGTACCAGTTCGACAGGTCGTCCAGGTACGACTCGAAGGCCCGCAGCACATTGACGGTGAGGTACTGCTCGTAGCCGCGGGCGGCGTCCGCGACCAGCCGCGCGGTCCTGGCCAGCAGCCAGCGGTCGAGCGGCTGCAGCCCGGGCCACGGATCACCGCTCCCGGCCGCCTCCAGGTCAGGAAGGCTGGGCATGAAGTCCGCGGTGTTCGCGTAACTGGCCAGGAACGAGACGCTGTTCCACAGCGTGAGCAGCTTGCGCTGGATCTCCTTGCCAGGGCCGAACCCGAAGAGCAGGTTCTGGTTCGGCGGCTGCTGGCAGTACTGCCAGCGCATGACGTCGGCGCCCATCCTGGTGAACGCCTCGTCCGCGCTGATCGCATTGCCCCACGACCCGTGCATCTCGCGGCCGCGCTCGTCCAGCATCTTCTCGTACCCGAGCACCTTGCGGTACGGAGCGCGACCGGTCAGCGTGACCGACATGAACAGCTGCGAGTAGAACCACAACCTGATCTGCTCCCGCATCTCGGAGACCCAGTCGGCCGGGAACCACTCCTGCCAGTAGGCTTGGTCAGGCAGATCCGCCGTGGTCAGGCCCTTCGCCGCGCCGGTGGCGTAACCTTCCTCGACGAACTCGTCATTCTCCCAGCCCAGTGTCGAGAACGGCACGATCCCCGCGTCCAGCCAGACGTCGCCGACCTCGGCGATGCGCTGCACCTCGCGGTCGCAGTCGGCGCACCGGATCCGGACCGCGTCGATCCACGGCCGGCGCAGTTCCTTCAGGCCGGTCAGCGGGGTCGTCGCCCGCTCGGCCAGCTCGGCCCGCGAGCCGATCACGTTCAGGTGCCCGCATGCGCATGGGTAGAACGGCAGCGGAAGCCCGTAGTACCTGCGCCGTGAGATGTTCCAGTCCGCCATGTTGACCAGCCAGTCGTCCATCCGGCTGCCCATGTACGCGGGGGTCCACTCGACGCTGGCGTTGGCCTCCCGCATCGGCTCCCTGACCTGGTCGACGGAGATGAACCAGTCGTCGGAGATGCGGAAGATCAGCGGCGTGTGACACCGCCAGCACTCCGGATAGCGGTGCGTGATGTGGCCGGACCGCACCAGCAGGGAGCGCTGCTTCATGTCGTTGACCACCTGATCGGCCACCTCGGCGGTGGTCAGGCCGGCCAGCCAGCCGTACTCGGGGTAGAACCGGCCGGACTCGTCGACCGGGGCGAGCACGGGCAGGTCATGCGTCTTGCCCAGGTCGAAGTCCTCCGCGCCGCAGCCTGGCGCGATGTGCACGATGCCGGTGCCGTCCTCCATCGACACCTCGTCCCAGCTCACGACGCGGTGCTCCACCCCGCCGCCCGGCGCCAGGTAGTCGAACGGCCCGCGGTAGCGCCAGCCGACGAGGTCGGAGCCGGGCAGCACCTGCGTGAACGTCTCGCCCTCGCCGCGCTGCACCGCGATCCAGTCGCCGTCCGCCAGCCGTCCGTACTCGGCGTCGGGGCGCACCGCCGCGGCCACGTTGGCCGGCAGCGTCCACGGCGTGGTGGTCCAGATGACCAGCGCCTCACCCGGGCGGTCGAGCAGCGGCAGGCGGACGAACAGCGAAGGGTCGGCCCGCTCGGCGTAGTTGCCGACAAGCTCGTGCGCCGAGATCGACGTCCCGCAGCGCGGGCACCACTCGGTGGGGCGGTGTCCCAGGTACAGCCAGCCGCGCTCGTGCACGACTCGCAGGAACTTCCAGATGTACTCGATGTTGGTGTCGGAGAACGTGTAGTAGTCCTTGCCCCAGTCCATCCACTGGCCGAGCCTGACCGACCCGGCGATCAGCTCGGCCGCGGACCATTCCACCACTTCGCGGCACTTCGCCGCGAACGCCTCGAGGCCGTACTCCTCGATCTCCCGCTTGGAGTTCAGGCCGAGTTTCTTCTCGACGCCGACCTCGATCCACAGGCCCTGGCAGTCGAAGCCGTTCTGATAGCGCTGGTCGAACCCGCGCATGGCCTTGTAGCGCTGGAAGGCGTCCTTGAGCGTGCGGCCCCACGCGGTGTGCACGCCGAGTACCTTGTTCGCCGTGACCGGCCCGTCGATGAAGCTGAACTTCGGCCCGCCGGCGTTGCGCGCTCGCACCTTGGCGAAAATGTCCTGACGATCCCAGAAGTCGAGGATCGCGCGCTCCAGCGAATCGGCGTCTGGCTTGTCAGGCAGGGCAGGGAACATGGGCGGGAGTCTATCGCCCCGGCCGGCCATGACCGGCAGGCCCGATCGCCCGCCAGCCGCCGCCCCGGCGTCGGGCCGGCCACCGGCCTGCGTCGGGCCGGCTACCGGCCGGTGATCAGGCCGCGCAGGTAGGCGGCCTGGCCGGCGTGCTGCGCGTCGTCGTCGATGACGCTGACCAGCCGGACGCCGAGAGTCACTGGCGGATCCCAGCGGTCGTCCACGATCCGGTCCAGGTCGGCATCGGTCACGGTCCGCACGAAAGCCACTGACCTGTCGTGTACCGCGTCGTAGTAGCCGGTCAGCAGGTCTGGTGAGCTGACCCGCACCGCGCCCACCTCGTCGGCGCTATGGCCCCAGCCCGTCGCCGCCGCGTCGAACGGCAGGTCGAACCTGCCCGCCCAGCCGCCGGCCGTCCAGGCCTGCTCGGTCCCGGCGACTTCGGACACGTGGTCGTCCTGCACCCTGGTCAGGTGCCAGATCAGCCAGCAGATCGAGTTCGCCGACGGCTGCGGCCGGAACGCGAGCTGCTCGGGCGTCAGGTGATCGGCGACGTCGTGGACCACCTCACGGACCCTGCCGAGCGCGTCTTCGAGCAGTTCGGCGACTGTCATGGGGGTATATCCCTTCCGAAAAGTCTTCGTGCTAGCGGAATCACATACTCACATGCTCAGGAGCGCAGTCATGGCGCCGAGGCGCGGCAGCATCGACATCAATCCGCTCTTCTCCAGGCCAGGGGAGGCCACCGTGCGGCCGAAGTTCGCGCTCGCCGACGACCCGATGCTGCCGGAGACCGCCTACCAGGTGGTGCACGACGAGGCGATGCTCGACGGCAATGCCAGGCTGAACCTGGCCACGTTCGTCGGCACCTGGATGGACCCGGCGGCGGCGAGGCTGTACGCCGAGGCGTTCGACAAGAACATGATCGACAAGGACGAGTACCCGGCCACGGCGGCGATCGAGGACCGCTGCTGGAGGATCCTGGCCAGGCTGTGGCACGCACCCGACCCGCACGAGGCGATCGGCACGTCCACGATCGGCTCGTCCGAAGCCTGCATGCTCGGCGGGCTCGCGTTGAAGCGCCGCTGGCAGCAGGCCCGCCGCGCGGCAGGCAAGCCGGCCGACCGGCCGAACCTGGTCATGAGCTCGGCCGTCCAGGTCTGCTGGGACAAGTTCGCCAACTACTGGGACGTCGAGGCGCGGCTGGTGCCGATCACCGACGAGCACCGGACCCTCGACGGGCATGACATCGCCTCCTACGTCGACGAGAACACCATCGGCGTGGTCGCGATCATGGGAGTCACCTACACAGGCATGTACGAGCCGGTCGGCAAGATCGCCGCTGCTCTGGACCAGGTCCAGGCCGACACGGGGCTCGATATCCCAATCCACGTCGACGGCGCGTCAGGCGCGTTCGTCGCGCCGTTCCTCCAGCCGGAGCTCGAGTGGGACTTCAGGGTCGACCGGGTGCACTCGATCAGCACGAGCGCGCACAAGTACGGCCTGGTCTACCCGGGTCTTGGCTGGGCGGTCTGGCGGTCGGCCGACTACCTCCCCGATGACCTGATCTTCAAGGTCAGCTACCTGGGCGGCGCCATGCCCACGTTCGCGCTGAACTTCTCCCGGCCGGGCGCGCAGGTGCTCTTGCAGTACTACAACTTCCTGCGCCTCGGCCGGGCCGGCTACCGCGCGGTGCAGCGCGCCTCGCACGACGTGGCGACGCACCTGGCGGACGAGATCGTGAAGATGGCGCCGTTCGAACTGTGGGGCGAGAGACCGGACATCCCGGTCCTCGCCTGGCGGATGAAGCACGGCTACACCGACAACTGGGACCTGTACGACCTGGGTAACCAGCTGCGGCAGCGCGGCTGGCAGGTTCCTGCCTACCCGATGCCCGACGACCTGTCTGACGTCACCATGCAGCGCATCGTGGTGCGTAACGGCCTGTCGATGGATCTGGCCGACGCGCTGCTCGACGAGATCGCCGAGTCGGTGAAGTACCTGGACGACCTGGACGGCCCGCTGCCGCACGAGGGCAGGAAGACCGCGGCCTTCCACCACTAGCTGATTCGTCCGAGGGCGCGTAGGGCGCGTCCCAGGCGGCGCCGGCCCGCAGGTCGGCGGCGGCGGCCGCAGCCGTCGCCCGGTCCGGCGCGACCACGCCGGTCGGCTCGGCGCTCTGGACGATCACCGCGTCGGCCCGGCCGGACAGGGCGGCGGTGCCGAGCGACCGCAGCGTCGCACCTGGCACGGGCGGCCGCAGCACCAGCCCGTGCCGCCGCAGCCGAGCTTGGCGCCGGTCAGGCCGAGGTGATCACGGATCGCCGACAGCAACTGGGCCGACTCCGGCAGTTCGGCGGCCGTTTCGTTGATCATGAAACTGATCGTGCCGGTCAATCCGCTCTTCCGGCCGCGACCGCCACCGCCGTCAGCCGCCGGCGATGGCGCCGACGACCAGCAGCGGCTCGCTCCCGCTCAGAACCGGCTCGGGCAGCGCGAAGTCCGGCGGCTCGTGCGACAGGTCCTCCTTGCAGGCGAAGAACCGCACGAACGCCCGGCGGCGTCCGGTGCCGTAGTCGCGCATCGTGCCGCGCAGCACCGGGTAGCGGGCCTCGAGCGCGTCCAGCGCCTCGCCCAGCGTCACCGCGGCGTGGCCGTCGGCGGGCAGGTCGAGCAAAACCTCCCCGCTGACGCCGGCCAGGGTTCGCAGGTGCGCGGGCAGCTCGACCATGATCATGACAGCGTCTGGACCTCCACCGAGAGCACCGACGGCAGGTCCCGCACGGCGGCCGACCAGCTGTCACCCGCGTCCGCCGACACGTACACCCGCCCTCCGGTCGTGCCGAAGTAGATGCCGCACTCGTCGACCGAGTCGACGTCCATGGCGTCGCGCAGGACGTTGACGTAACAGTTCTCCTGCGGGAGCCCGGCCGTCAGCGGCTCCCACAGGTTCCCGCCGGTCCGGCTGCGGTAAACCCGCAGCCTGCCGTCGGGAGGGAAGTGCAGCGAGTCGCTGGTGATCGGCACCACGTAATCGGTGTCCGGCTCGTGCGCGTGCACCGAGATCGGGAACCCGAAGTCGGTTGGCAGGTCGCCGCTGATCTCGTGCCAGGTCTCGCCGGCATTGTCGGTGCGCATCACGTCCCAGTGCTTCTGCATGAACAGCACGTCCGGCCGGGCCGGGTGCATCGCGATCCGGTGCACGCAGTGCCCGATCTCGGCCTCGGGGTCGGGCATGAACTCCGAGCGCAGGCCCTTGGTGACCGGCCGCCACGACTCGCCGGCGTCGTCGCTGCGGAACGCCCCGGCGGACGAAATCGCCGCGAACATCCGGCCCTCGTGCACCGGGTCCAGCAGGATCGTGTGCAGGCACATGCCGCCGGCCCCCGGCTGCCACTGCGAGCCGGTGTCGTGGTTGCGCAGGCCAGACAGCTCCTTCCAGGACTGTCCGCCGTTGGTGGACCTGAACAGGCCGGCATCCTCCACGCCGGCATAGACAGTGTCGGGATCGTGCAGTGACGGCTCGAGGTGCCAGACCCTGGCGAACTCCCATGGATGCGGCGTGCCGTCGTACCACTGGTGCGTACCGGGAATGCCGTCGTAACTGAACTCGTTGCCCGCCGACTGCCAGGTCTGGCCGCCGTCGTCAGACCGCTGGATCTGCTGGCCGAACCAGCTGGTCGACTGCGACGCGTACAGCCGGTCGGGGTTCGCGGGGGACCCCTTGACGTGGTAGATCTCCCAGCCGGCGAAGTGCGGCCCGGTCACGTCCCACTTTTCGCGCTTTCCGTCGCTGGTCAGCACGAAGGCGCCCTTGCGCGTGCCGACCAGGACCCGTACTGCGGTCATGAGGCCTCCTGCCGTGGATTCCGCAACGCGCCCGACGGCTCGGCATCGGCCCGCGGTCGGGCCGACCCGCGCAGAGGCGCATAATGCCGACCCTAAACCGTCCGGCGTGGCTCTGTCGGCCACGCCGGACGATCGGCTGTATATCGCTTAGTACCCGCCGCTGCCGTTCCCGCCGCTGCCGTTCCCGCCGCTGCCGTTCCCGCCGCTGCCGTTCCCGCCGCTGCCGTACTCGTGGCCGTAAGGATCTACGGCGTACGGATCGGCTCCGGCATACCCGGGCTGCGGGGCGGGGACCTGATACCCGGCCTGGTCGTACGGGCCAGGCTGATACGGCGGCTCCTGGTAGCCGGCGGATCCGGCGGGTAGCTGCTGCCCGCTCGGTTCGGGGTACGGGCCGCCCTGGTCTAGCGGCACGGGTGCCGGGTACACCTGGTCTAGCGGCACGGGTGCCGGGTACACGGAGTATCCGGCGTCCGGCTGGCCAGCGGGCAGCGGCCCGTTCCCGTCCGGCTCGTGGCCGACGGTGTACCCGCCGGGCAGGTAGGCGGGATCCGGCCGCGCGTGCGAACCGGATGCGGGCCCCGACTCGGGGTATGCCGGGTAGCCGCCGGACAGATCCGCGCGGCCAGAGCGGTAGTCGGCGGTATCGGATCCGAACGAGTAGCTGCCGGTAGCCGCCGCGTGACCGCCGGGACCGGCGTCGGGATACCCGCCCGATGCCGGCAGCGATGTCGGATAGCCGAGATCGGCGGCCTGGGCCGGGAAGCCGAGCGGATCCTGGGCCGCCGGCTGATAGCTTCCCCGGACGACGGTCTCGCCGCCGTAGCCGCCCGAGCCGGTCGCTGCTGGCGGCAGGTAACTGGCCGAGGCGGGGCCGCCCACGCCCGGATACCCGTTCTGGCCGGTTCCGGCCGGCTCGGGGTAGCCGCCATTGCCCTGGTAGCCGCCTGGCAAGGACCCGCCAGGAATCGGGTAACCGCCCGAGCCGGCTGGCCCCGCGCTGGCTGGCACCTGGCTGGCCGGGGTTGAGTAGGCGACCGTGCCGTCCGGGTATCCGCCTACGCTGGCGACGGCCGGCACTTGATAGCTCGGCACCGAGCCGCCGGCCGGAACCGAGCCGTAAGGATCGGCGCCCGGACGCGGATAGTCGGCGCCGGCTCCGGCCGACCGGGAGTAGCCGCGCGGCTGGCTCGAGCCGTCCAGGCCGCGGACCGGCTCGACCCGCGGCAGCGCCGGGATGGACTGCTCACCGGTCTGGCCGTGGCCGGCGGCCTGCGGTAGCTCGAACGATGCGCCGTCAGTGACGCGACCCATGGGCTGCGACTCGTCCGAGGCGGCCCGCCCGCCCCTGCGGTACGAGCGGCTGTCGTCGGCGGAGATCCTGGGGAACGACGGGCTTGTCAGCGGGTCGTCGGCGGCGGGCGCGCTGGCCCGGGAGTCCCAGCCTGGGCCCGTGCTGGCCGGCACGGCGTGCAGCTGCTCGGTGCGGCCCTGGGCGCCGCGCCGCGATCCGCCGCCGCCGAGATCCTCGCGCCAGTCGGTCGGCGCCAGGTCAGCCTTGCGCGCGACCGCCGGGACCAGCGCCTGACCGGCCTTGCGGGCCGGGTCCGGCTGACGTGGCAGACGGCCGCCCTGGCCTGCGTCCCGATCACCGCGCGCAGCGGCCTGGACGGTGTCGGAGCGCGACTCGCCGCGGCCTGACCTGCCCGGCTGCTCCACCGGAGGAGTCGTGGTCAGCGGCTTATCCGACGCGAGCTCGGCCCAGTAGTCGACGTCCGACAGCTCATCCCACTCGTTGCTCGGCCAGTCACCGTCCTCGTCGCGCTTGCCGCGCCCCTGCCGCGGCTTGATGGCCGGCAGCTCGTCCCGCTCACCGACCGCACCGTTCTTGCGGCCGTCCTGCCTGGGGCCTGGCCGGGTCGTGGCGCGCCGGTCAGGCCCGTCGGCTCCGGCGCTCTCGCGCATGCCGACCACCGAACGGGCATCCCTGCGGTCCCTGAACTCGCGGCTGTCCAGGTTGTCCCTGCCGTCCCTGCGGTCCCTGAACTCGCGATCGTCCCGGACCTCCCTGCGGTCCCTGCCGTCACGGCCGTCCGCAAGGTCGCGGTCGTAGTCCCTGGGCGCGACCGGCATCCGGTCAGGCCGGGCCTCGAAGTCATCGATCCCGCGGTGGCCGCCGCGGCCCGCATCCGCGAAGCCACGCCGCGCGCTGGCCGCCGCCGGCTCGCTGATGTCGTCGTGCCTGCTCGCCTGGCGAGCCGGGCGGGCGTCTCGCTGCGGCAGCTCCGTCCTGGCTCTCCGGCTGCCGCTGTCCTCGCGCCAGCCGCGATCGTAGGCCGGCAGGTCGGCCGGCCCTCGACCGGCGCCCGACCGCGCGTCCGAGCCGCGGACGGAACGCCCGGCTCCGGCCGGCACCGCTCCCTGCCTGAGTCGCTCGTCCGGCATGTCATCGTGCTGGCGGCGCGGACGCGCCTGTTCGTGCGGGCGGAGGCTGCCCCGGCTGCGTGACCGGACATGGTCGGTAGAAACGTCGTCGAAGTCGTCCTCGTCGTCCGCGCGCAGGTAGCGCATGCCGAGCAGGATGACGATCACAATCAGGGCGACCACGGCTGCCAGACTGATCAGCACGGTCTCGTGCATCGCACCATCCATCGCGGTTTATGACCTTGATTGACGCTCCCGAGGCCCCGCGCGGCCATTGCGCGAGCCTCCTTGCCACCACGAGCGTCCTGGACTGATCGCAAGCCAGTTCGTTAAATGTCAATTGTGGCGGAGCGCTACGGTCTGTGTCACAGGTTTCGAGAAGTTTCACTAACTCTGTCTGCCCTCGGTGACCTCCCGGCTACTATCTGACCCGCTCCCATCCGGCCTCACCTATCCAGCCCGCACCGAAAGCCGGCCCACGCCGATCACGTGCCGGGCTATGGCCGCCCAGGTGGTGCGGAGACCGGCGCCGTCGGGCAGCTTCAGGCGCGCGTTAAGGGCATATACCGTAAAGCGGTATACGTGCTCATCGCCGAGCGGGCACGGCGGGTCGTAGCGAGCGGTCCCGGCACTATTCTGTGCCCGCCTGGCGCCCGTCGGCAGCCGGTTCCGCGGGATGTCCGTCGTGTTCGGGCTGATGTCAAACACGATCCAGTAAATATAGGGAGTAATCGGAGCCTGGCCGTCGTCCACGACGACGGCGAACGACCTTGGCTGCTGCGAGAGCGCTCCCGACCAGTACAGCGGCGGGCTCAGGCCGGCGCCCTTGCAGGTGTACTGCGCCGGCAGCTGCACGTCGCTCCTGAAGTCGGGGCTGGTCACCGTCATCGACTGCGGGGCGACGTGCCGCGAGCCGCTGAGTCCGCCGAGCAAGCCGCAGCCGCCGGCCAGCGGGGCCACGAGCACGATGACCGCCAGTCTCGCCAGTCCGCGGCGGCCCGGTCGCCGACCAGCCAGGACACAGTGACCCAAGCGACGTCCCCTTACCTGACTCTGTGAGCAGAGCATCGCGCGTCGGATACTACGCGCGCCGGCGCCGCCGGCCCCGGCCACGCCGGGCAGGAGCCCAGGCCGCGGTGGGCGCTAGTCAGGCTGCCTGGAGTTACCGAACATGATCTCATCCCAGGACGGCACCGACGACCGCCTGGACCGGCTGCCCGATGCCCGTCGTGCGGGGCGTGCGGGGCGTGCGGGGGGAGCGGCAGGAGCGGCTGCCGCGTCGCCGGCGGCCGGCGTGGCGGCGACCTGGCTCCCGCCGTCGGGCTGGCCGGCGCCCGCCGCGACCCCGGCCGCCCCTGCCACCCCCGCGTCGGCCGACCCGGCCGCGGCCGGGTCCCGCCCGCTCTCCCGCGCCGCGCCCGCGGCCAGCGTCTCCCGGCTGTCCAGGACGTCCCGGCTGTCCAGGACGACCGCAGCCGGCGCCGTTCCGCTCCCGCCAGCGGGCGCGCGGTCGGCCGCTTGCCCCGCGGCCCGCGAGTGACCGGCCGCCTGGTGCTGCGCCGAACCCGCGACCGCCACGCCGGCCGGCATCTGCCTGGACGGGTGCATCGCGCCGCGGCCGGCCGGCCGGTCGGGCTGGCTCCGCTGGTCCGGCTGGTGCGCGCCCGCCGAGGTGGCCCGCGACCCGATCGGCGTCACGGTCGCCGTCACCCCGGCTCGCGCCGCGGGGCCGGGCTCTGGCCACTCTGACTCGCTCAGGCACAGTCTGATGGCCTCGTCGTCATCCGGGGTGACGTGCTTGCTCCGCGGGTCATATACCCACTCGGCCAGGTGCATCCGGCCGGTCACCGTGTAGGCCAGCTGCACCTGCCAGTTGCCGTCCTGCCGCTTGCGCGAGTCCCAGTCCAGCTCGTCCGCGCTCGCACCGAAGTCGGACAGCCGCTGCGTCACGACCTCGCCGAGGCGCGGGCCGGGGCCGGCCTCGCCGCGGCTCCGTACGGTCGCCCGCTGGGCCTCCTTCGCCCTGAACTCCCGCTCGGCCAGCACGGGACCCTCGAACCTGCGGATTCGGTCCACCGGCAGGCCGGCGGCGTCGGCGATCTC
>Ga0137384_10004557_pt1 | contig 11100 bp, 10 predicted proteins | sample SagtaG_2_FD_104922 | JGI IMG/M metagenome (GOLD analysis project Ga0137384, IMG submission 104922) | Vadose zone soil microbial communities from Sagehorn Ranch, Mendocino, California, USA - Sage2_R_60_16 metaG | ecosystem: Environmental > Terrestrial > Soil > Vadose zone | place: USA...
CGCAAAGCTCTTCATCTTCGACGAACCGACGCGTGGCATCGACGTCGGCGCCAAGTCCGAGATTTTCGCGCTGATCGACCGGCTGGTCGCCGAAGGCGCGGCAGCCCTGATGATCTCCTCCGAGCAGGTCGAGATCTGCCACGTCTGCGACCGCGCCTATGTGATGCGCGAGGGCCGCGTCGCCGGACATCTCGCGCGCAACGAGCTGACCGAGGAGAACATCGTGCGATTGGGGATGCATCATGCGTGAGGCCGCAGTCGTTTCACAACCCAATCCGCTCCAGCGCATTCCCGGCGTCGCCATCGTGCTGGGCGCACTGATCGTGCTGTTCGGCGCGATCGCGCCTGGCTTCCTCTCGGCCGCCAACCTCTCCAACGTGCTGGTGCAGTCGACCATCCTGACCATGCTGGCGCTGCCGATGACGCTGATCATCATGACCGAGGGGCTTGACCTCTCGATGGGCGCGGTCTTGACGCTGACCTCGCTCTGCGTCGCCATCGTCTCGCTCGCGACCCAATCGATGCTGCTCGGGCTGTGCGCCGGCGTGGCCGTCGGCGCGGCCTTCGGCACGGTCAACGGCTGGCTGGTCGCGATTTTGGGCATCCCACCCTTCGTGGCAACACTCGGCACCCTCGGCATGGCGCAGGGCCTGTCGCTGATCGTATCCGACGGCCAGAGCGTGGTCGGCATCCCCCACACCGTCCGGGATATCTATTCGGCCACTCTGTTGGGCATCCCCGTGCCGATCGTGATGGCGCTCATCACCTACGCCGCCTTTCATGGCCTGCTCTATCATACCCGCTTCGGCAGCTACGTGTTCGCGCTCGGCGGCAATCGCGAGGCGCTCAGATATGCCGGCCTCTCGCCCAATCGGCTGCTGATCGCGGTCTACGCCATCGGCGGCACCATGGCCGGCATCGCCGGCCTCCTGATGACCGCCCGCATGAATTCCGGACATCCGACCGCGGGTCTCGGGCTCGAATTCGACGCCATCGCAGCGGTCGCGGTCGGCGGCACCTCGTTCGAACGCGGCAATGGCTGGCTGCTCGGCACTTTGCTCGGCGTCATCGCCGTCGGCGTGCTGCGCAACGGGCTCAATCTGATCTCGATGCCCTCCTCGGTGCAGGTCGCAAGCGTCGGCGTCCTCGTCATCGTTGCCCTCTTCCTCGACGGCCTGCGGAGCCGGGCATGACCGACGTCACCAAGGACGCCCTGTCGCCGCCGCGCTCCTTCCTGTCCCAGGACGCGATCCAGCTGTTCTATCGCCTGCTCGCGGTGTTCCTGATCTGCGCCGTGCTGGCGGTGCTGAACGACTCGTTCCTCAGCCTCGGCAACATCCTCAATGTCCTGCGTCAGGCGAGCCTCACCTTCTTCATCGCCTCTGGCCTGACGCTGGTGGTGCTCACCGCCGGTCTCGATCTCTCGGTCGGCGCCAACGTCGCGCTGTCCGCCTGCGTCGCCGGGACCGTGATCCACACCACCGGTTCGCCGGCGCTGGGCATCCTGACGGGGCTTGCCTGCGGCGGCATCGTCGGGCTCCTCAACGGCGTCATGGTGACGGCGCTACGCATCCCCTCCTTCATCGCCACCTACGGCATGCTCTGGGTGCTGAACGGACTTACTTATTGGTACATGGCGGGCGAAACCCTCCACGGCTTCCCTGCGGGCTTCCGCCAGATCGGCAGCGGCTATCTGTTCGGCCTGCCGATCCCGGTCTATCTGCTGCTGGTGTTCCTCGGCATCGGAACGCTGTTTGCCCAGCGGACGATCTGGGGCCAGGAGATCTATGCGATCGGCGCCAATCCCGTCGCCGCCCGCCTCTCCGGAATTCCGGTCGCGCGGCGCCTGCTGCTCGTCTACGCCGTCTCCGGCACCATGGCGGGGCTCGCCTCGATCATCTTCCTGTCGCGGCTCAATTCGGCGGAGGCCGATATCGGCGAGAGCCTGACCTTGCCGGCGATCGCGGCTGTGCTGATCGGCGGCACCTCGCTGTTCGGCGGCGTCGGCACCGTGTTCGGCACCTTCATCGGCGCGCTGATCCTGACGCTGGTGCTGAACGGCATGAACCTGTTGTCGGTCAGCGCCAATTGGCAGCCGCTCGTCACCGGCATCATCGTCATTCTCGCGGTCTGGCTCGACATGAAGACGCGCCGCCGGACGTAAGGAATTTTCAAGCAATCCAACAAACCAAAATGAGGGATGGTGATCACATGAAACAGAAATTGGGCTATTTCGCACTGCCGCTGCTGATGGCCGCCGCGTTCACCACACAAGCCCGCGCCGACGGCGAGACCATCGCCGTATTCACGAAGAATCAGACCAACCCGTTCTTCCAGACGGTTCGGGTCGGCGCTGACAACATGGCCAAGACGCTGAACGCCAAGACGCTGCAATACATCCCGACCAAGCCCGACTCCATTCCAGAGCAGCTCAGCCAGATCGAAGACGTCGTGGTGAAGAAGCCGAGCGCGATCGTCTTCACGCCCGTCGACTACAAGGCGATGGTGCCGGGGGTCGAGAAAATCAACGACGCCAAAATCCCCGTCGTCAACATCACCGACCGCTCCGCCGGCGGCAAGTTCCTCTCCTTCATCGGCGCCGACGATTACAGCCTCGGGCTTGAGACAGCGCGTTTCCTGCTCAAGACATTGGGCGGCAAGGGCAACATTGTCATCATCGAGGGCGTCAAGGGCTCGCTGACCAATGTCGACCGCGTCCGCGGCTTCAACGACGCGCTGAAGGAAGCACCTGGCGCCAAGCTGCTGGCCTCGCAGCCCGGCAACTATCAGCGGCTCCAGGCGCTCCAGGTGATGGAGAACCTGATGCAGTCGAATTCGCAGATCGACGGCGTGCTCGCCGCCAACGACGCCATGGCGGTCGGCGCGATCGAGGCGCTCGACGGCGCCAACCGGAAAGCCCAGGTGATCGGCATCAACGGCACCAAGGAAGCCATCGACGCCATCAAGTCCGGCAAGCTGCTGGCGAGCGGCGACTACAACGGATTTGCGCAAGGATGCCTCGGCACCATGATGGCGATCCGAAGCTTGCGCGAACAGCCCGTCATCAACGAGATCGTGCTGAAGCCAACCGTGATCACCAAGGACAATTACCAGCCGTTCGACACACCGCTGGAGCAGCGGAGCTGCCCGACCTTCGAGGAAGCCAGCAAGCTCGGCGGAAAGTAGAAGCTGCCTGTTCTGATCAAGCACTGGGACGGCTGAGATGACAGCCGTCCCTCAAAAGTCCCGGAGACATCATGCTGTTTGCCATCCATGCTCTCGACCGCACCGGCGCGCTGCCGACGCGGCTTGCCAATTACGACGCCCACAAGGCGTTCCTCGGCGATACCTCGCGCTTCGGCATCAAGATCGTCATGTCGGGTCCGCTGGTGTCCGATGACGGCGCAACGATGATCGGCAGCCTGTTCCTGATCGAGGCCCCCGGCCGTGCCGAGGTCGAGGCTTTCAATCGCGCCGACCCGTTCGCGGCGGCCGGCATCTGGGAGAGGGTCACGATCACGGGGTTCTTGCGCCGGCAGGGCTGACAGATCCGGTACGCCCGCTAGACGCGAAAAACCCCAGTGCTTGGAGACACTGGGGCGTTTCAACGAAAATGAATTGGTAAGGCAATGACGCCTTCATAGCAGCGAACTCAGCGACAGTATGTGAACTGGTTCACACGCGCAGCTGGGGCGGTCGGACGATTTGTCACACCCGGGCTGCGCCGCGGAATTCACCTCCGCCGCGACTTCCTCGGAAACAGGCGATCGCGGATGTAGCGCGAGGTCGCGGTCAGGCGGATCCCGCGCGGCTTCTGCCAGGCGGCGCGGCTGATCTCTTTCTTGTCGCCGATCGCGAGCCTGCCCTTGGCGCTCTTGGCAATGAAGATCGCGTCGCTCATCTTGCGGCCGGAACGCTTGTTCTTGGCCGTCACTTCCTTCCAGAGGCTGATCCTGCCGAGCTTCAGCTTCGGCAGCTCCTCCTTGATCTCGCGCCGCAGGCAGTCCTTGTCGGATTCGCGCGCGCGCTTGCGGCCGCCGGGGAACATCCACAGCCCATCCGACCGTCGCCTGACCAGCAGAACCTTGCCGCGCCTGGCAGCAACCAATTTGGAAGACTTCGCCATTGCTGTCGCAAACCGAGAACAGAATCGGGTCATGGTAACTTGTCTATTTCATTAGACAAGTTCGATGGCCGCTCCGGTTACCGTCGCTGCCCACCGTTGTCCACACGCGTGCGAGGTGCGGCGCATGCCACGCAGCCCCTCAGGGCCTGCGGCGCTAACGAACCTCGTCGGCTGGCGGCACCGCATTCCGCTTCACAGCCTCCGTCCGGTCCTCCGTCCGGATCCACGCCGCCGCCATTTCCCACGCCACCGACAGGATGATCGGTCCGATGAACAGGCCGACGATACCATGGGCGAGCGTGCCGCCGATCACGCCGACAAAGATCACGATGGTCGGCGTGTTGAGACCGCGTCCCATCACGAGCGGCTTCAACATGGTGTCGAGAAAGCCGACAACGACAAGGAACACGGTGAGCACCAGCGCCGTGGTGACGTCCTTGGCGGTCCAGATCCAGATGATCACCGGCAGCAGCACCAGGAACGCGCCGATCTGCACGATCGACAGCAACAGCACGATGAAGGCGAGCAGGCCGGCGCTCGGCACGGCCGCGAGCTTGAAGCCGATGCCGGCAAGCAGCGCCTGCACGATGGCGACGCCGATCACGCCTTGCGCCACGGCGCGGATGGTGGCGCCGCCGAGCTCGAGAAAATGCTCGCCCTGCTCGGGCACGATGCGAGACAGAAAGCCGCGCCCGGCGGCAACCAGCCGCGGCCCGTGCGGAAACAGGAAGCCGGCCACGAACACCGAGACCAGGAACTGGAGCGTTCCCAGGCTGGCATCGCCCGCGAGCGACAACAGCGGTCCCGCCAGCGGCTGAAGATAGGGTGCGACCTCGCGCAGCACCGCGCGGATGTTGTTGTAGGCCTGATCCCACAGCTCGAACAACGTCGGGCCGATCAGCGGCCATGACTTGATCGCCTCCGGCGCCGACTGAAGCGCGAGGTCACCGGTGCCAAGCTGGTGCGCCAGCTCCCTCCCCCCGTCCACGGCACTCACGCCAAGCCATGTCGCCGGGCCGAGGACGATGCCGAGCGTGATCAAGGTGAGGATGGCGGCCGCGGTCTTGGGCCGGCCGCCGAGTATCTTGGCGACCCAGCTGAAGGCTGGATAGAACGCCACCGCAAGCACGGCGCTCCAGGTCAGGATCGGCACGAACGGCCGGATGATGAGGAATGTCCAGATGATCAGGAGCGCCAACAGGCCGAGCCGGATCACGAGCTGGATGACGTCCTCGCCCGTCAGGAGCTGACGCAGACTTTTCACAGGCACGGCTTTCCTTGCGGCATCGACGCGGGTCCGGCACTTGCGCGGGCTAGCGTTATTGCCAGCAACGGACCGGACGTCAAGACGACCGGGACTATGGCCGGTCCCTGGGGCCGGCCGCGTCGAGATGGATCAGTTATGACGAAACCGCCGCGGACGGCGCCCTAGAAGTGATAGTTCGCGCCCACCGTGCCGGTCTGGACGTTCAGCTTCACGTTGGCCGGCGAGGCCACCAGATTGCCCGTCGTCACCGGCTGCTCGGTGATCGTGCCAAAGCCCATGTAGTTGTATTCGGCCCGCACCGACCAGTTCGGCATGAACATCCACTCGGCGCCGCCGCCGGCGAGCCAGCCGGTACGGTTGAAGCTGCCCGAAGCGGAGCCGGCGAGCGCGCCGGCAAGGCCGTTATTGGCGTCGTACCTGTCGCGGGTGAAGGCCGCGCCGCCCTTGGCGTAGAGCAGCACGTGGTCGAAGGCGACACCGAAGCGCCCGGCCACCGTGGCGATGTAATCGTTCTTCAGCGTGAGCGTGAACCCTGCTCCGCCCCCGAACGGCCCGCCGGCATTGAGCTTGACGCTCGACCAGGCGCCGGTGCCCTCGAGGCCCACCACGAAATTGCTGATCTGGTAGTTGCCGCCGATCTGGCCGCCGACGATGCCGCCGCTGGCGTTGACGGAGCTCCAGACCGCCAACGGATCGGTCGGGTCAATGCCGGTCCATTTGCTCCAGGCGCCGCCGCCATGGGCACCGATATAGAAGCCGGTCCAGGTGAAGATCGGTGCCGGCGGGATGGGCGCCTTCATCACCGGCGCGGGGTCGATGATGTCAGCCGCAAATGCCGGCGTTGCTAGCGCCAATAGCGCAGCTGTCAAAATCAGTTTCTTGCCCATGATCTCATCCCCAACGACTTCCGCCCCTCCCGACCGAGGGCGATCGGGTGAAATCTAGCTGTCCGATCAAGGGCGCGCTTGGACCGACCGGCGGCGTGATTTGGACTGACGGGCGCTCCCGCATACCGGGAAAAACATGCAAGGCTCGCGACCGTAGCCGGGGTTTGGCTAACGGCGATTAACCGGATTTCCGACGGCCGGTTTACGTCGATGCAAAGCCTCGCACCTACGCTTTGTCTCAAGGTCACAAAACAATTTCGGTGCAATGGCCAACAGCATCTGGACGATCGAAGAATTCACCTGCCCCGGTTGCAGCATGAACTACACCGCGACAAGGGAGGAGCACGCCGAGCCGTACGCCGGCAGCTTCAAATGCCGCATCTGTAGCGGCGTGGTGCACAGCTGGTCCGGCAAGCATCATTTCTTCGGCTGGCAAGCGGTGAAGACGAAGCCGGCCGTGTTCGGAAGGCGCTGGGCGGGGGTCGGGTGGTAGGCTTGCGGAGCGAGCGAGTGGGCCGAGCCTGTGTCGCGACGGCGCCCGAGGGCCATTGCTGCAAAGCCGCCATCACCTCAAGCTTTGGCACCATGTCCGCTGTGGGCCAAGATAGAGAAGTGCGATCTAACCGCTCGTCGCAGCGCGATAGAAGGCTTCTACCTTCCCCAGGTCTTTTGAGTGAGTGCCCTCTCGATCCGTTCTTGTTTTCGAATCAACGCCGGCAGGCCGCACCGACCGAATAGCTTCCTTGACATTGTCTGGTCCGAGGCCACCAGCAAGTATTACTGGGGTGCGAACACTCTCCACTATCATTCGACTGATGCTCCAGTCATGCGTCACGCCCTGCGCGCCGATTTGCACATCACCTGTGCGATGACTGTCGAGCAGGATCCAATCGACAACCCCATCATATGCTTGCGCCACACCTACTGCCTCAGGTCCCGTGACAGGTACGCTGCGCATGAATTTGGTCTTCGGCAGGGACTTTCGCAGCGCCACGACAAGATCAGGCGTAAGCAATTCGCTTGATGCGCCAAGATGAACGATGGGCGGATCAAGCTCTCCCGCCATCCGTTCGATAAGAGCGACATCCGCCGAGAGGAACAGCGCGGAGAGTACGGACGGCGCCCGCATCATCTTCATAACGGCTAACGCCTTCTGAACCGGAAGCTCCCGAGGGCAGGCTCCATCGCCGCCGAGCACGCCGACATGATACACGCCGATTGCCGATATTGCCTCGGCTTCCGCAGGTGTCGCGACTTCGTAAATTTGCGTCAGCATTGTCTTACCCACTGCCACCACTCAGTTGAGTAGATAGGATGGGCTGGTCTTGGGTCAACGGCCGTTTTCCGATCGAGGTGGTCCTTGCTGACGACGCGCTCCCTGTTGCAACGGGCGGCGAGCGTGGTGTCAGCGAGTGCCGGCGGGATCCCCACAAGCAACGATATCGCGGGGAGATTTTCGACCCGCTACCTCCGGCGGAGAGAATACAGCCAGGTATCCTCCGTCCCCTGCGAGCTTATGTGTGGCAACCTCGCGATAGCCAACGGCGGTCAATTCGCAGCGCAAGAGCTCAATTGGCGTGCCATGCTTCGACGTCGGAAGCTCAAGATCGACAATTCCAACTCGCGCACCCCGCTTCAAGGCGGGTATGAGATTGTAGAGAAAGGCATAGGGTTGGGCTATCTCGTGATACATGTGCACGAGGATTGCGGCATCCAGCGAGGAAGCAGGTAGGCGCGGGTCGTGTGGTTCGCCGAGCGCGAATTGCACGTTCGTCAACTTCAGAAGTTCTGTTCGCCTGGCGAGCTCGATGAGGTAATCGCGCGTGACGTCCTGGGCAACGACAGAGCCCGCGGGCCCCACGAGGTACGAGAGTCTGACCGTGTGGTAGCCACTGCCTGCACCAATGTCGCCGACCGTCATGCCCGGCTTCAGTTCAAGAACGCGGGCGATTTGGCCGGCTTCATTCTGGGCGTCGCGGTGCTCTTCGGCGGAGCGGCGTGGGCTGACAATCCGTGCAACAGGGCGCTGCGGTGAGGGAAACTCGTTTGCAGCGACTCCGGGAGGAGCCAGATAACCTATGTCGGCGGCGTATGCGCGAGTTGCAACAAACGCCACAAGTAGCGTCGCTGCATAAGCCAGTGCCGTCACGGGCCTACCACGCTTTCTCAGCCGGTCTAGGCGCAGTCGCCCAGGTTTTGTGAGCTCCAGATGTGCGCCCACCGTCAAGTCAACGAGGCTCAATGTAGCAGGCAACTCCATCCGTGCGCCTCGCGCATACGCCCACCAATCGCACCTGAGAGCAAATCCTATCAACCCAACGGATCTGCACTGGGTCAAGCCATTAATGTCCGTTGCGGGTCCAGGCGGTGCAGCTTCCGCAGCTTCTGGGGACGCGCTGGTTCAATGTGGAAGCCCATGCTTGCCGAGTGGCCGCATGTTGGTTCGGCTCGGTTGACGCTTGGATTCAGTGGCCAAGCGAGTCGCGCCGCCCCCGGCGGAATACTGCGCGCGTTGCACCGAACTCCCCAAAGGGATTTGGATACATGTTTCGGGAGTCACACAGCTGGCAACCATTTGGCCCCCAAGGCTGCATCGCCGCAATGCCGCAGAGCGGCAGCGCCATGCGCTCGGCGATGCTGGGCGGCACGGGCTGTTGGCCACCCTCACAATAGCGAGCCATCGCAGAACCACCAGGCGAAAGCGCGAGCACCAATCCAGTAACGAGACACCTCACATCCGCCTCCTCACGGTTCGATTCTATCAACGATAGAGCTGGTTGAGAATGGTGGCGGTCAACCGTTTTTTAGATCGAACTCATCGAGCGCCTTTCGCCGAAATGCCGTCCCGGACGTTGCGTAAATCTGAACGAGGCAGGGAGCTGAGCCTTCGAAGTCCGGTCTGCCCGATACAGCAGACCTGCGCGGCTTTTCCAACCTCTTCGCCTTCGGGCTAACAGCGGATGCTCGGGAGTTTGGGCTGCCGCCAGATCGCGCCTGCTTACGTGCGTTTGCGGCGCAATTTCGTCCGCTGGTTAATGGATGATTGATCTGATATAGATTTGTCTCGATTTTGAGTTTTTGCTTTTTTGTCTATCCATTTTCCACTGACCGGATAGCGGTAATGATTTACCAGGTCGACGGAATTGTTGTCGGTACCCGCTTTAAGATGAGTAAGGTTGGAGCCGCTCGATGCCCAGAGCTGGCTGACCGGAGTGGCATAGTCATCGACGTGAGCCCTCGTACCACGGGCATCACCGTGCTGTTCAATGGCGCCCGAAGACCAACTTGCCTGCACAGAGACTTCATATCGCCCATCTCGGATGGGAAGATCGTCGCACCTTCTATCGCTTCAGACGAATGAGGGTCCATGAAGTCTTTAAGACCACGCGAATGGTCCAAGCAGGAGGCGCAGCGATTGACGGCTCTCGCGCGTCAGAAAACCTGCGCCGGAGACATAGCCCGTGAGCTTGATCGCCATGTCACTTCAGTAAGAAAGAAGGCACGCGAACTCGGCTTGCTACTCCCGAAGCGGGCCGACGTCTCGCAACTACGTGGGAAGTGAAATTATTCAATGCGGCGCATCGCGCGCCACCGCCGCCTGCGACGGTATTCGTCAGGTAAAGCTCTGGCGCAGGCGCGCTCCAAATGGGCTCGCATGGGCATGCCAAGCTCGTTGCCCGTCGGGCAAAACAGCCAAACTGTCGGTCAAGGCGCGGTGGCGAAAATATTCCACTTTACCGAAATTCGGATTTGTCGTACAGACAAAACACCCTGGCCCGAGACAAGGGGCGGATCGCGATCGTCACGAACCGCGGGCCGGGCAGCGATGGACGCGACGGCGTCGGGCGCGATCAGCGTTGCAGGGCGGCTTTGGCCGTGAGCAACTGCCTTCGCGCCAACGACACGACGTCGACAGCGTGTTCGCATGGCCGCGACGGTGAGCACACGCCAGCCGTCGAGGTCCCAGCGAAGACGTGCGCGGACGGCGAAGTCGTGTGGGCTATATTTTGGCATTCGGTGAAACACGCCGAAACTAAGAAAACCCTTTAAAACAAGCACTTTTCGACTAGCCTGTTTCGGGGCGCTTCGGCGGGTTTCGCCAAATCTAGGGCCCGGCCCTAAGGCTTTCAGCGTCCGCCCGACAAACCGAAAGTCCCAAGGCCGAGCCCTTTGGTCCCAAGCCTAAGGAGCCGAAACCGCATGGATACTACCATCACCACCGCATCCGGTGGCAAGCGCGGCCGCAATGGCAGCGTGATCCTGACTGACCGCCTTTGCGAAAAGCGCGTCGCCAAACGGGTCAAAATCTACGACCGCAAATGTCCCGGTCTCTATGTCAGCATCATCCCGGCGGGCGTCGGGACCTTCTATTTCAAGTTCACCGATCCGGCGACCGGCAAGCAGCGCACCGTCCGGCTCGGCGTCTACAATCCGGAGACCTTCGCCACCGACGAGGCCCGCAGCAGGGTCTATGCCTTGAAGGCCCTCGACCCGGCCGCGCTGGTCGAGCAGTTGCGCCAGCAGAAGGCCGCCAACGGCAAGCACGGCAAGACGGTGGCGGAAATCGTCGAATTGCGCATCAAGTGGATGCAGCAACTCGAAATGAAGGAAGACGGCGAGGAGCGGCCCCGGATCGAAAGCTGGAAGAACGTCGCGAGCCATCTGCGGCGCTTCGTCAAGCCGACGCTCGGCAGCAAGATCGCCAGCGACGTGACGCGCGACGATATCGCCAAACTCACCGACGATATCCTCGACGGCAAGTTCGGCAAGCCGTCCAAGAGCAACGCCCGCCACATGCGCCGCGCCGTATCTAGCCTCTA
>Ga0137384_10004558_pt1 | contig 11098 bp, 9 predicted proteins | sample SagtaG_2_FD_104922 | JGI IMG/M metagenome (GOLD analysis project Ga0137384, IMG submission 104922) | Vadose zone soil microbial communities from Sagehorn Ranch, Mendocino, California, USA - Sage2_R_60_16 metaG | ecosystem: Environmental > Terrestrial > Soil > Vadose zone | place: USA: California...
CACTATCGTGGGCTTCCCCGCCGTCCCGCTCAAACAGTCCGGCATCCGTATCACCATCACCCGACATCATAGTGAGGACGACATCCGTTCCCTCGTCGATGCGCTTGCGTACCACTTGCCTCTAGCTCTACAAGAGGAGGGAAGCGGGTTCAGTGACATCGCGAAGTTCTTCAGGCGTTCCCTCCACTCTCTCACCACTCCTGAGCCAAGTGTTTCGAGCGTCTCCATGGAGTACTCTACCTGCTCTTAAAACAAACAAGTGCAGTGAGAGAAAAGAGCGTCGCATGTGAGGCGGGCCACAGATGAAAATATGTGTGAAATAGTTACAAGAAAGCTGTTCATCGTATACTTCCAACAAATTCAATAAGCCAGAAGATAGACGAGATTTTGAAGAATATAACACATGAAGGGAAAATTTTATGAATGACAAGCAATTATTACGCAGCGGATTCGGCGGTCAACATGCCGTGGTTATCGGCGCAAGTATGGCCGGACTCCTGGCCAGTCGCGTCCTTTCTGATCATTTCGAGCAGGTTACAGTCATCGAGCGCGATCAGCTTCCACAACCCGAGACACAAGGGAAACGGCCTCTGGGACTCTCCCTGCTCAACAGCTACTCGCGCCGCGTGCATGAACTCTCCACTTCCGACCCGCAGGTCACCTTACTCCTCTATCAAGTCCTGCATGCGATCAAACCTCCAACGGCCCTATTCAGTCCGCCTATGCTTGCGAAAGTGCTCTTCAAGAGGAAGCCTAGACAGAGTGATCAGGAAGAAATGAGTGCTTCACGCGAACTATCACCAGTTTCTACTCCCGCTTATAAAGAGAATCAGGAACTCAGGCAAGCTGTGTTCCTCGTACCCAAGAAGGTCTGATTGTGTTACCATTATAAATACTGATGAGAGTATTCTTTACAGGAGAACATATATGGGCATAACTAATGATGGCCTGTCCTACTGGCAGGCCGAAAGCGAGGGCCTCGCACTCTTTGACATCACCATTGGCGATCTCTTAGACCGTCGAGCGGAAGAAGTTCCCGAACGGGAAGCTCTTGTGTACTCGTGTTATCCTGAGTTCGGTGAGGCACTCGACATTCGCTGGACCTACCAGGACTACCGTGAGCGAGCCAACACCGTCGCCAAAGGGTTGATGGCTCTGGGCCTCAACAAAGGAGACCACATTGCCGTTTGGGCAGCCAACGTGCCAGAATGGCCGCTCTTGCAGATGGCTACTGCCAAAGCTGGCCTGGTCCTGGTCACGATCAATCCCGTCCTGCGTGCTGCCGAGGTCGAGTACATCCTCAAGCAGGGCGATATCCGTGCCCTGTTCTTCATGGCACGTGTGCGTGAGCACGATTGCCTGGCAACCATCCGCTCGCTGATTGCTCCTGGCACCCAGCAAGGTGAAGTGACAAGTGAACGCCTTCCTCTGCTGCACTCGGTGTGCTTGTTGGGTGCTCCTCCTGCTGATATACTCCAGCAAAAGGACTGGCGACCGCTGCTCTTCGCTGAGATGGTCGCTGGTGGAGAACGGATCAGTGATGCGGTGCTGAGCGAGCGACAAGCTTCAGTCACGCCTTTCGATCCGGCCATGATGTTGTATACCTCCGGCACAACCGGCTCTCCCAAAGGCGCACTACTGACACATCATAGCCTGCTCAATAATGCACGATTCTTGGCACGGCGTTGGGGAGTCAACCAGGATGCAGCCATGTGTGTCTTGGTGCCATTCTTTCATGCCATGGGCTGTGTAGCAGGTACCATCGCCACCCTCTTGCTTGGGTGTTCGCTCCATCCCTTGCTGGCCTTTGATCCCTTGAAAGCCTTACAGGTGATCCGCCGTGAACGCTGCACCTTTTTGGCAGGAGCTCCCACCATGATCACGGCCATCATGCAGCACCCCGCTTTGAGCACCTATGATCTCTCTTCGCTGAAACTCATAGGTACGGGTGGTGCTCCCGTTCCCGTTGCTCTGATGGAACAGGTCAAAGAGCGGCTCGGGGCAGATGTCTTTATTGGCTTTGGTCAGACCGAGGCCACCTGTGGCATTACGACGACGCTCTCAGATGATTCGTTTGAACTGAAGGCGGCGACGGTAGGCATACCACTCCCACATACCGAGGTCAAGATCATCAATCCGGAAACAGGAACGCTTGTCTCCATTGGAGACCGTGGAGAACTGTGCTGTCGAGGCTATCTCGTGATGGCTGGCTATTACAAGATGCCCGAGAAGACTGCCGAGGCGATTGATGCCGAGGGGTGGCTGCATACGGGTGACCTGGCAACGATGGATGGACGAGGCTATGTCAACATCGTGGGTCGGCTCAAGGACATGGTCATTCGCGGAGGCGAGAACCTCTTCCCTCATGAGATCGAGGAGTTCCTCATTCGCTATCCCAAGATCGCCGATGTGCAGGTCGTAGGCGTGCCCGATACCTTCTTTGGCGAAGAGCTACTGGCGGTAATCATCCCCAAAGCTGGAGAGCCGCTCAGCGAGCAAGAGTTACGCGCCTACTGCAAGGGACAAATCAGTCATCAGAAGATTCCTCGCTACTTCCAATTCGTCGCATCCTACCCCATGACCGGTAGTGGGAAGGTGCAGAAGTTTCTTCTCCGCGAGAATGCCATCAAAGCCTGGCAAGGGAAATAGCGCGAGCATCTTAGCGTAACTTGAGACCATTCCATATGATCTTTATAGATCTCTACGCGTCTCCCTAGCTGGGACCCTTGTTGAATAACAAGATATGCTGAAGAGAATAGTTCTTGCACCTGAGAACCTTCTCTCTAGCGAACCACATGGGCGGCTGGAACGAAATCCCAGATAGCTCCCGTGCGTAGAAATGTTCGCAAACACTGCGGACAGAGTGCCCTCTCGGGTGACCATTGCAGCGACCCTAGGCAGACTGGACAGCACATTTTCGTTGCTAGTGCTGCCCACGGTTCCTTCTCACGATCTGCTGCTTGCGCTACGAAATTGGTGCTTGAAGATGTTGGCTTGCCTCGGGTTGCCCGGACGAACTGACTTGGCCCCCACCAGCCTCTACCCGCCGTTTGCACGAGGGCTTCGAGGCTATACACCAGCGGTCGCAGGCAAGGGATAGCTCGCGAAGGAAGGACTTGGTCCCACCGACGAAAATTATTGGCGCTCGCGACGAGTCTGGTCTCCCATCCTTGCCTGGTAAGTGCCTGCCTGATTGCACCCAAGTGATAGCTGCTGAAAGGCATTTCGGCTGTGCCCAAAGATTTGGGGTCCAACGTGGAAAGCTGCCGCATGTCTCCATGCGTGAGTCCGCTCAGGCGGGCCAGGAGATGATGTTTGATGGGTATATCAAGAATCCACTGCTTCCCCACGACCCGTCCCATTTCCATCAAAGCCGTTTCCACCTCGCTCAGATGATGAAGCACCCGAACGAGCAGGCCCACGTCAAAGGCACTCTCCACAAAGGGCAAGCGGTACAGATCAGCGCGAACCAGGAAGATGCGACCTCTCTCAAGTTCAGCTGAGAGCGTAGAGGCAGCTCGCACGAGGTTCCCCTTCGAGTAGTCAACGATGACAGCGTGATCAACGTACTGATGATAATGGATAGCATTGCGACCAAACCCGCCGCCTAAGTCTACAAGCCACTTCGCCTGCCCAATCTGATTGAACAGACGCCTCAATATACGGCTCTCCGCCCACTGCTCGTAGTCTCGGTTCTTCCAGAAGGTACGATAGTCGTAGCCATCATTGTCGTAATCCATAATGGCCGGATGTTTCCCTTGCGGGTCAAACTCTCGCTGTCTTCTTTCAGGAGTTTGCATGCTATTCTCCCCTTCAAAAGGTGGGTATTCTATACAGTCCATGCCTTACTAATAAGTACTAATAAATAAGCACTCATAAAATAAACCTTTTTTAGGGTCCCCCCGTCAAGTAGGATAGGAAGAAAAGGCTATGTTTTCAGTAATGAAGTGGTTCAATTTTCATGATGAAAAGAGGATATGAGTAAAGATTTCATAATGCACTCCCCTTTACGGGTGCAGTTCACTTTTTTGCAGAGTGCGTGGCGTGGTGAGCATGATGACCGCCAGGGTCATCACTACTATACTCCGTCTTCACAGGCCGATGCAGCCGTGTATAGTAGTGATGACCCTGGCGGTCATCATGCTTCGCAAGAATATGAACCGCCCCCCTTTACTTCTTCGACCTCCTATTCCACTCAATGTCGTTATAGTAGTGAGTTGCCCACGGATCATCGGCGGAAACCCGCCCGGCCACAACCCAGACATAGCGGAGAATCAGGCCGCCAACGAGTGCCAGGAAAGATGCGCCGATATTGACAGTACGAGGAGTAGGCTTTCTCGCCAACTTCCAGCGTAGCCGTGTAAGCAGTGGGAGTAACAGCCCAGCGCCAATGGTGCCGACGTTGAAAATTAACCCCAGCCTCCCCCGGAAGACGGGTTTGTGAAGCGGTCCTAGTGTAGGCGGCAAGGCCGAGATCAGGCCCAGCTCGGTCGTCATGGCGATCAACTCGGCACGCTCTAATCTTTCAAGCGTGTCCTGTTGATTGCGACCCAGAGAAAGGATGAGCGAAAGACCGGAGAGACCGGTGGAAACCCCTGATGTAAGGAACAGCGGTCCCAGGATGTGCCGGGCACGCGCCCACACGGGTACAGCCGTGGAAGAGAGCAACACGCCCGTATACGAGGCCACGAAAAGGCCAAAGAAACTACCAATACTCTCGATGAGCTTCACGGGTAGAGCTTTTAACAAGCGGGGAAAGAATGGCAGCCAGTTGAGAAGGCCATCTTTCGCTGCCTGGTGAGCCGTCGTCAGTCCGCAGAACAGGCCAAATAGTGTCAGTCCCCATGTCCCCAGAGACATAGCAGAGCGTAACTTCAGTACGCGCATCATATGCAGGAAGCGTTCAGGGCGCCCCAGGTCTTTAACGAGCAGGATAGGACTGATAAGGATGCAGACAAATGAAAGATAGCGCCCCACCCGAATCAGTGGAACATCTCTGGCTGAGCCAAGCAGGTCGGCTAAGGTTGCAGCGAGATAAGAACCGCCAGCCATACCTCCAAGAAAAAAGTAGAGAATCACTTCCCATGACCAATGGGCCTTTTTGATCAGAGGCTGATTATAGTAAGTACGCACTCCACTGAGAATGAGCTTTTTCTTCCCACGTTCAGTCAGTCCTTTACTACCATCTGAAGTTTGGACAACGTTTGCCTCCCGCTTCTCTTGACGTTGGCCTATGGTTTCACTGCTCATTGTTTTCCTCCCTATGCTTGATTGTAGGGACGTGATTGATCGCGTCCACGGGGTGGGGGTCGGGTTCCCCCACGGTCGGATACCTTAGCACACCTGGCCCCACCCCCTCTGGGACGCGATCAATCACGTCCCTACAACCTTAACTTGACGCTTCTCGGACTACTTTTTTCGGCTCCACAGTGACAAAGCCGTGGCAAGGGTTAAAAATGTGGCTGCCACCAGGCTTGCCATAAAGCCTGGCAGAACATTATCCTGTGGTAATTTGGGTTTTTCTGGCAGATTATAAACAGAAGGCCGGTCCATGAGCAGGAAAAAAGCGTTGAGGTTGCCAACCGAAGTATCCTCATCAACACCATACAGGTATGCCCCTGTTTCGCCCCGCTCGTGAAGGGTAGTGACCCGTTTTTTCGCCTTTGTGCGTAGTTCATCAAGGTCGCCAAAAACGATCGAGTCCGTTGGACAGGCTTTGGCACAGGCTGGCTCTATCCAATCCTTCTGCCGGTCATAGCAGAGGGTGCATTTCCAGGACCGCCCATCGTCGAGATTGAGATCCACCACGCCGGAGGGACAAGAAGGAACACAATAGCCACAGCCATTACAGACATCGGGTTGCAGGAAGACGTCGCCGAACTCGTTGCGAACGAGTGCCCCCGTTGGACAGGCCTCCATACAGCCAGGATGAGCGCAATGTTTGCACACGTCGCTCATCATGAGCCAGTTAACGGTCTTACCCGTCCCATTAGCTGGCTGCGCCTGTTCAATGAAGGCAACATGCCGCCAGGTTGTAGCGGAGAGGGCGGTAGTATTGTCGTAACTATGGCCTGTCAACCTGTAACCATCGGCAGGCAACTGGTTCCATTGCTTGCACGCAACTTCACAGGCTTTACAGCCGATGCAGAGTGTCGTATCGGTGAAAAATCCCTTCTGACCCATGATAGACGTTCTCCTTTCTCTCCGTTACCTCCTTGCACAGTGCCTGAGCGCTAGCTAGACGCGATAGCGTCGTTGGCACTGTGGTAGAGAGTTTACGGCAGTTCACGCGCTACATAACTCCCATCCTGGCCCTGATGCGAGCGGCGACCGGCACGCATGTTACACGTAAAAGACTTCGCGTCATGCATACTGACATTGCGATCAGCCACCAGCACCAGTAAGTCGTTGGCGATGTCCCCGGTCACCACACCTGCATATCCCCAGTGGAACGGCAGACCGATTTGATGAATCGTGCGGCCCTCTATCTTCAGTGGTTTCATACGCTGCGTCACCATCGCCTTTGCCTCCACTTCACCCCGTTTCGTCCAGAGAGTGATCCAGTCACCGTTCTTGATACCCTTTTCTGCCGCCAGTTCCTCACTAATCTCCGCGAATAGCTCCGGTTGTAGTTCCGAGAGCCAGGGTAACCAGCGTGACATGGCACCACCGACATGATGCTCAGTGAGCCGATACGTGGTAATCGCATAGGGATAGTCTGGATTGTTAAGGCCGTTTTCCTTATTGTCTGGTCGATGCCAGTGTTTCACTACTGGATTGATCGGTGTTGAGGGGTAGAGTATATTGGTGGCAGGCGACTCTACCGGCTCATAGAACGTGGGCAGCGGGCCATCGGTTAGCCCACTCGGAACATAGAGCCGACCGCGACCCTCCACCTGCATCATAAATGGGTCCGCACCAGAATGAGCATCCAGTCCACTACCATTTGGGTCAGCTTTGGCGGTAGGCGCTTTCGTCTCAGGAAAGTCTGGCACATCATAGCCAACCCAGCTGCCCTTTGAGCCATTACCATTATCGTGTTCAGGATCCCACCACATATATTTCTTGCGCTCCGACCAGGGCTTGCCATCGGGATCAGCCGAGGCACGGTTATAAAGAATGTGCCGGTTGGCAGGCCAGGTAAAACACCAGCCCAGGCTGACATACGGATCAGGATTACGGCTCCGCGCTAGGTTGCGTCCCTCTTCGGGCATAATGCCGCTGAAAATCCATACACCACAGGCGGTACTGCCATCCGCTTTGAGTTCGGTAAAGCCTTTGACTACTTTGCCATCAGCAACGGTGTAGCCGTTGATCTCCTTGACGATATCTTCGACCACCGGTTCCTGGGATGGTCCCTCGCGCCGATAGTTCCAGGTCACATTTTGAATGGGCTTGTCACGCTCCTTCGTACTCTCCTTATAGAGGTTTTTCAAGCGAAGGCAGAGTTCCGTCAAGAACCAGTTCTCTGAACGTGCATCGTCCGGTGGCTCAATGGCCTGATCACGGTATTGGATGAGACGCTGCGTATTAGTAAAGCTGCCTTCTTTCTCAACGTGTGATGAGGCTGGTAGGAAAAAGACTTCCGTAGGAATCTTCGTAGGATCAACGCCCGGTCGTTTCCAATACGCTGCCGTCTCAGTTTCGTAGAGATCACGCATGACCATCCAGTCCAACTTTTGCAAAGCGGCACGGTGGAAACCTGCATTGATGCCGCCCGCCGCGGGATTCTGCCCCATAGAGAAGAAGCCCTTCATTTTGCCATCCTTCATGGTAACAAACATGGCCAGGTCCGAGTGGTCCTCAACGATTTTGGGTAGGTAGTTGAAGGCCCAGTCGTTCTCTTTCGTGGCCGCGTCACCAAACCACGCCTTCATGAGGCTCACAAAGTACTCAGGATAGTGAACCCACCAGCCGGCATCCTGGTCGTTGTGCTGCATATAGGTCTGGAAGTCGTACTCTTCACGTATTGCACTGGGTGTGACCAGATAGCCCGGCAAGAGATTGTACAGTGTCGCTATATCCGTGGAGCCTTGTATGTTGGCATGACCGCGCAAAGCCAGGATACCTCCACCAGGACGCCCTATGTTCCCCAGTAACAACTGCAAAATGCCTCCGGCGCGGATCATCTGAACCCCCGTCGTATGCTGCGTCCAGCCCACAGCGTATGAGAGATTGGTAGTTCGTTCGCGCCCAGAATTCTTTACCAATGTATCTGCAATCTTAAAGAAGAGATCCCGGGTGATACCGCAGACCTGCTCAACCAGCTCTGGCGTGTAACGTGCGTAGTGATGTTTCAGGATTTGCATGACGCATCGAGGATGCTGCATGGTTTCATCGCGCTCGATCTGGCTGGGATGAGCATGTGAAAGCAGTCCCTGTCCTTCATGGGCATCAGGCATGATATGTTGCTCGTTGTGATGAGTGGGCGCCCATTTATTAGGAGCAAAAGCTCTAACTGCTGGTTCTTGCGATCCTCCCTCTTTCGTCATTTTGTACTGCCAGGTTGAAGTATTGTAGGCACTGTGGTCTGATTTCAAACCGGAGAAGACTCCTCCCAACTCCTCTGCATCCTGGAAATCCTCACCTACAATGAACGCGGCATTGGTATATGCCTGCACATATTCCTTGAAGTAGAGCTCGTTCTGGAGAATGTAGTTGATAAGCCCTCCCACGAAAGCAATATCTGTGCCTACCCGAATAGGAGCATAGATATCAGCATGCTGCGAGGTACGCGAGAAGTGCGGGTCGACATGAATGATCGTAGCTCCCCGCTCTTTTGCCGCCATGACCCAACGAAATCCTACAGGATGGCATTCGGCAAAGTTGCTGCCAATGATAAAAATGCAATCACTGTTCTGCAAATCTTGCAGGAAGGTGGTAGCAGCACCACGTCCAAAGCTTGCACCGAGACCCGGCACAGATGCGCTGTGTCATATACGGGCCTGGTTCTCGATACACACCATGCCTAACGCGTGAAAGAGCTTGGTGATAAGGTAGTTCTCTTCATTATCCAGGGTTGCGCCCCCAAGTGACCCCATAGCCAGTGTGTTGTTAATAGGCTTGCCTTCCTCGTTCGTTTCACGGAAGGTGGCCTCGCGTGTTTCGTAGACCAGTTGTGCAATACGGTCCATAGCCCAATCCAACGATCGATCTTCCCATTCTGTCCCGTATGGTGCCCGGTATTTCACCTTTGTCCAACGCCGACTATTGATGTCCAACTGGTAGCTCGCTGAACCTTTAGGGCAGAGGCAGCCACCGCTGATAGGGCTATCATAGTCACCCTCAATGTCGATAACCTTGCCATCCTTGACATAGACACGCTGCCCACAGCCAACAGCACAGTAAGGACAGACGCTCTTGAACATTTCTGCATCGTGTATACGCGGTTTCAGCTCTTTGCTTCGTTCGCTGAGCGGGTTAGGTACGACCCCCACATGAGAATAAAGGGTTTCGCTTATATTGCTCGGAGAAAGACGTTGGGCAAGCTTGCCAAATAAGGTTGCAAATACAGGCATATCCTCTCTTCTTTCGTTTGTGCCTATCTCTTAAGGAGAGCCAGCATGTCACTGTGCCTAGCATGTCGATGCACACTAATTCGGCCATTATTGATCCTTTGGAAATCCAAGGGATTCTTTGAAAAAGTTAAAACACATTGGTAGTACGACTAATGATGAAGAAAAGATGCAAAGAGTTCCCATAGCCTGGCTCCAGGTTTCAAACCGAGCAGGAATTTGCATTACCCAAAGGTGATCGGAACGTGTTTGAGTCCATAGATGAATGAGCTTGGTTTCAGTTCAAGCGGGATGCTACGTATCCGTTGCATATGAGGGAACCGTTCAAGCATAGCCCCTAGAGCAATCCGCGTCTCCAAACGGGCGAGGGGAGCACCCAGGCAGAAGTGAATACCATGACCAAAGCCCAGGTGACGATTGGGAGTGCGCCGGATATCAAAGTTGTCGGCGTTGGGAAACTGCGCCTCATCCAGATTGGCAGATGCAAAGAGCGGTAACAGCAGGTTCCCCGCCTTGATCTCTTGTCCACCCAACACAGTATCAACGGTGACAACACGTGGCAGTGTATGCACAACCGCACGATAGCGCAAGACTTCTTCAATCGCCAGAGGCAGAAGTTCCGGTTGTACCACCAACTGGTGCAGAGCCTCAGCATGCTCATCCAAACAGACGATGGCATTGCTGATCAACCCGGTCGTGGTTTCGTGGCCTGCGATCAACAGGAGTAAACAGGTGCCCAGGATGTCCTGTTCTGGCAGATGCTCTCCCTCGATTTCTGCCTTTACCAGCTATAGATATCAAGGCTAAGAGGAACGGACGCTTGTTGCGTTCGGCGTTGGAGCAGCTCTTGCTAGGAGAAAGAGACAGAGTCGGCCATGGAAATACCCCTTTTATACTTGCGCAAGCTTCAGGAGCCGTTCAGCGTTCAGATGACTGATTTTCTCCTTATCGGCCGGACTGAGGGATGCCCTATCCAGGAACGCTCGCCCTTGCTCATTGCTACTATAGGGATAATCGACCGAGAAAATGATGCGATCGACCCCTATGACCTGCAGGGCGAGCAAGAGCGGGGGTTCGGTGAAGAAGCCGCTGGTCGTAATAGAGAAGTTTTGCAAAAAGTACTCAGACACTGTCCGCTGCAAATGCTTTGCCACACGCATGAGCACGTTATTGCTCCGAGCGAGCATAAAAGGAATCATCTCCCCCATATGCCCAATGATGATCTGCAACGTCGGCAAGCGATCGAACACCCCAGCCAGGATCAATCGCAGTGCATGAAGACCCACCTCCGAGTGCCAGCCCCAACCGGCAGCCGACAAAGAGAAGTTCACCGCCGGATCCAATCCGGAATAGTAAGCCTCCTGCACAGCCGCAGGTGGCACCTCAGGGTGAATATAAATTGGCACATTCAAGGCTACGGCCCGCTCTAAAATCGGCAGGAAGGAAGGATCGTCCAGAAAGCGTCCATTTGTCGTGCCATTGATCATGGCACCTTTCAATCCAAGCGAACTCACCGCCCGCTCCAACTCATCGGCAGCCGCCTCTGGATCTGTCATTGGCAGGGTGGCAAATCCAGCGAAACG
>Ga0137384_10004560_pt1 | contig 11097 bp, 7 predicted proteins | sample SagtaG_2_FD_104922 | JGI IMG/M metagenome (GOLD analysis project Ga0137384, IMG submission 104922) | Vadose zone soil microbial communities from Sagehorn Ranch, Mendocino, California, USA - Sage2_R_60_16 metaG | ecosystem: Environmental > Terrestrial > Soil > Vadose zone | place: USA: California...
ACGGGGCTTGTCTCGTCGAGTTCGGCGACGGCCGCCCGTGATTTCACGAAGTCTGAGAATGAGCGGTAGCCGAGTGCCTTTTCGCTGAATGACGGGTCCATGCGCCTCATCTGGCTCTTCACCGCCGAGCTGTGCAGCCAGTCCACGTCATCTTTTTCCTGGCCAAGCCGCAGCGCCCGTTCCAGGAGCCCGGTCGCCACCTCTTGCGGGTCCTCGGAATCGGGATCCGCCTCGTCGGTCACCGCGGCCGCCGGCCGCTTGGCACGCCGCGTGCCCCGCGCGGGCGGGGTGCCGCCGGGCTCTTCGGGTTCGGCTTGCGGGCCGGCCGCCGGTGCGGCTGGCTGGGGGGAGGCGCCGGCCGGGGTGATGCCCGGCAGCGCGTCGTAGGTCACGAGCTCATCACACGCCGCGGCGAGCGCTTTGCTGGTCGATCCCGCGACCCCGACACCCACCACGTACCGGCCCAGGCGCCGGCATCGCTGGGCGAGGGCGATGTAATCGGAGTCTCCGGCCACGATCACCACGTGGGTCAGGTCGGGCAGGCGGAACATGTCCTCCACCGCATCCACGGCCAGCCTGATGTCGGCACCGTTCTTGGCGTAGGCGGCGGCCGGGAACAGCTGCACCAAATCCACCGCCCGGCCAACGAGCTGCCCGCGGTAGCCGGCGTTCACCGCGTCCGACCAGTCCGCGTAGGCGCGGGTCAGCACGAGCGTCCCGAACGACGAGGCGAAGTCGATCACCGCCCCGACGTCCACGCGGGCATGGCCTAGCTTGTCGGCGATCTCGGGATCGGCTGGCCTGTCGGCCCGGGTGAACCCGCGTGTCTTGTCACGCTGGAACTGGCCCCGGCCATGAACCTGGTCATACCGTGAGATCACGATGTTGTCGAAGTCGATGTAGACGGCGACACGAGTGACACCAGAGTCGTTCATGGCTGCTCTTCTCATCCGGCCGCCCGCGCGGCCGGTCAGCCGGGTAACTCAGCGGCAGGGAATCGATGGTCTCCACTGTCGCACAGCGGGCTGGACGGCGCCGCGGTGGTCGCGCTCAACGCCGAGCACGCGGCCGCCGCCGCGGCGGTGACGCCGGACGAGGCCATCGAGCACCTGCGCCAGCGGTGCCGCCTTCAGCGACATGGTGGCCGGCTGCTCGGCCGCCGGGCTGGAGGCCGGCGGCGGCCATACGGCGCGCCGTCGCGGAACATCCGGTCCCACCTGTCCCCGGAACCCGCCCAGGCCACCCCGGGAACTGAACGGCCGTCCGGGACACAACAGTCGCTATCCCGGTATATGCGGACGGGGCTACAGTCAGCGATGAAGCATCATTCACCACAGTGGTCTCGCAGGGGAGCGTGGTCGTGAAATTCAGGAGCAGAGTCGCTGCCATCGGGTTCTCCGCGGCAGTGGTTGCCGCCGGGCTGGCATTGCCCGTCGCCACCGCCGCTGCGTCCCAGACCTGCGGCGGCACAGGATCGGTGACGACGGTCAACGGGAAGCTGGCCGACGGCGCTCTCTTCAAGATCCAATGCCCGGCCGGCACGTGGAACGGCACGCTGTTCCTCTACAGCCACGGGTACGTGGTGCCCGGCACCAACAACCCCGCCACGGACGTCGGTGACCCGCTCACCGGGTCCTGGATGCTCAACCATGGCTTCGCGCTCGCCGGGTCCTCGTATGCCACCACTGGCTGGGCGATCCAGCAGGCGCTGCCCGACCAGATCAACACCCTGAACAGGTTCGCGGGCACCTACCAGCAGCCGGCCCGCACCATCGCCTGGGGCCACTCGCTCGGCGGCATCATCACCGCCGGCCTGATCCAGCGGTACCCGAGCCGGTTCAACGCCGCCCTGCCCATGTGCGGGGTGCTGTCCGGCGGCGTGGCCACCTGGAACACCGCCGCGGACGCCGCGTTCGCGTTCCAGCAACTGATCGACCCGTCGGTGACCGTGGTGAACATCACCAACCCCGGCGCCAACCTGACCGGGGCGCTCACCGCCGCGGCCGCCGCGCAGCAGACCAAGCAGGGCCGGGCCCGGCTGGCCCTGGTCGCGGCGCTCGGGGACACACCAGGCTGGTTCACGCCGCTGTCCCCGGAGCCCGGGCCCAAGAACTTCACCGCGCAGGAAGTCAACCAGTACGACTGGTTCAGCCAGGTGGACGGCCCGTTCATCTTCGCGCTGCGCGCCGAACTGGAAGCCAGGGCCGGCGGCAACGCATCCTGGACCACCGGCGTGAACTACACCACCCAGCTCGCCATGTCGGCCGACAGTGCCGAAGTGGCCGCGCTGTACCAGGCCGCCGGGCTGAACCTGAGCGCGGACCTGGCAACACTCCAGAACGCCACCCAGATCACCGATGACCCCTCGGCGGTGCAGTACCTGGAGCACAACGTGACGTTCGACGGCAAGATCTCCTTCCCGGTGCTGACCATGCACACCACCGGCGACGGCCTGGTGGTCCCGGAGAACGAGCAGGCCTACCGCAGCGTGGTCCGCCACGCGGGCAACAGTTCGCTGCTGCGGCAGATCTTCGTGCACCGCGCCGGGCACTGCACGTTCACCCCGGCGGAGACGATCACCGCCGCGCGCGCCCTGCTGCACCGGCTCGACACCGGCTTCTGGACCGGCTCGGCCCTCGAGCCGGCCAGCCTGAACAAGCACGCGGCGGCGCTCGGCCCGAGGTTCAACAAGTTCGTCGTCAACGGCCAGGTCGTCCCGGTCGCGCCGGCCTTCATCCAGTTCACCCCGCCCCCGTACCTGCGGCCGTTCAACCTCGGCAACCCGATCCCGTAACGAGGTGACCCGCGGGGCCCGCGGCTGTCCGGGAAACCGGCAGCGGCGGGCCCCGCGGTCTGCCCGGCCGTGGCGGCCGGCCGGGCGCGCTACAGCGCCGGGTGCCGGTCCGCCCAGGGCGCGGCCCGTTCGAGCTGGCTGGCCACCCGGACGAGCAGGTCCTCCCGGCCGTAGGCCGCGACAAGCTGCACGCCGACCGGCAGGCCGCCGGAGGTCCAGTGCAGTGGCAGGCTGACCGCGGGCTGGCCGGTCATGTTGAACTGCGCGGTGTACGGGATGAACCCGGCGATCCGCGCGCCCTCCTGCTCCGGCCCGGCGGCGGTGAACCAGCCAAGCTCCGGGGGCGGCGCCCCCACGGTGGGCGTGACCAGCAGGTCGTGGTCGGTCCACCAGTGCGCCATGTGCCGCGCCCAGGTGCCCAGCCACTGCCGGGCCTGCAGGTACGCCACCGCGGTGAGCGCCTGGCCGGCGCGCCGGTACTGGGCGTTGCGCGGCTCGATGTCGCCCTCGGCGATCGGGTTGCCGAGCACCGCCTCGAACGCCTGGAACGCGGTCTCCGTGTCGGCGGCGATGATCGCGTTGAAGTGCCTGGCGAACCCGGGCTCGAACATGCCCTCGGGCGCGGACTCGGCGACGTGATGGCCGAGCGATTCAAGCAGCCGCCCGGCGGCGGCCACCGCCTCGCGGCAGTCCGGGTCGTCGGCGTAAAGGTCGCCGGAGGGCCGGTCGAGCAGCCCGACCCGGAGCTGGCCGGGGTCGGCACCGGCCTCCTCGCGCAGCGGGCGCGGCAGCGGCGGCGCGTAGTACGGCTCGCCCGGCATGCGCCCGCTGATCACGTCCAGGACGGCGGCCGCGTCCCGGACGGTCCGGGCCAGCGCCCCATCGGTGACGCTGCCGGCCCACGCCTCCCCGGTCAGCGGCCCCTGGCTCACCCGGCCCCGGGTGGGCTTGAGCCCGACAAGCCCGCACTCGCTGGCCGGGATGCGGATCGAGCCGCCGCCGTCGCTGGCATGCGCCACCGGCACCATGCCGCTGGCCACCGCGGCCGCCGACCCGCCGGACGAGCCACCGGTGGAATGGCCCGGATGCCACGGGTTCCTGGCCGGCGGGAAGCTCATCGGCTCGGTGGTCACGGTCGTGCCAAGCTCGGGCACGTTGGTCCGGCCCAGCGAGACGAACCCGGCCGCCTGGAACTGCCTGGCCAGGTAGGACGTCACCGGCCAGGGCAGGTCGCGCAGCGGCCCGAGGCCGCCGGCCGTCACCTCACCGGCCACGAAACAGCCCAGGTCCTTGAGCAGGATCGGCACGCCGCGGAACGGGCCGTCGGGCAGGGTGCCGGACGCCTCGGCCCGTGCCTGCTCGAACCGGGTCCGGATCACCGCGTCCAGCCGCGGGTTGAGCGCCTCGATCCGGCCGATCGCCGCATCGGCCAGTTCCTGTGGGCTGATCTCACCGCGGCGGACGAGTTCTGCTTGGGCGGTGGCGTCAAGCCAGGTCACATCGGTCACGCATGGCACGTTACCGCGCCGGTCGCGGCCCTGGCCGGCGAGGGTGAGCGCTACAGTGACGGGCACCCAAGGAGGACCCGATGAACTCACCGCAGCAGGATCCGGGCGGGCCGGATGAGGCTGAAGGCGCGTCCGGTGGCGTTCTAGGGGCCCGGCCGCTCCTGGTTCGCACCTTCCACGGCCGCGACCCGGAGACGGTGGCGAGACCGACCATCTGCCAGGTCACCCCGACCAAATGCCAGGCGCGCACCCGGCTCTACCGGGACGGCAGGCTGGAGCTCGAAGGATTCCCCGTCGCCGACATCAGCGACTACGTGGACGACGCGGCCGTCACCATCTGGCTCGACCTGCGGGACCCCGACAACGACGACCTGGAGGTCCTCAGCGAGGAGTTCGGCCTGCACCCGCTGGCCGTCGAGGACGCCGTCCACGAGCGCCAGCGCCCCAAGCTGGACCGTTACAGCAGCCACCTGTTCCTGACCGCCTACGGGGCCCGGCTCGACGCCGGCAGCGGCGAGCTGGCCACCAGCGAACTGGCCGCGTTCGTGACCGAGCGGGCGCTGATCACCGTCCGCAAGGACGACGGGCTGGACATCGGCGCCGTGGTGGACCGCTGGGACGCCAGCTCCGACCTGGCCAAGTTCGGCGTCGGCTACCTGCTGCACGGGCTGCTCGACTACATCGTGGACGGTCACTTCGAGGCGGTGCAGAGCCTGGACGACGCCGTCGAGACGCTGGAGGACGACCTGTTCGCGGACATCCCACGGAGCCTGGACGTGCAGCGGCGCAGTTTCGAGCTGCGCAAGAGCCTGGTGCTGCTGCGCCGGATCGTGATCCCGATGCGCGAGGTCGTGAACGCCCTGATGCGGCGTGACCTGCATGTCGTCAGCGACGACATGATGCCGTACTACCAGGACGTCTACGACCACGTGCTGCGCGCGGCCGACTGGACCGACAGCCTGCGGGACCTGGTGACGACCATCCTGGAGACGAACCTGACCATCCAGGGCAACCGGATGAACATCATCACCAAGAAGGTCACCAGCTGGGCGGCGATCATCGCGGTGCCGACGTTCGTCACCGGGTTCTACGGGATGAACGTGCCTTACCCCGGGTTCAGTGAGACGACAGGGTTCCTCGTCTCGGTCGCCTTCATGCTCGTGGCCGGGGTCGTGCTCTATTGGGTGTTCAAGCGCAGGGACTGGCTGTAGCCCCGGCGCCGGCCACGCGCCGCCGCGGGCGCCGGGCCACGCGGGCCCGCTGGCGCGAGCGGCGTACGGTACGGGTATGGCGACACTCGACGACGCGGCCCGGATGGCCGCGGGCCTGCCCGAGGTCACCGAGGGCGAACGGCACGGGAACCGGACCTGGTTCGTCGGGGGCAAGGCGTTCGCCTGGGAGCGGCCGTTCGGCAAGGCGGACATCCGGCGGTTCGGCGACCAGGCCCCGCCGGACGGGCCGATCCTCGCCGTCCGCGTCGCGGACCTGGGCGAGAAGGAGGCGGTGCTGGCCGCCAACCAGGACGCCTTCTTCACGATCCCGCACTTCGACGGCTACTCCGCCGTGCTCGTCCAGTTGCGCAAGGCCCCGGCGGCCGCGCTGCGCGAGTTGATCGCCGACGGCTGGCTGGCCTGCGCCCCGCCGAAGCTCGCGGAGGAATACCTGCGCGGCTAAGGCCATTGGTGATCATGACATGGCGGCCGGTATGGCAACACTAAGGTCATGATCACGCTGGCCGCCGGCCGCTCGGCGGGCCCGTCGAAGGGAGGCTGGCCGATGCCAGCGGATCGCCTGCGCCCTCGGCCGCTCGGCTCGTCGGGCATGGAAGTCTCGGCCATGTCGCTGGGCTCGTGGCGCACGTTCGAGCGCCTGCCCAGGGAATCCGGGTCCGCGATCCTGGCGGCGGCCAGGGACGAGGGCATCAACTTCTTCGACGACGCCCGGTACAACGACGAGACCGGCCGGGCACCGCTGCCGACCGGGTACTCAGAGGTGCTGTTCGGGGAGTTGTTCCGCGGCGCGGGCGTGCGCCGGGACGAGGTGGTGGTCGCCAACAAGCTGTGGTGGGAGTTCTGGCCGGACCAGAGCGCCGCCGCGGAACTGGACGCATCGCTGGCCCGGATGGGCTTCGAGTACGTGGACGTGATCTACGCCAACCCGCCGCCCGGGGGCCTGGCCATCGCCGACATGGTGGCGGCCGTAGGCGGGCTGCTGGGCTCGGGGAAGGCCCGGGCCTGGGCCATGGTGAACTGGCAGGCCGGCCCGTGCGGCGAGGCGGTGGCGGCGGCCGCCAGCCTGGGCGTGGCGCCGCCTTGCGCCGTGCAGTTGCCGTACAGCCTGGTGCGGCGGTCCTGGGTCGAGGACGCCGAGATGACCCGGGCGCTGCACGCGGCGGGCGCCGGCGTGGTCGCCTCGTTCTGCCTCGAAGGCGGCGTGCTCAGTGGCAAGTACCTGTCCGGCGGTGCGGCCGGGCGGGCCGCCGCGACCCTTGATGACCCCCGGCTGGCCCCGGCAGTCGCCGTGGCGGGCGAGCTGGCCGGCCTCGCCGCCGAGCTGGGCACCACCGCTGCCGCGCTCGCGCTGGCCTTCCCGCTCACCAACGGCGACGTCACCAGCGTGCTGTTCGGGGCGACCAGCCCGGAGCAGCTACGGGCCAACTGCGCGGCGGCCGGCCTGCTGGACCGGCTGAGCCCCGGCGACCTCGACCGGCTGCGGCGGCTCGGCGCCGGCTGACGGGAGATCGGGGCGGCCGCGGCACCTCGTCCTGTAGCGGCCCTGCCGGTGCCGGCCCCGCGGCTGGCCGGCTACCAGGCCACCTGGCTAGCGGTGCGCAGCGCGTACTCCAGTTCCTGGTAGCCAGCGGGCTGCGGCAGCGGGGCCCCGGCGGTGCGGAACCTGCCGCCGGTCAGCACGCCCAGGATGTTCTCCTCATCGCGCGGGTGCAACAGGATGAGCTGGCTGCCGGACGGGCTGGACCAGGTGAGCAGCTCGCGGGGCGAGCCGCCGTGCCCGACGCGCCGATCGTTCCCGTTCCACTTCCACGGGGCCAGCCGCTGTAGCAGCGCGCCGGTGCTGGCCGAGTACACCGACAACTCACCGCGCGACGAGCCGAGCGGCGGCCGGGCCGAGTCCGTGACGGTGGAACCGATCAGCTTCCTGCCGTCGGGGGTGACGAACACCTGCCAGGGCGGTGACTCACCGGGCCGGGGGCGGAGCGCCAGCTGCCTGCCGCCGGCCAGGCTGCGGCCCGGCGCGAGGGTGTCGATCAGGTACACCTGTGTGGTCGCCGGCGGGTGCCAGCGCAGCTCGGCCCGGCGGGTCGGGGCGCGGATCACGTCCCACTGCTGGAGCACCAGGGTCCGCCCGTCCGCGGTCCAGGCGCCCTTCACGTTGAGCTGCGGTGTCCAGGTCACCGGCGGCGACACCCAGCGCCGCACCCGGCCGGTGCCGAGGCTGATCACGTCGAGCACCGCGGGCTGCCCGCCGCCGCCGAAGGCCAGGGCCAGCCGGGCGCCGGTCGGTGACAGGGCCATGCTCGGCAACTGTCCCAGGGCCACCGTGACCGGGAGGGACAGGCTGGACACCCGCGCCTGCCCGGCCGGGCTGATGCGCAGTTCCAGGAACTTCATCGGGGTGACCTGGTTGCGCCTGAGGATGCGGGGCGGGGTGTTCGCGTTGCGTTCCCAGTTGCGCATGGCACCGAGGACGAACATGGTGCCGCTGGCGTTGGCGGTGATCATCTCGAAGTTGTTGTACGGCTTGGGCGGGAAGACCGTGGTCACCAGCTTTCCGGTGGCGGTGTCCCGGACCTTGAGGTAGCGGCCGGTCACCGACGCGCCGTACTGCGTGCCGTGCGACACGTAGCTGTAGATGTTTCCCTGGACCGTGTACGCGTAGTAGGCGGGAACGCTGGAGAGCTTCGGGCTGGCCGGGCGGGGCCCGGAGCCAGGGAGCGCGTGGGCGAGGGCGAAGGTATCTACCACCGCTGGCGCCGGCGCTAGGTTGCCTCCGCGCGGCGTTCAATCACCGCGGCGACGAGCATGCCGATCATGTCGGGGGTGACGCCGAGCCCGGGAAAGCCGGCCAGCGTGGCCAGCGGCATGTTGCCGATGATCGCCAGCAGTTCCTCGCTGCCGAGGATGCCGCCCGGCCTGCCATCCGCGCGGGTGCCCAGGGCGTCGCGCAGCACCTGCCCGCCGGCCGGGTCGGCGAGCCATTCGGCCAGCGTCGAGGTGCCCGACAGCGGCAGGGCGGGCGGTGTCGCCTCGACGGTGATGGCCGCCGACAGCCGGATGTCCCGGGAGGAGGCGCCGACGCCGATGCGGAACTCGCCGGGTTCCAGCACCCAGCGCCGGTGTATCGCCGACCAGTAGCTCAGGTCGCGGGCGGTGAGCGTGAACGTGACCTCCCGCTCGGCCCCCGGCTCCAGGCTGATCTTGGCGAAGGCCTTCAGCTCACTCGGGGGCCGGGCCACCGCCGCCGCCGGGCCGCTCACATAGACCTGGGCCACCTCGGCGCCGGCCCGGCCGCCGGTGTTAGCGATCGTGCACCGCACCGTCACCGCCAGGTCGCCGGCGTCGGCCGATCCGGCCTGGCTTATCCGCAGGCCGCGGTAGGAGAAGGTGCAATACGACAGGCCGTGGCCGAACGGGTAGGCGACCTGCCGGTCGAGCGCGTCGTACCCGCGATAACCGGCGAACACCCCTTCGCCGTACCGGACATGGCCTTCCTCGCCGGGGAAGTTCAGGTACGCCGGGCAGTCCGCCAGCCGCAGCGGGATTGTCTCGGCCAGCCTCCCGGACGGGTTGACCGCGCCGGTCAGCACGTCGGTCACCGCGGACCCGGTGGCCTGCCCGGCCAGCCAGCACTCGAGCACCGCCGACGCGGGGTGATCCCAGGTGCTGGTGCGGACCGCGCCGCCGTTGAACAGCACGGCCACGATCGGGGGGCCGGGGACCGCTTCGGCGAGCCTGGCCAGCAGGCTGGTCTGGACGTCCGGCAGGTCGAAGCGCGCCCGGTCGAAGCCCTCGGACTCCTCCGCGGCCGGGAGGCCGAGGAAGACCAGGACGACGTCGGCATCGGCGGCGGCGCTGACCGCCTCGGCCGCCAGGTCCGGGCCGGAGCCCGTGGCGGGCCCCGGGCCGGAGGCTGGCCCGGAATCCGGGGCTGGCCCGGGGGCGGCAGCGGGCCCTGGGCCGGAGGCTGGCCCGGAATCCGGGGCTGGCCCGGGGGCGGCGGCGGGCCAGGGGCGAGGGGAGCCGCCGTCGAGGCGGTACCCGGGGGCGAACCGGATCGTGGCGTCCGGCAGCGCCGCCGCCAGCTCGTCCAGTGGGATGTCCACGCGGGTCGGGTTGACCTGGGAACTGCCCGCCCCCTGGAACCGGGGCGTGCGGGCGAACTCGCCGATCACCGCGACGGTCAGCCCGGGCGCGCCGGCCAGCGGCAGCACTCCGTCGTTCTTCAGCAGCACCATGCTCTGCGCCGCGGCGCGGCGGGCCAGGGCGTGCTGCGCGGCGGCGTCGAGTTCGGCGGGCTCGCGGTCCCGGGACCGGTGCACCAGCCGCAGCACCCGCCCGGCGGACCGGTCGAGCACGCCCTCGTCCAGGGTGCCGGCCGCGACCGCGTCGATGATCGCCCGGTCGCTCACCCCGAGCTGCGGCGGCATCTCCAGGTCGAGGCCGGCACGCAGCGCCGCGACCCGGTCGTGCACCGCGCCCCAGTCGGAGACGACCAGCCCGTCGAAGCCCCATTCCGCGCGCAGCACGTCGGTGAGCAGCCACCGGTGCTGGGACGCGTACTCGCCGTTGACCTTGTTGTAGGAGCACATCACCAGCCACGGCCGCGCCGCGGTGACCACGTGCTCGAACGCCGCGAGGTAGATCTCCCGCAGGGTCCGCTCGTCCACGTCGGCGCTGACCCGCATCCGGTCGGTTTCCTGGTTGTTCGCCGCGAAGTGCTTCACGCACCCGCCGACCCGCTGCGACTGCAGCCCGTCGACCATGGCGGCGGCGAGCCGGCCGGACAGGTGCGGATCCTCGGAGAAGTACTCGAAGTTCCGCCCGCACAGCGGGTGCCGCTTGATGTTGATCCCCGGGCCGAGGACGACCGCGATGTCCTGCGCCCGCGCCTCGGCGCCGAGCGCCGCGCCCACCTCGCGGGCCAGGCCCGGATCCCAGGAGCAGCCCAGCGCCGAGGCGGTCGGGAAGCAGGTGGCCGGCACGCTGGCCCGCAGCGAGGCGTCGGCACCGCGCTCCCGCTGCTTGCGCAGCCCGTGCGGGCCGTCGGACAGCATGACCGCCTCGATGCCGGCCTCGCCGACCGGCGCGGTATGCCAGAAGTCCGAGCCCAGGCACAGCGCGGCCTTCTGCGGCACGGTCAGCCCGGCCAGCAGCGCGGCTACTGATTCGTCGTCGGCCATGCCCGCGCCCTTCCCCTCGCGTGCTGCCCGGTGGCGTGCGAGTGCCGGAGGAGCACGACGGCCAGCACTACGGCCACGGTGGCACAACCGGCCCCGTAGGCGGTGACGACCCGCATGGTCACCTCGCCGGGCGCCGTGGTGATCACGGCAAGCACCGCGGCGCCCGCCAGCCAGGACAGCAACTGGTCACGATGCCGGGACAACGCCATCGCGCCCTGGCCGAGCACCATCGCGAGCATGTAGCACAGCGTCCCGAAGGCGAGCCACCCGAACGCGGCGTTCCCCAGGACGGGCCGCGCGCCGAACAGCACCTGGGTCAGCCACGGCCCGAGGATAGTGGCCGGCAGCCCGCAGGCGATGCCGAGGACCGTGACCAC
>Ga0137384_10004563_pt1 | contig 11094 bp, 10 predicted proteins | sample SagtaG_2_FD_104922 | JGI IMG/M metagenome (GOLD analysis project Ga0137384, IMG submission 104922) | Vadose zone soil microbial communities from Sagehorn Ranch, Mendocino, California, USA - Sage2_R_60_16 metaG | ecosystem: Environmental > Terrestrial > Soil > Vadose zone | place: USA...
GGCGCCGGCGGGTGGCACCGTCGACATCCCGGTGCAGTTGTACCGCGGCGCCGACCCGAAGCCCGGGGTCGAGCTGCTGCTGCGCGGCACCAGCGCCATCCCCGGCGGCGCCACGCAGGACCCCGTCGCGATCACCGATTGGCGCGGTGTCGCCACCTTCCACGTGCTGGCGGGCAACACACCGGGGGCGTACCGGCTCACGGTGGCGGTCCCGAACGGGCCGCCGCTCGGCCCCACCACGCACATCGACTTCATCACCACGCCTGTCGCGCCGCCGCCGCCGCCGCCCCGACCCGTCGTGTCGGACGGGCTCACGCGGTTCACACAAGGGTTGGAGCTGCACGGCAGCGCCGGCAGCGTGCTTCCGGTGCCGCTGGTGCTCGAGGTGCGCGACACGACCGGCGCGCCGTTCGTGGGGCAGCAGGTCACGGTCACCGCCACCGGAGGGACCGTAGATCCCGCGGTGGCGACGACGGACCGGTCCGGGCTGGTCCGGGTCCGAGTGTCGCTGGGCGAGCGCGCCGGCCCCGTGACGGTCACCGCGAAAGTCGGACCGCTTACGCGCACGGCGATGGTGTACGCCGACCCCGGGGTCACACGCGAGCTGGTGCTCGAACGAGGCGGCGTCACGATCACCGGACAGCTGACGTTGACCTCGCGCGACACGGTGAAGCTGCGCGTGCGAGCGCGCGACGCCCACGGCAACCGCACCGCGCTGGACGACTTCGCGGCCACCACCACCGGCCGGGCCGTCGAGCTGCGATCCGCGGTGATGGCGGAGTCGGCCGCCGTCGTGACGCTGGCGCCGCGCCGCAACGGGACCGGCGAGCTCGACCTCTCCGGCTCCGGAGTGCGGGCCCGCGTGAGCGTCACGGTGGCCCTCACCGGGGCACAGGGGGGAGGGGCCTGGGCGATCGGCGCGCGCTCCGCCTGGCTGGGCGCCAACGATCCCTGGATTGCGCTGCCCAATCTGACGGGGATGTCGGGCGTGGACTGGAGCGTGTTCGGGCGGCGCACGTTGGTGGCCGGGGGGGGCCTGTCACTCGCGATCGGCGCCGCGGGGGGCTCGGTCAACGCCGCGCGCACCACGGGGGACGTGTCGCTGGTGCTGGCACAGGGGTTCGGCCGGGTCGAGCTGTCGCTGGTGCCGCGCGGCGTGGTGAGCCCGGTGGTGGCGCTGGGGGGCGGCGCGTATCGCCTCAAGAGCGCGGACGGCGGTCAGACCTTCTATCATACGAACACGTTCTGGTCGGGCGGCGGCGGCCTGGACGCGGCGGTCTCGCCGAGCGTGACGCTGGAGCTGCGCGTCGAACGGCAGTGGATGTGGGACGCGAATCAGGGGCACGTGGCGACGCTGTGGCCGCTCGCGGTGGGGGTGAGGGCGGGGCTGTAGGGGCCGCCCCTAGTGGCTAATCACGAAAAACCACGCCGCGACGACCGGTCCGCGCGGGGCCCTGCTGCCGGGCGCGGGCGGAGGCGACCCGGGCGGGAGCGGGCCGTACTCGGGCTGGAACAGGTACGCCACGTGCCGCACCGGGTCCACCGTGATGGTCTTGGCGCCCCGCATCGTCGCGACCGTGGCGAGCACGCTGTAGTGGTCGGGACTGTCCGCGTGCACGACGGTGACGTTGCTGTCGCGCCCCGCGGGAATGTAGATCAGCTGCTGCGACGCGTCCCAGCCCAGCGCATCGACGCCGTCCCCGTTGGCGATCTTGGCCACGACCTTGCCGGAGGCGGGGTCGATCACGACGGACGTCTTGCCGCACCCCGAGAAGATGCGGTTCGCGGCGCGGTCGTACGCGATGCCTGTCGGGCCCTCGCACGGCGCGAGCGGCCACGACGCCAGCACGGCGAGCTTGCGGTCGTCGATCACCTGGATGGTGCTCTTGCCTTCGTTGTTCACGAAGATCCGGCCTTTGCCGTCGCTCGCCGCGCCTTCCGGGGAGTCGTCCTCGAGCTCGACCGTGCCCACGATGGCGCCGCTCGCGGGATCGAGCGCCACCACCGTCCCGATGGGACGGCTGTGATTGGTGAGGATGATGTGGCCGGAAAAGTCGTCGAACATGATGCCGTCGAGGCCGCCCGTGGGCACGTGGATCTTCTTGATGACGGCGAGGCTCGCGAGGTCGAACATGGTGACGGTCGAGTCGCCGCCGTTGGTCGTGAAGCCGTGATGCGACGCGGGGACGAGCGCGATGCCGTGGGTGCGCGGCGTGTCGGGAATGTCGCCCAGCACTTTCCCGCTCGTGCCATCGACCACCATGACGTGCGTGCCGCGGGAGACGAACACGCGGCCGGTGCCGGGCTCGGCCGTCAGGTAATCCGTGCCGCCGTCGCCGCCGATGTTGAACCTGGCGACCTTGAACGTCTGGGCCGGGCCGGCACGGGGCAGCGCGAATAACGCGGCGACGAGCAGTCTGAACATGAAGAATCCCCTCCGTTGAAGAGTTACAGCGACCGCAAGAACGCGATGATCGTCTGCTGCTGGCGGGGCGACAGCCGCCGGAACCGCACGGTCACTTCGCTCGCCTCTCCCCCGTGCCGAATGATGGCGTCCCGCAACGTCAGCGACGCCTGGTCGTGCATCAGCCGCGGGTGCAGCCGCACGCCCCACAGCGGCGCGGTGCGAACCTTGTTCTGCGTGCGGGCGATGCTGTCGAGCGACAGGTCCTTCCATTTGACCTGATAGACCCGCCGCCCGTAGTGCTCAGGCATCGCCATGACGATGCCGTCGCCGGTGCCCACGTTGTGCAGCAGGAAGTCCCCGAACGGATGAAACGTCTTGTCGCCGAGGGCGGGCGGGATCGTGAACGCGCCGCCGTTGATCGCGGTGCCCGCGGCCGCGGTGGTCAGGTTGCGCACGTGGCACGTGGCGCAGCCGATCTTGTCGAACAAGGCGGAGCCGGCCTTGGCGAACTGGGTCCGGGCGAGGATCGTGTCGCGCGCCGGCGCCTTGGTGGCCCGCATGAAGCGCGCGAACCGGTCGATGTCCTCGAGTCCGGTCGAGTCCGGCGTGTTGTTGGGCTCGGGGGCGGTGTTGCAAAGCGTGGTCACCTCGTCCGGGAACAGCCGGCTGGTGATTCCCATCTCGTTCAGATAGGCGTCGCCCGAGAACGACAGCAGGCTGGCCTGCTGGTCCTTCCAGCCGAACCGGCCCACACCGGTGGTGCCCGGGGCCTCGACGATCGGCACGCGCACCGCCTGGCCGTGGATCTTGCCGTGCGTGGCGCGGCGCTGCTCGCGCGCCAGCGCGAGCAGGGTCGAGTCGGCCACGGCTTCGACCAGCCCGTCGCCCAGCAGATTGAGCGACGCACGCGTGGTGCGGATCGTCTCGGTGTCGGGCACCCGCTCCTGGATCTCCGAATCGGGAAACGCGGCACTGGGACAGATGGCCCGGTCGTTCACGAGCGTGCGGCCGGCGATGACGACCTTGCCGCGTGAGATGGCAATGTCGGCGTTCCTGAAGCGTCCGTCTTTGCCGCGGTGGCCGACGCGCAGCTCGGAGATCTGGCTCGCGCCGCCCGAGGTGGGATTCTGGTGACACTCGCGGCAGGACTGGGCGTTGTAGAGCGGGCCCAGCCCGTCGTCGACGGTTTCGACTTCGTCGAAGCTGTCTTGATCCGCATGATGGGTGGAGTCGTCCACCATGCCGTTGCTGAGGTCGTCGAACCCGGTGGGTGCCTCGGACTGTTGCGCGACGGCGCCGACGAGCGCCGTCAGAGCGGCGGCCGCGACCGCGGCTCGCAGGGCGTGCTTGATCAAGCGGCCTCCTTCGGTTTGGGCGCACACAATATCACGCGACGTCCTGTTCTCCACAATCTCGTACACATCGCACCCACAGGTTGCCCACACGCTGTGCAGAACACGAGTGGGCCGGCGGCGCGTGAGATAACGCACGACGCGCGCGAGCCGGATCCCACATCGTACAGGTCGGCGACAACGATTGGCTCCGTGATCGAACAGCAGTGGGCTCGGGTCAAGGGCGCCGCGACCGGGGGGTCGGGGTTGCGGCGCGGCGCGTGGTACCGCGTGGTGCGGCTCTCGTCGCGCGAGGCCGTGGTCGCCGTCGAGGCTCAGGAGGTGCGCCTGCCGCGGGGCGCCCTGGAGTACGCGTCGGTGCGCCCGCACACCTGGACCCTCGTGCCCACTCCCGCCACCGCCCGCGGCATGCCGGTGCGAGAGGGCGAGCTGTACGCGGTGTGCCCGGGGTGCCGCACGCGCTCGCCCCTCTCCGGCAGCCCGCAGAGCCTGCGCTGCCCCCGTTGCAAAGACACCTACAAGGTCGGGTGGGAGGAGTGGTTCATCAGGGGGAAGAGGTAGCCCTACACCAATAGCGTGCGCATCGGGTGCAAGGTGCGACGGAAGGGATCGAACACCAGACCGAGGATCTCGAGCGTGACGACGCCGAGCAGCGCCTCCGCGTCACCCGGCTGGCCCAGCACCACCGGTGTGTGGCCCTCCCCCTGGGCGAGCGCCACGTGGCACTCCGATACCTCCCGGCGCACGGTCGTACCGTCGGCGAGCACAAACTCCATCTCCCGCTTTGGCCCGAGGCCGATGGCGCGCCACACCGGCTCCGGAAGGAGGGAGTACGTCGCTCCACTGTCGATCAGGAAGCGCACGGCAGCCTCGGCGCCACCGGGACCGCGCACGATGCCCTGGACGTAGCTGATGCCCACACCCCCGAAGCTATATGTCGATCGTTGAACAGCGTCATCGAAACATTGCGCCGAGGCGCGGCAATACGCGAGCCCCGATCGTTGCGTCGCAGCCCCCCTGTGGCCCCCGCGCACCACGGAACCGACGCGCCGTCCACCGGTAGCCTCACGTACGAGGCGCAACCTGGAGGGCAGGCATGTCGCAGAGCACTCAATTCGACGGCGCGCGCCGCTGGTCGCGTCCCATCCTGCCGTTGCTCCTGTCGATCGCGCTGCTGTGCGCCGCCCGGTCGAGCGCGGCGCAGGTGGACGAGGTGGCCGCGGGCGCGGGCGGCAACGCGGTGCTGCGGGGTCCGTGGGTCACGTCGGGATGGCGCAAGCCGCTGCCGCGGCTCGCCCTCTTCGTGCTGGGCTCGCTGGTGTACGAGCGGTTCGTGGACCACTCGGGCTGGAGCTGGGGCGATTTCAACCAGCGGCTCGTGAGCTACGTCCTGGCCGAGGCGACGGTGACCGGTGTGCGCCGGTTCGAGCGCAGGCGCGTGGGCGCGCCAGCCAGCGTCGCGGCCCTGCCAATTCGGGGCGATCCGTGGTGTCTGCGAGAGCCACGCCGCGCAGCGGTGCAGATCGCCCCGTGGCCGATCGCGGCCGATAGCACGTGCGCGATGCCGCTAAGGCGGTGAGGACGGAGGGCTCGACAGCGGCGGCTTGGGGAGGTCGCCGCTCGGTCCTTTCACCGTGACGTCCTCGAACAACAGCGACGGCATCACGTACGACGCCGCGTAGCCCAACCCCGCGCTCGCCATCTGCAGGTTCATGCCGCCCACGCTGTGAAACGGGCTGGTGTACACCGTGCGGGACTGTGAGGCGGCCACGATGCTCTTGAAGCTCGCGGCCGTGAGGCCCGAGACGGAGGCGTTGCGGATCGGCTCTTCGTGTCCGTCGGGGAAGAGCTTCACCGCCACCGCGGCGCGCAGCGCGGGCGTGTCGGAGTCGTCGTCGCCCATATCTGCTATGGTGGCGTTGGCGAGCCGTCGCACCACGATGGCGTAGCCACGCCCCCGCGCCGCGGCGCGCTTCAAGAGGTCCGCCCGCAGCGCCTGGTCGCTGGCACCTGAATCCACGGTCACCACCAGATTGCTCACCACCGGTCCCGCACCCCAGCGGTTGCCGCTGCTGTGGGCGATGCCGCGCACCGGCACGCGGGTCGAGAGCAGCGTCTTCAGAATGCCGTGGTCCACCAGCCGGGTCTCGCGCGCCGGCACGGCGTCGTCGTCCACGTGGTAGCCGCCGATGAAGTGCCCCTCGAAGCTCGTGAGCGTGGGATTGTCGACGGCGGAGAGGAACGTAGGGAGCACGCGCCCGCCGATCTGATCGAGAAACGGCGTCTCGGCGCGGGCGGCGAACTGCTCCATCATGGGATTGCCGGCGATGGGCCGGCGCGACGCCACCAGCCGCGGCGCGAACAGCTCGTTGAACAGCTCGGCCGCCGCGTCGCCCTCGAACAGGACCGGGCCATTGTACAGCTCGGCCACGGGCGTCTGGCGCAGCCGGGTGAGCCGCGTCGCCAGCGCGCGCACGCTGTCGAGCAAACTTTCGCGGGTAGGGAGATCGCCGGGTGTGCCGCCGTAGAACGCGATCGCGTCGCCCAGCGGCATGCCGTCCACCGCCTGGGTCGAGGCCTGGATCCCCAGCACCAGCCAGGGTGACGACCGCGTGAACGCCGAGCCCTCGCTGTTCAAGTAACGGGTGCGGGCCACGCCGGCGCTCCACGACACGCCGGAGCTGTACACCTCGGGGAAGGCGCGGAACGCGGCCGAGAGCCCGCGCACCAGCGCCTCGGCCGCGGCGCGGTCGAGCGGCGGCGCGGGCACGACGTCGGTGATCACGGCCGGCGGCTCTTTGGCGAAGTCGGGCAACTGCTCGGCGCGGGTCTGGTTCTGGAGCGCGGCGCGCTTCTGCGCCAGCTGCTCCACCGCCCGCTTGTAGGCGCCGTCGGTTGCGAGCCACAGCTGGCGGCGGACCTCCTGATACTGGTCGTCGAGCGGCAGCAGCGCCCCGCCCCGCAACCCCGCCAGCATGCTGAAGGCCGGACCCCCGCCCATCCCCACGAAATTGGTGTTGTCGAACTCGTAGTCGCCCACCCGCAGCTCGACCCGGAGGTGGCGGGTGCGGGAGTCCCGGCCGCGCACCAGGCTGCCCAGGGTCGCCGCCGCCTCGGCCGTCTCCACGTCGTCGAGGCGATAGGCCACGAAGTAGGGCTTGGGAAGGGTGTCGAGCCGCAGCTCGGTCATGGAGCGCGCCAGCTCGTCGCGCATGGCGCGGCCCAACGGGTCTTGCGCGTGCGTCGCGGTCGCGACGCACAGGCCCACCCCCGCGAGCGACAGGGCCCGTCTCATGGCGTGGCCATGGGGCCGATGGGCGGCGGCAAGATCGGCGGCCGCTCCCCCGACTTGAGTTTTTTCTGCACCTCGACCTGCGACAGCAGCAGGCCGGGCGACACGGCCGACACGGGCACCCACCCCGACTCCGCGCCGCACATGCCGTTGAACACGGCCACCCGGTCGTCGGCGGCGACGATCTTCGAGAACGTGGTGAGCGGCGTGCCGATGAAGTCCACACCGCGCACCAGCTCCTCCCGGCCGTCGGGATACACGCGATACACCATCACCGGCATCACGTTGAAGGCATTGGGAATGAAGCGCATGGTGAGGGTGAAGCCGCCCTCGATGTCGTCGAACAGCAGGCCGTACGGCTTGTTCTCGCGCTTGATCTCGTCGATCAGCATGCGCTTGAGCTCGGCCTGCGAGTGCGGCTCGGCGGTCTCCACCACCAGGTTCGACTGGCGCGCCACGGGGCTCTGGCCCAGCTGGGCCCGGCCGTGCCCGTTGGAGCTGGCGAACCCTTCGATGGGCGAGCGGGCCATGAGGAAGGTCTTCAAGATGCCGTGCTCGACCACCGCCACGCGCCGGGCCTTCACCCCTTCGTCGTCATACCGGTAGAAGCCGGCCAGGTCGGTGCCGCCCAGGCGGCGCAGCGTGGGGTCGAAGTAGACCGAGAAGCCGGCCGGCAGCACCGACTCGTTCACCTTCTTTTTGAACGTCTGTCCCTCGAGGCCGAGCTTTTGACGGTGGCCCTCCACGCGGTGCCCGAACACCTCGTGGAAAAACACGGCGCTGGCGCGGCCCGACAGGATCGCGGGCCCCGTGTAGGGCTCGAGCGCCGGCGCCCGGCGCAGCGCGTGCAGGTCGTCGATCATCTGCTGCACCGCCGCGAGCACCGTGCGATCGGACGGCAGGCCCTCGGGGGTGAACGACCAGAACGATTCGTAGCGGGGCAGCTCCATGCCGTCGTCGGCCTTGGAGAAAGCGGAGACGTACAGCCGGTAGATGGGCTGCGACGTCTGGATCTCGCTGCCCTCGCTGTTCACGTACCAGCGCGAGTCGACCTGGGCGATGAAGACGGCCTCGGCCTCGTAGATGTCGCCGTAGCGGGCGAAGGGCGCGGTGTAGCGCCGGATCTTGTCTTCCCACGCGCGCCGGTCCACGGTGATGCGGGCCACCGGCTCGGTGTAGGCTTCGCGCGGCTCGGCCGAGAAGTCCGGCGCGGTGTCCTCGGCCGCCACGCCCACGGCCGCATTGGTCTTGACCCAGGTGAGCTGCTCCACGGCGCGCTTGTAGCGGCGATCGGTGGCGTACCACAGGGCGGCACGGATGGCGCCCGGGTCGTCGTCCACGGGAATCTCGGCCATGCCGTCGCCGAAGCTCATGAAGGCGCGGCCGGGGAAGCCGCCGCGCAGCGGGTGGGTATTGTCGAAGCGGAAGTCGCCGACGCGCAGGTCCACGTCGAGCGCACGGTGGCGGCGCTCGCTGCTCTGGGTGATCGCGCCGAACGAGCCGGCGACGTCGACCGTGTGGTCCTCGGTGATCTCGTAGCTGAGAAAGTAGGGCGCGGTGGACTGGCCCTTGAAGGTGGTGAGCGAGCGGGCCAGCTCGGTGCGCATCGCGTCGAGCACGGGCGAGGAGGCGCGGGCTTGAGCGCGGGCCGCGACGGCAACGCCGGCAACGAGCAGAAGTACGAGCCTCGCGACGCGCGTTGATCTCATGTCTGGAAATGTGTCCCGATGAGCCGAGGCTTGAAAGGCCGGCTCACCGACTCGCCGCCCGCCGCCGCCGCTCGACCAGGGCGCGGCGCTGGCCGTTGCGGCGCGGCAGCCCGGTGCGGCGAGCCTTGGTACGGCGCTCCCCCTCGCCGCGCCGCTCGGCGCTGGTGCGGCGGCGCGCGAGGCGGCGGTCCGGCTTGAGCCCCTCGGAAGGGGGGGACGGTGGCCGCGTGGCGCCCCAGGCGATGCCGAACGCGGCGTTGCAGCGCGGGCAGCGAACGGTGTCCACGTGGCGCTCGGGAAGGGGGACGCGGTGGCGGCAGGCGGGGCACACCATGTACGACTCGCGACCGCCGACCGGGTGCACCACGGTCCAATCGGAGGGCGGCGTGTCGCGCAGCTCGACCAGCGTGCGGGCGACGGTCACGGTGCGCCCCCGCACCGCCAATTGCACCTCCTTGGGCGTGCGACCCACAACCGAGTACCACGCCCCGGCGCGCAGTCCCAGGCGACCGGGGGTAAGTAAGCGGGCCCACTGAGCCAAACGCACCGTGGAGGCAACTCCGTACAGGTGCTGGAAAACGCAGCAAGGCACGTGCCCCGGGGAGGCCGTGAGTAGGGGCGCAGCATGCTGCGCCCCTACACCACCCCATAGGCCAGAACGCCTTGACCGACCGTCACTTACCACCCATGTTCGGCCCCCGCGTGGTTTCCATCGTCATTGTCAGCTTCAATACCGTGCGCGAGCTGCTCGCGTGCCTCGCGTCGATCGAGCGCAGCGCCCGATCGCTCCCGCACGAGGTGATCCTGGTGGACAATGCCTCGGCCGACGGCACGGTCGAGGCGGTCCGGGCGCGATTCCCGACCGTACGCCTGATCGCGAACGACGCGAATGTCGGGTTTCCCAAGGCGAACAATCAGGCCCTGCCCCTCGTGCGGGGGGAGTACGTGCTGTTTCTCAACCCGGACTCGAGCGTAGAGCCCGGCACGCTCGAGCGGATGGTCGCCCAGCTGGAGGGGTTCCCCGAGCGCGCCGCGGTGGGCCCGCGCGTGCGCAAGCCGAGCGAGTTCATGTCCCCCAACTGCGCACGCCGCTTGCCGACCTGGTGGACCGAGTTCTGCGACCTGTCGTGGCTGGCGCGGATTTTCCCGCGCTCGCGCCTCTTGGCCTGGAAGTACTACGCGGGGTGGGACGGCAAGAGCGATCGCGACGTGGAGTGTCTGTTGGGCGCCGCGATGCTGTGCCGCAGCGCGCAGCTGCGCGCCCTGGGCGGATTCGACGAATCGGTGCCGCTCTATCTCGACGACATGGACCTGTGCAAACGGTTGGGCGCGCTGGGCCGGCTGCGCTACTTGAGCGGCGTGCCGCTGCTGCACCATTACAGCGTCAGCACGCGCAAGCAGCCCACGGCCCTGATCAAGCGGCTCGGCCTGCAGGCGACGTATCAATATTTCGTGAAGCACCGCGGTCCCGGCTATGCCCGCGGCTACGTCGCCATCGTGGCGGCCGTCGGACTCGCATCATTCCCGTTGGGGCTGGTGCGCCTCGTGGGGGGCTCGCTGAAAAAAGCGCGGCGCCGCTGGGATGAAGGGCGCGTGTTCGTGGACTGGGCGTGGCGGGGGAAGGACGTCACGTATACGCTGCCGCGACTGTGAATTGTCCCGCGATTATGAACCGTCCCCACGTAGGGGCGCAGCATGCTGCGCCCCTACAATTCGCGCGCACCTTCCGCGCGTCTCTCAGCCCAGGATCTCGTCGGTGCGGACGACCAACGCTGGGAGCTCGAGCGGTGTGAGCTCTTCACCCCGCCGCGCGGTGCGGACTCGCGCGTACCGTCCCGCGGTGGGCTGCTGGTAGATCTCGATCTCGTCTCCCGGCAGGTTTATCAGCCACACTTCGGGGACGCCGGCCCGCGCGTAGAGCGGGATCTTGTTCAGACGATCCGATGCGACCGAGGTGTCCGCCACCTCGACGACCAGGAGCGTGTCAGGCGGGCGCGGATGTGCGGTTTGATAACCGTCGGCACGGTACCGCAGCACGACGACGTCGGGCTGGGGCTCCTCGTACTCACCCAAGATCACTGGATTCTGGATACTCACGGTTGCCTGGTTGCGGGCTCGACCCACGAAGAGCGCGGTCAGACGGTTGACGCACGCCGCGTGACGAATGCCGATAGGGCTCATCTGGACGATCTGGCCGTCCAGGAGCTCCACGCGGTCATCCTCGTGCAAGACGCCCGCTTCGCCCATGCGGTGGTACTCGTCCACCGTGAAGCGTCGTACGGCGAGAGACATGCCCATACTATCGACCCTCCTGGGTGCGAAAGGCAAGCGCAC
>Ga0137384_10004565_pt1 | contig 11093 bp, 13 predicted proteins | sample SagtaG_2_FD_104922 | JGI IMG/M metagenome (GOLD analysis project Ga0137384, IMG submission 104922) | Vadose zone soil microbial communities from Sagehorn Ranch, Mendocino, California, USA - Sage2_R_60_16 metaG | ecosystem: Environmental > Terrestrial > Soil > Vadose zone | place: USA...
AAACCGATTCGCGTGTTCCTGCAGGATGGGTCGAATGACTTGAATAATTTGCATGGGGACTGGCCATTGGCGAACCGGGAGATGGCTTCGGCGCTGCGGTTCATGGGTTACGATCATCGGTTCGTGCTGGGAGACGGGTCGCACAACGGACGGCATGGAGGAGCGATTCTGCCGGATGCCTTGCGCTGGTTGTGGCGCGCGCCGGAGCCGTTGCCTGCCCCTTTGACCAAAGACAATTTGCAGGGCGACGATGCGCTGGTGAAGATTCTGCCGCAGGAGGGCGGGTGGGAATTGGTGATCGAGGGGCTCGGGTTTACCGATGCTGCCTGCTCGGACGCAGAGGGGAATTTTTACTTCAGCGACCTGGGAACTGCGAAGTTATACAAGGTGGGCGCGGATGGTAAAGCAGCCGTGTGGTTTGAAGGTAATCCGAAGATCAGCGGGATGAAGTTTGGTCCGGATGGACGTTTATACGCGGCGTCCCAGGGCTCGGTCGGCGGGCCGCGCGACGAGAAGAAGACGATTGTGGCGATCGAGCCCGAGTCGAAGAAGGTGACGGTGATCGCCACGGAGGTCACGCCGAATGATCTGGTGGTTTCAAAAGCGGGCTGGATTTATTTCACGGACACTGGGGCGGGCCAGGTGATTATGTGCCCGACGCAAACGGAGAAATTGCCGCGGCCGCGAGTGGCGGCGGGCGGCATCAACAAGCCGAACGGAATTGGCCTTTCCCCGGACGGCAAAAGTCTGATCGTGTCGGAATATGGCGGGACCAATGCGTGGAGTTTTATGGTGAATCCGGATGGGACGTTGTGGGCGGGCGAACGCTACCTGGAGCTGCGCGCGCCGGCGAATCGGCCGGACAGCGGCGGGGACGGGCTGACGGTGGATCAGGAGGGGCGGCCATTTATCACCAGCTACGTGGGGATTCAGATGTTCGACGCTACCGGGCGATTGGGCGGTGTGATCGCGAAACCCAGCGACAAGGCATGCGTCAGTGTCGCCTTTGCGGGGCCGGATCGGTCGTGGCTGTATGCTTGCGCCAGCGACAAGGTCTTTCGACGGAAGACGTTGACGAAAGGGATTTATTTGCCGGGGAAATGATCTAAATGAGGCATTTGGAATGCACAGTGCAAAATGTGAACCAAAGGGTCCGTTGCCAGCGGCCAAATCCTTGAAACGTCATTGACAACAGTTAGAAACTATTGGAATGTGCTAGCATGAGTAAAGTTATCACGCCACACTTTGAGCAACTGATTGACAAGTGTGTTGCGAGCGGCCGGTTCAATAATAAGTCGGAGGTGATTCGCGCCGGTCTGCGGCTCCTCGAAGAGCATGAGACCCGGGCCGCGAGCGCAAGCCGTGAAGATCTAAGCCGCGTGATACAAACTGCGCTTCTCGACACGCGTCCGCTAATTCCCGCCTCCAAACTGATGCGCCGCCGGCGACGATGAAAAGACTTCCTGTCCTCTTTACCGCTCTCGCAGAGGAGGACCTTGACCAAATCGAGGACTACATTTGCGCCAATGATCCCCGAATGGTTTGTTTGGAGGAGGAAAAGTGCTTGGTCCCCGGATGGCTCTAAGCGGATTCAATTCAGTGCTGCAACCCTTTATTCACCATCCTGAACTTGAATTCTCACGGCTTCGTCTCGCTCGATCGCGTGCTCCGGCCGCAGATGGTTCAGGGTTTCCGAGAGCAGGATGGAAATCTCTACAGGCAGCATCAGTGTATAAAATACCACCTGTCCTGTTAACTTTCAGTAAGTTCTCAGACCGACGCACGAGCCCTAGCGGCATTTGACTGCTGGAAACTTTTCTGGACGCCCCCGGGGTGCTGGTTATTCTGGCGGTGCGAAGGCCAGCAGCCATGGGATACGATTATGACGTTTTCCTTAGCTATCTCCACGAAAAGCCGTCCGGCACGTGGGTGATGGAACATTTTTTGCCGTACTTTCAGCACCAACTTGGTAATGCACTAGGGCGGCGCGCAGCATTGTTTATCGATCGGACAGGAATTCATCTTGGCCAGAAATGGCCCGCTCGTCTCAAACAGGCACTGGCGCGCTCATGCTGTTTGGTGGGCATTTGGAGCCCCCTTTACTTTCAGTCCGAATGGTGCTTATGCGAATGCGCTGTTATGCGGCACCGGGAAGAAAAACTTGGCTTCGGCACAAGGGAAAATACAGAAGGACTCATTGTTGGGGTGCGTGTGAATGACGGCGATCATTTCCCCCCGTATGCAAAAGAGAGCCAGAGCGGTGACATGCGGCAGTTCTTCTATGATGGAAATGGCTTTACGCAAAGTCCTCTGTATGTCGATTTCCAGAAACGTGTTAACGAGTTTGCAACGGAGGTCGCGCGGGTCGTCAACAATGCGCCAGCGTGGTCCGAGGAATGGGCGACCAAAGAGTGGCTCGACGATGTCTTTGCAGGCATCAGCGCTGGTGCCGCCCCTAAAGCATCGCAACCTTTGCTCGCCTGATGGGTACGCTAATTACATTTTATTCTTACAAGGGCGGCGTGGGGCGGACAATGGCTCTGGCGAATATTGCCGCGGTCTTGGCGACTTGGGGCAAACGTGTTTTGGTCGTGGATTGGGATTTGGAAGCGCCTGGAATTGACCACTTCTTTTTCAAGAGACCTGAGCTACTTAGAATCCGTGAACGCAAGGGCCTCATTGATCTGCTCACCGATCTATCTTCCGGCCAGGAAGAACCGCAGAAAGATGCTTGGTCCAAGTTGCTGATCGAGGTGAGACCCGGAAAATCCGAGGTGCCAGTTAATTTGTTGACGTCGGGTGCTCGTTCTCAAGGCTATTTTCGAAGTGTTCGCCAGTTGGACGTTAAGGACTTTTACGAAAACAAAGACGGGGGGCGTATCATTGAGGACTTGCGGCATGGGTGGAAAGCAAATTTCGATTATGTTCTGGTTGATAGTCGTACGGGCATTACCGACGTGGGCGGAATTTGCACGATTCAATTGCCCGATGTTTTGGCGCTTGTTTTTGCGGCCACGGAACAGAGTCTGTTCGGTGCTGTGGAGGTCGCGATGAAGGCCTCGGTCGAACGGCAAAAACTTCCGTTTGACCGGGCTGTTGTCCCAGTGCTACCGATTCCGGGTAGATTCGATACTCAGACTGAACAGAAAATCGCGAGGAAGTGGCTCGAAGATTTTGGGACTGCCTTGTCACCCATTTATGACGCGTGGCTTCCGAAGGAAATCAACCGCAAAGCATTCCTTGAAGTGACCAAGATACCCTATGCTCCCTTTTTCAGTTTTGGGGAAGGCTTACCTGTTGTGGAGCAGGGAACGACGGATCCGACGAGTTTGGGATTTGCTTACGAAACAGTTGCAGCTTTGGTGGCAAATCGGCTGCAGAATGCGGATTTGTTGCTCTCGAATCGCGAGGAGTTCGTTCGGCTCGCTCGCATCCGGTCCAGACTACCAAAGACCGCGTTGCGAGAATTGCCTTTTGACCATGCAATTTTCATCGATCTTGTCGGCTCGGGAACCTTGCGGTCCTTGCTGGAACAGTCCGCCAGTTCCACGAAGCTTTTGGAGACGGTTTTGGAGAGATACCAGTCAGTTGTGGCCGATTCTCTGGACCGAGAAGGTGGCGTGATTGGTATGTCCGATGGTTATAGTTTCTTGATCGGTTTTCCGTCCGTAGCCAATGCTGTAAGGTGTGCGTTGTTCGTGCAGGAAACCTTGGTAGTTCAGAAGCCTATCCTGCAGGAGCCGTTTGGTCAGGTTCGGGCACGTGTCGCCATACACATCAAGGGTGCCAGCAACGGAAACGGAATGACGGTTCTGCTGAAGGGTGCTTCCCGGATAGCCAACAGGGCTCAGGCTGACCAGGTTCTGATATCGGGGGAGACGTATAAGAAGCTTGGTGAGCCGTTGGAAAACGTGAGATTTCGGCCCCGCTCAGAAAGGGTTGAACTTGGTTCAGAGAGAGCGGTGTTCGAGGAGGAAGTGTTTGAGGTCGAGCGCGTTGTTCCAGTCGTCTTGACGGATGGAGAGAAGGCTTCCCTGTTCAAGCAAAATCCAGCAAGCAGATCCGGAGGCGGGTTTCAGGCTTTTCTTGTGCGTCTCCAAGAGAGAGTTAATCCCGCAACAAATACCTTGGAGCTCGGACTCTCGGATCGTGAGCGTATCGCTCGGTACGCGCACGATTACAAAGGCGGGGGCTGGCAGGGTCGCCTAGGTAAAATCTTTGGACGCACTCTCGGTCAAGATTTAGGCCGTTCTTGATCCCGTCGTGCCGCGGTCAAAGAAGGTCATTCTGACCTTGGGCACTCTTGTAGCGGACGCGCGCCATGTATTCCGATAGCTCTGCCGTTGCTTCCGTAAAGCCCCTCTCGATGGCGTTCCTAGCCACCTGGACATAGTCAGGATCAATGTCGAAACCGATGAACCTTCCAATACCGCACTGCTTCGCTGCCATGGCGGCGTGGCCGATTCCCAGAAATGGATCCATCATAACCAGATCTGACCTAACGCCATGGACTTTGATGCAGTTTACCACCAACTCCGTCGGGAAGGTTGCGGGGTGCGGCCTTTGCTTTGATCTACTCACAATTGTCTTGTAAGGGATAAACCAGTTGTTGCCACGGCATCGAAGATCGCGACCTTTCGTGTGTGCCCATCGTTTTATGTTCGACTTATCGGAGTAGGGGACGCCGACGGCTAGACGGTCCAACGGCGTTGCCCCGCGCTTAGTGAGGTGAAACACATATTCGTGGCAGTCGTTTACGTACCTTTGCGAGTGAAGGGGTTTAAAGTGTCCAGCGGAAATCTGCTCTCCTTCCTTTGTGACTATAGTAATCGACTTAACCCAGTGAAATGTGTTTTGCAGCACAAAGAGGTTTTTTTTGAACTCCACGACGATCTCATGCGGGATTAATGGGTTTGAGGGGCATGCTCCAAGGTTTAAGAAGAACGATCCTTGAGGTTTCAGGACCCTTTTGACCTCCTTAGCCCATTCTTTCGACCAGTCGAGGTAGTCCGTTCGGGTGCGCGTGTCTTCGTAGTTCTTGTATTTTATTCCCAAATTATAGGGCGGCGATGTCACCACCAAATCAATTGATTCTTCGTCCAGTTCCCGCATCCCTTTGATGCAATCTTTGGTCTGGAGAATAAACTCGGTGCGTTGTGCTTTCATATTGGCCGGGTTTCAGTTCACTGAGAGAAGTGGCTCACTTAAACGTGAATCCACGGTCCAGATTTGCGCCAAGTGTGCGCCTGAAAATCTTTCGGAGTGTTTTGCGCCAATGCAAGTTGCGGTAAGAGAAGGCGTACCGATTAATGCGCTCCAGCAGCAGGTCGCTAAGCGCCAATTCCCCTGTCGCCGCATCAAGGTGGTACCAGCAGTGCAGGAGAAGGTTCTGAAATCCGCCTTTCCCCCGGTTTTTGTTTACCACCTCGGAAAGGTGTTGGATTTCAGCTACTGTCAATTTAATCAACATTCGTTTCGCTTAAGCTTGGGAGAGGAGAGCGTCCATTCCAAGGAGATTTGCGTCTTGAAACGGGGTCAAAGGTGGTCGCCCAAACCCTTTACACTGCCGCCGGTTTGTTGACCGTCGGCAGGAAGAAGTTGATGCTGGTGGCCTTCATGGCGTGGCCGTAGAAGTAGGCGACGGCCATCTCACCGCTGCTGATGAACGCAGCGATGCGGGTCAGCAGCTCGACGAGGGCTGTGAATCAAAGTCCTGCGCGTTCATATCGCGCATTTGCGACGCGAAAATTGAGGCTGGTTTCTGCGCAACCAGGTTGATCATTAGTGCCGTGTTGCATCTGCTGCGAGCCATCGAAACTGTTCGGCAACGCGCGGTTAAGAACCGTGAGCGTTAGTTCTCGGGGATCACTGCGCAACACGGATTCACAAGGATTTCATTTGAGGCGAGCCGCGTATTGGCTGCGAATTTGCGCCAGAGCCAGGCCGCCACAACGGAATTACGCGCTTCAACCAGCGCAGCGGCCTCCTTCTCCCTCATCTCCGGAAGGTGGGCTACCGCTTCGTCCAAAACCGGTCGCGACTCGGCCCGGTCTTGTTCCTCGGCCTGGTCTGAATCTGGTTCCTCAATCTCTTCGTTTAGCTCAGTTACAACCGATGGCGCGCTCAGACTGTTCACGAGGAAAAGAAATTTCTTGTCCGGGGACCAATTCAACGCCGAACAGGTATCCTCCGGCAATTCGCGCTTTAGCGATTCCATGTCCAGGCCAGCGCTTTCCGGAGAAACGGCCTGTTGAACGTCCACCCAATATCCTGCTTCGAAATAGGTCGTTGTAGTTTCCTCCTCGGCTTCCGTTTCAATTGGTGACATCGACTCCATGAATGTCTGGGAAATCCCGGGCCAATCCAACGGCTGGCTGCCGGACTCGGTGAGCAGTTGCTCGATAAGCTCCGCGCCGACGATCTTCTTGATTTCCGTTTGGATGCCAGCGCCTTCTCGCGGCCCCTGGCACCAATTCTCGAAGGTCGTTTGGGCGCGAGCCGCATCGCCACCATAAACGATCGCGCTCATGCAGGTATCCCAGCTCCGCAAACTTTTGCCGCCACGCAGACCAGGCGATGGGCGCATTTGCGATTGGGTCACGCCCGCAGTAAACAGACGGCCAATCTGCTTCATTGCGTTTCAATTGGCATATTGCCGTGATAAACTGGCTCCTTCAACCACAGCACCTCCCACAGAATCACGGCAGCAAGGGCCAAGAGGAAAACAGGGGCGCGATTGGGAGCGGCCTGCTCATCAGTTGATCGTGCTCATGATGCTGTCCAGCACGGGCTTCGCAAAGCACCGATTAGTCAGGATGGTCATGCCCCGGCCATTCCTTCCTGAGGACCGACAGCACCGCCACGTCTTCAAAGACGCCCCATTTGCGCACCCGCTCGCGAAGGACTCCTTCCCGCTTCATACCGATCTTTTCCAACACCCGGCCTGACGCCGGGTTTCGGAGCATGTGGTGGGCATGAATCCGGTTGAGCCTCAACGTCTCGAATCCAAACTGAAGGACAGCTTTGGTTGCCTCGGTCGCGTATCCTTGTCCCCACCAATCAACCCCGATCCAAAAACCCATTTCTGCTTGGCCGTGCTCTTGATCAATGTCCTTCAATCCGACCGAGCCAACCAACTGCATGTCTGTCCTGGTGACGACGGCAAAAACGATTTCCTTGCCCTGGCTGCGGCCCTCGGTGTGCCGAGTGATCCAATCCCTGGCGTGCTGCTCTGAGTAGGGATGCGGAAAGGAAAGTGTTGTGTCGGCGATTTCCCGCCGTCCAGCCAGCTTCGCGACAGCCGAGGCATCCTCCAAGGCATAGGGTCTGAGTATCAGTCGAGCTGTCGCCATGGTCGGCTGGCCAACGGCTGCTGGTTGCCCGCGTGACGTTTCAAACTCGTGGCTCTCGCTAGATGATTTCGATGCCTTTTCCAGAACCTGGGTTACCAAGGCTGCAACCTTCGGCTCTGGCGTTTTTCCTTTACTCATCTGATTGCCTTTCGTTTTAGTTTTTATTCGTTGCCGATTAACGGTCAATTCACTTGAGTTCTCGGTGCAGCCGCTTCGGTGCTGTGTTACGCCAGGCAGTGACCAACGCTCGCCGGACTGCGTCTTCCTTGACCAGCGGAAGACGAACGTTGGTGGCCCCGCGCCGTCCCCAAGCGCCGCTGCACGGATCAAACACTTCCGGTTCGGCTCGGATGAACGATTGTTGCTGTTCTGGTGTCAGCTTGACCATGCCCCAATCTTCACCAGGGTAGGCGAGCGTCGCGAAGATCTTGTTGCCCACTCGAAAGTCAGGATGGCTCATGTGCGCGCTCTCGGTTGTCTCCGGCAGGCTGAGGGCTATACGACGGAATTGATTCGCGGTCATGTTTTTGGTTCGCACAAGATCCAAGGAAACGCAATTAAGAATGCGGTTGCACGCGCATCGGTCGTCTGCGAAACGGGCGAGCGTTCGTTGACGGTCCGCGTCGTTCTGCGATACTGGCCGTCAACCATGGAAAAAAAGCGGAGACTCGCGCTGGCATTTGTGGCGCTGGCTGTGCTGGCCATCCTCGCGCTTCTTGCGTTGTCCACTGGCCGGCCTTCGGCTCGCCTGCCTCTGCCGAACCCAAATGGTTACGATGATTTTATCAAGGCGGGCGGCGCAATCGTTGGTGATGTCGCCAATTGGCCGGCGCTCGACCACGACCGTCTTCGTGAGTCGGTGTACACCAACGCGGAAGCCTTACGCCTGTTGCGCCTTGGCTTGACCCGCCAGTGCGCCATTCCGATGGATTCGGTCATGACCAACGCAGGCCGGAGGTTGAATGACCTGACAAGCTTCAAACGGTTGGCACAATTGCTCGCAGCGGAGGGACGGTTGCGCGAGATGGATAATGACCCTGCCGGAGCCGCTCTCATCTATGCGGAGATAATCCACTTCGGAAACGAGACGAGCCGGGGTGGGTTCGTCATCAATCGCCTTGTGGGAATTGCCTGTGAAGCGATTGCGTGCAGCCCGCTGGCGAAACTGGTGCCAAAGCTTAAAAGCGATGAAGCCCGCTCAGTAATAAAAGAGTTGGAGAAGGTTGATAGTGCTCGCGTCACTTGGGATGAAGTCCGGCGCAACGAAAGCAGGTTTTCCTGGCATCAACCGGGCAAGGCGTTCGATCCAATCATTTGGGCGACGACCCGGTGGCAACGTTGGCGCCCCATGCAACGAGCGGCAGCGAGGCACAAAAGAGTTGTAGTCCATGAGCGCTTGCTCATGACCGAACTGGCTGCGCTGCTACCAGTCCGAGAAATCGCGCCTGCCTGCCGCTCTGGGAGAACTGGTGCCGAGCTACCTTTCAAAGGTGCCGGAAGACCCGTTCAGCGGGCGGCCTCTCATTTACCGCCTGCAAGGTCAGAACTGGCTGCTCTATAGCGTCGGACTCGACGGTAGCGATGACGGGGGCAAACCGGCTGGCCCGGGACTATCGGCCAAAGGCGATTTGTTTTACGATTCGCCGTGGTGACGTGGAGAATCGGACTGGATTGGTGCTCCACAAAGTGCCCGCAGTGCGATTTCCCGTCTGATTTGAGTGGAGTGGCCAGAATTCGATAACGTCAGACATACCAGACTCTAATTGACTTAAGGTCGGCAATACCGGACAGTAATGCTATGTCAAAAGCTGGTTCGATTCCGTTGCCCGCCGCGCAGGCGCTCCGCAAGTTGGGTCGCGATCTCGCGCTCGCACGGCGCAAGCGCGCCATCTCCACGAGCGATATGGCGGCTCGTCTCTTTGTCAGCCGCGACACGCTCTGGCGACTTGAGCGGGGCGAGCCCACGGTCGCCCTCGGCACTTTCGCGACAGCAACATTTATCCTCAAGTTGCACGACCGATTGGCGAATCTTGCTGCGCCCGCGAGCGATGAACTGGCTCTCAGTCTGGACGAGCGCCGTCTGCCGCAGCGCATCCGCCGTCCCCGCCCATGAGCCTTGAAGTTCATATAGATTGGAAGGGGCAGACTCAGCTCGTGGGGCGGCTCCATGCGGCTGAACGGGGACCGTCCGTCTCGTTTGAGTATGCGCTCGAATGGCTTCAGCGCGCCGACGCGTTCGCCATCGATCCCACCTCACTTCCTCTGCAGCGCGGAGCGCATCATGGCAGGAGGCTCTTCGGAGCCATTCTGGACTGCGGGCCTGACCGCTGGGGTCGCATTTTGATCGAACGCGCCGTTCGTAAGAAGGTGCTGGCCCAAAAGCCGTATCGCGACATTGATTACGTGCTTGCGCTTGACGATGCGCCGCGCGTCGGCGCCTTGCGCTTCCGGTTCGACGCCAACAGTCCATTTCTCGCTCCCACCAGCGGCAAGCTCCCGCCTTTGGTGCGCCTCAACGCGCTACTACTCGCCACCGACGCAATTCATAGTGAGACGGAAACCGCTCAGGACCTTCGCTTTCTCCTCAGCGCTGGTTCGCCACTCGGCGGTGCCCGACCGAAAGCAGCGGTCAGCCTGGCGGATGAACGGCTCGCCATCGCGAAGTTTCCCAAGCCCGACGATACCCGGGACATTGCTGCGGGCGAAGTCCTTGCGCTCACCCTTGCCGCACAAGCGGGCATCCAGGTAGTTGAACATCGGCTCGTGCCTGTGGGCAAACAGAGCGCTGCCATCATCACCCGCTTTGATCGCTCGTCAAAGAATCGTATCCCGTTTATCTCCGGGTTGAGTTTGCTGGGCCTGCCTCAAGGCGATCCTGCCGCTTACACGTTGCTTGCCGACGGCATCCGACAATTCGGCAACGATGTCCCCGGCGACCTCCGCGAATTATGGCGTCGCCTCGTCTTCTCATTCCTTGCCAGCAACTACGATGACCACCTTCGTAATCATGGTTTCCTCATGCGTGAACCGGGGCGCTGGACGCTCTCACCGGCCTACGACATCAATCCCGTGCCGGAAGTGGACCGCGCACGCATGAGCAAAACCTCCATCACTGAGGATCAGGAGGAACCCAGCATCGCCGGTGCACTGGCCGCCGCTGGACGCTTCGGTCTCAAGGCCGCTGAATCGAAGCAAATTCTCCGTGAAGTCTTCACTGCTGTTTCTGACTGGCGCAAGACTGGCCGACAACTCCACCTCAATGCATCCACGCACGATGCCTATGCCAGTGCGTTCGAGAATCCACTCATGGACGAGGCCAGACGCTTGATCGGCAGATAACGTTCCTCGCGCGACAGCGGTTTGAAAGTGTTGACTGAAATGTAGCGCGCTGTCTTATTTCATGTCTTACTTTTTAGTGGCCCGGCTACAAAACCATTGATTTACCGAACGTTTTTCGACTGGAGCGGGTGAAGGGAATCGAACCCTCGTGATTATTCAGGATTTTAAACATGCGCAAAGCGTTGAGGGGCTTTCGCAGTGTAACTTCGCGTCACGAAAATTTCATGGCTTTTGATTTGGGCGCAGTCGCGACGTTTGAAATCTTTCGCAAGATTTCGCAGAATTTCTCTCCAGCCGGTGTCACGTCACCCTTTGAGGCACGGGCGATGCCCACCGACGCTACTTCCGTCGTACCCGTGAGTGGGCGGTAGAGCAGGCGTTTGCCGGCCACGAGTTTGAAAA
>Ga0137384_10004569_pt1 | contig 11088 bp, 6 predicted proteins | sample SagtaG_2_FD_104922 | JGI IMG/M metagenome (GOLD analysis project Ga0137384, IMG submission 104922) | Vadose zone soil microbial communities from Sagehorn Ranch, Mendocino, California, USA - Sage2_R_60_16 metaG | ecosystem: Environmental > Terrestrial > Soil > Vadose zone | place: USA: California...
TGCAGGCCCCTTGCAGCAGGGGGGGTTTCAAGGTAACAACCAGACTATCGCTGTTTTTGAACTGGACGGTTATCAGAGCAGCGATATCACCCAGTATCTGCAAAACTATAACCTGGGCAACCCCAGCATCAGCAACGTTTTGGTAGATGGCTTCGACGGCTCCGCTGGCGCGGGTGCCATTGAGGTTGAACTTGACATCGAAGTTGTTGCGGCTATGGCTCCCAAAGCGACGCAGATTGTCTACGAGGGACCCAATACCACGCAGGGCGTTAACGACACCTACAACAAGATTGTCACCGATAACAAAGCCCAGATTACGACCATTAGCTGGGGCGAGTGCGAAAGTGCCTCGGGCGCAGCCGAGCTTCAGACCCTGGACAACATTTTCAAACAGGGTGCTTCACAGGGTATCGCCCTCTTTGCCGCTTCCGGTGACTCTGGTGCTTATGACTGCAACGACACCAATCTGACTGTTGATTCCCCGGCTGGCGATCCCTATATCACCGGCGTGGGTGGTACCAATCTACAGATAAACAATGGTGCTTATGGCAGTGAGTCGGTGTGGAGCAATCCCAGCGATACGCAGCGCAGTCCCAAAGGCTCAGGTGGCGGTGGTGGTATCAGCAACACCTTTACCCAGCCCAGCTGGCAGGTTGGCCCCGGCGTGAAAAATCAATACAGCAACGGCAACCGCGAGGTTCCCGACGTCTCAGCAGATGCCGATCCCGCCACTGGCTACGCTGTCTACTGCACCGTTGCCGCCGCTGGTTGCCCATCCTCCGGCTGGATTGTTGTTGGTGGCACGAGTGCGGCCGCACCTTTCTGGGCTGGCAGCACCGCTATTATGAATGACTATCTGCAAAAGCAGGGCAAGTCACGTATAGGCTTTGCCAACCCCATACTCTACGGTCTGACAAACTCGCAGCAGCAGTATGCCCCTTTCCATGACGTGACCTCGGGTAATAACCTCTACTATCCTGCAACGCCAAACTATGACGAAGCCAGTGGTATTGGCTCACCAGACGTCTACAACATGGCTCGCGACATCGCTGGCGGCAATATACCCACACCATCTCCGACCGCCAGCCCAACCACAACGCCTACACCCGTACCAAGTCCAACCACAATAGATACGCCCGTGCCAACCATTAACCTAACTAACACTCCTGCGCCGCCTCCTTCCGGTTCGCTTATTCAGAACGGCGGCTTCGAGCAAGGTGCTGACCCATGGCAAGAATCTTCGGCCAACGGCTATGAGCTGGTTGACTCGACCAACCCACACACGGGACAGTACAGTGCCTACCTCTGTGGCTACAGTAGTTGTAATGATACACTGGCGCAAGACTTCACCGTTCCTCATAGCGTTACCCGGCTCACAGTCAATTACTGGTGGTACGCTAATACCTCTCGTACCTCTCATCAGTGTCGCGATTCTCTTACGGTGACGATACTGGATAGCAATGGTAAAGTCATCGGTAAGTTGCAACATGCTTGCAACACTGACGCTACTCAGAGCTGGAAACAGGCCAACTTTGGCGCAACTTCCCTGCTCGCCAGTCATACCGGTGAAACGGTGACATTGGTTTTCAGTGCCCAGACGGCCAGTAGCTTCAGTGTGACAACGGCCTTCTTCATTGATGATGTGGAGGTCGCGGCATCCTGATAAGCGGCAAAATGATCTAGCAAGTTCCAGAGGGCGACCACCAGGGTCGCCCCTACATTTCAAGTAGAACGAGCAAAAGATGTAGGGGCGATCCTGGTGGTCGCCCTGCCAGCCTCACTTGCAATAATCTCACGCACCCCCGATAACTATGTTGCACCTTGCGTAATAAGAAGCTGGCTCGTAGAATGGCTATGGTTAAGCTATTTATGGGCCAGCTTCTTGTTTTAGGAAAGGATGTCGCAGATAACACTCAATGGAACGCCGTATTATCTCGGGCCTAACCATTGGAGCCTTCAAAAAGTGAGAGACTCAGTGTGCCAGAGCTTGATATCCCTATTTACATGCCACAACGTATACCATATAGGACCCTGTACTTTGTAGAAGAACATATCTTATTTAAGAAGGAGACAACATCCTCTATGCAATACAGACGCTTGGGACGCGCAGGTGTGCGTGTCAGTACAATTGCTCTGGGCAGCTGGTTGACCTACGGCAGCGCCGTAGCAGAAGAAGCCGCTATCCAGTGCATCCACAAAGCCTATGAACTGGGCATCAACTTCTTTGATACGGCCAACGTGTATAACCGCGGCGCAGCTGAGAAGGTGGTCGGGCGTGCTCTGAAAGATTTCTCACGTGACTCCTTTGTGCTGGCCACGAAAGTCTATTTTCCCATGGGAGAGGGGCCAAACGATCACGGGCTCTCTCGCAAGCATATTATGGAGCAGTGCCACGCCAGCTTGCGCCGCCTGGGAACGGACTACATCGATTTGTATCAATGTCACCGCTACGATCCCGATGCTCCATTAGAAGAGACTCTGCGTGCCCTGGATGATCTCGTCACGCAAGGCAAAGTACTCTACGTTGGGGTCTCGGAGTGGTCGGCCACACAAATTGCCGATGCCGTCTATACGGCACGCGAACTCAACCTGGACCGCATCGTCTCCAACCAACCCATCTATAACATGCTCCAACGCTACATCGAGCGCGATGTGCTGCCACTGTGTGAGCGCGAAGGGATCGGACAGGTGGTCTTCTCACCACTCTCTCAAGGCATCCTCACAGGCAAGTACAAGCCTGGTCAGCAGCCACAACAAGGCACGCGGGCCGCTGATCCACAGTCAAATACCTTTATGCAAGATTTGATGAATGATAAGGTGCTGACTGCTGTACAAAACCTGCAAACCCTGGCCGAGCAAAATGGCTACTCACTGGCTCAGATGGCTCTGGCATGGGTGCTACACAAGCCGATTGTCAGTGCAGCCATCATCGGCGCGACACGCCCCCAGCAGGTAGAAGAAAACGCCAAAGCGAGTGAGATTACACTTAGCGACGATGTGCTCCATCACATTGATGAGATACTCGGTGACTACGCCCCTGGCTAGGGATTGGCTACCCAAAGTCTATAACAGATAGTTCAGTCACTCATTCTTGTCTGCCGCTGATCGCCATTACGATCGCGATCAGCGGCAGACAGGCAAGATGGAAGCTTCTTCGCGGGAATAGATAGAGGTCATCCTATGTTCTAACTGTTGAGAGTCTGTTATTGGCGGATGGTAGGAGTAATGAACATGGTAAGCAGGCCCTCCGTACATGTTATATGATCGAAAGGAAGATTTCTAATGACGGATGGACTACCGGTTCAAAGTACTGGAAAATTGGCGTTTCACTTGCAACCAGGGCAAAGCTTGCAGTTGCACATTACCTCTACGCAAGAAACAAGCGAGCAGATTATCATTGAAGGTCACGACATCAGTGCCCTACTCGATTACCTCTATGACAACCGAGAACTGGTCTATGACGCAACACACGATCAGGAGATGCGCCTCTTAGAAGCAAGGGAAGCGGCCGATGAGCCAATTGATGCCGGCCTGAAGACGTGGGAAGTTGAACGTATTTTCTACGTTGATGATGGGGTAAAGCGCACAAGAATTTAAACTGTTGAAAGAGTCTCCCAAAAAGCTCATGAGTAAGAGGGAGCATATCCCTCTTACTCATGCTTGCGCATTAGCTATTCTTTCGAACCGCGAAAAAACCAAGTCCAAGTGCCAGGATATCCTCGAGGCCACCCCAGAGCGGGTCGGGAAGCTTGGTGACTTTGGACAGCCAAGAACGGCTATAAGAAATAACACTTGCACCGATAGCCGCGCCTATTGATCCTGTGATTGCTCCTACAACCGGAGAGAGATGCGCCCGCCGACAGAGAATCATCCCTGCTAATCCGCCAATCACTAGCCTGGCGATGAATGGACCTGGACTTGTACGGCTGGGGGTTATCGGGAGTTTATCTGCTATCACTTCTCCAAGTGCCGCAAGGGTCGTCAACAACATAGATGGTGATGGCGTACCGTTCTGGCTTGTGTTACCTGTCCAGGTCAGCAGGGCCAGCGGCATCATTGAGCGTATGCCTGTGACAAAGCCAAGTATTGTAGCCCGTGTATATATCTTGGCAGGTCTCTCCTCAAGAGTCTCCATTGCTGTGCTGGTTTCCTGAGAATTTGGCACCTTCTGAGCAAGCCGAGACAGGAGTTCAGCATAGATACGACGCAGCCCTAGCGGGGCAAATATGCGCTCGAAGAAACCGCCAACACCACTTCCCCCTTCCCACTCGCTAGCCAGACGTACTTTTGTCAGCTCTCCATCTTGCACCGGCGTGAGTGTCCACGTCGTGATCAGTGATGAGTTAGTGTCCTTCTCTGTCAGCACCCGCCCCTTAATCGGCTCGGCTATCTGCATACGATAGGGACGCTCACGCCTTGCTGCCTGTAAACGGTAACGAATCACGGTTCCCTCACCAATGCCCCCTTGCTCCACAGTGTAGTCTAAGAAGTTCGATGGCAGAAGAGATGGTCGTTGATTTTGATAATCAATCAAGGTGGTATACACCTCTTCAGGTTTAGCTGTGATGACTCGTTCACTCTGTGCATGCACACGACTCATGGTGATATATACTCTCTTTCCAGTTATCCTGATGTACTTATCGATAGTAGAAAGTGATATAGCATACTCTTCTCATCTGTATATTCTTCCTACCTATTTTATCGTAGCACGGTCAGGGAAGAGGATTTAGTGGTTCTATTGAAGTACTTCCAGGTGATCTACCGTCACATAATCTTGGATAACTTCCCGTGCCGCTCGTGCGCCTTCGCTCGCGCCACCTTCCATAAAGCCTTGCCAGTTTGTGGAACAGTGTTCACCCGCGAAATGAATCGTTCCCTGGCGTACACCCTCGTAGCCGCCGAAAAGTGTGTATTGTCCGACCTGCCAGCACGAATAGCTTCCAAGAAGGAACGGATCGCCTGTAGGATAGCTCAGTGCTGCCTTTCCGGTATAGTGAGTACTGATACCAGGAAAGAGGCGCTCCAATTGTTGAAGGCAGTTCTGAGCATAGTGTTGAACTTCCTTCGCTTCAGCGCTGGTGATATACGCTGTTGGTGGTGCATAGGCTGCTCCTCTAGAACCGCTTGTATAATCGACAAGCAGGCCATGCGAACCCGCCTGACCAAGCGATGTGTCCCAGAGAACCTGGATATCCAGATCGGTGATGAAGAAGCCGTTATTCGGGCGCGGCCAGGGACCAGCCTCGTACCAGTAGCGTGTATCGAACTCTAGGAAGAGCTTGGAGATGGTGCCATATCCCAACTGCGTGATCGCCGTTTGTTTTAATGCATCAAATCCCGCCTGCTGGTAATCAACACGGCGTAAGAGACTGAACGGCAGTGTAAGAATAGCGTGGTCGCAGGTCACCTCAGCAAAACCTTGCGGGGTCGCAAAGGACAACGTGATGGTATCATCCTCATGCCGCTTGATTGCAACCAGGCGATGGTTCAACTGAATACATTCTTGCGGCAGGCTGTGAGCGATGGACAGCGGAAGTTGTTGGTTGCCTCCTACAATTCTGGAACTGCCTTGCATTGGTCCTGACGTAGTCGGACCATTGTCAGAAGCTCGCGAGCCAAACATATAGACCAGATTGAGTGAACTCTGTGTTCGTGTATCCAGTCCATAGAAGCCCGTACAGGCACCATTCAACATGCGACCCAGCGGCGAAGCATGTCCACCCTCTACATATTGCGCGATCCAGTCATAGACGCTCAGGTGGTCAAGCCGGTATCCCGTCTCAGTAAAGTGGGCATGAGTCGTCGGGAAACCAGCCTCCTGTACCTGCTCCTGTAAGATGGGAGCGATAGCTTGAAAGCCACTTGCCAGTTCTTCCGCTCCATAATAGCGGTTAAAGAAATACATGATCCTTTGTGCCTCGTCTGCTACTTCCCGCCCCAGATCAATGATCTTGAGTCCAAACCTCTCAATCAGCTGCAGTATCGTCTCATGATCACTGTCGACGAACTCACCGCACCACTCGCTGACCATGCCATCCGCCCAGGTCGTCGTATCGGAATGCATCCGACCACCAATACGATTTGACCCTTCGTAAATGCGGCACGAAAGACCTACATCCTGCAAAGTGAGGGCTGCGTTAAGTCCCGCAATGCCTGCACCAACGACAGCCATGCGCTCATGCCTTCGCGTATGATCCATTTATTTTGCTCCCAAAATGCTCTAATCTCATAGAAGAACTGTACACAAACGCCCCCTGTTAAGCAAGCACTACAAAGAGGCAAAGAACGGAAATTCGCCCATCTGCCGCGGCAGATGGGCGAATTTCCGTTCTTTGCCTAAAAATTTGAGACGATTTATGTCAAGCCTGCAACACACTTTGCAGACCTTCGGACTCAAGCTGGTGATTCACCAGTGCGCGATACTGTTCCACCTGCGAGTCCGTCTCATCACTGGACCATCCCAGTTCGCGCGCCATCAGAGCGGCTACCTGGGGAGCAATGCCTACGCCGCGGGCTCTATCCTCCAGGATGAGGCGTGTACGTCGGGCCAACATATCTTCGAGCGTCATCGCCATCTCGGCACGGCAGGCGTACACAACTTCAGCACGCAGATAGGGCAAATCAGGCACGAGACGCTCACCCAAGCTCTTATCCTCATCAATTAGGTCGAGAACCGCATTGGCATGACTGCCGAAGTTAAACTCGAGATGCTCCACGACCTCCGGTGCCAGACCAAGCTGGCGACTACGCGCCTCGATCTCCTGCTTCGCATCACGCCAATCGATCGCACCGGTCAGCAGCAAATTCCGGGTGGCATGGGAGATAGGCATGCCATCACGTTTGGCGAGGACATCGATGGTGTCCTGTGCCATGCGTCGGTAGGTTGTCAGCTTGCCGCCCACAATCGTGATCATCCCGTTGGTTTCCTGCAATACGACATGGGTGCGCGAGAGATCAGCCGCCCGTGCTCCCCGTGATTTGACTAATGGCCGGTAGCCCGCATAGACACTGAGGATATCATCGTGGGTCAGATTAGCCTCCAGATATTCGTTCACATGCTTCAAGAGATAGGCGATATCGTCTGGATTGGCCTGCGGGTCGTCCAGATCGCCTGTGCCGGTATCGGTTGTGCCGATGATGGCACGCGACCCCCAAGGGACGACGTACAAGATGCGTCCATCCGCTGTCTCGGCCAAGACCACAGTATTTTTACTGATTTGCCCGCGATCACGTGCCACCACCAGATGAATGCCCTTGCTCGGTTCGACCGTTGCCTTCGACTCGTCACCTGTCAAGCCTGCTACCTGCTCGGCGAAGACCCCTGTCGCATTGATGATGTGGCGAGCCGAGACAGTCAACTCCTGATTGGTCAGCACGTCGCGTACCACAGCACCATTGAGCTTACCCTGGGCACCGCGGGTAAAGCCGGTAACCTGGGTATAGTTGGTCACCACCGCTCCGAACTGTGCCGCGGTACGCAGCACAGTGACCGTGAGTTGAGCATCATTGGTCTGCGCGTCATAGTACACAAATGATTTTTTGAGCCCCTCGCTTCGCAGCTTCGGGGCGAGCCGCAGCGTCTCCTGAGCACTGATGCTCTTATGACGCCCGATATTAAGCCATCCAGCCATCAAGTCATACATCCACAGGCCCATATCGAGTGCGAAGCCCAGGCCAAAATCGGTGGATGGCCTGATGGGCAAGCCGCCGGGCCAACGCATATTCTTATAGACCGGGAGCACAAAGGGCTGTGGCCGCACCAGGAACGGCGCGTGGCGCACCATCAGTCCACGCTCAACGAGGGCTTCCTGGATCATCACAAAGTCAAATTGGGGAAGGTAGCGAATCCCGCCGTGGGCGAGCTTAGTGGATTTACTGCTGGTTCCGCTAGCAAAATCGACTTTTTCAACGAGTGCGACACGATAGCCGCGTGTTGCTGCATCCAGGGCTACGCCCGCTCCCGTGATGCCGCCCCCAATTACCAGGACATCAAAGTGGTCTTGGGCCAAACGCTCTACATATCCTGCTCGTCCAGTGGCCGCCAAAGGTTCCATGACTCTTCTCCTTTTTCATGTGCTGATATCGACATGTTTAGATGTTGTACACTCCTACTATTATATGACACGCAGACCGGTATACTCCAGTTTGCGTGTCACCATCTAGAACACTGACCTCCGCACTCCCGCTTTTTCCGCTCACTCCTCTCAAACCTCCCCCATCACGGCAAAATCAACGAGCTTCCCGTCATGTCCTTTGGTTGTGGAATACCCATAATCTGCAAAATCGTAGGTGAGACGTCCGCCAAAATCCCATCGGTTCTCAGCTTTGCCTGCGCCAGTTGTGGCACTACCAAATACAGTGGTACCGGAAAGGTTGTATGGGCTGTAAAAGGTTTGCCTGTATCATACTCGATCAGCTTTTCGGCATTGCCATGATCGGCGGTAATCAGCAAACCTCCTCCTGCTGCCAGCGTTGCCTCCACAACACGCCCAACACCCGTATCGACGGCCTCAACCGCTTTGATCACAGCCTTGATCACTCCCGTATGACCAACCATATCGGCGTTAGCGTAGTTCATGATCACCAGATCGTATTGGCCGCTGCCAATACGCTCAACCGCGGTATCGGTGATACCTGCGGCACTCATCTCAGGTTGCAGGTCATACGTGGGTACTTTCGGAGATGGCACCAGGTAGCGATCCTCGCCCTCATAGGGAGTCTCACGCCGCCCGTTGATAAAATAGGTAACATGGGCATATTTCTCGGTCTCGGCAGTGTGAAACTGGCGCAAACCAGCATTGGCGATAACCCGCGCCAGGGGCATCTCTACCTCATCGGCACGGTAAGCCACCTCAGCATCCAGTCCTTCCTCGTAAGCCGTCATCATCACAAACGCCAGATCATCCAGCCGTGGCCCTCGATTAAACTTGCCTTCAGCCTGGGGCGGCAATTCCTTCATCACAAATGCCTTGGTGAGTTGCCGGGCGCGGTCAGGTCGGAAGTTGTAGTGAATCACGGCATCGCCAGCCTTCACCACAGCGACGGGATGGTCATCCTCCATGACAACCGTGGGCAGGATAAACTCGTCGGTGATACCCTCATCGTAGGACTGCTGAATCGCCGCTAACGCTGAACTGGCCCGTTGCCCTTCTCCACGAGTCATGGCAAAATAGGTCCTGCCTGTGCGATCCCACCGATTATCACGATCCATGGCATAGTAGCGGCCAGTCACCGTCGCCACTTTTGCCGCATGTACTCCACCAATTTCACTGGCCTGTGCCTGAAGGTGGCGCATAAACTCTATACCACCGGTAGGCGAGGTATCGCGGCCATCAGTGAAAGCGTGGATGTAGACCTTCTCAATATCCCGCATCCGAGCTAAACGCAGCAATGCTTCCAGGTGCGATTCGTGGGCGTGAACACCGCCATTGCCGAGCAATCCACAGATATGCAACTGTGACCCATTTTTCTTGACATGCTCCATGGCTTTGAGAAACGCAGGATTGGAGAAAAAAGAACCATCACGTATAGACTCGCTGACACGCGTATAGTCTTGCAAAACCCGTTTTCCAGCACCAATATTCTGATGTCCTACCTCAGAGTTACCCATCTGGCCTTCAGGTAAGCCGACTGCCGCTCCCGAAGTCTTCACTGCTGTATGGGGCCATTCGCGTGCTAGCTTGTCAATGTTGGGCGTGCGTGCCAGAGCAATGGCATTCCCCTCTGCGCGAGGATTGATACCCCAGCCGTCCATAACAATTAAAACAAAAGGGCGTGGTCGCCGTGAGGGTGTCGCGCTCATTACTATATAACTCCCCTAGCTTTGAAGTTTAGGCTAAATTCTTCCGAAGCAAGGCAAGCAATCATACGCCCTCTGTTTATTACGACAGCGCGTAATCCTGCTTACAAAGCTTTCGCGACCGAATTAGCCTAAACATCAAGAACGATTAAGCGTACAAGAATCTCCACTGTTACGCATTGGCATAAAAGGTTGGTACATTATAGAAGGCACTGAACCCGGCATAGTGTGCCACCTCTGTCCCAAGCTCATCCTCGATTGCGAGTAAGCGGTTATACTTTGCCACGCGTTCACTTCGTGCGGGTGACCCGGTTTTGATCTGCCCGGCATTGGTGGCAACCACCAGGTCTGCAATCGTCGTATCCTCGGTCTCGCCTGAGCGATGGGAAACCACCGCTGTAAATGCTGCACGTTTGGCCATCTCAATGGCAGCCATAGTCTCCGTCAGCGTCCCGATCTGATTGAGTTTGATGAGAATCGAGTTGGCCGAATGCTCCAGGATCCCCCGCTTGAGACGCTCAGTGTTGGTTACAAAGAGGTCATCCCCCATGATCTGTATTCGGTTACCCAGACGTTTGCACAAGAGCGCGAAGCCCTCCCAGTCATCTTCGGCCAGACCATCTTCGATGGAGATGATTGGGTACTCATTCAGCCATTGTTCGTAGAGGTCGACCATTTCACTGGAGGTGAGGGTGCGGCCTTCACGTGCCAACACATACTTGCCATTGTCATACAACTCGCTTGCGGCAGGATCCATTCCCAGGAATATATCCTTGCCCGGTTTGTAGCCCGCTGCCTCGATAGCAGCGATAATGACCTCTAACGCTTCCCGATTGGAACTGAGCGATGGGGCGAACCCACCCTCATCCCCCACATTCGTATTGAGCTTTTTGTCATGCAAGACCTTTTTCAGGCTCTGATACACCTCTGAACCCATACGCAGAGCATCATGAAAGGTGGAGGCTCCAACCGGCAAGACCAGGTATTCCTGCATATCAGTGGAGTTGTCGGCATGTTTCCCCCCGTTCAAGATATTCATCATAGGCACAGGCAGCGTGGCTGCAGAAACACCTCCGAGATACCGATACAGCGGTTGCTCACTGGCATTGGCGGCTGCCTTTGCTACAGCAAGCGAGACACCCAGAATGGCGTTGGCTCCTAATTTGCCTTTATTGGCCGTTCCATCTAGTTCGATCATGAGCCGATCGATTAGCATCTGCTCGGCGGCATCACGTCCAACAAGTGCCTTACGAATAGTGTCATTGACATTCTGAACAGCTTTTAGTACA
>Ga0137384_10004577_pt1 | contig 11077 bp, 11 predicted proteins | sample SagtaG_2_FD_104922 | JGI IMG/M metagenome (GOLD analysis project Ga0137384, IMG submission 104922) | Vadose zone soil microbial communities from Sagehorn Ranch, Mendocino, California, USA - Sage2_R_60_16 metaG | ecosystem: Environmental > Terrestrial > Soil > Vadose zone | place: USA...
TGCATCCGCGTCTTGTCCAAGAGGGATACCTTGGGATCCACCAGATAGCCGTCGAATACACTTGTCATTGTTTCCTCCCACGCGCGAACACCGCAAGGCTACCGACTAGCCGGGGCAGCGGCAACCCGTGCCGCTGCGCGCGTAATGCCGGTCAAGGATTTGCCGGCGAGGCACCATGTCAGCTGCGACGGAAGGAACGTGCCGACCCGGCACCGCCGCGATGCTGTCGCGGCCGTGCCTGGCGTGTGCACTCGTGTTCGCGGGCTCGGCTCAATGACTTAGCCGAGCCCCTTCGATACCGAGTTTTTGCTCGATTTCCAGAAGTCTCTGATCAAGTCCGGTCAAGCCATTTTCAGCAAGACCAATGCGTGGTCGTTTGCCTCCATCGGCCGGCTTCGAACAGCGTCCTTTACCCGTTCGATCCGCGTCAGCTCGATCAAATCTCTCAATCGATCCATTCAGGTGGCCTCCGTTTCATGCGGCGGCGGTTCGTTCGGTCGATTTGAGCCTGGCTGGCTTGCCGCCAGGCGGCGTGCGCGGCGAATGGTCCAGACTCGAAAGCGCCTCCAGGATGTCGTCGATCGAGACCGGCGCCTTGGCCCCGGGTATGGCCCGCAAGGCCGGGCACGACGTCACCGCGGCGGCGTCGGACGCCCAGCGTGCGAGGATCGCTCGCTTTTCGGCGTGGGAGAGTGTTGCGTCGGTGAGAACATCGCGAGGATGATCGAATACCGAGCCCGGATGTAAAATGGCGTTGAGGTCGTAAACATTTTCTTCATCGAAACGGTGGCTTAGACCGGTCATATCGTCCTCCATTCTCCTTTCGTTTTGGGACGGAAACGACTTAGAAGAACCGCGGCAAACTTCAAGAGCCAGCCGGCCGTAAGCCGTAAATCGGCATCGAAAACCGGTATGGAGATCTTGGGCCGGCGACGTCCTGGCGGGAGGAGATTACGGCCCACTTGAGGCTAATCCGATCGCAGAAAAAAATTGGGTATCGCCCTTGAAACCGAATTGGTTTTTTCTAGTTTTTTGGCTGCCGCCCTGCGCGGTCCGGGCGCCCTTCGGGGCCCGGTTGAGACGGGCGCCGGAAGGCTCCGGCGTCTGCTCGTACCCATCTTGCTCAACGGAGGATTTGGCTATGAGGACAAACTACGACTTCGCTCCCCTCTGGCGGTCGACCATCGGATTTGACCGCTTTTTCGATCTCGTCGACGCCGCGCAACAGAGCGCCCATGACGACAACTATCCACCCTGCAACGTCGAACGGCTCGGAGAGGACCGCTACCAGATTTCGCTGGCGCTGGCCGGCTTTTCGCCGGACGAAATCACCGTCACCGCCGAACAAAATGTGCTGACGGTCGAGGGCCGCAAGGCGGAACGCCAGCAGCGGGAATTCCTGCACCGGGGAATTTCCGCGCGCCCGTTCAAGCGGCAGTTCAGCTTGGCCGATTATGTCCAGGTCAAGGGAGCGTCATCCGACAATGGCCTGCTGCAGATCGAACTGGTCCGCGAAATTCCGGAGGCGATGAAGCCGCGCCGGATTTCGATCTCGGGCTCCGGCCCGTCGGTCTCGAACGTCCAAACCCTGGACGCCAAGACAATCGACGCCAAGACATTGGACGCCAAGACGGCGGCCTAAAGGCAGCAGGCGATTTCGTCATCAACGAACCGACTTCCGCGCGCGGCACCTTGCGCCGCGGAAGTCGAACAATTCAAGGAGACAAAACCATGGCTATTAGGGATCTGATACCCTGGAACAACAGGGGCCGCGATGTCGGCATCCGCGCCGGCGATACGCATCCCTTTCTGGCGCTGCACCGCGAGATGAATCGGATGTTCGACGACGTGTTTCGCGGCTTCGATCTCGCGCCATTCGGGATCACCAGGGGTTTCGAGGGAATAGGCTGGCCCCAGATCGATATCGATGAGACCGGCAAGGAAGTGCGCATCACCGCCGAACTGCCGGGACTCGAGGAAAAGGACGTCAGTCTGGAGATCGCAAACGGCGTGCTCTCTATATCCGGCGAAAAGAAATCGGAATCGGAGGACAAGGACCGTCGTTTCAGCGAGCGGTATTACGGCCGGTTCGAACGGCGCATACCGCTGCGGGACGTCGATGAGGACAAAGCCTCAGCGTCATTCAAGAACGGCGTGCTGACGGTCACGTTGCCGAAATCCAGCGAAGCCAGGGAAAACGTCCGTCGTATCGCGATCAACCGTAACGGCTGATATCTAGCGTCGGGGCGCTCGCGCCTGAGCGCCCCCGCGGCCCCGCTTCGCAACGTGATCGGTCTCACCCTTGCTCCGCAGTCGCGTTGAGCGAAGTCCGCTTTCGGCTGATGTCGATGTGGGGCCGGCAAAGCCGGCGACCCGGAATGCCGGACCCGAATAATTCGCAGCCGGCTAAGTGCGCGACGCTGACCGGCGTTTGTCGCGACAAAGATGACGCTTCGCTCCTGCATCGGCGGGTCAATTCGCAACCGGTGTCACTTCGCGTTCGGTATTGTGATCGCGGGATCGGGTGACTTGCCGGATGAAATCGCCGATACTGCGCGGGCGATGTCAAGCGAACCTGTCACTGTCAGCCGGCGCGATCTGCTGTCCCTCATCGGAGTGGTTTCCGGCAGCGCCGCGATGTATCATGCGATGACCAGTCTGGGGTTTGCGTCCGACTCCGGATACAAGGGCCCGGTCAAGCTCGAAGGCGATCCGAAGGGCGCTTCGGTTCTCATCCTCGGCGCCGGTCTTGCCGGCATGACGGCGGCCTTGGAGCTGCGCAAGGCCGGCTACAAGGTGCAGGTCCTTGAGTTCAATAGCCGCGCGGGCGGACGCAACTGGACCTTGCGGGGAGGGGATTCCTTCACCGAACTCGGCGGCTTCACACAAACCTGCGAATTCGACCAAGGCCTCTATTTCAATCCCGGCCCGTGGCGGATTCCCTATCACCACCGCGCGCTGCTGGATTACTGCAGGCGCCTCGGCGTCGCGCTCGAGCCGTTCATCCAGCTCAATCACAACGCCCTTCTGCACGCGAGCCGAGCGTTCGGAGGTGTCCCGCAGCGCATTCGCGACATCAAGGCCGATTTCCAGGGGCAGACTTCAGAACTGCTCGCCAAGGTAACGCAGCAAGGCAAGCTGGACGAAGCGGTCTCGAAGGAGGATCGCGAGATCTTGATGCAGGCGCTGAAGTCGTGGGGCGCGCTCGACGACAACCACGCCTACAAGGCCAATCTCGTTTCCGCCGAGTTTCGCGGTTTTGCCAAGGACCCGGGCGGGGGCATCGGTGCCGCGCCGGTTGCGGGTGAGCCGATCGGTCTGTCGGATATCCTGAAATCGCGCGTCTGGCGCTATCTGCAGAATTTCGCGCTCCACGCCTTCCAGAGCACGATGTTTCAGCCGGTCGGCGGCATGGACATGATCGGCAAGGCGTTTGCCAGGGAAATCGGCGACGTCATTCGCTATGACGCGAAGGTGACGCGGATCCAGCAGAACGATGGCGGTGTCACGGTCACTTACACCGACCTCAAAAATCCCGCGACGCCGCAACAGGCCAAAGCGGACTGGTGCGTGTGCACGATTCCGCTTTCCATTCTAAGCCAGCTGCCGGTCGACGTCGGCGGCCGCATGAAGGCGGCGATCGACGCCGTGCCGTATGCGCCGTCGGTCAAAGTCGGCCTGCAGTTCAAGCGCCGCTTCTGGGAAGAGGACGAGGCGATCTATGGCGGTATCAGTTACACCGACCTGCCGATCCGGCAGATCGCCTATCCCAACACCGGTTTCAACACCGCGGGCAAAGGTGTGCTGCTCGGCGCCTATCTTTTCGACGGGCCCAATGCCTATGAATTCGCCTCGATGCCGCCGGCCGCGCGGGTCATCCGGGCGGTCGAATTCGGCGCCAGCCTTCATCCGCAATACCGGACTGAATACGAAAATGGTGTTGCCGTTGCGTGGCATCGCATGCCCTTTACGTTGGGCTGTGCCGGCAATTGGACCGAAAAGGCGAGGGCGGAACATTATGACGATCTCTGCCAGATCGATGGCAGGATCGTCTTGGCGGGCGAGCACGCATCCTACATCCCGGCATGGCAGGAGGGCGCCATTCTGTCGTCCCTCGACGCCGTCACCCGGCTGCATGATCGCGTGGTCAGGACATGAAGCGCAGGACGGGATCGTACCGTGTTATCCGAGATGATGCAGGGAAACTCTAACCTTCGCTGTGCCTTCGCGATGGCGATGTCGGCGGCGCTTTCGCTGCTGTCGTCTATGGCTTGCGCGCAAGGCGCCGCGCCCCCGGCGTCCCAACCGGCACTAAGCGCAGGTCTCAAGTTTTTCGAAATGAGCGGCGAGGAATTGTTCGCCAATGTCTGTCAGGCCTGTCACATGTCCGATGCCAAAGGCGCCACGGGCGCGGGGACCTATCCATCGCTCGCGGGCAATCGCAATCTCGAAGCCGGCGGATATCCCGTCGCCGTCGTGGTCAACGGACAACGCGCCATGCCGCCGTTCGGGGCGATGATGAGCAACGATCAGATCGCCGCGGTGGTGAATTATGTGCGGACCCATTTCGGCAACAACTACCAGGATGCGGTGACGGCCGAAGACGTCAAGGTCATTCGTCGCTAGAAATCCTCACCCAAGCCCTGCGGAGGTGCAGATGAAGCCGAGCGCAATGCTGATACACGGAGGCCTTTTCGCCGGCCTGCTGATGGCTGGTCTTGGCGCCGCGCGGGCCGACGTGGTGCGATACCCCATTCCGAACTCGACGTTCCCGATCGCACAGGCCGTGCAGGTCCCGGGCGGCGCCACCACGTATTATGTCAGCGGCCAGGTGCCTCCTGTCGTCAGCAAGGAGGCTGACCCTGCCAGCCCTCAGGCCTATGGCGATACCAAGACCCAGACGGTCGGCGTTCTCAACAAGATCAAGGCCATCCTCGAAGGTCTTGGGCTGGGGATGGCCGATGTGGTCAAGATGCAGGTATTTCTGGTCCACGACGCGCGGGCGCCGATGGATTTCAAGGCGTTCATGGAGGGGTACACACAGTTCTTTGGCGGCGGTCAGCCTAATTTGCCAGCAAGGTCCGTTGTCGGCGTGGCGGCGCTCGCCAATCCCGGTTTTCTGGTCGAGATCGAAGTGGTCGCGGCCAAGGAGAACAAATAAGGATAACAAATAGGGATAGCTGAGCCGCAGAAGTGTCTGGCCAGATGCCTTGCCAGCGAAGCGGTTACCTGTCTGAATTCGTTCCCGCCGGCTGCATGTTCGGGAGGGCGATATGGTTGGAGAAGTCTGTTTCCGAAATCTCCTGTCGTGGCCGCGTTTTTGGATCGCTGCCTGCGCTGCCTTGGTCTCGATCCTCCCTGCGCTGTTCACCCTAGCGGCCGCCGAAGAACTGAGCCCGCAACAGCAACTCGCCTTCGACGTCTACAAGGAACTGGTCGAAATCAACACCGTGACCGCGACCGGCGACACCGCGCTTGCGGCTGAAGCGATGGCGGCCCGTCTTCGCGGTGCGGGTTTTGCCGACGCTGACGTCCACGCGTTCTCGCCGGCACCACACAAGGGCAATCTGGTCGCCCGGCTGCGCGGCACCGGCGTGCGCAAACCGATCCTGCTGGTCGCGCATCTCGACGTCGTGCCCGCCAACCGCGAGGACTGGTCGCTCGATCCGTTCAAGCTGATCGAGAAGGACGGCTATTTCTATGCGCGTGGCAGCTGGGATGACAAATACATGGCGGCTGCCTTTGTCACCAATCTCATTCGTTACAAGCAGGAGGGCTACAAGCCCGATCGCGATATCATCATCGCGCTCGAGACCGACGAGGAAATCTTCGATCGCGACGCGCTGGGGATCCAATGGCTGCTCAACAACCATCGCGACCTGATCGACGCCGAATTCGCTTTGAACGAGGGCGGCGGCGTTGGACTGAAGGACGGCAAGCCGATCCGGAACAGCGTCCAGACCAGCGAGAAAGTCGCACTGAATTATCAGCTCGACGTAAAGAATCGCGGTGGCCATAGCTCGGTCCCGGTCAAGGACAATGCCATCTACCATCTGGCCGAAGGGCTGGTCCGTCTCTCCAAGTTCAGCTTTCCGCTAAAACTCAACGAGACCACGCGGGCTTATTTCGAACGCATGGCGCAATTCGAGGGCGAGCAGGCCGCGGCCGATATGCGCACGGTGATGTCGGATAAACCGGATCCAGCCGCCATGTCGTTTGTCCGGCTCGCAGCCAATCCGGTCTATAATGCCCAGCTGCGCACCACTTGCGTGGCGACCATGCTGGAGGGCGGGCAGGCGATCAACGCCTTGCCGCAGTCGGCAAGTGCAAAGGTCAATTGCCGGGTCATGCCCGGCGAGCCCGTCGACGAGATAAAGGCGACACTGGAGCGCGTGCTCGCGGACGATCAGATCACGGTCACGCAACTCGGCAAACCGGTGTTGAGTGCGCCGTCAGCACTGAATGAGGAGGTCATGGGATCAATCGAGAAATTATCGCAGCAGTTTTGGCCCGGCGCGGTCGTGCTCCCGATCATGAGCGCCGGTGCCACTGACGGCAGCTTCCTGCGCAACGCGGGCATTCCGACCTACGGCCACTCCGGGCTCGCCAGCGATATCAACGAGAGCCGGATACACGGCAAGGACGAGCGGATTCTTGTGAAATCGTTCTACCAGGGCGAGGATTATCTCTATCGGCTGGTCAAGATGTTGTCCGGCGGCTCGTAAACAAAGCCGCCTAATTGGCTTTCTCGATCAGGCTTTCGAGTAGCCGCTTTAGATCTGCCGTGGCTTTGTTGCCGTAGTTTTCGACGATATGGGCTTCCTGCCGGAGCGCCAGCGAGTTAAGCCGCTGCGTGAGCGCCATCCCCCGATCGGAACTGAACATCACAACCTTGCGGCGGTCGTCCTCATCCTGCACGCGATAGACCAGCGAGTCGGAAACCATTCGGTCAATCATCTTGGTCAGGGTTGGATGATTGAGCAGCACCGCGTCCGCGAGTTCTCCCATCGAGTGGCCCTTGCCGTCCGACAAGATCTTGAGAATGCGCCATTGCTCGACCGGCACACCCTCCTTGCGAAAGCGCGCGTCGAGCTGGCGATTGATTTCCCGGTTCGCCTGCGCGAGCAAATAAGCCAGGTGTTCGGTGATCGGCTTGCTGTTAGTTTCCGGTTTAGCCACGGCTCAAGACTTTACGTTGATGGATGAATATTCAGTCGGTTTGCCCGTTCTGTATGCACGGGACTCGTTGAATGTTCAATATTTTCCATTAGACTATTTTTCGCTCGACGGGGAGGCTGCCGGATGCCGCGTCAACAGGATTGACAAGAGAAAGCTGAAAGGAGAGCGGCGTGCTCTCATCCAGGCAAGTTGGAGGCGCGGATGGGCTATCGATCCCGCCGGGGGCCTTGCTCAAGGCGTTTCCGGGATCACGAGCGCCAGGTCCGCCTATGCATGCCGATCGCCGGGAATTTTTCGATCAGCGCCGCGATAGAAAAAAGCTCAGAGTCGTAAACTTCGTGACGCTGTCGGGATCGGCGGGGATCTGGGGACCGGCCGGCATCAACGGAACGCTGCTCGCCGTCGCGGAAATAAATCGGCGCGGCGGCATCCTCGGCCGCGAGATCGAAATGATCTTTCACGATGCGGGCGGCTGCCTGGACGATGTGGTCCGGACCGCGTCCGACATCGTCGCGGCGGACGATGCCGATATCATCATGGGATCGCACATCAGTGCCGTGAGAGTAGCGCTTCGCCAGGTCGTCGCCGGACGTATCCCCTACATCTATACGCCGGTCTATGAGGGTGGCGAGAAAACCCCCGGCGTCGTGGCGATCGGCGAAACGCCGGGGGATATGTCCCGCCCGGCGATCGAATGGCTGGCCAGGATCAAGCACGCGTCGCGGTGGTATCTGATCGGGAGCGATTATGTCTGGCCCTGGCTTTCGCACAAGGCGATCAAGAAATACATCGCCGGTGCCGGCGGTCGGGTGGTCGGCGAAGAGTTCGTTCCGATGGGCGAGCACGATCACGGCGCGCACATCGCCCGAATTCGCGCCGCCAAGCCGGACGTGGTTCTGATCTCGCTGATCGGAACCGACAGCATCGTCTTTAACCGCGCCTTTGCCGAACACGGACTGGCCTCCAGGATGCTGCGGCTTGGCGGTGCCATGGACGAGACGGTGCTGCTGGGGATTGGCGCCGACAATTCCGAAAACCTGTTCTGTGCATCGGGCTATTTCGTCGAAACCAGGACGCGCGAGAACGACCTGTTCCGAACCAGCTGTGAGGCTTCTTACGGGCGCAACGCGCCTCCGATGGGATCGATCGCGCAATCGAATTATGAAGGCTTGCGATTCCTGGAAACCGTCGCGTCGCGCGCAAAATCTCTCGCGATCAAGCCGTTATTATCCGCGGCGGCCGACGTGGAATATGAAGGGGCGAGGGGCAAGATCGGGGTTCGCAGCGGCAAGGCAGGGATGCCGATCTATTTCGCGGAAGCCGACGGCCTTGATTTTCGCCTGATTGCGAAGTTTTGACGCCGCAACGATTGCATCGCAAAATAATACTTGAAAAGGAAAAGATTTCCGTTTCTATTAATGCGCGGGGACGGCGGCTTGCTCGAATTCGGCGGGGCCGCGGCATTCGTTCGCCCGCGTGATGGAAATCAGGAGGTCATTGTTGTCGGTTGCAGTATCTCTTCCAACTCCGGAGCAACTCCGTGATGTCGCCGAGCATTGCGGATTGTCGTTGACGGAGGAGGACGTTGTTTCCTTCCGCGCCCTGATGCAGGGCTCGGTGGATGCCTACAATGCCGTCGCGGCCATGCCCGACGAAATTCCACCCGTCAAATATCCGCGCACGCCCGGCTACCGGCCGGCACCGGAAGAAAATCCGCGCAACGCCTGGTATCGCAAATCGACCGTCAAGGGTGCTGCAAGCGGCAAGCTGAAGGGCAAAGTCGTCGCGCTGAAGGACAACATCATGCTGGCAGGGGTGCCGATGATGAACGGTTCCTCGACACTGGAGGGCTTCGTTCCGGATTTCGATGCGACCATCGTCACGCGCATGCTGGATGCCGGCGCCGAGATCGCCGGCAAGACCCATTGTGAATCATTTTGCATGTCCGGAGGCAGTCACACCAATTCGACTGGCCCCGTGCACAATCCGCACAAAATGGGCTACTCCGCGGGTGGCTCATCGTCAGGCAGCGCCGTCGTGGTTGCGCTCGGCGAAGTCGACATGGCGATCGGCGGCGATCAGGGCGGGTCGATCCGAATGCCCTCATCATTTAGCGGCATCTACGGAATGAAGCCGACATGGGGGCTCGTGCCCTATACCGGCATCATGCCAATCGAGATTTTCGTCGATCACACCGGCCCGATGACCGCCAACGTTGCCGATAATGCGCTGCTTCTGGAGGTGCTGGCGGGCGACGACGGCTACGATCCCAGGATCAAGGCGCCGAAGGTGCAGGACTACACCAGGGCGCTCGGCGGCGGCATCAAGGGGATGAAGATCGGCATCGTCAAGCAAGGTTTTGAGCAGATCGGCGCCGAGGCCGCCGTCAACGAGAGTGTCAAGGAGGCGGCGAAACGCCTCGCCGGTCTCGGCGCGACGCTCGAAGAGATTTCTATCCCGATGCATTTGACGGCATCGGCGGTCTGGATGCCGATTGGAACCGAAGGCATGACCCAGACCATGATGTTCGGCGACGGCTATGGGCTGAGCCGTTCGGATCTTTACTCGACGGCGCTGATGGCGGCGCATCGAGGCTGGCGCGACCAGGCCGACTCGCTGTCCGAAACCACCAAGATGCTGCTGATGTTCGGCACCTACGTGAACAACAATTTCGGCCCGCGCTACTACGGCAAGGCACTGAACATCACGCGCCGGGTCACCGCCGCCTACGACAAGGCGCTTGCGACCTATGACCTGCTGCTGATGCCGACAACGCCGATGAGGGCGACACCGCTGCCGGCGTCGAACGCGCCGCGCGAGGAAATCATCGGGCGCGCTTTCGAGATGATTTCCAATACGGCGCCGTTCGATATCAGTCATCACCCGGCGATGTCGCTGCCATGCGGGATGGTGGACGGCCTTCCCATCGGCCTGATGCTGATCGGCCGGCATTTCGACGAGCCGACCATCTATCGCGCCGCCCACGCGTTCGAGCAATCAGGCGACTGGGCCAGGATGTAGGGATTGGCAACGAGATGCTGGCTGGCCCATGGCTAATCTGATCGTCGCACTGTTCGAGATATTGAGTTTCGGCGCGATCGTGGTTCTCGTCGTTCTCGGGCTCGGCGTCATCGCCAGCATGATGGGTATCTTCAATTTCGCGCAAGGCGAGTTTGTCCTGCTCGGCGCTTACGTCACCTACATCGTGCACAGCGCGGGATTGCCGGTCTGGCTCGGCATGGTGGCGGCGCCGTTTATCGTCGGTGCGCTCGGCTTTGTGCTCGAACGTCTGATCGTCAGGCGGTTCTATGCCGCGCCGATCGTCGCCATGCTCGGCACTTACGCGCTTGGGTTGATCATCCGGGAGATCGTTCGAACGCTGATCGGCGGTCTCTATCGGTCGGTTCCCGAGCCGATCGCCGGATCGCTCGACGTCGGCACCATGCATTTCTCCTCGTGGCGGCTTGCGATCGTGATCATCACCGCGCTGGTGATGGCCGGAAGCTATTTCCTGCTGTCGCATACGAATTTCGGCCTGCGGATTCGCGCCTCGCTGGAGAATCCGGCACTCGCCCGCGCGTCCGGCATTTCCACCAGCGCGATCTATGGCGCGACTTTCGCGTTCGGTGCCGCGCTCGCCGGCCTTGCCGGCGCGCTGATCGTGCCGGTGTTCTCGCTATTCGCCGATCTCGGCATTCGCTTTCTGATCCAGGGATTTGTCGCGGTCATGGTCGGCGGCGTCGGTTCGTTTGCCGGACCGGTTGCCGGCGCCGGCGTGATCGGGACGCTGAGCGCGGCGTTGCCGTGGGTGATCTCTCCAGTCGTCGCCGACGTCCTGGTGTTTGTTCTTGCCATCACGTTCATCAAGTTCCGGCCGCAAGGTCTCATGTCAGGAAAA
>Ga0137384_10004579_pt1 | contig 11076 bp, 11 predicted proteins | sample SagtaG_2_FD_104922 | JGI IMG/M metagenome (GOLD analysis project Ga0137384, IMG submission 104922) | Vadose zone soil microbial communities from Sagehorn Ranch, Mendocino, California, USA - Sage2_R_60_16 metaG | ecosystem: Environmental > Terrestrial > Soil > Vadose zone | place: USA...
GTCCAAATGCAACAGGAATTGAGGAATAAGAACGTTATTGTCACCGGATGGCCTCTCAAGGACAAAATATCCTTCGATGAGGATGGTCTGAGAAAAGTTGCTGGCACACAATCACGGCAAATTTCTATCAATGGTAATATAGATATCATCAATTCTTGCCGTGACCATTCACTGAATTTACTCCATGTTTATTTTACAGACTATTCCATCAGGCCTTCCGGCAATGGTTGCGGTCCAACGGTCGTGAGTGGTCGTGTGCGAGATCTATGGGACAATCGCCATCCGTCCGGGAGAATCCTGAATGCCTTAGATCTTCCATTATACGATGGCAACACAGAGCCCACCGAATATGCAAGTGACCTTCATGCGTGGGATGTGACTCGCGGCCATCATCATATTGACCAAGCATCTTCGTATCCAACCGAACACATGCGCTGGGCTCTTTTTGGCCATGAGAATGCCCTAACCTTTCTGCATATTGATTGTGAAGGTCTAGGCACCGACGTTCTGGTGGGCGATGGAGGAAAGGTGTGGGGGTTCCTTCGTGATCGTCCTGGCAATCCTCTGTCGTCTATCAACTTTTTCCTGAAGGATGGCTTTCGCCTTGACCAAGTCTTGCGCTCGTCCGAATATGATTTTGAGGTTGTGGCTCTGCGACCTGGCGACAGACTGTAAGTTCACATTGTCATGCCCCATGAAATTTGTGGCTAAATATCTCGGTAAAGCTTTATGATGCCTTCACAGCCTCATTTTGTCTTCGCTTATGCTCACTCGATATGCCTTGGAGGTCACTATTACCTCACTAACCACATGCAAGGAACACTTCAAGGCCTTATTCATTCATTCATTTTACACAAGTTCCTGACCAACACTTCACATCCCACTCGCGTTTTGTTGCGGCGCATGACTCTCTTTTATCACATGGGGTTGATCGAAGATGAGATTCCTGAATCTGGTATGCTTTCTATCTCACATCAGCCCTTTTCTTACATGCATAACAGACCCTGCCGCATCTCATTTACCAAACATCAATGACATCGATGGTTTGATGAATTTACTTTCAGCCTGTGTGCTCGTTATCTTGGGGAATGTCCTTGATTTCAGGACTTATCGTGCGCCGAATCAAGAAGAATACACAAAAGCGGACAAGAATCAGCAAATTCTGATTGACCATGAAATCAACACTATTCCTCTTAGTGAACGATTTGCTATTTGCTATGCTCGTGGAGTTGCTTTACGTCTCGTCAACTGGATCCGCAACTGCTCTGTGATCACTGGTCCTGGAGGTGATATTATCAGTGACTTGCCATCTCGCTTTTTCGTTCAGATTGCCCAAACCTTGATCAAATACAAAGAAGGCGCAAATGCCTCCAAGCTTGATTTGCAGGCAAATTGCACGTTGGACATGCTTACAGAGCAGATCAGCAATGTTGTAGACATTGATCCTCACATCTCTGCTTTGTGGTCGGAACGACATTCGTTACCTTCTGATTCGTTATCACTAGCGAACCAAGCTGAATATTCCGTTCAGTGGCTCCCTGACGTCCAACCCAAGTGGTCAAGCCTCCCATATGGTATGTTTTGATTCTTGGGTATGTTATGCTAACTCATAATTTGTCTTCAGATTTCTTCTATGATGGCATTACCAAGTTAGATGAACGCTACCTCAATGCTCAACAGCATCGTCAACTTTTGGAATCATCGCTAGTCATTCCCCAGTTGAAGACATATTCCTCTGCGAGTCGACGTTCTTCCAAGCGCGCTAGATTGGGCTGATATTTTCTTTTTAATCTCTTCCCATGCCCACCCGTTGTTTTCTGTCACTTGTAAAAACATTTGCTTTTAATTAACTCACTGTGGACTATTTTGAGCTGCGTTTTGCCTGGAAAATTATGGTGGTCAGATATGTTCACAACCCAAGATTTTGGACATATATCAGTGTATTTCTAATGTCGGGCCACTGTTAAGATATCAACATTTACGACCCCCTGAAATTCCTGGAAATAACCACCGCAACATTCCTCAATAATTGTAAATGTGAATTGTGTTGACCTTATATGTGTGACATGGCAACTTTGAAAGGCATCCATATTCTACATTTCACGTATGCTAAATTTTTTCTGGCCTCCATCAAATATTGTGCTCATTCATCACAAACAGCCAGATTTCCGCAACGCATGAAGATATAAGTAACATATATTTTGAACACTTTGTTAAACTACGCAATGCACACACTGTAAACGAGCCAATGCATCTCTGCGCTCACGGCCCAGTCACCCCATTTATGCCCATCAAAACCTCAAGCTCCCTGGTTACTCTGTTCAACGTATCCATCGATTCGTCGTGGCTAGTCTGTGTCAGAGGGCAGGGCAGGCGCTCCATGTCTTTTGGGGTCGTACGATTCGTAGAACTTTCGCCGGGTACTGAGCTTTGCTCAATAGTATGCCTTGATAACGAGTGTTTGTATAACTGAACCCCCGCGGACTTGGCTCCTTCACAACCTCGCACCCGCGCATGGCTCGCTAAAATGAGCCAACGCGATCTTGTAACCACCGAGAATATCAATATTGGAATCCATCCCTCGAGCGGATTTCTCCTTTACTTCTGGCGCAGCCCTGTCAACGTGGTGTTGGCAAAATGGTCAGGTGAAGAACTAGCTGACGACATGCCTGGGTGAGATTGGTGGGCGATGACGATGGCATCGCCTTCTGACAGCCAAGGGGTTTTCTGGTGGAGTTTATGGGGCTGGTGGCATCAGAAGAGGTCAATCCAAGAGCTAGAATCCTAGAGTGGTGTAATGCAGTCTCAGTGAGTCCTGGACCTGTGGATAAACTGACCGTTCCTTAAAGATCCCAGTGGCAGGTTGTTTCCACCTCCATCGGGATGTCCACAGCTGTCCGGCGGGAATAGCCGCAGGGTGGAGATCAGCCGACGCGAAGTCAAACTAGGGACAACCGACGCGAAGTCATGTCGTGAGTGGGACACAGCGAGAGCGGACTTAGTGCAATTTCCTCTAATTTCCTGTGGATGTATTTCAAGCTCCGCCAGAAGTTCCATAGTCCTCTCAACAACGACCACCACATTTTCACCCTCAGCAGTACCGTCAGTTTCTTCCCTGTTGCCTGCCCGTCCCTTCCCTGGATTGACTTCGCGTCGTCCACTGTGCCTCATTCAACTTGACTTCGCGTCAGTTGTTCCTGAGGCTTGACTTCGCGTCGGTCTCAATCGCCATTGACTTCGCGTCGTGTGTCCTCATTGTCTCCCAGGTTCCTCCAACCGCTGTGTATACTGACCCTCGCAGTGCTCTAGATATCCTCCTGTTAATCCCATCTTTTCCCTTGGTTTTGCTTTCCCAGTCTTGTCCTTTTAATCAGTGAGTATATATATTTGCCTCGTGTTTCCGATCACTGATCATCCTCCTCGTCTATTAGATCGTTCTTTTCTAATCTCCTTTCACTGCGTTGTTCTCATTTTTTCCTGCACAATGTAAGCATTTATTTGATTATCTATCTCTTTGATTTCCTGACCATCGTGCAAATTCAGCCCCAATCATCTTAGTTCCACTCCCAGTTATTTTCGGGATGTGAGTATTCTTTTTCCCTTTGATCAAAATTTCCCCCTTTCCCCCAACCACCATGACTCCTCGACGGTTATTCATCATGAAACTTGACTTCGCGTCGGTTTTGGTTCCGACCTTCCAACCCCTTCATCCAACTTGACTCTGTGTCGGTTGTCCTCATGAGACTTGACTTCGCGTCGGTCCCAGGTGGCATTGGCTTTCCTCATTTGCACTCTTTATCCTCTCAGAGGATCACCTTTGACATCGTCATGCGCAGACCATGCCCCCACAAGTTACCTCGGAGCAACTCTTGCGAGACCCCAGCATCCTGTTAACAAACAAACACTCTTCCGGATCTGCCAGTTCAGGTAACCGATTCTTTCAGATTCCCTGGCGTCTTTACTTAAGGGCGCTCATTAGGCTTCGAACTTTTCGGACCGGGGGATGAAACTCCTGATAGATGTGTAGGAGCGGCGAGTGCAGGTGAGTAACTCACTCAGTTCTCCTGTCCTTTTTATTAAAGTGCACTCGTCAGACTTGCAGCACTATGATGGACGTGTGGGAGCTGTCGTATTCGACGGGCGCCATTTCGTGACAAGCCCCAATATGGACCACATTTATGCCCCTCCTCAAACAAAAAGGATGACATTCAAGAAGGATTATCGCCTGGCAGAACACGATCAACTCCTTTGGCCTCAGCCCTTCCTTGAGCCGCAGTGCCATTTAGCTTGCATTCCACGAAGCCCAGAGGTGTTTGAAGAGTCTGACCGCTCAGTTTTTTCCATCTTGTTCCAACAGGTCGACACTATGGATTTTTTTCCACTCCAAGGTGGTCCTGTCTCTGGGCTTGGGTTCCTGGCTGGCGCGAAAATCGCTTCGCTCAAGAAGTTGGGGCGACTTTTCGAGAAACAGCTCGAAACCCTGGATCCCAATATCGCGTCATCGACTCCTATATTTAAGCCTTTACTCATATTCATCAGGCGGACACTCGTTTCCTTGGAGAATTTACCAATGACGAAACGCCAGACCCTTTTCCTTTTCGCCGAGATCCAGCGGTACATGCTGGAATATTTGGCTGCATATCGCTACCTAACGATATATAAACCCCGAATGCTCAATAACCTCCCCCCTTCCGCTGCCGTCGAGGACCTCGTTGGTGCCTTTGTGTTTAATTTGGCTGTCACCGACAATTTTGTACGGGCAGGAATCCCTGTGTGGCTTGTCCGACCTGCCGCTCTCGCAGGAACTGTTCGTATTGAGAAATTAGTTGATCTTATCGAACCGAGGGATCGACTGTGCCTCGAGGATGCCTATGATACTTATCCAGTGTTTTATCATGGTTCTCCTTTCGACATCGACAAGTACAAAACATTTGCTGGATATTCGATTTCCTTTTTGTCATATTCCAACCCTTTTCAGTCCGTTTCGTCAACATCCTCCCGTTCTGTTGTCAATGTTTTTGCTACCGCTCCACCTGCCGCTCAACAAGTGCCTGGGCCAGCTTCCATTGGGAAGAATCGCCGTGGGCCCTCTGGGCATTCCTTGGCCTCTGTTCGACATACACCATGTATGTTTTTATTTTTTGGAATAGTATAAATCACTGACACCATTTAGACAGCAGGGATCATTTGAATAAACCTCCAGGCCTGGCTGGCCACAACAAGTTTGAAGAACTTTCTAGCCCATTCCTCCCTCTGCCTATCATAGCTTGGTGTTATGCCCTCAAGAAAGTGGCCGTCAAGCCTGACAGAGACACTTCAGTCAACCAACAAGATCGAGGTTATGTCTTCCCTGACCCTGTCCTGTTTCTGGGCGTCGGCACTCCTGAAACACAGGCCAAATTTTTCTACAATTGGCTGAAACACCGCCCGGCATTGATCTACCGGCTCACTGCCCATCAGTCAAATTCCAAACCATTATCCAGTCAGGTCTGGAGGTCCATGCTCCACCTGCCAATAGGTGGACTCCAACCCCCTTCTCGCCCCCATACGTCTACATCTGGCTTACCGACCAACACGTCTACGTCCGAACGCACCAAGAGTGCCAAACGTTTGGAAGTCATTTGCTCTCTCCTGGAAAATTGCTTGAATGTAGATGGAGTCGAGGTCAATGAAACACAAACCAATGAGGTCTTCTGGCAAGAGCAGCAACTGTCTGCTGGTTCTCTTCCGTCTCAACAAGTCGCCCAAGAGATTCTCTGGGAATTGTTTGAGCTTAATTTTCGCTTTGAGTTCATGGCCTTGGACTCGAGAGCCCACATTCCATCTGCATCCCCAACAATCGATATTCCACGAGTGGACCTGCTGCTCCAATGCTTTCCTTGCAGCATCAGCGGGTCAATTCTGGTTGTTCGGAGGGAGTTTGCTCATCAAGGGCTAGCGGCGAGTAGCTGGATGGATCGAGCACCCTTTATTATAGCTATGAAGAATGTCGTGCGTACATGGACCGGTTTTGAAAAGGTTTTGCGAGGTTGCGGCCAAGTGGATCTCAATGCGAACCAAGATGTTGCAGCCTACTCGGAGAGTGAGATCAATGCTATGGAGCTGGCCTTAGCTACTTTTTATACGCAAAGCTTCTACGATTTCTTTGGTCGTGCTGCTGTAATTCCTCGTCGTCTGGCACCCAAACTAGAAGAACCCACACAGGAGTAGCAAATTCACCTTGTTTTTGTATGTACCATTCTTGTGTTTCATGTTTCAAATCATTTTTTTGATGCTTCTTCCTCCATGGCTCCTTGTCGAGCTGTGGAGTTGAGCCCCTGAATCTCAATCCACAATTGATGAACCAGTCGAAATTTGTTCCTGTAAAATTTTCACATTTCTGACATTTTCCAGATTATGAGCCTGGATGGTTATGTTTCCAAAATATATCATCCTCAAATGTTCTAACTGACACTTTATATTCTCTCAGGGCGAAATGGAGCTTATAGAGGGTATATTCCTATCTCAAACCTTCACCACCACCGTCGCTTGTTGCCTCAAACATGTCCTCCAAGGTCAGTCCCTATACCGCAAGGGCTACATGAACTGACAGGTTTCCAGTCTGCTGCAGGTAGTCGAAGAAGAAATTGAAAGGTCAATGGACAAAATGAAATAGCCGGTGGATGGTCTTTACAAAAACATCTTCGATGGAAAGGTTTGTAAAAAGTTGCCCCGCAAGGATGGCAGCCTCTTCTCGCCAAGCGATGAGATTCGAGAATCAGGTGAACTGCGTATAGGTGTAACTCTTGGTGGATTAGTATCAAATTCCATTTTCCTTCTCCATTAGTATCCAACTGATAGTTTTTCCTATTTGCGCAGCCAGATAGCACCTTCGCACACTTCCTGTATCAAATTCCATTTGCCTTCTCCATTAGTATCCAACTGATAGTTTTTCCTATTTGCGCAGCCAGATAGCACCTTCGCACACTTCCTGTCCAATGTCCTATAGTGTGATTAATCTACCACCTTATATGTGGTATGTCAATGAATCTTGAGCCTATCTTCCATTGTTGATGTTGCCTAGGTACCGAACAGCGAATTTACTTCTTACCGGAATAATGCCTGGCCCCAAGGAAGCTGACGTCAACCAGGTTCATCATTATATGATAATTCTGGCCAACGAACTTCTTCGTCTATGGGCTGATGGCATTATCATTTTCACGTCCAAATTTCCGAATGGGCGGCTCATTCATGTCGCCTGGGTCGCAGTTGTCTGTGACAAGCCAGCCGCCCACAAACTCGGAAATTTTGGATCTCACTCCCACAAATTCTTTTGTACTAAATGCTGGATCACTCAAGAAGCAAAGGCTACCCCAGCTGCATTTGCTCGACACGGTAGGGGACAATTCTCTGTCTTATAATTATGGCTAGGCTAATAGTGGCACTTAGGCTTCAAGACCCGCACAGACGCGGAACAGCGAAAGCTCCATCTCAAATATAATGTGTTACCAAACAAGACCGCCAAAGCCCAATTTGTCAAGGAAAATGCAACACGGTGGTCTGAGCTGATTCGCTTGCCATAATACTTTGACATGTGTCGGATGATCGTTATTGATCCAATGCACAACCCATTTCTCGGTATATCATATCCAAGAACCAGGACGTTGTCGCAAGTCGCATCTCCAACGTACCCTTTCGAACACTGATGTCGAACCTTCCGCAGAGATCTCGGCTTTCTTCTCTGAGTTTGAATCCATGTTCAAGACCTCCAAGCTTCATCTGGACTCCGATTCGCTTAATCGAGCCCCCAAACGACACCAACACGACACCGACAGCTTCAATTCGCGCAACTGGCCCCCCCCCAAACGAAGCAAACTTTCGTTTCGCATAACTCAGCGCCCAAATGAAGCAAACAACTTCGTTTTGCGCAACTCAGTGCCCAAGCAACATAAGCAGCCCTGTATCGCATAAACCAGCTCCAAAACAACATAAGCAGCTTTGCTTTGCATAACCAATCCCCCAGACAATGCCAACAGCCTCAATTCGAGCACCTGAACCCCGAAATGATACCAATAGCTTCGATTCGCTCAACTCCCCCCCCCAACAATGCCAATGGACTTGATTTGCGTAAACGAGCCCCCAAACGACACCAACAAACTTGTTTCGTGTAATCGAGCCCGTAAACGATACCAACAACCTCGTTTCGCATAAATGAGTCCGAAAACGATACGCCCCCAGACGATGCAAACAGCCACGTTCTGCGTAATACCCAAGCCATTGCGAGTTACGGTAAGCCACCACATTACCACCTTGATTAATGCCAGCGAGTTTATTAGGTACGTTCCTGATGCCATATATTATTTTCGAGTCACTTTTGTCCAGTCATAATGAATTTTACGTCACTCTCAAAATATTTATAAAAGGTCGTATTTTCTCTGAGTGTTAAGATCATTCCCGCAATGGCACCTAATACTTCTCCTGCAGGATCTCCTGACGCCTCCTCTGCTCAGTCTCAAGCATTATCCACTTCCCAGGCCCGCCGCCCGCTTCAGAGGGAAGGAGCTATCATCTTGCTTTCCCCCGCCGAACAGGCCTTGGAGGACGCTATGTTAAGGTCAAGCCCGCCGCCTGAACAGGTGTTGGGGAAGAGAACCCATGAACAGAACGACGAACAGGGGGGTGGGGACACTGACTCCGAGGAGGGAAGTGCTGCAATATCAGCACAGGCTCAATCGCTGACGCCTTCGCTCGGTAATGTAACCGCTGCGACTTTGCGGTATGCAACATACAAGAAACTTCGCGCTGAGCAGCGCGACGAACTCGAGGCTTTCTTACAAGTAAGTCCTTCATTAATGTATTTTGATTCTTCTGTCTAAACATTGGCCAGGACACGGCACTGGGCCGTCAAGCCAAGCTGTTCGTCTGCGTCCTCTCAGTTGAAAACAAAATCGATGCCTTCCGATCGGCCGCACCACCTTACCAGGTATCAGACGAATTGAAGGTATGAATTCCAATCTTGTCCTCAATGACCTCAATGCTAAACTGTCTTATGAAGACTAACATAAACAACTACGCTGTTGCCGTCTTGCTGTCAGTGAATATAAGTGCTTACAAGGGTGATATCCCTCGCAACCACATACTTGTATGCATTCTACTTATCATATGAATATTATAATTATTCTTTCTTCAGGATATACTCAAACGGTATCGATTTGGTTTGCCGACAGGCATTGAACATGACTACTCGAATTGGGAGAAGATTACGACCGCTGTTAGTTATTCACTCACTCAAAGTCGGGCGAGAGTCAAGAAACTTGTACGTATAATTATGATGATAATCAAGAACACTTACTCCTCGTTTTTTATGGATACGGGATAGCATAACTCAAAATACCAACGTATTCGCCCTTGCCCAGGTCATTGTCCACGGGACACCTTGTCGCCCGACTGTTCAGCTTTGCTCCAGAGTTGCGCTCATGGTAAGCGTCAAGTTGTTCTTTTCCCGAATGCTACCATCTGAACTATGTTAGCGCGCGATTCATCAAGAGTGCAATGGGAGCGAGAAGTATTGGAACCTAATTGACCAACGCCTCGTGTTGGTACGCAGACTGGCAGGATCTAATGTTGCTAAGGCGGTAAGGTGCGTATCGTCTCTTGGTTCTTTTTCCGCTAATACGCTTACATCCTGATATATATGCAGGGCATTCAGGGATATCCTCAAGACTGATAGAGATACTTACGGCGCGGGTGAAGATTATGAGATAGGGGACGTCGTTGCTGATGAGTGGCAGCAAAGAGTCGATGATGTTGTTGCCGGGATATAGCAGATGTGGTGTCATAATAATTACAGGGCCTATTGGGCATATTTTTTATTTTCATGAATGAATGTGTCGTATTACCAGCCAATTTTCACCCATAAGAGCCAACAATGGACTGAAATTTGTAATGTGTATTGGCCCCCATAAAAGACAGACAACATGTCAAGATACGCAAGTAGCTGAGCCATTGAAAAACATCACAAAGGTGCCGTTGAATGCATCACCTTTAGCAGAGCATTGACGTATAAATTATTCACAGCGCGATATCGGGTGTATGTTTGTCACTTCAAGTGGCGGCGCAGTTGAAAAACGTGGACGCAAGACAAGAAATATTATGCCATGAGATCCAATTAGATGGCGTGTAGTATGAATTAAACAGGATGGTAGGCACATCGTTACCTGCAGCTGGTTGAGCTGCCGGAATTCCTGAACAGCTTACCAAATGATATATGTGAACAATCCTATTAGACGGTGCGTAGCCATAACTCGAATAAGATGGACTATATGTTGTTACCTACACCTGGCTAAGCTGCCGGAATTCGTGAACAGCTCACCAGATAACAGGTATCAGTAATGCGCTGAATAAGATGGGTGGTATATTGGTACCTACAAGTGCCTAAGTTGCCTGAATTTGTAAACACCATATCAACTTACATATGCTAAATGATCTAAGTACACAGTGCGTGGTCGTGAGTCGGATATGACGGGTGGCAGATAGTTACCTGCCACTGGTTGAGGTGCCAGGATTCATGAACAACTGATCAGATTACCTGTACTAATGATCTACTTAGACACTGCATAGCAATGAGTTAAACAACACGCACTCGACGTTGTTACCTACATTTAGCTCAGCTGCAAAAATTCATGAAAAGCTTATTAGAATACCTGTACTAATTAATCTATTTAGGCAGTGCATAGCAATGAGTTGAACAAGACGCACTCGACATTATTACCTACATTTAGCTCAGCTGCAAAAATTCATGAAAAGTTTATGAGATTACCTGTATTAATAATCTACTTAGACAGTGCGTAGCAATGAGTTGAACAAGACGCACTCGACATTGTTACCTACCTTTGGCTCAGCTGGAAAAATTCATGAAAAGCTTATCAGATTACATGTATTAATCATCTACTTAGACAGTGCATAGCAATAAGTTGAACAAGCCACAATTGATGTTGTTACCTGCATTTGGCTCAGCTGGAAAATTTCATGAAAAGCTTATCAGATTACATGTTTTAGCAACGTCAACTGTTGACACGGTGTCCAAATCTATTTTGA
>Ga0137384_10004581_pt1 | contig 11074 bp, 14 predicted proteins | sample SagtaG_2_FD_104922 | JGI IMG/M metagenome (GOLD analysis project Ga0137384, IMG submission 104922) | Vadose zone soil microbial communities from Sagehorn Ranch, Mendocino, California, USA - Sage2_R_60_16 metaG | ecosystem: Environmental > Terrestrial > Soil > Vadose zone | place: USA...
AACAGGGTTCGCGGACCAGCGTATTGCGAGTGTCCACGCTGGACTGAACAACTCGACAATCACCGGACAAGTAATCATGGTCGGAGAGATTCGCGAGTTCCAGCGCTCCGATGGGACCCAGGGAAAGGTGTTGAGAATTAAGGTCGGAGACCCGTCGGGCCAGATTACATGCGTCTTCTGGGATGACATGGCCGACGCTGTTGCGAGAGAAGGGTTGACGCCCGACTCGCAGGTCAGGCTTCTTCACGGCTACACGAAAAACGGGATGGGCGGCGAGGTAGAGTTTCACCTCGGGTCCCGAGCCAGCTTCCAGATCCTGAAGAGGTCCCAATCGCCGCAAGGGTTCAAAGACACTGCTGTTGCTCCGGCGGTCAATTTCAGGGCCTCTGATCAGCTTCGCGTTCGATTGCTCAAATTACAAAAGAGCCAGTCTGAGAAGGGTCCCACCTGGGGCCTCTGCTCGAGCGAATCAGGACTCCTGATCGCCAAGTTCTGGGATAACCATGCCCAGGGTGTTCTTTCTCTCGGAGAAGGGTCGCTCGTCTTGATTCAGAATCAATGGATTACGGAGAGGAATGGAATGGTCTACGTCAACGTTGGGTCGAAGTCTTCAATAAACAAGGAGAGCATGGATCTCGTCGCCGAGACCCCTGTCACGTCCATAGGGTCTTTGCGACCCGGACCAGTCCTATGGACAATATCCGGCAACGTCGTCGAGAGGAGTGAGGTGAGAGAGATCGAGACCCGGGAGGGTCGGAGAACAAGAGTCTCAAATATCAACGTCGAGGATGATACTGCTAGGATACGGGTCAGCCTCTGGGACTCCCACGCGGAGAAAGCTGAAAACCTAAGAATAGGCGATAAGGTTAGATTAACAGGCATCAAGGTTCGAGAGAATATGAACGGAGAGAAAGAAGCCTCTACCGTGTTTTTGACACAGCTCGAAAAACAGTAACTGTTTGCTGAACCATTATGATGGCTCTAAGAGTCGGGAAGGACGTTTTCGACTACATCAACGAGGTCAAAGTCGAGAAAGCCAGGCATGCGATGAAGAAGCGGCTGCAGGACTATACTCCGAATCCAAACTCTGTAGACAAGCTCGAGAATATTGATCAGAAGTATCATCTTATCGTGTTCTCGGCTGAATGGTGCGGAGACTGCGTAGCATACGTCCCAGGCCTAGCAAAGTCTCTGGCCATTGCGAAGAATGAGATGATCCAGGCACGGGTCGTCGACTACGACAACCATCGAGACATGGCGGACGAGATGAACATACGAAAAATCCCCACGATAATCGTGTATGACAAGAACTGGAGAGAGATCGGAAGATTCGTAGAGAGCCCCCGAAAATACGGGACAGTCGAAGAAGAACTCTGCGCAATACTAGACTCGACCACCGGAGCAGCAAAATTCTAACCCGGCTGTCCGATGGAACAAGACAATGGAGAAGCAGAAAGTTCCAGCATTCATCCTACTCATCGCCCTTACTTGCCTAGGCATATTCATCGACGCTCCAGTGATTCCACGGCAGGTCAAAATTCCATGTTATGTGGGAGCCTATTTCCAAAATCAGCAGCCAGCTTTCTATCTAAACGAGACTGAATGGCTGTCCCCAAGCCGCGCTCTTTTTGGAATAGGAGTACAAATCTCACCACCAAATGGATGTCCGCCCGCACAGTGAAAACAGCTGGCACGCGATCTTCTTCCTAGCCACCCGCGTGCCCCGTGAAAACGAAACTGTTCAGGCCGGGAGTTTTGCTTCTTTTACCGGATATTTCTCGCCGCTCTTGCGAAGTTTCTGCTCGATCGCTTCAGAAATATCAATGCCCAGTACGTCTGAGAAGCCCAGACAGTAGATCATCACATCGGCGAGCTCGTCAGAGATTTCATTCCTTTTGACGCTGTCCATGAGCACTTCTCGCATCTGCTCGTCTGTTTTCCATTGGAAATGTTCCAAAAGTTCTGCGGCTTCAACGCTTATCGAGATCGCCAGACTTCGAGGTGTATCATATTGCAACCAGTTCCGCGCATCTCTAAACTCTGAGACCTGACCCTTCAATTTCTCGACGGTCGTGTTACGATCCATGGTGGACAACTGGATGGGTTTGTTTCATTACGTTTTCTCCAGAGCATCGGGTTGGAACCTGTTGGTCCACTGCCTCGGATCAGAGCGTTTTTTGTGAAGGAATAGTCTTAAGCGCAGAGACGCTCGATGGGCTAGAGGTCATCTAATTGTCAAAGATTGCTCCTTATGGTTCTTGGAAGTCTCCGATAACCTCTGAGCTGTACGCGTCTGCCTACGTCGGGCTAGGTGAGGTCCAGCTCAAGGACGGGACCGTTTACTGGAACGAACTGCGGCCCAAGGAACAGGGTCGATACGTAGTCGTCGAACTGGGGTCCGATGGAAAGACACGGGATATTACCCCGCCCGGATTCAATGCTCGGACCCGGGTCCACGAGTATGGCGGTGGATCGTATCTTGTCGACAAGGGAACCGTATACTTCTCCAACTATCAAGATCAGCGTCTCTATCGCCAGAAGCCTGGATCAGGACCCGAAGCGCTGACTTCCCCAGTTGATGTGAGATATGCTGACGGTGTTATGGATCATCGACGAGACCGTATCATTTCGGTTCGGGAAGACCATACTGTGAAAGGGGAAGCTGTCAACACGATCGTCGCAGTAGATTTGGATGATCGTGGGTCCGACGAAGTTCTGGTTTCAGGCAACAATTTCTACTCAAGCCCCAGGTTGAGCCCGGATGGTCATCGTCTCGCCTATCTTACATGGAATCATCCGAACATGCCATGGGACGGAACAGAACTCTGGGTCGGTAAATTCGACGGTGATGGAAAGCTTGTCGATTCGCAGAGAGTCGCGGGCGGGTTGCGAGAGTCTGTCTATCAGCCTGAATGGTCGCCCGATGGCCGGCTCTATTTCGTCTCGGACCCTACAGGCTGGTGGAACCTGTATCGCGCGAACAACGGACAGATAGAACCGGTCTATCCCTTGGAGGCGGAGTTCGGTGGCCCTCAGTGGGTCTTCAGACTATCCCACTACGGATTCGTGTCGCCTCGTGAGATCGTTTGCATCTACACAATTAAGGGAGGGACGCATCTCGCGAGACTGGATACGGTGGCTGGTCGGCTTGAAGAGATTCCTACGCCGTATTCTGGCGGTGCACGGCAGATTCGCGACATTGCTGTTGGGCCCGACTATGCTGTCTTTGTTGCGGGTTCCCCCATCGAGGCTGAGGCGATCGTCCGGCTAGATCTCAAGACTCAGAAGCTGACAGTTCTACGTCGTTCACGCAGTGAGACTGTTGACGCTCGCTATCTCTCGATGCCTAGGCATGTTGAGTTTCAGACTACGAACGGGTTAACGGCTCACTCGTTCTATTATCCCGCGAAAAACCATGACTACTCCGCTCCTGCCGGTGAGAAGCCTCCGCTAATTACCATCTGTCATGGCGGTCCAACCGGTCAAACCTCTACAGTGCTTCGCTATTCGATACAGTTCTGGACCAGCCGGGGAGTGGCTGTCCTCGATGTCGACTATGGTGGAAGCACGGGCTATGGCCGACCCTATCGCGAACGTCTTAACGGGCAATGGGGAGTGGTTGATGTTGACGACTGCGTTAACGGAGCACGCCACCTGGTCCAGAACGGAGAGGCGGACGCTAATCGTGCGGTTATCGAGGGTGGAAGCGCTGGTGGCTATACTACGATGTGCGCGTTGACTTTTCGAGATTTCTTCAAGGCTGGGGCCAGCTATTTCGGGATTAGCGATCTGGAGACTTTCGTCGGCGATACTCACAAGTTCGAGTCTCGATATCTTGACCGGCTTGTCGGACCCTATCCGGAGAAGAAGCAGCTCTACCACGAACGTTCCGCCATCAACTATGTAGAACGAGTCTCATGTCCCATGATACTATTCCAGGGACTAGAGGACAAGATCGTTCCCCCAGATCAGTCGGAGAAGTTCTACAAGGTTCTGCGAGACAAGGGTCTGCCTACCGCATATTTGGCATTCGAAGGAGAACAGCACGGATTCCGAAAGTCAGAGAACATCAAACGCTCGATTGAGGCGGAGCTCTTCTTCCTCGGGAAGATCTTCGGATTCGAACCAGCAGACCAGATAGAACCGGTACACATAGACAATCTCGAAACTGTAAAACGGACCCCGATCATGCAAGAAGCGCGCTAGGGACGGCCACCGTCACCCGTGACAATTCTGGCAGACACGGGATTCGGACAGTACAGAAGCAAGGTCTTCCGCTGCTACGACGCGAAGAGATTCCGCGAAGCACTTTCCGTCGCAAAGGAAGCTTCCGATAAGTTTCCTGAATATGACGCAAAGACCTCATCCTGGATCGCGTGTCTCCAGAATCGGCTAGGTGATCACGATGAAGCGATTCAGACCCTTCAGAACGCAACAAAGCGCGGAGTCTGGTGGCCTACCATTACACTTCAGGATTCTGACCTGGACTCTATTCGAGAAAGGCCAGAGTTTCGGACCATCGAAGAGGACTCGAGACGCCTTCAGCAACATGCGCCAAAGATAGCGAATCCGGAGTTGATGACTCGCGTCCCTACAGGTTATTCTGACAAAAGGGATTGGCCTGCCTTGATAGTATTCCACGCACGCTACGGAGAACGACCTGAAGTGACAGCCGAAGAATGGGCGTCGATCCTGTCGATAGGGACGATTCTGGCTGCACCATGGTCGTCGCAAGTGTACGCCGCGGACGGTCGTTGCTGGGACGACCTAGAACTCGCAGAGAAAGATGTGAAGTGGACGTTCAAAGAGTTGGCGGCAAGACATAGCTTACACTTGCACAGGCTCGTTGTCGGCGGCTTCTCCCAGGGTGGTGCATTGTCTATCTACTCATCGCTAAAGAGACTCGTTCCTTCACGCGGGTTCGTGGCTGTCGCTCCCTCAGACTGGGTCCGGCCAGAGGAGAAACGAGCAACAGATAGGACAGACCTCAGCAAGCCCTTTGCAGATTTTGTAAAGACGAGTGATTGCAAAGGACTGAGAGGAGTGATAATGGTCGGAGACAACGACCCCTTCTTCCCTAAGATCAAGCAGCTGTATGCGTTGATGGTGGAGAGGGGTCTTGATGGGCGGTTTCTTATTGAGTCGGGTCTTGGACACCAGTATCCCCGTGGATTCGAGACCAAATTGCGAGCCGCGGTTGACTTTGTCCTAGGGACAGACGCTAAGGCTGAGGTGTGACCCAGCCCACCAAATCCGACGGATCTGTAGTGGCTCTTCTATGGATTACGTCAAAGAAATTCCGGACACGGACCCCTATGTTCTGAGGGAGGGTCTCCCTGTTCCAGTTGACGACGGTGCCTGCCGCCACCTTCCCGGAATCAAGGTTCCATCCATCTCACTCCGATCGACGAGCGGACGCGACGTTAACGTGGCGGACGCGTCTAGAGGCCAAGTGGTGTTCTTCTTCTACCCGGAAACAGGAAAGCCTGGGACTCAGATCCCGAAGAGTTGGAACGATATCCCAGGAGCCCGCGGTTGTACCCCGCAGTCCTGTGCTTTCCGCGACCACTATCGAGAGTTCAAGGAGTTAGGCTTCCAAGTGTTTGGCGTCAGCTCTCAGAGGATCGAGGAACAGAAGGAGTTTGCCAAGCGGAACAATCTTCCATACGAGCTCTTGAACGACTCGGATTTCAGACTGACCAACGAGCTATGGTTACCCACGTTCAAGTTCGAATCCAATACTTTCATCAAGAGATTGGCGCTTGTCGTGAGACATGGCAGAATCGAGAAAGTCTTCTATCCAGTCTTTCCACCAGACAAGAATGCTGAACTAGTTTTAGAGTATCTTCGAGGCAAATCTGTTTCCTAATCATTCGATCACATTTTTCCTTTCATTTCTTTTCCAAGCCTATCATAAAATGCGTCCATAAACGCCGCTCTCCCTTTCGCAAGTCTCCTTCCCGTCTCTGTGTGCATTCGGTCCGCAACCGATTTGAGGCTAAGCTCGTATTCCAAGTTTGACGAGTGCTGTGCATAATCGATAATTGTTCCGTCTGCCCGTATGTTTCTGCACCTGTAAGCTTCAATGTCATTTTCCTCTTTGTAGAATTCTTGCTGGTGGTCGAATGATACGAAGGCGCTTCGCATTATGCCAATCGCCCCTATACAGTCGAGCTTGTCGGCATCGAAGAGGCACTTTGCTTCGATCGTCTGAGGAGAGGTTATTCCGGCTCTCTTCCGATGGGACTCTATGCAGTGACAGACGGCATCTACCGTCTTGTCAGCGAGTCCAAGTTGTTTCAGAATCTTCCTCGCTTCTCTTGAACCCTCAATTTCATGCCGGAATCCTTCGAGGCCAGAGTGTGTCTCCTTGTTTTCAAGAATATCGTGTAGCACTGTCGCTAATTCGATAACTTCCAAGTCTGCACCTTCGTGTTTTCCGATCTCGGTCGCCGTCCTGAGGACCCGTTGAATATGGTTCCTTCCGTGTGCCCAGTCGCGCTTATAATAGGAATCCGCGATTTCCCAAACCTTTCTCCGTAAGGGTTCGGCCAGCATAATACACATCTTGCGCCGCTTTGCTCTAAAGCGTTGAGATTGATACATTTCCCAGAGAGGAGCGCAGTATAAGCAGTGGAAAAGTACAGGATTCCGCTCTTAGACGAATCTGGAAGGACGATAGGTTATGGTGATAGATGGTGGACCCACAGAGTCAGAGATGGCCCTAATGGTCCTGTTCTCGGACAAAAGCATGCAGGAATAACCATCGCGTGCATAGATGAGAGCGGAAGGGTCCTGATTCAGCACCGGAGACATAGGATCTTTGACAAGGTCTGGAGCCTCTCCGGCGACACTCACCCCAGAAAGTATGGGGGTAGGAGAGTGGAGAGCCTCTCGGAGGCTGCGAGAAGATGTGCTAGGGAGGACCTGGGAGTAGAGATCAAGAACTGGACCCAGAGGCTCACCGTACCGTATTCTGCCAGAGATCCGCGCGACCCAAGATATTGCGAGAACGAGCTATTGTACATTCTGGTCGCGAAGCATGACGTCCCGTTTCGCATGAACGACGAGAGCGCTTACGAACTGCGGTGGGTCGAGCCAGCAGAGATTTCAAAAGACTCCCGAACAGACTTGAAACGAGATCCAATTGACCGCAAGTACGCACCTTGGGTCAGCGCCGCGTTCTCCCTCTCATCCAAAGAGGTTGAAGAGACCTTCCGACGCTAGGGCTTCGAGTGCTGAATAGAGTGCCACCCATATCGAACCCGGCGGGTGCCAAGAACTCTAGCCACATTTCGTTGCTTGAGGGAGATACGTAGAATGGAGGATTGCCGACATCGAAAGAGACGGTCTTGACCCTCATACTGAACATACAAGCATAGAGTAGCGCTTATGTTTGCGGATTGCCCCATTGACGACGCGGGCCGATCGGAGCCTGTGTAAGCTTGGGACCTCCATTTAGGGTGGCTGGCGTGACCTTCGACTTCTGGGAGACACTTTTCATGGACACTCCCGGGCTGGATCGCCGGCGCGATGAACTCAGATGTCAAGGCCTCCGAGAGAATCTTGGGAAACTTGGCGTTGATGTCTCGGTTGAGGATCTCGCAGATGGCTTCAATGAGAGTACAGCATGGCTCGTCGACATATGGAAGAGGGGCGAACAAGTATCGACATTGGAGCAGATTCGTTACATCGTGAACCATGCTACTAGGAACCGGGCTAATCTTCCGACCGATCCTGGAGCTCTAGCGAGGCTTGAAGAGTCCTATTGGAGTCCAAGCCTCATGGCACCGGCAAGACTGAACGCAGAAGCTCCGGATGTAGTCCAACAACTTCGCGAGCGCGGCTTGAAGATAGGATTGATCTGCAACACCGGCCGTGGCCCTGGCCACGCTCTTCGAGAACTTATGCGGAGAGAGGGCATCTTAGATTATTTCGACGCAACAATATTCTCAGACGAAGTTGGATATGGAAAGCCAGACACGCGAATCTTTCTAAAGGCTGCCGAAATGTTGGGACTCTTGTCATCAGAGATTCTCCACGTCGGCGATAATATAGAGAACGATGTTCGAGGAGCCCAGAGCGCCGGCATGAAAACTCTCCTGTTCGAATATGAAGTTCCTTCAGGATTCAGAGAGCAACCTTCTCTTCTCGCCCTCACAAGGGCCTACGACTCGAATACGAGTATCAAGCCTGATGGCAGAATAAGGTCGCTGAGGGAAATTCTAAATTTCATTCTTTGACGATAGCCTACGGGTTTTTGCTCGTATCACGAAAGGACCTGGGAGCAAGATTTCCTCTCTTACCTCATGATCTCCTGTCACGGGGCTCGGGCCGGCATCTTAATCATGGAAAGGTAGCTCTTGCCGTCAGAGAATATTACTTTCCTACCCTGTGCGCCTCCTCTGTGTGTGATGACGGTCGCATCGGGCTTGTGTTTCTCCCAGACTTCGAGAACATCATGAGGTAGCCTCCCAATACCCGCCGGCGTCACTAGCCCTTCGTTGAGCAACTTCCATACTGTGGCTATGTTGTACCGGGACCAGTTGGATCCTTTCCGTCTGGGCGTGTAACGTATAACCCAACGCTCCTCGTCAAGAGGCTTGAACCAGCCATCAATCCAGCCGAAGCAGAGCGCTTCTTCGAGCGCGTCCCGAGACGAGAAGCTCGCGTTCTTGGGAGTTCTCTTGTAAATGACAAGCAATACCTCTTTTCTTGTGGTATGATTCTTCGCCAACCATTTACGCCAGCTCTGTCGCGAGTTGAATCGTAGCGCTGATCGTACATCTCTCGTAATTCGCGACCGAGTCACCTTCTACCGGCCTTTCAACCCGCTTTCTGAAGTCTTTCCTTGAGATAACCTGATTCCTTCTGGGATTCTAGCGAGACGGCCGGAACCTCGTGATTTCCACGGAGATGGTCTGAAGCTTCCTTGTTTGTGGGGTCATTATGGGCGACCATTTGCCGCCTCGAAACACTCTCAGGCTTCCCCATCATGACTAATCCGCGAAAGAGAATATTATGTTCGGACCAAGAAACCTGAGTCATGGAGCGAATCAGTATATGATAATCGGTCACCGCTCTTTCTCGATAACTGCAACATACGCGGGGCTCTTCTTTGACGGAATGAATCGCTTTATCTTCCAGCCTGTCGCTCGCAATATCCCAATCATCTCCTTCTTCGAGACGAGTAAATAGTCAAACCAGGGCGTGGCATACGTGAGATATCGAATTCTCATGCGCACCTGTCCCGGCATTCTGCCGCGCCTACGATTTCGCATATGGTACCGTCTGTGGAGAGGACTGATGGGCGGCTTGTAAATGTCCAAGCTCTCGGCGATAATACGAGCATCCGGACCTGTCATTTTGTAGAATCGTTTCAGCAACTGTCTTGCTCTCTTGGGATTTCCGAAGAGTCCGAAGTTGTTTCCCATCATCAGAATCGTATCAAATCTCCCCAGTCTAGAATCGACCTCTGTGATCGACTTGACCATCACGTTGTGTAACCCTCTCATTTTGCAGACCTTGACCACTAACGGCGAGAAGTCAATTCCCAGAACGTCACGGCCTTTCTTTTGGAGATAGAGAGACCATCTTCCACCTCCACAGCCAATGTCGAGAACCCTGCCATGCACATATCCCGCCGCCAGTTTTTCGCGAGGTGTCCAGTCTTTGAAGTCTGCAAGGTAGTACTTTGGCAGCGATTCACTCGGGTCTATGAGACCGTCGTCTCTCTCTACGATCTCAATGACTCGACTGCCTTTGTAGAGGTCGTAAAGCTGATGACCGAAAGCGTCCTGGCTATCTCTCAGCATATTATTCAATCTCCTTGTCGAGAGGCAATCAGTTCAAATGTCGCTGATAGAGCCAATTCAGTGACAAGAGACATCATTTGTGTACCTGAGGATTATCAGTGCGCTGCCCGCCTGATATCAATTCTTAGGGTCGCGTTGCGAGTGTCTCGACAATCAGCATCTCTAATGGCCAGGATAGGCGTTACCATCTTGGCGCTACTGGTCGCGGGCGGTGTGTCCGCCATCCAGTCTGTTCACGCTCCTCTCTCGGCACTGGATGGAGTAGGCACAAATCCCAGCGACTGGTCGTCGCATAGTGGCTGGAGATCACAGCTCCTTACAACAGCAAGGGGATATGATGCCATTATCCTCGTCGTTGAGCCGTCGGGCAGTATTACTGCCATAACTGACAGTAGCGGTTTGAAGTTCACTCAACGCTTCTTGATTTCGGGCCTCTCAGAATATTTCGCAAGGGCCACCTCGCCGCTGAAATCAGACAATATCACGGTTGTGGGTCAAGGTATGCCGTTTGGTGCAATGCAAGTCTTCGCGGTTCACAGCGCCAGCTATCCCGCCATGTTCGACCAGGACCCGTCTGTACCTGCAAGTTGCGCTTTTGCCGATTGTGGTGATTGCTCCGCCAACGATCAGGCTCCGGGCATGTGTAGCGTTTCGATGCAAACTTCTAGGGTGGATTTTGTCGTTGCAGCGGTTGCGATAAACGATGCTCCATCTTGCGGGGGAGGAACCGGAGGCGGTGTCCAGGGGTTCACGACTCTGGTCCATTCGGGACAGGCTACCTTCTCAAGCATTTTCGAGGTCGATTATGCATTGAGCACTGTTCCACAGTCCTCTGTCGTCTTTGGCTGCGCGGGTACTGACGTGGAGGCTATGGTGATGGATGGCATCTCCCTCAACGCAGGGTCCTGAATATGCCTCCGTTAGAGTGAGTGAGTCCGATAAACTCCAGCCACAGGTAGTCGTTAGGGCCGACAAGAACATGTGACAGAATCGCGAAATTTTCTTCTCGACTGTTTTTTGACCACTGGGATCTTGGCACGGATTTCTTCCCACTCTTTACGACCCAACATCTCATCCAAACTTTCGGTCAGTGACCTTTTGTTGTCAATTGCGGATCTTAAGACATCCGATAGTTCCAGGGAATTCTGAATACTCTCCGCAATTGTCAAAGTTTGTCCGCAAGCGACACACTTCCAATTCCTGCCGACCTTCACCTGTTCAAAGTGGGCACATCTCTCAGTTGTTCTCCGTCTTGCGGA
>Ga0137384_10004582_pt1 | contig 11072 bp, 10 predicted proteins | sample SagtaG_2_FD_104922 | JGI IMG/M metagenome (GOLD analysis project Ga0137384, IMG submission 104922) | Vadose zone soil microbial communities from Sagehorn Ranch, Mendocino, California, USA - Sage2_R_60_16 metaG | ecosystem: Environmental > Terrestrial > Soil > Vadose zone | place: USA...
CCCACGGAGTCGACACCGCGCTCGAGCTCGTCGGTACACCCACACTGCCCGACACGCTGCGAGCGACGCGGGTTCACGGTGTCGTGTGCTTCACCGGAATGCTGTCCAACAAATGGATAGTGCAAGACTTCTACCCGATCGACTACATCCCGCGCGGCGTGCGCCTTACCTCCTACGGCGGCGACGCCAATGATCTACCCCAGCGAGTACTGCAGGAGTTTCTCGACGCCGTCGCCGCCCGCGACGCCGTCGTACCCATCGATCACGTGTACGGCTTCGATCAGATTGCCGAGGCACACGCTGCCATGGAAGCGGATCACGCGACCGGAAAGCTCGTCGTCGTCACATGACGAGAGCCTCGTCCATTTCCGTGGGATTTCGTGGAACCATCGAGGCCGAATACGCGTAGTGCGGACATACCATTGCCGCGGGCACTACCGACCAGCTCATGAGCCCGAATGGCGCGGCAGATGCGGCCGACGAGCGCGGGCCTTGTCACGGAGCACGAGTGTGCGTCCAGCCCGCGCAGCGCGGCAGGCCAGACTACGTCCTGAGACACGCGCGCTGACGGCGGTTAACAATTGCGACTACGGCTGCGTCTGCCGCCTCACGACGACCCAGATGGCTACGCACTCCTCGTCACACGGGTTGCTGAGACGGTGCGGGGTGCTCGATTCGAAGTTGACGCTGTCACCAAGTTCAAGAGCGCCGGTTTCGAACATCACCTGCACGTCGAGCTTGCCTGACAGAACGTGTCCGTACTCCCAGCCCGAGTGTCGCCGGAGCTCATCGCGGGGGGCACTTTGGGGGGCAGAATGCCGCCGGGCAGGGCTGGCCAGGGCCGGTCTCCGCTGACGTGTGCCAGCGTTCAGCGTGGTCAGGCTCTGTGCGGCGGTCATGGGCTGGCTGATGGTGGTGATGGTAAGGAGAAGGTCTACGGTTCGATTCCGTAAGGGGGCTCCCAGTTCAAGAAGCTTTTTCGAATGTGGAACCGAGTACCTCACCCTCCAAAAAGTGCCACTCGAGTGGCACTGATGATGCTGCCGAGGCTCGCTCAGCAGCCGTTTCTCTGGAGATGGAGCGCAATAGAGCATCTCCGGCACCGGGAAGAGGTACGTGGTCGCTCTGGGCAGGCATGGAAGCGTCCGGCCACCTCCGCCGACTAAAGATCATTAATGATGGGGGTTACATAAGGGTGAGGTCGAGCCCGGTCTTGGCGAGGAAGCCGCCGAGGAGGCCGGGCCGGTACGCATCCGTTTAAGCCGGGTCTTCACCAGCGCGGTGAGCTGGCCGATGTTGCGCTTGGCCAGGTTGGCCAGGGATCACTTGAGGTGCGACCACACCAGCTCGGCCGGGTTAAGCTAGCTCCGGCAGCTTCCCCCGGCCACGCGGGCGGCTATTTGTCGTGGTGACTGGCGGTGATGCCTAGCACGACCTCCAGTTCGGCTGACAGCCATTGCGGGCAGACCAGCAGCCCGGTGAGCCTCTTGTGCCCTTCGATGACCACGAGGTTCGCCAGGCCGGGCTCGCTGATCAAGATGATGGGCGGTGGCAGCCGTCCGTCCCGGGCATTCTCTGCGATTTGCCGGTAGATCGTCCCGGCCGGCTGATCCCGCCAGGGGCCGAGTCGGCGCGCGCCGTCGGCCGCCACCCGGGTGCCGCCGGAGAAGTCGGTCCAGTAGGGGTAGTCGATGTATTGGACGGTGCCGAGTTCGGCCGGGGTCAGCATGGCCCGGTGCCACCTGACGTCGGCGGGCATGCCGGTGAACACGTCGCCCGCTGGGTAGTCGCGATAGCTGGCCAGGACCTGCCGCCGCACGGCGTTGGCGGCCTCGTCACGGGTGTCCGGATCGGTGACGAGGCGGTGGGGCTGCCCGAGCCGGGCGAGGATCTGGCGGATCCGCGGACCGTAGTTCTCCGAGGTGGCCTCGGCGGCCAGGAAGGCGGCCACCATGTCATCCTCGGACGCGGACCGGAGCAGGCGCATCCCCCATTGTGCTGCAGGGATCGCCGTCAGGGCAGCGGGCGGACCCCGCGGCTGGCGAGCGCTCACCCTGCGTGACCCGGCAAGCTCATCTCCCGAGTTTCCCCACATGATCAGCGCCCGGGTCCCGGCCCCGTCGCCGTGCCAGGCCCCGCTCCTCCGCGGTCAGCCCGCCACCATCGGGATACCTCATGGTTCTGGCGTAGCGCACGGTGCGCCACTGTCACCAGAGCTTGTAACCTCCGCTGTTGAAGATCTTTAGTACGCACGCACTACCCGACCGTGGGCACTACTTAGATTGACGAAAGTCAGCCATGCCCCGAATCTCCAGACGGCAACAGATCGCTTAATACACGGAGCGGTCGATTGCAGTGCAGTGGAGGCGTACCGGGGAGCGCATATCCGCCGTTTATGGATGGCCGTAACTAGTAGCTGGGCCACGTCTCGGCTCGCATGCGGGGCTGGCCGGGCTGTCTTCTACCGACCGGAGACCGAGTCACTAGAGCGCCACCTGCGCGATGGCGAACAGCAGCCGGTGGACTAGTTGGGCGCTCCAGAACGTCGGTGTTGCGGCAGGTATAGGCCCTTTGGTGGTGTCCCTTCGAAGTCAAAGCGGAAGTCAAAACGCGACACGCTGCCTGACTGGGCTAGGTCGACCGTCCCGCCGGAGAACTCCGCGAGCGCGAAGTTCATCCGACCTCGGGAGAACTCCGCACCACGGAAGCCGACCTCACCGCCGGAGAACTTCGCGCCAATGAAGTTAACGTCCCAGGAGAACTTAGCGAACTCGAAGTTGACCCGCCCGCCGGAGAACTTCGCCCGGGTGAACGAGACCGTCGCGTCGGAGAACCTCCCGTCGGAGAATTTCGCGCTGCCGAAGTCGACCTTGCCGCCAGAGAACTCCGCGCCTTCGAAGCTAACCCTGCCGTGGGAGAATTCCGCTCCACCGAAGCTGACTTCGCCGCCGGAAAACCTCGCCTGGTCGAACGTGACCGACGCGCCGGAGAACTCCACGCCCTCGAAGCTAACCCGTCCACCGGAGAAGACCGTGCTCTCGAAGCTGACCCGTCCGCCGGAGAAAACCGCGCCGGTGAAGTCTCCGCCGTCGAAATGGACGGCGGTGAAGTCGAAGTTCAGACCGCGCCAAGATACGTTTGCGCCCCGGCGCAAGTGCGCTGCGATGATCCGAATGGCCGTATGACGAACTTGCTGGTGAGCCAGGAATTCAAGGCGATCTGCCGCTCGATTTCGCGCCCCGGCGTCCGGTTCGTAAGGCATCCGAAGATAGGCGCACAGAACATCGACAACAGTCTGCCGGTTATCCTCCCAGTCATCGGCCAAGCCTCCCATGGCATGTATGCCGGCGAGCCGCACAGCGGCTTGATCGTCGCCGAGTTGAGCCGCGATCGCGATGAACCGCTCGTTGAATACACGAATCCGGTCGTGTGCAGAATCGGCTTCCGCGATCCGCTGGCGTCGGTACGCGACGATCAGCGCAACTAGCGCGCCCGCTCCGGCAACCGATGCGAACACCAGCTGCAGCACGCCGATCCAGTCGTGCACCGACAGGTAGTGTGGGTGCGGCAGCGCTGGGTAATGCAGCCACGCCCGCGCCACCAATGTCAGACCGGCGAGGCCCGCAACGGCAACTGCAAAGGACTGTGGCAGCACAACGAGAATCGGCCATAGCCGATGCCGACCTTCATGGCTCCGGTAACGCCGCCGCCGCAGGGCGGCAATCCGTGGCATGAACTGACAATATGGTCAGGATGCCTTGGGGAACTAGCTACCGCTCAGATCTAGCCTTCGGGTGCGGCGGAGGAAGGTCACGGCGGCGGGCCGGATTCAGACCATATCGGCGGATCCACGTGCTTGCTTTTACCGGTTGACCGGTCACGCTCTGCGGCCGATCGCGACCCTCGCTTATGCTGTGCGGCAGGATCGTCCTGAGTTCGCGTCGCGCCCGCTCAACGACTGCTGCGGATGGATCCGGCCGACGCTGAACCCAGGCCGTCTTCGGCTGACCTGCATTCCCCTTGGGCCGGGCGAACTCATCCGCGCCGCCCCTGCCAGGAGCCGCCCGGGTCAGCTGAGGCGCTTCACCAAGTGGATCTGGTCGTGCCCGCGCGGGTAAGCCGGCGTGCGACCGCACTCTTGGTATCCGAAGCGGGCGTAGAACCCGGATGCCTGGAAGGAGTGAGTGCTCAAGGCCACCTGGTCGCAGCCACGGCGCCGGATCTCCCGCTCCGCCGCGGCCAGCAGCCGGGTGCCCAGGCCGCACCCGCGCTGGTCGGCTCGCACCCAAAGAACCTCGATGTAGCCACACCCACCCCACGTCCACCCGAACAGGCCCGCGCGCAGGGCACGGTCGTCGTCCCGGACGGCGATGCCCAGCAGTGCGCCGTCGGCGAGGCCGGTCGCCGCGACGTTGAAGGCGTTGATCTCCTCGTTGAGGCGTTCCCGCAGGCCATCGTCGGCATCGCTCACCACGAACGCGGCCTTGCCCATCATCGGCTCCTCTCCACAGCAGGCCGGCCCGGCGGCTCGCGCCACCTACTCCGTACACCCCCCGGGCTTGTCCACTCCGCAGCAGGCGAGGCCGCACCAAATGCTGGCCTGGCCACCCGCGGTACCCAGCATTCATCCCGATCCCGGCAGGTCACAACGGCCCAGTTGCCTGACGCTACCCGCCCGCCATCGACTACGACCGAGCGGCGATGAGCCGTGCCGACCGTACCCGTAGCGGCACGCCGATCACGCCGATATGCGCTGCACCCGATCGACCGGCGAGACGGTCGCAGCCGCGCCGAACGGCGGGAATGTGCGGGTTCTCCCTGGTCTTCTCCATCACTCGGCGTGCAGCTGTCGACCGACGTGGCCCGATGCTCGCTGCCGACTCGGCGCGGCGTGACTGGGCTGCGAGTCGCCGCCGGGGCCCAGATGCCCGTCGATGTGCGAGCGAACGTCCCGGCCGCCGGTAGCCGGATCCTGCCGGATAGGACGCGCGCTGCATGCGGCATGAGCGGGCGTACCGCAGGTCAGGTCATTCGCGGCGACTTGACACGGGCGGCCCTATCGGCAAGAGCGAGGCCCATTCGCCAGCCCGTGACCGTTCCGCGGCACGTGAGTGGCCGTTCAGCAGACGCAAGACGACGAAGACTCCGGCAGTCAGCAGGGCATCTCCAAGCAGACGCACCTGACGTCCTGGCCCCAGCAGCACCATCAGGAACGGAACCGCCAGCACGCAACGCACGATGCGTTGCGGAGAACTCACCATGGCACGTCTCACAGGCACACCGTTCCTCCCTCGGGAATCGGAGCCCGTGCACTCAACCGGCTACCCGCTGCGGAGGGAAGCCGAAGTTCCCGAAGGGTTCGACCGACTTCGATGCGGAAAGGCTTGGAAAGAATCTTGGCCGGGGTGTCGAATCGACGCGAGTGCGTTCGTGGAGAAGGTGAGTGGCAGCCGTCCGGGCTGCCCGTGAGCAGAGGAGCATGAGATGGCGCTGTACCTGATCGCCTTCAACGACGAGTGGGTGCCCGACCTCACGTTGGAGGAGCTGCGCGAGAGGGGCACGTCCGCCAGGGCCGTGATCGACGAGATGACGGTCGCCGGTGTATTCGTCTTCAGCGACGGCGGTCTGGACGCGTCAACCGTCGTGTGCAGCGTCGACCCGAGCAGCGGCTCGCCCGTATACACCGACGGGCCGTTCGTCGAGACCAAGGAGCACCTCGGCGGTTTCGCGGTCGTCGATGTGCCCGACGATGCCGAGGCACGGTATTGGGCCGGCAGGATCGCGGTCGCGGTCGGCTGGCCGCAGGAGGTGCACCGCTTCCCGCATCGCATAGGGTTGCGCGCTGACACGCAGTCCGAGGCCTTGTCTTGATCGGGATGATCTGATGGGCATGGCCTAGCGGACGGAGATGGCGAGGGCGGCTGACTCACCGCCGTTGTCGCTGCGTGCACCATGGAGTAGCCGGAACGCTCTCTTTGGCACGCGCTGCACTCTGGGCGAAGTGACGCACGCTCATCGGCAGAATCGGGCGTCGGCTCAAGTGTGCGCCCGCGCAGCAGGCCGCACGCAGATCACTCGTTAAGGCACAGTGCGGACGGTCACGCGGGCGACTGGGTTGCCGCACCTATCGGCGGTTCAGGTACATGAAGCATGTCAAGGACTGGTCACGGAGCGTTGAGCAATTGTCAAGACCTGTGGATCGGTGATCTTCTTCTTGCGTTGGTGGTTGGTGTACTGAGTCGGGTTCCGCGCGGCGGAGGGTTATGACCACAGCTCGAACGGTTCGTCGATGTCCTGGCCGTCGAGGAATGCGCCGAGCAGTGCGGGCAGTTTGCCGGGGTAGGAAGCGTTCGCTGCCGCTGAGAACTGTCCTGTGCTAGAGAAGTTGAGGCATTGCCAGCGTGTCTGAGGCATCGAGCGGACCCGCTGCCAGCAAGTTGAGGCACCTCGTGATTGTTATCGGCCTATTTATCTGGGCACGGATCGATGATCAACGGCAACGCTCTTTCGTGACGGGCTAGCCGGGCCGACCGCCCGGCTTTCAGGATCACGAAGACATCCGTGGCAGTATGCATGCAGTACGCCGTCAGCGAGTGGCCGACGGCGGCCAGACGTCGGTTCCGTGGCGGCGATCACGGAGCGTGATTGACTCGCTTGGCCTGACGGGCGCCTAGTCCGCGCTCCCTGCCGATTCGGGGGTGCGCCGCGAACTCAGCGGCGCAGCCGTTCTTGCGTTCGTCGCCGGCTATAGAATTCCTCTTCTGTGGCGCGAGCGGTGGACGCGCGCCTAGCAGCCATTGGACGTTCCTGGGACTTCGGAAGAGATGAGACCTGGCCGCTCCGCGCATCGGGCCAGTTGACCGGGCATCGATGAGTTCCGGGCGGCAGCGGCGTCTGAGAGCGTTGGCGACAGGCCACAGACCGCCGCGTCGCGGGGTGACAGGCCAGACATCCGCTTAGCCTATGTGAGAGGAGCCCGGGCATGACCAGACCGTTCCGATTCGGGGTCGTTGCCCCGCTAGCAACTGACCTGCCGACGTGGCGAGACCGCGTGCGCCGCATCGCCGACAGCGGCTACTCGACGCTGCTGATGCCCGACGTCCCGCAATGGCAGCCGGCGCCTGGCCCCACGCTGGCCTTCGCGGCGGCCCTTGCCGACCTGCGGGTGGGCACCTGGGTGTATGCCTCCCCGCTGCGCCCGGCTTGGAGTACCGCGTGGGAAGCGCATTCGCTGTCGGTGCTCACTGATGGTCGCTTCGAGATGGGCGTCGGCACCGGCAGGCCAGGGATTGAGGACGAACTCCGCGAACTGGGACTGCCCGTGGTCCCACCGAGCGAGCGGCTGGCCAAGGTGCGTGAGACCGTCACGGCACTTCGAGATCTCGACGGCCCCGACCTTCACACGCCTGTGGTGATGGCCGTACGTGGTCCGAAGGCGCAGGCGCTGGCGGCCGAGATCGCAGATACTGTCACCTTCGCAGCGGTGCCGGGTGAGTCTCGGCTCGAAGTTGCGCGGCTGGCACGCGACTTCCGCGCCATCCGCGACGTCGAACTCGCGCTCCACGTGTCGGTTGTCGGCGACACTGTCGCGCCGTTTATGGCGCCCCCCGACACGGACCCTGCTGCGCTTCGCGCGGCGGACTCGCTGGCCATACTCCCGGATGACCCGGCGGCGGCCGCCGAGGAAATCCAGCGCCGACGGGAGGAGATCGGCTTCTCCTACTTCGTCTTCGGCGCCGACTTCGCAGACGCGCTCGCTCCGGTCGTAGCTGAGCTGGCCGGACATTAGGTAGCGAGGGGCATCTCTACCGGATGAGCCAGCCAGGGCCACGGCCAGGCTCGGTGCACGGGATAGTGCCCAGCTCGTCGTGTTCGCCTGCGAGGCCGGGCTGGTCCGCCCCGGCTGGACCGCCTAGCTCTCCGCCCGGTCTTGCATCTCCCAGGCATGTTCCAGGACGTGCCAGGCGATCCGGCGGGCCGCGTAGCGCGTGGTCCAGCCGCCCGGCACCACCGGTGAGCCGTCTGAGGGGGCGCGCAGCACGGCGGCGATCGCCGCCCGCAGCTGCTCGATCGCGGCGATGTCGCCGGTGGCCGGCTGCTTGAGCTTCACCCCGAGCTTGCGCGCGTAGGCCGTCTCGGCGCCGATCACGTGGCCGGTCAGCTTGTCCCGGTCCCGCCCGCCGCCCCGCGGGCCCTTGCGCAGCTCGGCCGGTGACGCGGCGGCGATCTCGTCGAAGGCCGCCCAGGCCGCGGTGACCAGGCCGGCCAGGCGCCGGGCCGCGGCCGGGGCCACCGCCGCCCGCTCGGCCCCGGCGGTTATCTGCGGGAACGGGCGGCGGCATTCGGGTGCGGCGAACGCGGTCGCGGGCCCGCCGGGCACCCGCTCGGCGACATCGAAGGCGACCGCGGCCGGGAAGCTGACCCCGGCCTGCCCGGCCACCGGCGCGTACCGCCCGGCGTAGCTGGCCAGCGCCTCCAGCGCGGCACCCTCGTCCCGGCCGGCCCGGCACCAGCCGGGCCAGTCGAGCGCGGAGGCGACAGCCTGCTTCGGGCTCACCTCGAGGCAGACCGCGATGCGACGGGACGGCATCACTGTGACCTCCTCTCCTTCGTCCTTTTGTTCCATCTTGGTGTGCACCGAATACGCGGGCGGCGGCGCCGGCAGCGGCAGCTACGCGTCCCGGACCGGCTCGTAGGTGAGGTAGGCGAGGTCGCCAGCGACGGTCTTGTTGCCGACGAGGCGCATCGATTTCTTGTCGCTGGCCTCGCCGAACAGGCGCATGCCGGTCCCGAGCACGACTGGGTAGATCATCAGCCGCAGCTCGTCGACGAGGTCGTGCTCGAGCAGGGTGTGTACGAGCTGGAAGCTGGCGGCGACGACGATGTCCCCGGCTAGCTGCCGCTTCAGCGTCGAGACCTCATTCACCACGTCGCCCGTGAGCACCGTGGTGCTGTTCCAGGCGGGATCGTGGAGGGTCGAGGACACGACGTACTTGGGCTTGCTGTTCATCCTGTCCGCCAACTCGCCAGTCCGCGATGGCCACCGCGCGGCGAGGAACTCGTAGCTGCGCCGGCCCAGCAGCATGGCCTGGGATTCGTCCCCTCAGCTAGAGGGCCAGACGTGCACGCCGAGCGCCGGCCGGCGATGTGCTGCGCTCGGCGCAGTGCTCTTCGGACGGCCATTTCAGCGACGTAGTGTCAAGCGCTTGCATGCCCCGCGCCGGACGCCGACCGCAAAGCGTGGTCGGCGGGTCGATGGAGTTGCGCACGTAGCCGCAGTTCGGCGTGGCCAGTGGATCTGGCACGGTCACGATCTCGCGGTGCCTCGCAGACGACCGGTCATGGCTCCCCTCTGTGTCAAGAGGGTGGTTGTTCCCGGCTCGCCAGTGTGCGCCGGTCCTCGCCGCCGTCAAGCAGACGGCGCTTGACGGCGGCTGCGATCCGGCGTGGACCGGAGGCGCCGGGAGCAACCTGGAGAATGGATCGGCGTGCTGGCGTAGGGTCGGGATGGCGGATCCGGGAAGTGACTTTCTGAAGTGCCGGCGCAGGGGCTGGAGCCGGCCACGCTAGAGCCAGTAGCCGTCCCCGTGTGTCCTCCCGGGCCCGTCCCTGAGGCCCGCGCATCGTTGATCATCTGCCGGTATACCTGGCCGGACAGCCGCCGTTTGAGGCACCGGATGGCTTCCATGCTGGTCTTGCCGGCGGCGAGCTTGCGGCGGTAGTAGGCGCGGCCTTCGGTGTCGTTGCGGAGCTGGACGATGGCCATGATGTGCAGCACCCGCTTGATGCGCCGGTTCCCGGCCCGCGAGAGCCGGTGGCGCTGCTGCTCGCCGGAGGAGGCGCCGGTGGGCGCGGTGCCGTTCCACCAGGCGAAGTGGCCGCGGTCAACGAAACGGGCAATGTCACCGACGTCGCCGAGCAGCCGGGCAGCGCTGGACGGTCCGATGCCATGGAGGTCTTGCAGGCTGCTGCCGGTATCGGCGACCAGCTCGGTCAGCCGGGCGCTGGCCGCCTTGATTTTCTTGGCCGGTGGCGGCGAGCTCGCTGATCAGCTCGCAGGGCCAGCTGGCGGCGGGTACGGCCGGCGATATCACGTGGCCGCACCGTCGCGAGCAGGGCGCGGGCCTGCTGGGCGGACAGGAACTTCTTCGCCCCGCCCGGCAGTAATTCCAGCAGCAGCCGGCGCAGCCTGTTCACCGTGTCGGTGCGGGCATGGCCCAGCCCGTCGCGGCGGTCAGCCAGCAGCCGCAGCGCGACGGTCGCGCCGTCCGCCGCAACGGCCTGCAGCCCTTCGGTGCGCAACGCGACGACGGCCACCGAGTGGGCGTCAGTGGCGTCGGTCTTGCGGCCCTGGCCGGTGGCGAACGCCCGCGCCCGCGCCGACAGCTTCGCCGGCACATCGACCACGGACTCGCCGTCGGCGACCAGCCACCGGGCAATATGCCGGCCGATACCGCCGCAGCCCTCTATAGCCCAAGTCCGGTCCGGGAACCCGCGGCCTGCGGCCTGCATCGCCTTGTAACCGTCGCGGCCGGTGCCGAACCGGCCCTGCGCCAGGATCTTCTCCTGGCCGTCGATGACCTCGATCGTCGCTGACCGCTTATGCGGGTCCATCCCGATGATCACATGTCCCATGGGCCACCCTTTCCTCCGCGACGAGCAGTTGCCGGCGAGGAGGGCAGCGCTACTCCGGGCAGGGCACGCCCCTCTTGAGCCTCTCCGCGCCACGGCGGCCGGCGGGATGCACGCCAATGTGAGAGCCACACCTACTCACGGCGGGCAGCCGAATGAGAGAGCGTCCCGCCGGTCACCTCAACCGAGCCTGGCCAGGCACCGGCCGTAGCACAAGTCAACAAGTAGCCGATGAGCGGACGTAACCAAGCGGCCTACAGTCCGGGTGTCGGCGAGCGGAGCGGCGCCAATGAGTAGGTGAGCGAACGGGAGACTGGCAGGGCCTTATACCCGATGCGCGCGGTGGGTGGTATTGGCCGAGCCGTGCACCCCGACCGTCACGAGCGCCAGGGCAGGTTGCGTTTGAGGGCCTCCGCCTCCTATCCGAGAAACTGTCACCG
>Ga0137384_10004591_pt1 | contig 11060 bp, 4 predicted proteins | sample SagtaG_2_FD_104922 | JGI IMG/M metagenome (GOLD analysis project Ga0137384, IMG submission 104922) | Vadose zone soil microbial communities from Sagehorn Ranch, Mendocino, California, USA - Sage2_R_60_16 metaG | ecosystem: Environmental > Terrestrial > Soil > Vadose zone | place: USA: California...
ACGTTCCACATCGGCGGAACCGCCACGCGCGTCTCCGAGCGCTCTACTCTCGAAGCGCGCAACAACGGCATCGTCAAGTTCGTGGAACTCAAGCACGTCGAGGGACGCGGCGGTACGCTCATCGCCATGAACCGCTCCGGCCTTATCGCCATCGTTGACGAAAAGAACCGCGAAAAGGAGCGCTACCACGTCGTTTACGGCGCGCGTCTTCGCGTTCAGGACGGCGAACACGTCACACACGGCCAGGTTCTTGCCGAGTGGGATCCGTTCACCTTCTCGATTCTCACGGAGACCGCCGGCACGGTGAAGTTTGACGACCTGAAGACCGGCATCACCATCGAAGAGCAGGTGGACGAAGTCACCGGCCTTTCTCAGGATGTGGTGACTTTGCCGCCGGGCGATGAAAAACATCAGCCCGCGATTCTCGTTCGCGATTCTTCCGGCAAAGTCCGCAAGAAATACCTCATGCCTTCCCGCGCCCACTTGATGGTCCGGGACGGCGACGATGTCCAGGCCGGCGACGTGCTCGCGAAGATTCCGCGCGAAACCACCAAGACCAAGGACATCACCGGCGGTCTGCCGCGTGTCGTCGAACTTTTCGAAACACGCAAGCCCAAGGATCCCGCCGTCATCAGCGAAATCGACGGCGCCGTCCGTTACGGCGAAATCGCCAAGGGCATGCGTAAGATCTACGTCGAAAGCGAAGACCGCAAGACCACCAAGGAATACTCCATTCCACGCGGCGTGCACATCAACGTTCAGGAAGGCGACCACGTCAAGGCTGGCGAAGCTCTGATCGACGGCCCGCTCAACCTTCACGACCTTCTCGCAGTTCTCGGCGAAAAGTTCACGCAGGCCTATCTCGTCAACGCCATTCAGGAGGTTTACCGCCTCCAGGGCGTGAACATCAACGACAAGCACATCGAGACCATCTCGCGCCAGATGATGCGCTGGGTCAAGGTCGAAGACGTCGGTGACACCAACTTCCTTCTCGAGGAGCAGGTGGACAAGTTCCGCTTCCGCGAGGAAAACGATGAAGCCATCAAGCGCGGTGGCCGCCCGGCTACTGGCCGTCCGCTGCTCTTGGGCATCACCAAGGCGTCGCTCTCGACCGATTCGTTCATCTCCGCAGCTAGCTTCCAGGAAACAACTCGCGTGCTCACCGAAGCTGCCGTCGCCGGCAAGGTGGACTATCTCCGCGGCCTCAAGGAAAACGTCATCATGGGCCGCCTCATTCCCGCTGGCACGGGCCTCGAGCATTACCGCAGCATTCAGTTGCTGACGGAAATGCCCGCGCCCGCTCCGGTCGAGGAAATTCCGGAAGCTGCCGAGCTCACCGCCGAAGAAGCGGCGGCGCTCGACTTCCTGCAAAAAGACACCGAAGCCGACGCCGCCACCGAGGGCTAACCCTCCTCGGCAGCTCGACGTCGACAACTCACTGGATTCGCTCGGGCCCAGACCTGATGGTCAGGGCCCCGTTTTCGTTTCGGGCGAGAGTCCAGTTTGCTCTCAGGAACTCTGGCCGGCGGCTTTCATTGCGGAATTGTCGGTAAAGTTCCTACAATCAATGAATAGAAGACACACATTATCGACGGCTGTTGGCTGAGGCAAGCGCCTTCCGTCCAGCTTCATGAACGACAAAAGCCAAAACACGCCACGTGGTAAACCTGGCGCAACGTCCGAAGGCGCCCGCCGCTCCGCCATTTCCTCGAGCTTCGAACGGTTCGAAAAACGCCAGAACGAGCTTTGGCGCCTCACGTTCCTGGTTCTCTTTTTGCTGGTTCTCGCCTACGCTTGGACATCCTGGGGCTCAATTCGCAACTTGACCCACCACTTTGAGGCGCTGCCCATCGGCCTCGTCGTGCTGGTGGCGCTCTTCAGCGCCTACATGTGGAAGAAGACGCGTGAAATCTCCGAGCTCCGCGGCCTCTTGCGCGGCATCGAGGAGCGCGACGCCCAGCCTCCCAGCGACCGCCAGATGGACCAGCTCTTCGAAATGATCTCCAAGTCGCAGCAGGGTTACCGCGACTTAATCGACTCCTTCGACGACCTGCTGCTCGCCGTCACGCTGGACGGCAAGATTCGCGCCGTCAATCGCAGCTTCTCCGATCTCGTTGAAACTCCCTTTCAGGAAATCATCGGCAAGCCGATTAGCGAATTCGTTCAGGAAGGCAGCGGGCAGGAAGAAGAGCTTCTCAAGCGCTCGATGGCGAGGTTCATGGAACGCCGCCACTGGACCGGCGTGCTCCAGGTCCGCCTGAAAAACCAAAAATCGCCTTTCTACTTCGACTGCGTCGTGCACGCCATGATGCGCGGCGAAAACATTCACGGCATTACCGTGCTCGCGCGCGACGTTTCCGCCCTCCGCCGCAACGAAACGCGCTTCACCGAGCTTTTCGAAACCCTCCAGGAAGGTATCTACATCACCACGCCCGACGGCCGCATCCTCGACGCCAATCCCGCGCTGGTGCGCATGCTCGGCTACGACTCAAAAGAAGACCTGCTCAAGCGCCAGGTTCCCGAAATTCTTCTGGATCCCGCCGAGCGCAGAGCCCTCATGCAGCAAGCCGCGGCGCAGCCCATGGTCGCGGGCCGCGAAGTCACTCTCCTCCGCAAGGACGGCGCCTCCATCGTGTGCCTCAATACCGTTGCCTCCGTTCGCGACAATGCCGGCAAGGTCGTCCGCTACCAGGGCGCGGTCATGGACATCACCGAGCGCCGCGAAATCGAGCGCCGCCTCCGCCAGCAGCAGGAGTTTGCCCGCCGCCTGGTGGACAATTTCCCCGACATGATCCTCGTCCTGGATACCAACTCCCAGTACACTTTCGTCAGCCCGCGCTCCCGCGAAGTCCTCGGTTACGAACCGCAGGAAATCGCCGCCCTCGGTTTCGGGCATTCCGTCCATCCCGAGGATATGCCTTCCGTCCGCGTGCTCTACGACGACATCGTTGCCGCAAAACGCACGTACGAGTCCCTGGAAGTGCGCGCCCGCCGCAAGCAAGGTGACTGGCGCCGCATTCTTTTCAACTTCAGTCCGCTCGCCGACGAATCCGGCAATATCGAAGGCGTGGTGCTCTCCGGCCGCGACGTCACCGACCTCAAGCGCCTCGAAGAGCAGCTCATCCAGGCCGAAAAACTCGCCGCCATGGGCCAGATGCTCGCCGGCGTCGCCCACGAATTGAACAATCCGCTCACCGCCGTTCTCGGCGTCACCGAACTGCTTCGCGAGCGCGCTGGCCATGACGAATCCTTCATGCGCCAGCTCGATCTCACCCATCGCCAGGCCCGCCGCGCCGCGCGCATCGTGCAGAACCTGCTCGAATTCTCGCGCCCCGGTTCGGCGCAGAAAAAACTTCTCGACGTCAACAATCTCGTCGAGCGCACCCTCCAGCTTCACGAACATTCCCTCCGCCGCAACAACATCGAAGTGGATTTTCGCCCCGACACCGGCCTTCCCGGCATCATGGGCGACGCCAACCAGCTCATCCAGGTTTTCCTGAATCTCGTCACCAACGCCGAGCAAGCCATCCGCGAAGTCCGCGAGTCCGGCCGCCTCACGATTCGCCAGGGCCGCAGCGGCGACCGCGTCAGCATCACCTTTCAGGACGACGGCGTCGGCATCCGCCCCGAAGCTCTTCCGCGCATCTTCGATCCCTTCTACACCACCAAGCGCCCCGGCGGCGGTACCGGCCTCGGCCTGAGCATCTGCATGTCCATCGTGCGCGATCATGGCGGCCTCATCGAAGCCGAAGCGCTTCCCGCAGGTGGCTCCGCGTTCACCGTTACTTTGCCGCCCGCTCCAGCGGAAAAATTGCCGGCCGAAAAAACGCCCGTCGAGAAACTGGAAACTCCGGCTCCTGTCGAGCCTGGAGTCTCTTCCGCTTCCGCCGCGCCTGCCGCGGCGAGTTCCGCGGCCCCCAACGCCATGGCCACGTCCGCCTCCGCCGAAATTCTCAAGGGCCGCAGCGTCCTCGTCCTCGACGACGAAGAAAGCCTGCGCCAGCTCCTGCACGAAGGCCTCTCCCCTCAGGGTCTCCGCGTGGACTGCGCCGCCACCGCCGAAGACGCCCTTGCCCTCATTCGCCGCTTCTGGGAAAACAGCCCGGACTCCCCCGACAATGAAAATGACCATGACACCCTGGACAATGACAATGGCCCCAATGCCGCGCGCTCCTCGCACCCTCCCCGCCCCGGGATCGCCGATCTCCCGATCGGCTCCGGCACCGTTGCTTCTTCTCCTGAAGCCGTTCCTTCTTCTCGTGAAAATGCTGCGTCCTCACTTGAGAATCGCTACGACATTCTTCTCGTTGACCTGCATCTTTCCGCAGGCGGCTACTTCGTGAACGGCCGCGAAGCCGCCGCCCGCCTCCTCGAAGCCATCGCCGCCGCCGGCTTGCCGAAGCCCGTCGTCGTCTACATGACCGGCGACTTGACCGACCCCGGCCCGGAAACTCCCGTCCGCGGCGAACCTGCCTTCTTGCAGAAGCCCTTCCGCATCTCCGAAGTCCTTTCGCTTTTTAAAGAGGTTCTCACGCCAGCTCCTGTCGAGCCTCAACCAAAATAAGGCTGTGACTTTTGCTCGCCACTCGCCACTTCTTCTGTTTTTGTTTTCTGCTTTCTGCCTTCTGCTCTCTGCCTTCCATTTACTGTCCTCGCTCCCGCCGAACCTCAGCCAAAATAATTTCCCAACTCGCTAACTAACTCCGCATCATGCGGGTATAATCCCCGACGATGTTCCAGCAAAAGCTTGCCGCGCGGGAAGGGTTGCGAAACGCCGGGAACGCCAACTCTTCTCCGTCCCCCGGGAACGCCAATCTCCCGATTGGCGTCTCTTCCTCATCTCCCACCAGCGCCGTCAACGACGCCATTCAGGAGAATGGCGCTCCCAGGTGGCATAGCCGCGGATATCTGCCTCATTTTGAAAGCTCCGACGTGATTCAACACATCACCTTTCACCTCCCCGACAGCCTTCCGCAAACCGCGCTTCTCCGCTTGGAATCCGAACTGAAGTTTCTCCCCGCCGAAAAGCGCGACTCCGAACGCCGCAAGCGGGTGGACGCGTGGATCGATGCGGGCCACGGCTCCTGCATCCTTCGCAGGCCCGCCATCGCCGCCATGGTACAGGGCTCGTTGCTGGCTTTTGATTCGCAGCGTTACCGCCTGCTGGCGTGGGTTGTCATGCCGAATCATGTACACGCCCTTTTCCAGCCGATGGCGGGATGGACTGTCGCGAAGCTCGTCGCTGCCTGGAAAAAATTCACCGCCCGCAAAATCTGCGATGCCCGTCGCAACACCGCCTCCGGCGCGAACGCCAACTCTTTTCCCGGGAACGCCAATCTCCCGATTGGCGACTCTTCCTCCGCACGCATTGGCGCCTTGCCGAACCCAAATCTCCCGCTTGCCGCCGCCCCCACCGGCCCCGTCTGGCACCGCGAGTATTGGGATCGCTTCATCCGCGACCGGACGCACCTCCTGCAAGTCATTGAATACATTCATCTAAAACCCGTGAAGGCAGGTCTAGTCAGCACGCCGCAAAGTTGGCCCTGGAGCAGCGCCTACCCCCGGGAACGCTAATCTCCGATTAGCGCTTTGCTCTTTCTTGACAACCTTGGCCAAGCGGTTTGCCATCCTCCTGAAATGCCCGCAACGTTGACCGAATGCCAACCACTCGCCACTCTCTTCCCTTCCTCCTCAGCTATAATCAACCTTTCCTGAACATGCCCGACACCCCCGAACCCCGCGCACGGCACGCGCCCATAGTCTTGTAAGCTGGCGGATGTTTAAGGTACTTGATATTATTCTCGCTGGTTATTTGACGAACGAATAAATAACTGCTGAAAGCCGGACGAACACATAATGCCTGATCCTCGCAAGGAATCCTTAGATGAGATTGTCAGCCACAGTGCCGTGGTGCTGGCAGACCAGATTCAGAAGGCGGCGGCTTGGGCCAAGTCGGAGATGGACCTGCAGATTGAGGTCGCCGGGGCGCTGAAAGAGTTTGCGCGAAAGGCCAAGATTACGCTGGAAGTACACCACAACATTACGGTGGCGACCGGCCGACCGGATTCCGTCTACAGCAACGTGATTGTTGAATACAAGGACCCGGGGACACTGTCCGGGAATCGGGATGCGGCCAACAACAAGAAGCTGATTGAGCAGATCCGGCAGCGCTTTTACGACATGCGGCGGGAAGAAAACCGCCCGATGAACAGCATGTTCGGGGTGGGGACAGACGGGAAATACTTCGTCTTTGTCCGCTTCAGGGATGAGAAGTGGACGGATGAGGAGCCGCTGGAGGTTAACCGGCATTCAACGGAAACGTTTCTTTGGGGGCTATACAACCTCGGACAGAAGGGGAAGCCCTATCAGCCGGAATACCTTCATGGAGATTTTGGCTCCGACAGCCTGATCGCTCAAGAGGGCGTGAGAACGCTCTACGACGAAATCCTGAAAACAGAGAACCCGAAGGCGCAGGTTTTTTTCAATCAATGGAAGATTCTTTTCGGCGAGGTATGCGGGTATGACGTCGAGAACCTATCGGACAAGCTCAAGAAATTGGCTGAGTTCTATGGCGTGAAGGGCAAGCCGCACCCAGGGCAACTGCTGTTCGCCCTGCATACCTACTACGCGCTCCTGATCAAACTTCTTGCCGCTGAGATTGTGAGCTTTTTCAATCCGTGGATGACTCGGCAGGTAGAAAAGCTGCAGAACGCGACCACGTCGGCAAAGTTACGGCGCGAACTCGAAGAATTGGAACATGGCGGTATTTTCCACACGATGAGAATCACAAATTTCCTCGAGGGAGACCTGTTTGCCTGGTATCTGCCGGTATGGAGCGAGCCGATTGAGAAACTCGTGAGACAAATGGTCCGGAAGCTGGACGACTACAACCCGGGAACATTTTCGGAAAATCCTGCGCAATCGCGCGACCTGCTCAAGAAGCTGTACCACCAGTTGTTCCCGAAATCCGTTCGCCACGACCTCGGGGAGTATTACACACCCGATTGGCTGGCGGAGCACGTATTGAATGAGATCGGGTACGATGGCGACCCAGATAAACGCCTCCTTGATCCGGCTTGTGGCTCAGGAACATTTCTGGTGATGGCCATAAACCGTATCCGACGCCGGTATGACGACAATCGCGAGAAGTGTTCCTATGATGAAGGCGACTTGTTGAAAAAGATTTTGGCCAACGTTATCGGGTTTGACTTGAACCCGCTCGCCGTCATGGCTGCACGGACGAATTATCTAGTAGCTATCAAAGACCTTATTCGCCGTGTGGACAGCATTGAGATTCCGATTTACCTATGCGATTCGATCATGACACCAGCGGAGTACGGCGATCTATTTACGGGCGCAGGAAACGTTGCAAAAGTCCCGTGCAGCGCCGTTAAGCCCCCGCACTTGTTAGTGCCGAAGGAAATTGCGAAAAGCCCCAAAGAGGTCGCCAAGTATGCTGAGGTCTTGGAGGCAAGCATCAAAAATGGTTATGCGCCTGGAGAGTTTTTGACCCGGTGCAAAGATGAGGGCCTGGCAATAACGGCGAGCGACGCGCATCTCGCACTCTACAAGGAATTGGTTCGACTAGACAAAGAGAATAAGAATGGAATCTGGGCCAGGATCATCAAAAATAATTTTGCCCCACTCTTTATCGGAACTGTCGACTATGTTGCGGGGAATCCGCCATGGGTGAATTGGGAAAACTTACCGGAAGATTACCGCGACGGTATGAAACCGTTGTGGCAGCGGTATGGATTGTTTCGCTGTCGGGGTCGGCCGGCCGGCTGGGCGGAGGCAAGAAAGATCTCTCAATGCTGTTTGTTTACACGGCAGTAGATCACTATTTGGAAGCTGGCGCGCGATTGGGATTTGTAATCACCCAAACGGTATTCAAAACAACAGGGGCGGGTGACGGTTTCCGACAGCTCTCCTTCGAACACGATAGGAAAATGGTTTTCATGAAGCCTTTAGTTGTTCACGACCTCAGTGCAGTACAGGTCTTCGAGGGTGCGACGAATCGCACTTCAGTATTCGTATGCCAGCGACAGGCTAAGGGGTTCGAGTATCCAGTTCCGTATTTCAAGTGGTCGGGACCATCGCGTATTGAGCAGGACGAGCCTCTCGCGGAAGTACTTAAGAAAACTACGCGAGCGAAAATGCAAGCAATTCCCGTTGAAAGCGAAAGGCGGGCCTCCCCGTGGCTGACGGGTTCACCGAGAATGCTAAATGGCGTCAGAAATGTGCTTGGGAAGAGCGACTACAAGGGCTTCGCTGGAAGTTGTACTTGGATGAATGGCATCTACTGGGTTAGCGTCGTCAAGCGTCTACGTGACGGCGAGTTTTTGATCGAAAATCTAAGTGAAGTCGGAAAAATCAAGGTTGAGCGCGTTACGGCATCCGTTGAAGGTGACTTGCTATATCCGCTCTTGCGGGGCCGCGACGTCGATCGTTGGAAGGCACAACCCTCTGCTTACATCTTGCTATCGCAGGACGTAAAGACGAGGACTGGTGTGCCTGAAACGGTAATGAAGCGCGATCAACCAAAGACATTCGAGTACTTTAAACGATTTGAGGCTCTGTTGAGGAAGAGATCTGGCTTTCGAAGATATTTTGAGCCGTCTGACCCATTCTATTCAATTTACAACGTCGGTCCCTACACCGTTAGCCCCTGGAAAGTAATGTGGCCTGAGGTTGGAAACGAAGTCCGCGCCGGTGTATGCGGTCCAAGTGCTGGAGAAATACGCCGAGCCTCAATACCGGACCACACTATCATCAGTGTCGCGTGCGAGACGGCTCAGGAGGCGCACTTTATTGCAGCGCTTTTAAATTCCGCCCCGGCACGTGCTGCGGCGAGTGGATACATTGTATTGCATCCCTCGCCTCACATTCTAGAGCACATTGCCATCCCTCGCTTCAAACCGGACGCCAAACAACACTCCAATCTCGCGAGTCTCTCTGAACGATGTCATGTGGCCGCGAGTAAGGATGATTCAAAGGAAGTCAAGGCGCTCGAGGCGGAAGTTGACAAGGCCTCTGCGACCCTGTGGGGCATCACAAACGACGAGTTGAAGTCCATTCAAGAGACGCTGGAAGAGGCAAGAGAGAGCAGGAGCGGCGGCGTCGAGGAAGATGACGACGAGTAAGCCCCGAGGAGAGATAAGGCTGCTTGCTGTCCGCCGAACGCGACTCAAATGTAGGATTAGCGGTATATAATCCAGCCTGTGGGCACACCGACCACACAAAAGAAGAGCCTCACAGATGTGCTTGATGCGGGTACGCATGTCCGCAGCGTGAACGGAATTTACCGCCTGCTTGGAGTGGGGCGTGTTCAGAAACTCAGAGACCACCAGTGCAAGGTTGAATTCAACCCCACGGTCTTTTCCTCTCCGCCTTATCGCTCAGAAAACAAAATCCTGAAACTGGAGGAGGTTGTTGTTTGTCCAACCCCCCTGGAATTGGCCGGGGTTGATAATTGGGACGAAGCATGGAAGTTCGATCTGCGCCAGATGGCGGCGAGATTTCTATGCCTGAACAAAGGCGGGCAGTTATCGAATGCGCGTACGGAAATTTTGCCGCATCAGATCTTCACGGCGCACACTGTCGTATCGAATGCGAAACGGCGGTTTATGCTGGCGGACGAGGTGGGTCTGGGCAAGACGGTCGAAGCCGGCATGGTGTGGCAGGCGCTGTCGCAGCGAGGGAACGCAGCCCGGACGCTGGTTGTTTGCCCGGCGGGACTGACGCGGCAGTGGCAGGAAGAGTTTCAAGAAAAATTTCAACAAATGTTTGAGATTTTCGGGCGGGATTTTCAGGCGGTGAATCCGCGGATCTGGGACTTGAAGGCTACGGCGATTGCTTCGCTGGACCGACTCAAGCGGAAAGAACACAAGCGGACACTGCTTGAGAATCGGAAGTGGGACCTGATCATCTTCGATGAGGCGCAGCACCTGAGCGCGCGCGACTATCCGAAAAAAACGGAAAAGACACAGAATTACCAGCTTGCGGAGGTCTTGAGGGATTACACAGATGCGCTCCTGCTACTGACTGCAACGCCGCATGCGGGCGATCCGAACCACGGGCGGTTTATCAACCTGGTGAAACTGCTGGAAACGAATGTGGATTTTAGTCCGCTCGTCGATGAGGGCTTGTTTCGGCCGAAGGATGCGATTCCTTATTCGAAGCTGATCCTGCGGACACCGAAGCTGAAGGTGACGGACGCGCAGGGACAAGCGGTTTTCAAGGGGCGGCGGACGATCCCGCTTGACTTCAAAATGCACGCCGACGAGCGGGAATTCTACGACGCGGTGGAGGAGTACATCCGGACTGGGTACAACGCGCTCGAGAAGATCGAAGACCCTACGCATCGCCGGGCGATCGGGTTCATTCTGACGAGCTTTCAGAAGATGAATGCGAGTTCGCTGCGGGCGATTCGAGCGGCGTTGAACGTTCGACTGGACCGGCTGGAAAAGAAGCTGGAGCAGTTGCCCGCCGAGGAAGAGGAAGAAGATCGCGATGCGCGGTATGAAGGCGAGCAGGAGGAGCAGGCGGCCCTGAAGAGCGACACGGAGATGCTGCGAGGAGAGATTTCCGTTCTGAAGAAGCTGCTGGCGATGCCGGTGCGGCGGGAGAAAAAGATTGACCGGCTGCGCGAACTGCTGAAGCAGATCGATCAGGAGAATCCAGGGACAAAGGTTCTTTTCTTCACGGAGTACCGACGGACACAGGAATTTTTGAGGACGCAGCTGGAAGAATGGTACGGCGCCGGCACGGTTGTGCTGATCAACGGGGATATGAAGCTGGAGGGCAAGACACCGGAGGCGGACAGCAAGCTGCGGAGCCAGCAACTCTTCCGGGACGAGCCGAAGGTGCGATTTCTGGTCTCGACAGAGGCGGGCGGGGAAGGCATTAACCTGCAATTCTGCCACGTTCTGGTGAATTACGATTTGCCATGGAACCCGATGCGCTACGAGCAGCGAGTGGGGCGCGTGTATCGCTATGGACAGCAGAAGGTCGTGCACATTTACAACCTGAAAAACATAGGCACGATTGAAGATACGGTG
>Ga0137384_10004619_pt1 | contig 11028 bp, 10 predicted proteins | sample SagtaG_2_FD_104922 | JGI IMG/M metagenome (GOLD analysis project Ga0137384, IMG submission 104922) | Vadose zone soil microbial communities from Sagehorn Ranch, Mendocino, California, USA - Sage2_R_60_16 metaG | ecosystem: Environmental > Terrestrial > Soil > Vadose zone | place: USA...
GCCGCCCGTGGCCGCGACCGCCCCGCCCCAGTAGCTGTTCATCCAATAGCTGGCAATCCCAAACTTCAGCGCCACAAGTACGCCGCCCAGCAGCGCCCATCTTGCAGGCAGCCAGGCTTGGAGCATCCACAAAATTGCAGCGCACATCACGCCAACACTGAGAACCACACCGATCCACGGCTGCCCGAGGAGTTCTCCGAGCGCGAGAACCGCGCCCTGGCCCGGCGGATATTTCGAGCAATAGGTGGGGAACCAATTGATGTGAAACGATTCGAAGTTCATCCACATCGGGTGCGTTGGATTTGTGAGTCGCCCGTGAGCCAGCGTGTCGCCGAGCAGCAAGTAGCTGTATTCGTCATGGATGCCGGGGACGGGAACGGGGAGCAGCGGCAGCACGACCAACCGAATGCCAATTACGGAGAAGAAGAGAAGCCAGACAACCAGCGTTTTTCGACTGGCCAATTTTCCAAATGACTCCGAGATCGCGCGCAGCGCTTTTTCAAACCATCGAGGCGCGAGCGTTGCCAGCAGGACAAACGCAAGCGCTACACCGGCAAGCGCCCAAAGTCCTGCGGGGAACTCCAGCAGTGTGCTGCCGCCTGAGAGAATCATTTCAGGGAGAAATCTTTGATCTAGAAATCCAGCGCGAGGCTGGGAGGGCTACAGCATAACTGATTTTGCGCTGAGTAGGCCGACTTCCTAGGCTCACCAAATTCCAGCGACGGCGCTCCGAAAAGTGTAAGGACTTCTATCGTTCTATTTCGATTTCCGTTCCGCTTGAAGTGGCGGACGGAGCGGCAGTGCGGCGTTCGTCCAGATAATCGGCCATTTCCAGGCGCAAATTTCCCGCATTGGTGGAGTAGGACATACCGGTTTCAAACTCCACGATTCCGGAGCGAATCAGCCTATCAATCTCTCCATCGAAATGCTGCATGCCTTCGGTGACTCCGTCACGCATGGCGTCTAGAAGGGTCTTGCCTTCGCCTTCCCCTTTTTCGACGTATTCGCGTGTGCGCATGGTGGACTTCAGGATTTCCACAGCGGCAATCCGGCCGCCGGTTTTCTTGGGAAGCAGGCGCTGCGAAACGATGAAGCGAAAGGACTTCGCGAGGCGCGTGCGGATGGCTTGCTGGTCGCTGAGCGGAAAGACGCCCACGATGCGCTCGATGGTCTTGGAGGCATCAATCGTGTGCAGCGTGGACATGACGAGGTGGCCCGTCTCCGAAGCCTCAAGTGCAATTTCGATGGTCTCGCGGTCGCGCATCTCGCCGACCAGGATCACCTTGGGCGCCTGCCGCAGTGCCGCGCGCAAAGCCAGGGCGAAACTTGGCGTGTCGGAATGCAATTCGCGCTGGTGAATCGTCGCTTTCTTGTGGCGGTGCAGGAATTCGATGGGATCCTCGATGGTAAGGATGTGATAAGCCTTCTCCGCATTCATTTTGTCGAGAATGGCCGCAAGCGTAGAGGATTTTCCTGATCCCGTCGGTCCTGTGACGAGCACGATTCCATTCCGCAGATCCACAATCTCCTGCAAAGCTTCCGGCAGGTTCAAATCCTCGAATCCGGGAATCTTGTCCGGGATGACGCGCATCACGATGGCGCAACTCCCGCGCTGCTTGAAAATATTCACGCGAAAGCGCGCCACTCCGGTGAGTCCATAAGAGAGGTCTGCTGCGCCATCTTGTTCCAGCTTCCGAATCGGCGTCTCGTTCTTGCCCATGATGTCGCTGGCGATGGAGAGGGTGTCCTGCGCAGTAAGGCACTCGAGCCCTTTGTATTTCAACTCGACAAGCTGGCCGCTGACCTCGATTTGCGGAGCGCGCCCGGGCGAGAAAATCAGGTCGCTAACGTGAGGGCTGGACTTGAGCATGGCAGTCACGAGTTGCGCTGTGTGAATCTTTCTTTGTGGCGCGGGCGCGGATGACGCCGCAGCTTGCTCCGCCGGAGACGGGATCGTTTGTGTGGGGGTTCCCATAGCGTGTGTGATCCTTCTGAGGCCCGATGAGAGGAGGCGAGCCGTCGTCAAGAAAGCCGGGTCGTTCTTCCCGGCCTTCTCATTTTAGGCGCTGCGCTGGATTTAACTTCTTAAGTCGTTTTCACAATTGCCTGACAGTAACGGTCTTTATTGTTTGGAAGCGGTATCGATGAAATTGGCGACGTTCTTCTTGAGCTTGCCCAGGTCTTCATCGTGCAAATACATCATGTGGCCGGCTTCGTAATACTGCTGCCAGATGTTTTTGCGGATGTTTTCCGGCAGGCCCATGTGGTCCACGGTGTATTCGACTTCCATAAACGGAGTCGCCAGGTCGTAGATCCCTTCTTCGAATTCCACTTTCAGGCGTGGATTCGTAATCATGGCTTGGACGAGGTCGAGCACGACGCTCGGCGATCCGGGGAAAAATCCAAAATCGGTGCCTTCGTGCTTCCAGTCCCAACGATTCGCACCAAAGTCTGCGGAGGGCTTGTAGCTCTTGTCTTGGCCGAATTTCAATTCTTCGCGGACGTATGCATTGAACGCACCGACGAACGCGCCACTTGTAGCCGTATCCTGCGGGTCATAATCCGCGGCTTCGCCAATCAGATTGTACGTTGGTCCGACAAATCGCGCGTCGTAGCGGCCGGTGGTCAATCCGCGATTGCGTTGCAGTTCCTGCATGAACTGGAACAAGCGCACGCGCAGGTTGGCTTTGTCGAGATAGTCTTCACTTAGCCCAGTGAATCGCGCCACTTTCTTGACGATCTCTGCTTTTTCCGCCTTGGTGAGCGCGTCGCCCTTCATGAGCGCGTCCGCATACTCGCCCCGCGCAAATTTGCGCGCTTCATCGAGGAAGGCATTCAGATTCTCAGGCCGATCTTTCAAAGTTTTGTGGAACCAGGCGGTGGCTGCGTAGCTCGGCAGGTAGAGAACATAGGCGAGGTCCTGTCCCGGGTAAAAAGAGATGTTGCCGAGATCTAAAACCGAAGAGACCATCACAATTCCATTCAGATACAGGTTGTCGTGGCCCTGCAGATAATTGCCCAGCGCCGCATTGCGAAACGTGCCGTAGCTTTCGCCAATCAAGAACTTTGGCGAGTTCCAGCGGTTGTTGCGGCTGACGTAAGTGTTGATGAATTGAGCGAGGGACTTGACGTCCTGGTCCACGCCCCAGAAATCTTTGTCCTGCGCTTTGCCGACGGCGTGGCTGAAGCCTGTGCCGACAGGATCAATGAACACGAGATCGGATTTATCCAGCAGACAGTCCGGGTTATCCATCAGCTTGAACGGCGCGGGAGGCGTTACGCCTGCGTTGACGGTCACTACGCGCCGCGGACCCATCGACCCCATGTGCAGCCACACGGAAGCGGAGCCCGGCCCGCCGTTGTAAAGAAACGATACGGGGCGCTGGCTCATGTCCTTGACGTCGCTGCGCGTGTAGGCCGTCGAATAAATCAGCGCCGTGGGTTCGTCCTTTTCGTTCTTGATGAGAATGGTTGCCGCCGTCGCTTTATATGGAATCGTTTGGCCGCCGATCTTTATGGTGTGTTCGGTAACCGACGATTCTTCCTTGGGTGGCGCGGCAGGCGCTTCGGCGGGCTTCTCCGGAGATTTGGACTCCTGCGCGCGCAAGCTCACCGGGAATGCGCTGGCCGCCAGCAATGCCGCGAACATCACGCCTAGATTTTTCACATAAAGCATTCTGTCAAACAAACTGGGACTCCCAAACGAACTGCGACTACCGAACGAACTGCGACTGCCGAACGAACTGGGCATCGCTCTCTCCTCGAAGAAACCGGTTTTATGATTCAGTAAGCGTTGGGATTCTAACTGTTTCGACGAAGCAAGAAACTATTTTGTTCGACGCCGCAGCAGCAAAAACTCTTTATCGTCCTTTCCCGGATCCACCGACAGTTCCGCGCAGTCATTCACAATCCAATCGGCGCCGGCTTCGCGGAGTTCCAGGTCGCTCGCCGTGGTGCGCAGGGCGATTACGCACGCGCCCGCGGCCTTGCCAGCGCGGATTCCGGCAGGCGCGTCTTCGATGACCACGCACTCCGCGCCAGTCGCGCCCAAGATTTGTGCCCCTTTCAAGTACGGCTCGGGATGGGGCTTGCCGTTCGTTATGTCGGTGGAAGTGACCATGTGCTTTGGCTTTGGCAGGCCGGCAGCGGCGATGCGCACTTCCGCGAGCCGGCGCGTGCAGGAAGTCACGATGGCCCACTTTTCCCGGGGAATGGCCTGAAGCAGCTCCAGCGTTCCGGGGAGGGGAATCACTCCGTCCGTGTCTTCGATTTCGCGGCGCTCGACTCCGCGGTTCTCCGCGTCGTGGTCGGCGTGGGGCAGCAGTTCGCGAATCGTGGCGATGCTGGGCTTTCCGTGCGCTTGCCGAACGACTTCGTCGGGGTCGTCGAAGCCGTGCTGGCGCGCCCACCAGGCCCATACGCGCGCCACGGCAGGAGTCGAGTCCACCAGCACGCCATCCAAATCAAACAGCACACCGCGACAGCGTATGGCGTTCGAGTTCATTGTTTGTGGAATATCGCGAGCGGCCCAAAAGTGTAAGCCATTTGTACGGGCCGGATCCTCGTGATTTTGGGGTGGGAGATGGGATTTGAACCCACGACATTCGGAGCCACAGTCCGACGCTCTACCAGCTGAGCTACTCCCACCACCGGCAAGCACCTCTAGTTTACGATAGTTTTGCATTTCCATGAAGCCGCGGGCTCGTACGTGGCAGTGATCCTCCGTTTATTTTGTAGAGCCGGGCGCTGTGCGCTCCGGGCCGAAGCCCCAGGTCTACTAGTGTCAGATGACCGTTACCAGGTTGCGCTCGAAACTCTTATCCGGCAGCAGCTCGAGAACAGCGCGGTCCATCGTTCCCAGCTTTCCCTTTTTGTGGCGGGCCAGCCCCAGCAAATACGCGTCGGTGACTTGCTGGTGCCCTTGCAACCGGTCCGCGTAGGGCCACGCCGCGGATACCAGGTCAATCTCATCGCCCCAGAACTGGTGCCCCTTGTGCCGCACGTTGGCGGCGAGGAGGTTCAGCGCGTCGCGAGGCGTCACGGCGTCCCGCGAGAACGCCGGATTCGATACAATCCTCACGAAGCCGGCCTGCGTGATAGGGCACGTAGCCCATCCTTCGCCGGCGTTCTGCCCAAACCAGTTTTGGGCGCGCTGGTGCCCTTCATGAGCGGTCCACAGCAGCGCGATCAGGACATTCACGTCCAGCAGAACCGCGGTCATTTCTGCTCCGCATCCAGTTCGCGCACTTTTTTCGAGGTCACGCGGGGCGACTCCGCAGGAAGATCGAAGACGCGCACTCCGTTCACCTCTCGCGTCGGCCGCGGCACGGTCAGAGCGCGCTGCACCAGGTCGCTGACGGCTTCTCCCAGGGTCAGCGAGCGGCTCTCGGCGTATTTCTTCACTTCGCGCAAGACCTCATCATCGAGGGTCAAAGTCGTCCGCATAGCCGTTGATGCCTCCTTCAAGGTATGATGCGACACTTAGAGAATGATGTCAATCTGTCAATATGGACATCAGCTTGTGACATTGATGCTCGCCACGATTTCTCTGGCCTGCGGGGTAAACATTCGGCGTAAAGAGAACAAAGGTCGGTAACGGGGAACGACACCGGGGGGGCTCCGATGGCAAAGAAAGGACTTGCAGGAGCAGGTTTTTGGAAGTGTGGCAATGATTGGACTTAGCAAGCGATTTCGCGGATATGTGGCAAATAAAAGAGTTAGTGGCTGGTGACTCGTGTCTGGTGACTGGTGAAAGACCTCGGACGGCCGAAGAGGCACGGGGCCGGCGGGACTCGAATCCTTGTCGGATGCTCGTGTAATAGGTTGCAGGGCGGAGTGAGAACACAATGGGCGGGGGAGGGGTAGGCAAGAGGCAGATCGCCGGGACATTGAAAAGAGAGATCCTTCGGCTCGCGAAGCTCGCTCAGGATGACCATCCTTGTCGGATAGTCAATTTGGCGGCGCATCGTGTCGCACACTTTATGAGAGATCCTATCATATAATTAATACTCTGTCAATTAAAATATAAGATATTTAGAATGAGGCAGTTGCGGATTCGTTCGAATGGACGCGGCGTAACTGAAAGAAAAGAAAGAGGTAGAGCTCGCTGGGGCGTCGGACTTCTTAGAGCGCAACTCTCAAGGAAGGAATGACGAATAACAGGTCGAGTAAAGTCAAAACCCGCACACGCAAAACCGGGCATGAGGGGCCTGGCCACCCAAGATTTCAATGCCGATCGGTAGTCTGTCGTTCTCGGGGCCTGATCTCGCCAAGTTACTTTTTACGGGCTTGACAATACACATCGCGTAATTTATAGAAGCCAGAAACTGTCCGGAGGGTGGATGCGCTACCCTTGGCGAAAGCTGCTATGAGAACGCGTGGTGTCGAGCTTCTCGTCCAATATCGATAAGCTCGAAGACCCAATTAAGGTCTTAAAGGAGGACCAACGTGGCTTGCATAATCGCTGGTTGCAAAAATAAGGCGAGACATAATTTCGGCGTTCGGCTGCGTCGGCCCAGCACAAGGGCTATTTGGGCTCCCAACAGCGAAGCATACCTGTGCGACGAGCATGCCGTGGAGGGCCTCAAGGTCGAAGTCAACTTGATACCTACGGATACTGGAACAATTGAGACCGAGATAAGTTCGCCAGGAGAACGGTTCAGTTCGCAGGCGCGTGCCTTCGAGAACGTCTGATCTTGTGCTTACTATGCTCGCCGCTGGCGAGCGCGTAAGAGACGACGTCCCACCCGGCTCTGACCGCAGCGCCCTCGATGTTTTCCTCAAGGGCGGTGAGAAAGCGGCGCGCCTCCCCTGTAGTAAGTTTGATATCATCATTCTCAGCGTATTCTTTAATGTCCTCGACTGTCCACCATACAGTCGCAAACCTTGCAGCTGCTTGTCGCGCCATTTGAGTCCCCTCCTAGTCTCTCGCTCTTTAACTGCGGATACTACGTCGCGGTAGGTGCTCCTGACCCCGGCTTGAAACCGGTCTTGACTGTTCTACGCGATGATCCCGAGCGCCCTTTCAAACTCCCGATAGCTCGCCTTTCTTCTGTGTAACTCTGCAATATAGTTTGCTTGTATAAAGCGCACTCTCTGCTCTATCTCGTGAAATGTCCCCGAGACGAGTTCATCAAATTTCGGTTTGTCATCGAGTGAAGCGACTAGGAAAATGTGACTGTTCCACAGATCAAATGCATGTTTGAGCTTGGCGAGGGCGTGATAAATGTCGCCGCTAACTTGAACCTCGAATGCATAAGTGGGAACAGACCGCTCCACGCGCCGCCACACCACGTCTAGACGATTACTCTCGATTGGGTATTCCTCCTCCGCTAAGAAACCTTGGATTCGGCCCACCTCAGTGAGTTGCCGCTTGAGAGTCTCGTGGTCGATGGTCGGAAGTGTGGCCGCAGCCGACGCTAAGCTCGGGCCCGGTGACCTTTCCGACTCTTCGTCTTGCAAGCCGAAATGAGATCTAATCGCCTGCGCGACAGACAAAGGAATACATTGAAAAACCATGCGGGTGATCAATTGCAGGTTTGTTTCACGATAGCATCTAGATTTCCACAGGGACGAACTTAGGCAATACTCAACGTCGAACTCGAATCGTAAAGGCCAGATGACCGTGTTTCGTCTCGTCTCCTCAGGCCACAGCGGTTTTGTCTGACGAAATTTTGTTGTTACGGTAGCAACTCCAATAACCCCGCTGACCGGCTTAGAGACGTAAAACAATATCTTGTCACCCTCTTGCAGCAGATTCCAGAGAGCTAGGGATTCACGGAAATCCTTCAAACCCCATAAATTTCCGTTCTCAAAGGAAAATTTCCAGTTCTTTTCGGTTCCAACAAGCAGCCAGTATTGTTTCGCCAAAGTTCGTCCACCCCGTAGCTAGGATAAGCGCTCTAATGACCGGAGAAGACGGCTACTTTGCGAAACTGCTCGCTCCGGGCTAGGAACCAGCGAACGTACTCGCTCGGCTTGATCCCACCATACGTCTTGCTTCGCTGGTCAGCGTAAGGCGGGGAAGTCACAATAAGGTCGAACGTGTTGTTTTTGAATCGCTGGAGGGCTTTGGCGCAATCTCCGCAAACTACTTCTGTCGATGTCGTCAATTTCTTACCTTTTTGACCTTGTCGATTCTGGCGGACCAGGTCGTTAACATCACCGTGGTCCCGAATTGTTTTCCGCATTTTCATTGCCACGCATGGTAACAAATTCGCTTTTGATTCGCTAGGAGTTACTGTGGAAATCGCGAAGAATTGATTCCTTCTTTCATGTTCTGGATTTCTTTTTGGTACGGACGAAGTCCCAAAATGGAACTTGCCTTCACGGATGCGTGAGGCGCATAGGATTTTCTTCTTTAGCATAAAGGCACTGACGAAGTACATCATTCGGCAATGGTGCCGAGTGAGCTGATTAGATGACGGTGTCGGCTCCTGGCTCCGAGTAAATTTGGTTGCGCGAACGACCGAGGCTCGGAAGAAAGGAGCCGAGCATCAGCAGACTGCCATCGCCTTTTCCCCCATAGCTTTATTGTTAGGGGACAACCCCGTTGCAGGCTTGTGCACGGGGCCTCGCCAACTGCTGCATCTTGCCGCGCCAGTTGCACTACACTAATTGCATCGGGAATTGCACAGGATGTGTGTCTCCGCGCATGAGCGCCAATCAAATCCTTGCCACTCAGGCCGACCGCGGCCACTTCGAGCTGCAAATCCTGTTTGCGCGCCCGATTTTTGTTTTGCTGGCGCTGCTTGCCGCTTTGGAACAGCCTGCGTCGCGCCAGGAGCGCCGTTCGGTTTCGTTTTTGATTGCGTATCTCATCGTGGCGCTGGTCATCACGCAAGTGGAGCGCCTGCTGCAGCGCCGTTCGTGGCATCTACCGTTAGCCTGCGACCTTCTGGCGCTTGGTTATTTCATGTTTATCAGCCCTTCGACCGTTCCCGTGTGGTTTCCGTACATGTTCATTTGCTATGCGGCGGGAATTCGCTGGGGCTTTGACCTGACGCTGCCGTTGGCCGGGGCGCTCTCTTTAACGCTGGTGCTGCTGACCGCGGTAAAAGGAGAGATCCACTGGATGCGTGTGGTGGCGTGGGTCGGCTTGACCGCGGCCACGTTTGCGGGCGGCGCGGGGTTGGCTTTTCTGGGAGACCGCAACAAGCGCTTCGCGTCGCAAATTGATTTTTTCTCTCGAATCAATGCGACGATGCAGGTGGATCAAGGGCTGGCGGAGTCGCTGCGGCTTTTTCTGCAGGAGGTGGGCACGACGTTCGATGTGGAAGAGGCGCTGCTTTTGTATCGCGATGCGGACCTGGAGCGCATTTTCTTGTGGCGGATGAAGGCGGGGGAGAACGACCGGCTGGTTCCGGACAGCCTGCCGCTTTCGCGCACGGACGGGTTTCTTTTGGACGACATGGACGCGATGCTTTGCTGGAACTCGCTGGCGGGGCCCGGCGTGGGTTTTGGCTGGGACCGGCGCGACGGGCGAACCATCAAGAATATGCCGCGGCTGCCGGGTCCGGTGGTGCAAGAGTTCAAAATCCGCTCTTTGCTGACTGTTTCGTTTGATCAGAGCGGGCAGCCGTCGGGGCGGATTTTTCTTTTGAACGGGCGCAAGCCGTTTCAAAAACAAGATTTGGTGTGGCTGGAAAGCATTGCGCAGCATATCGGGCCGGCGCTCGAAAACATTTTCCTTTTGCGGCATCTTCGCGCGCGAGCCATTGAAGCGGAGCGCAGCCGCATTGCGCGCGACCTGCACGATGGGATTTTGCAGACACTGCTGAGCATCGAAATTCAACTGGATGTGCTGCGGCGGCGCGTGCCTGCGACGCCCGAACAGGCTTCGAACGCGCTCGCCAACTTGCAGCAGACGGTGAAGAACGAGGCGGCCGACCTGCGCCAGACGGTGACCGACTTGCGGCCTCTGCGGGTGCAGAGCGCGGACCTGGTGGACCTGATGAGGGGCTTTGCCGAGCGGTACCGGAACGAGTCCACGATTGCGCTGGACCTGCTAATTGATTCGACACAATTGCGGGCGCCGGACCGCGTCTGCCGCGAGATTTTCCAGATTTACCGAGAAGCACTCAACAACATAAAAAAGCATGCGAAGGCTTCCCATGTCGTGGTAAAACTGTCGCAGGATGACAGCCGTCTAGTACTTGTAGTAGACGACAACGGCGAGGGATTTAGCTTTGCCGGCCGGTTTACGGCCGACGAGCTGGATCGCCTGCGGTTGGGCCCGATTTCCATAAAGGAACGTTCTCGAACAGTGGGTGGGGTGCTCACCGTCGAGTCAAATCCGGGGCATGGGGCGCGTCTGACAATCGAAGTGCCGCTCGGTTGATATGGCAAAAACAGCGAAGCAGCAAATACGGGTACTACTAGCCGACGACCACGCGATCTTTCGCGATGGGTTGCGGAAGCTCTTGGACTCCGACGAAGAAATCACGATTGTCGGCGAAGCGCAGAACGGGGCGGAGTGCATCAAGCTGCTCACGAAGCTGAAGCCGGATATTTTGTTGCTCGATTTGCGCATGCCGGACAAGGACGGGCTGGCGGTTTTGGAAGAAGTGAATTTCGACACGCTGCCGACGCGCGTGGTGGTGCTGACCGCGGCGGAAGATGATCGCGACGTGGTTCGCGCGATGCGGCTGGGCGCCCGCGGCGTGGTGCTGAAGCAATCCGCGACGGATTTGCTGGTGAAGAGCATTCATCGCGTGCATGCGGGAGAGATTTGGCTGGACAATCGCATGACCGCGGAAGTGATGAAGGCGTTCTCGAAGTCTTCGGAAGCGGGACCGCGGCGCGAAAAGCCGTTGCTGAGCGACCGCGAGAAAGAAATCGTTCAGCTGGTGGCACAGGGTTTTCGAAACAAGGAAATTGGCGAAAAACTTTTCATCTCCGAGCAAACGGTCAAGAACCATCTGCACAATATTTTTGACAAGCTGGGAGTTTCCGACCGGCTCGAGCTTGCGCTGTACGCGATTCATCACCGGCTGATTGATCATTCGTAAACGAATCCTGAATCTCTCC
>Ga0137384_10004628_pt1 | contig 11018 bp, 10 predicted proteins | sample SagtaG_2_FD_104922 | JGI IMG/M metagenome (GOLD analysis project Ga0137384, IMG submission 104922) | Vadose zone soil microbial communities from Sagehorn Ranch, Mendocino, California, USA - Sage2_R_60_16 metaG | ecosystem: Environmental > Terrestrial > Soil > Vadose zone | place: USA...
CGTCGAGGATCCAGAGCTCGGGATGGACATCGTCGAGCTCGGCCTCCTCTACGACGTCGAGGTCGAGGGCCCGAAGGTCAAGGTGATCCACACGCTGACCTCGATGGGCTGTCCGGTCGGGCCGATGATCCAGGAGAACATCGACCAGATCGCGCGCTCGATGCCCGAGGTCGAGGACGTCGAGGTCGAGCTGACCTGGGACCCGCCCTGGTCGCCGGAGAAGATGTCCGACGACGCGAAGTTCATTCTCGGCTTCGGCTAGCGGTTTTCCGGCCTAGCGGCGTCCGTCTTTACCCGCGCTTTGGCGCGGCTTGACCGCGGCGATCGATGCTCGTGGCGACCCCAACCGAAAGGAGTTCGTCATGAAGTCATCGCTCGTCATCCTCGCCACGGCGGTCGCTGTCGTCGGCGTCTTCTCGGCCACCTCGGCGCCGTCCCGATCCACGGCCGCACCGGCCGCCAAGCAGAGCTGTACGTTCGCGACCCTCCCGCGCGCCACTCCGGCGGGTCAGCAATCGCTCTACGGGCACATCAGCTCCCTCACTCGCAGGGGCAATCACTATGTGCTCCGCTTCGACCCCGCCTGGCTCCTCAGCGGTGTGACGGCAAGCCGCGCCGCGCTCGCAGACACCGGGTCGGCAGACGTGCCGAACGACACCTACACGCGCGACGAGACGCACAAGCTGTTGACGTTTCTCGTCCCCGCGGGCGCGCACGTAACTGTCCTCACGCACGCGACGTGCTCGACCAAGACCACTGTGGCAAAGCTCGCGAAGTCGACGACGCCCCGCCGTCGCTTCTGGATTCGCGTCCGGATCGACACTGTCCAGTCGGTCGACGAGCAGTACCACCCGTAGGGCAAACAACACGAGCCCGCCTGGTGCGAGGCGGGCTCGCGGCCTTCCCGGCCAGTATCCGGGGTCAGGACCCCAGCCAATGGCCGTTCTAAGAGCCATCAGGCGTGCCAAGGCCAATGAGTTGGAGGCTGCAGCATGAGTCATGGGCTAGTCGCCGATCCGGAGCACGATTTTGCCGAACTGGTCGCCGCGCTCCATGCGCTCGTGGGCGGCTCGCGCTTCGGCCAGCGGGAAGACCCTGTCGATCACCGGGTGCGCGCGGCCTGACTTCACCAGCTCGAAGGCGCCCGCGAAGTCCTCCCGGGTGCCCATCGTCGAGCCGTAGATCGTCAGCTGCTTCCACCAGACGCGGTGGAGCTGCGCCGGCGGGTTCGGCCCGCTCGTGGCGCCGCAGACCACCACGCGGCCGCCCGGTCGGACGACCGCCAGCGACGTCTTCCACGTCGCCTCGCCGACGTGCTCGACGACGACGTCCACGCCCTCTCCGCCGGTCGCCTGCTTCACCGCTTCCGGAACGTCGCCGCTCGCGTGGTTGACGGCGGCGTCGGCGCCGAGCTCGCGCGCCCGCTCAAGCTTCGCATCGCTCGACGAGGTCACAAGCACCCGCGCGCCGAACGCCTTCGCGATCGCGAGCGAGGCCGTTGCGACGCCGCCGCCGATCCCCCAGACCAGGACCCACTCGCCCTCGCGGAGCTGCGCCTTCGTCACGAGCATTCGGTACGCCGTCTCGAACACCAGCGGGAATGCCGCCGCCTCCTCGAACGGAAGCTCGTCGGGAATCGGAACCACGTAGTCCTCGGGCACGGCGATCAGTTCCGCGTCCGTGCCGTCCGCGTGCTCGCCGACGATCAGCCGGCCGTCGTCGAGGCCCGGGTTGATCACGACCCGCTCGCCGGTGTCCACCCGCTCGCCGGCGCCGTCCGAGCCGAGGATCCTCGGCTTCGGCACCGAGGGTCGCCCGCTGCGGATCCAGAGGTCGATGCGATTCAGCGCCGCCGCCCGCAGCCGGACGAGGACTTCGCCCTCCGCAGGCGTAGGATCGGGCGCGTCCTCGTAGCGCAGCACCTCCGGCCCGCCGTCCTCATGAATCCTGATCGCCTTCACCGAGGCACAATCTTCCTATGAACGCTGCTGAGCTGGAGCAGCTGGCGGATGAGCTCGGCATCGACGTCGTCGGCGCGGCGCCGGCAGAGCCCTACGAAGAGACCGAGCAGCACATCCGCGACCGGCGTGCGCGTGGCCTCTTCGCCGACATGCGCTTCACGATGGCCCAGCCCGAGGTCTCGTGCCATCCCGAGCAGCTGCTCCCGAACGCGCGCACCGTCGTTTCGGCTGCGCTCTGCTATTACGCAGACGAGCCGGAACGGCCACCGGGCCACGGGCGCCTCCCGCGCTACACGTGGTACGACGCGTACGCCGAGCTCCGCGAGAAGCTCGACGAGCTAGGTCGGCGGCTTGGCGGCGACTACCGCGTGCTCGTCGACGAGAACCAGCACGTCGACCGCGAGGCGGCGGCCCGCTCCGGCGTCGGCTTCTACGGCAAGAACACGCTCCTGATCACCCGCCGTTTCGGCTCCTGGGTCGTGCTCGGCACGCTCGTCACCGACCGTGAGCTCGAACCGACGACGCCGCTGGCGCTCGACTGCGGCTCCTGCACGCTCTGCATCGAGGCGTGCCCCACGGGAGCCCTCGACGAGCCGGGGACGCTTGACGCGACCAAATGCCTCTCGTACTGGACGCAGTCGGCCCACGACCCGCCCGAGGCCTACCGCGAAGCCCTCGAGTCCCAGGTCTACGGCTGCGACATCTGCCAGGACGTCTGCCCCTGGAACCGCGGCATCGAGAAGCGTCGCGCAGGCCAACCGCTCCCCACGAACGCGGAACCGCACGTTGATCTCGTCGACTGGCTCGACTCCGACCCCTCCGAGCTTCGCCGGCGTTACGCCCGCCTCTACGTGCCGAGGAACGACGGACGCTTCCTGCAGCGAAACGCCCGCAGCGCGCTTGCGAACGAGCAGGTGGCAGCCCGATGACTTCGGACATCGACCGGCTTCGCGAGACCGAGCGCTGGATCGCCTGGGTGCGTCTGGCCGCAGTGCCGTTCGCGATCGTCGAGGTCGGCCTGCTGAGCACCGACTACCCGCCCGGCTACGAGGGCTGGGCCTGGGCGACGACCGGCCTCCTGGCGGTCGCCGGCGCCGGTTTCTTTCTACTCAGTCGCTCGGAGGTCTTCGCGGGTGCGCCTCGCCTGATCGGCGTGCTCGGGTTGACGGTCGACACCGTCATCGTCGCGGCCTTCGTCCTCATCTACCAGTACGAGATCGGCTCGCCGGTCAACCAGCTCTTCTTCGTTCTGTTGGTCGAAGCGGCCGTCCGCTACGGGATCCGCGGCGGGTTGCTGATGCCGCTCGCGATCGCGCCGCTCCTCGCCCTCGCCGAATGGTGGCGGGAGTCGAGATTCGACAATCCGCCCCACGGCTACCAGCCGGACCACATCGTCTTCCCATGGGGTCTGCTGACCCTGACCGGGATGATCGTGGGCTGGCTCGTCGACCGGCTGCGGAAGAAGACGACGACCTCGGAGGCGCAGGTCGCAGAGGCCGAACTGCTCCGTGACGAGCTGGGCCGCCGTGCGGACGTCCTCGAGGCGGCGACACGCTGCGCACGCGCCCTCAACTCTTCGCTCGATCTCGACGAGGCTTTCGAGGCGTTCATCCGCGAGCTGCGCGGCTTCGTCCCGTTCGACAGGATGGCGATCGTCCTCGAAGAGGCGGGAACCGCCCAAGTGTTGGCGGTGGCGGGAGTCGGCGCCGAGGTGGTCTTCTCCCGCGGCTCGCGCCAGCCGGTGGGCCAGACACTGCTCGACGAGATCCTTCGCAGCGGCCAAACGGTCTACCGCGAGGACATGACCCACGCGCGCTACTCCGAGGAGCGCGAGTTCGGCGAGCTCGGCCTCCGCTCCAGGATCGCCGCGCCGCTCCTGCACGGGCCGAGAGCGTTCGGGATGATCTCGCTCGTCCGCCGGGAGCCAAGCGGCTTCAACACCCAGGAGGTCGAGCTCGTCGGGCTGCTCGGACGCCTGGTCGCCAGCGCGGTCCAGAACATCCGCGCCTACGAGGCTGAGCGCAACACCGTCGAGGAGCTCCGCCGGCTGTCCGCCCTCCGCGCCGACTTCGTTTCGCTCGTGTCACATGAGCTTCGGGCTCCGATGGCGTCGGTCGTCGGCTCCGCGCAGACGCTGCGCCAGCGCTGGCGAGAGCTCAACCCCGACCAGCGAGAGTCCTTTCTCGCCCTGATCAGCAGCGAGACGGAGCGGCTGGCGGCGCTCGTCGCCGACGTCCTGGACACCTCCCGAATCGACGCCGGCACGTTCACCTACCGTTTCGCCGACGTCGATCTCGGCGCACTCGTGCGGGATTCGGTCGCGGGCCTGTCGCTGACGCAGGAGGAGGTCAGCGTGGTCGCAGACGTTCACGGCGAGCTCCCGTCCGTGCGGGGTGACCGCGACCGGCTGCAGCAGGTGCTGACGAACCTGCTCGACAATGCGGTCAAGTTCTCGCCGGCCGGCGAGGAGGTCAGGGTCAGCGCCTTCCAGCAGGACTCACGCGTGCGAATCGAGGTCTCCGACCGCGGGCCGGGCGTCCCCCCCGACCAGCAGCGCGTGATCTTCGAGAAGTTCGGACGCGGCAACACCGCCGGCTCTCCGGGTACCCCCGGCACCGGCCTCGGCCTCTACATCGCACGCTCGATCGTGGAGGCGCACGGAGGCGTGCTCGAAGTCTCGTCGGGGCCCAATGCCGGCGCGACCTTCACGCTGAGCCTCCCGGTCGACTCAGCGCGCTGACGGGACGCGGACGCGTGTCAGCCCCAGCTCGGCCTGAAGCTTGCGCGCTCGATCGGCGATCCGCGCGCGCAGCTCCTTCGGCTCGCGCAAAACGGCCTCGCCGCGGAACGAGAGGATCTCGCCGATCAGCCAGTCCTCGCCGCCGACTGCGACCTCTTCGATCGCCGAGCCGTCCTTCAGCAGCCTCGCCGTGCCGCGCTCGAGCCGCCAGCGCGCGACCTCGGGCGAGTACCAGATCTGGACCGGTCTGGCGTCGCGCAGGCCGCGGGGTTCGAAGCCCTCGCGCGGCTCGAAGTCGTCGGCGAGCATTCGGGCGCTCCGCATCCGGTCGAGGCGGAACGAGCGCTCGCCGTCGCGGGTTCGGTCCCAGGTGTGCACGTACCAGTAGGGGAGCCGCCGCTCGATCGAGTACGGCTCGACCAGATGCTCCGAGGTCGACTCCTCGCCCTCCTTGAGGTAATCGAGCTCGATCAGCCGGCGCTCGCGGATTCCCTGGGTCAGCGTCGCGACGAGCCCCTCCTCGTCCTCGCCGATGTGTGGCTGCGGCGTCTGCCCGAGATCGAACTCGCCGAACGTCTCCTCCAGCTTCTTGCGAACCCGGTCGAGCGGGGTTCGCGCGTCGGCGGCGATCATCGGGCCGACGAACTCCAGCGCGAGGCGGATCGCACGCGCCTCCAGCGGCGTCAGCCGAGGCGGAGCGCGGAACGTGTCGCCGAACAGCTCCTTGTCCACGCGCACCTTCCCGTTGGACAGCTCCGCGTAGATCGCGTAGCAGCCGCCGCCGAAGTTGACGAGATTGAGCAGCGACAGATGCTCCTCGAGCTCATCCGGCGGGATGTGAAAGCGCTCGATCAGGTCGGAGGCGTCGACGACGGCTTCGTTGCTCTCGCCGCAGCGATCAAGCAGGTAGGCGAGCAATGCCTGGAGCACTGCAAACCGCTCCGGCGCGACCGGCCCGGCCACCCGCTCGAGCTCCTCCTGCTCTCGCGGTTTGGCCTCGGCCGCGAGCTCCTTCGGCGCCCCCTCGTGGCGGTCGCGGACGAGCCGCAAGGCGCGTGCGACCTCCCGCCTCAGCTCCGGAGGCGCGACGGGCGAGGCGCGCCCGTCCTGGCGGACGATCCAGGAGGCGAGCTGCCCCGGACTCGAGTACCCGGTCACGAAGACGCCGTCGTCCACGTGGCCGTGCTCCCCGTACGTCCGTTCGACCCACCAGGCGGTGTCGCCGCCCACCTCGATCCTGGCCTCGCCGGTCAGATCGCCGATCTGCCAGGGCGGGCGGTCGCGGTACGGCTCGATGTCGAACTCCGCCGGCAGGCGGAAATCCCGCTCCCGGCGAGTCGCGAAGCGGATGTCGCCACGGATCCGCGAGACCCGGAAGGTGCGGATGTCCTCCCGGACCAGGTCCTGGCCCACGACGTACCAGGCGCCGTTGTCCTGAAACAGCGCATACGGGTTGAGCGACCGCTCCTCCTCCGAGTCGCGAGAGATCGACCAGTAGTTGAACTTGACCGTGCGCTGCTTCGAGATCGCGCCCTCGAGCTTTCCGAGCCGTCCCGCGAGCTCGGCGGAGTATTCGGGGTCGAGCACCTCGACCCGAAGGGCCGTGTCGGTCGGCGCCTCGGCGAATCCTGGGCGGCCGAGGGCGAGGTTCTGCAGCGCGAGCCGGAGCGGCTCGGCGTAGGCGAACTTGCCTTCCAGGAGGTAGAGCGCCGTCTGCAGGGCGGCGAGCTCGTCGTCCTTGAGATCCAGCTGGGGGAGGAAGTAGGCCTCGGAGCGCATCGTGTACAGCTCCTCGCCCGTGTACTCGTCGCGCTGGGAGTGCAGCGGCACGCCGAGCGCGATCAGCTCGGCCCGGTCGGAATAGAATCGGCGCGCGAACGCCTCGTCCGACATCTCCTGGTAGCCCTCGACGTTTCCCTTGATGTCGCGCGCTGTGACCGCCCGCCGCTCCGCCATCAGGAAGGCGACGAGCGAGAGTTGCCGGATCAGCTTGTCGGTGTCGTGAGACAAGACCCCGCGAGACTAGCGGGTGAAGCCTGTGGAAAACTCCGAGGCGTCGCTAGCGACGCCGTCCAGGAGGCCGCGCCGACATGCGCGGGGCGGCCGCTAACCCCGGCCCCAGAGGGAAGTCTCATTGCGGACGACAGTTGCCGTCGTGGGTCTACGCGGCGACGCGTGACCGCGTCTCGAGATGCTGGTGCGACGGGCAGTAGTCACGGTCGGGCAGTGGGGTGCGCTGGCACGGCTTGCCCTTGCGCGTCGTCGCGCGGCACCGCGAGATGCCGCCGTCGAAGGCGCCTGCCTCGATCTGCGACTCGATGAAAGCGCAAGCGGCGGAGACTCCCTCGCTCACGGCCCAGGCGACCTGCGCCTGCGCGGTGATCGGGAAGTAGCGCCGGATGTCCTGGAAGAGGGCCCGCTCGGGCTTCGCGAAGTAGAGCGGGTCGGTCGCCAGACGCTCCATCGTCTGCTCGCAAGCATCGAGCACCTGGCGGCGGTATTCGATGCGGGTCTCGGGGTCGACGTACGGGTCTACGAGATCCTTGATCGAGCGATAGATCGCCCGCGAATACTGATACATACAGGCCTGGATTTGCACCATTCGCTCGTCAGAAATCAGTATCCCGTCCAGCCTATTAACTCCCCGCAAAGCTTTGTTAAGTACCGATTAATCCTCCATCGGCTTCTCCGACCGGGGGACAGCTTAAACGGTTTCCGGCTTGTCACAAAGTCCGGGCCGAAGTTTTCTTGTGAGAAAACGCGCTAGGGGTGATCCGTTTGGGCTAGGGCGTGATCCGTGTGGGGTATGCCCGCTTGTACCCACGCGAATGGGCTGTCGTGGCGGCGGTGCTCGCGTCGTCGAGCGAGGTGTAGACGCCGCTGAAGAGCACGTAGTAGCCCGGGTGGAGGCTCGCGTACTTCGAGGAGTCGATGATCCCGACGGCCTGGAGGCCGCTGTGCTCGGCGGCGCGCGCCTGCGCGAGCGCGAATTCGCGTCCGTTCGCGGTTGGCAGGGAGGCGAGCACGACGGTCCAGCCGCTCTCGCCCGCGGGCCACTCCTTCAGGGCCAGGGCCGGCGCCGGGGTCTGTTCGGGGGGCGTAGGTTGCGTGCCTGTTTGCGTCAGCGGGACCGTGGGCGTCGTCACTGTGCGCTCGGGCGGCGGAGGGATCGTCGAAGAGGGCGCCCCGAAGGGGCTCGTTCCCGTCACGTAGTCGGCGCGCTTCTGGTCCTGTGACACGAACGCGGCGGCGCCGATGCCGGCGAGTGCCGCAATCAGCAGTGCGAGCAGCGACGGCCAGACCCAGTCGCCTGGATACCAACCGAGCTGCCTTCGCCAGGCCCGGCCGAGCCGCGGGACAAGGCCCTTCGCCTCGACCGGAAGCCGGAGGCCGCATTCCAGGCAGTACTCCTGGTTCGGTTCGTGCGGCGTCCCGCAACGCGGGCAGGGCGGCCGGCTCGTTGGCTGGGCGCTCTGCGGCTCCTCGACGGGAGGTTCGCCATCGCGGGGAGGCGAGACCGTCACCGCCTACTCCTCCCAGCGGTCGGGCTTCGGGCTTCCTTCCTCGGCGCCGACCCCGGCCGGCCTGATCACGGTTGCGTCGGGCTCGCGCTCGCCGTCGCCGTTGGCAGGCGGCTCGGCCGCTTTGCCGCAGCTCGGGCAGAACCCGGCGTCAGCCGGCAGCGGATGACCGCACTGCGTGCAGGTGACGACAGCCTGCTCACCGACAGGGCGTCCGCAGTTTGCGCAGAAGTGCGACCCCCAGATGATCGGCGCGCCGCACTCGCAGCGGCTTGCCGTCGCGCGCCGGCCCGCCGCGGCGGCGGCCAGCATCGAATCGAGCTCGTGCAGGCGCGTCTCGAGGTTGGCAATGTCTCGCGCATGCTCGCTCAGGAGGTCTTCGCGAAACTGTTCCCGCCGGTACATCTCCATCGCGAGGCCGCCGAGATCTCGGAGCAGCTCCTCCCGGGCCTTCAGGATCGCCTTGCGCTCCCGCCGCAACGCGCCGGGAGAGCTCGCGCGCCGAATCGGACGCTGCGGCGCCGCCGCGTCGGAAGGCTCCGTCTGGCCGCGCTGCCACCGGCGGCGTCCAGGCAGGGGAAATCGCGGCACGGGCGCCGACTTTAGCAAGGTGAGCGGGCGTTTCTCTGGCTCGTTACAGGTCGATGACGACCAGCCGCTCTTCCGTCAACTCGCGCACCGCGTAGGCAGGGCCTTCGCGGGTGTTGCCGGAATCCTTGACGCCGCCGTAGGGCATCTGGTCGGCCCGGAACGTGGGTGCCTCGTTGACGATGACGCCGCCGAATTCGAGCTCCTGGGCGGCACGCAGAGCGGTCTCGAGCTTGGTCGTGAAGATCCCGGCCTGGAGGCCGTAGCGCGTGCCGTTGGCGAGCTCGATCGCCTCGTCCAGCGAGCCGACCGAGTTGACGGTGCAGACCGGGCCGAAGACCTCCTCACAGCTCACCTTGAGCTCGGGGCCTGCGGCGGCGATCACTGTTGGCCGGAGCAGCTCTCCGTCGAGCTCTCCACCGGTGAGCACGCGCGCGCCGCCCGCCCGGGCCTCTTCGATCCACTCGAGGATCCGCTCGCGCGCGTCCTCGTCGATCACCGGCCCGACGTCGGTCTCCTCGTCGGCGGGATCGCCCAGCCTCAGCTCTTCGACCCTGGGCAGGAAGCGTTCGAGGAAGCGGTCGTATGCCGGCGCCTCGACGTAGATCCGCTGGACGGAGATGCAGCTCTGGCCCGCAAACGAGAATGCATTGGCGGCCATTGCCTGCGCCGCCGAGTCGATGTCAGCATCCTCGGCGATGATCACGGGCGTCGCGTTGCCGAGCTCGAGCTTGACCCGCTTCTTGGGTGCGCGCTCGGCCAGCTTCCAGCCGACCGCTCCCGAGCCGGTGAAGGTGAGCGCCTTGACACGCTCGTCCTCGATCAAGACGTCACCGATCTCCGAGGCAGGGCCGACGAGGACGTTCAGCCAGCCGGGTGGAAGACCGGCCTCGGTCTCGAGCTCGGCGAGCAGCAGCGCTGAGAGGGGCGTCTGGCTCGCCGGCTTCAGCACGACCGCGCAGCCGGCCGCGAGCGCCGGCGCGAGCTTGTGTGCGACGAGGTTGAGCGGAAAGTTGAAGGGCGAGATCGCGCCGACGACGCCGATCGGCCGCCGCAGCGTGAAGGCGAGCTTGCCCTCGCCGGCCTGCGAGGCGTCCATCGGCACCATCTCGCCGGCAAGCTTGCGGGCCTCGACGGCCGCGAACGTGTAGGTGGACATCGCGCGCCTCGCCTCGACACGTGCGGCCTTCATCGGCTTGCCCGCCTCGTCGGAGATCGTTCGTGCGACCTCGTCGTGGCGGCGGCCGAGGTGGCCGGCGACCCGTACGAGGATCTCGGCGCGCTTGTGTGCCGGCAGCGGCTCGCGCATCGCCTCCTCGGCGGCGTCGATCGCCCGGCGCGTCTCGTCCGCTCCCGCTTTCGCGACGCGGCCCACGGTCTCGCCGGAATACGGCGAAGCGACGTCCATCCAGTCGCCGGTCTCGATCCACTCGCCGCCGATCAGCAGCTTGCGCTCCAGGGCGGTCACGGCCATGAGGGCTAGTCTAGATCGGCGTGACCTACTGGCTGCTCGTGCGTGGCCGAGGCGAGAAGCCGCTCGATCGTCACGTCGAAGCTGCGCGAATCCGGACACAGGGGTCGTCGAAACGGCCGTCCGTCCAAGCCGGCGACCGCGCGATCCTCTACGCGTCCGTCTGGCAGGCGATCTTCGGCGTCGGAGAAATCGTCGGGGAGCCCGAGCACGACCCGTCCCGCAGCCGCTGGGCCTGGAGCTACCCGATTCGGCCGGTGACGGTCGTCACCGACCTGAACCGCGCGCCGCCGGTCGAAGCGGCAGGCATCTTCCCGCAGAGCCTCTGGCGGCATTCGCATATCCGTCTCACCGAAGAGCAGTTCGAGTCTGCACGGAAGCTGATCGAGGCCGCCGCGAAGTAGGATCGCGCGCCGTGGAGATTCGGAGAGTAGGAGTCGTCGGCCTCGGGACGATGGGGGCCGGCATCGCGCAGGTGAGCGTGCAGGCCGGCTTCGAGACGGTCGGGCGCGAAGTCAGCAACGAGCTCGGCGAACGGGGAAAGGCGTCGATCGACCGCTATCTCTCGCGTGGCGTCGAGAAGGGGCGGCTCAAGCGGGAGGCCAAGGTGACGGCGGTAGGCCGCCTGACGCTCGCGACCGAGCTCGCGGACCTGGCGGATTGCGACCTCGTGATCGAGGCCGTGCTGCAGAAGCTGCCGCTCCAGCGCGAGGTCTTCGCCGAGCTCGACCGGGTCA
>Ga0137384_10004630_pt1 | contig 11018 bp, 7 predicted proteins | sample SagtaG_2_FD_104922 | JGI IMG/M metagenome (GOLD analysis project Ga0137384, IMG submission 104922) | Vadose zone soil microbial communities from Sagehorn Ranch, Mendocino, California, USA - Sage2_R_60_16 metaG | ecosystem: Environmental > Terrestrial > Soil > Vadose zone | place: USA: California...
GCGGAACGCGTTGGCGTAGTAGCCAAGCCACACGTGCAGCCCGTGTTCTTCGATGCGACCATGCCTGCCCCGGCTGCTCGCCCCCTTGCCGCCCAGTCGCCATCCCCGCTGGTAGACGGTGACGGACTCCACCGCGGAGTCCAGCGACGGATCGGTGAGCGCCCAGGCGGCCGCCAGGCCGGCCATGCCTCCGCCCAGGATCGCGACGCGCACGCGTGTCAGCTGCCCGCGTCCAGACTGACCGTGGCGACGACCGTGCCGTTCGCGTCGACGACCTGGCCAACGTAGGTGTCGCCGGTGATCCGCTGGCGCGTCTCGTCAACAGAGCATTCCACCGTGACGTAACCGGGGTCGCTGCTTATCTCGGTGAAGATCACCAGCCCGCCGTCGAGTGGCTTGTGGTAGGTCTCGCCGACCATATTCCGGGCGGTCAGGCGGGGCATGTGGCCGTTGGCCGACGGCACTCTGAACCGCGCGGACTGGCCGGCCGAAATGGCCTGCTCGCCGCTGCCCAACTCCATCAGGGCCATCAGGCTCGTGCGCCACAGGTCGATGAACTGCCCGACCGCCGTGCCCCATACCTTCGCCAGGTCAATGGGCCGGTGGCCGGTCAGGTCCTTGTCAGTCATGACCGTCCCTTTCGGTCGCGGCGTCCCGGAGCGAGTCCGCGAAGCGCCGGAAGTCGCCGGCGATGTTGCCGTAGTGGCGCGCCGTCACCAGGCCCATGTTCAGCAGGTCGTTGACCCAGCCGGCATCCCAGGACGAGCCGGTGAAGCGTCCTATCAGCTGCTCGAGGTTGGGTACGTTCTGGCTGATGCCCTGCTGGCATTCGGCCGTGACGGCCTCGACGAGCTGCTTGATAGCGGCGTCTACCGACGTCGTCGCGCCGCCCGGCCCCACTCCCTCTGGCCCGAACCCCTGGGCACACCCGTAGGCCATCTCTTCCAGCAGCTCGCACCACCCGAATTCACAGGCCAGAGCCGTCGGATCGGGACGGTTGGGGTCACGCCAGTGCAGGTACTTAATCGCCTTCACCAGTGTCGGCGCGGGCCCGCCCGGTACCGACTCCGCCGAAATGATCCCGGCATCCACGTCGACCTCGGTGGTCGGGAGGTAGAAGACGTCAGAGATGCTGAAGCGGGTCGAGATCCGGGACTGGTCGGGGCTTACCCGGAAGCCGATGTGGAGCGGCACGGTCAGCTCCTCGGTGATGATGTCGACCGTCTCGTTGAAGTCCCAGTCATAGCCGTCCGCCGTCGGCACCCGAGCACTCAACTGCACGACCGATTTCCAGAACGCGCAGCAAAGCGGCCAGTTCTCCGGCTCGAGGAACGGGCGGAAGCTGGCAGGCGGCAGCTCGCTCCAGAACTGGGCGACGAGCAGCCTACTCAGGACGGACTGCCCGTCGGGCGTGGTCTTCGTCACCAACTGCTGATCGCTGCATGCCTCAAAGGTCTGCTCGTGCCTGGTAAACCGGAAGATGTCGTCCGTGCTCTGCACCCACAGCTGCCAGTGCTGCCGCTGGAGCCGCGGTTCGCCCGGTGCCTCCGCCACCTCGTCCAGCCGGCGCTTGGCCCGCTCGACCAGGCTCTGGCGTCCGTCGGCGGGCACATCCTGCTCCAGCGTGGAATCCAGGACCGCCCGGGCTTGGTCGTCGAGGTCGGCGCGGAAGTCCGCGGTACTGCGCCGGAACCCGTCGATGAGACGACGGTGCTTGGTCAGCCGCCGGATGTTGGCGGCGGCCGCCAGGGCGGCGAGGGCCGGCCCGGGCGCCGGCGGGGGGTCGCGCGGGAAGTCGCGGACGATCTCGGGACGAAATGCCAGCATCGCATCCTCGATAACGCGGCGCTTCGCCTGCTTCTCCTCGTCCGACTGGGTATTTCCGCTGGTCGCATCCGTCATTCTGCTCTGCCTCCCGGTGTCGGCACCATAGCTGACTGCTGCGGACAGGTATCAACGACGGACACGGCGGCTCCCCGTGGCGATCAGTTGCCGCGCCTCCGCGAGCTGTGGGAAGTCGGTTGTATCCGTGTACGCGGCTACCGCCTCGGCCAGCGCGCTGTCCGCCAGGTCATCCGCACCGCTATCCAGTAGCCGGCACCGGCTCAGCGCGGCCCGCAGCACGGAATAGGCCGTGCCCTGTTCTCGCGCGACGGTGATTGCCTCACGGAGGTCGGCCTCGGCGTCGGGCTCGGCCGCTGGGTCAACCCGCAGCCGCAGTTCAGCGCGCAGCCGCAACGCCTCGGGCATGGCCAGGCGCTGGCCGCTCGCCATGCCATGGAACGCCTGGTCGAGGCAGCGCGCCGCCTTGTCCAGGTCGTCGTGGGCCAGGTAGCCGGCCGCCTGCTCGACGCGCATCCAGGGGATCAGCAGTTCGCCGCCCACGGCGCACCACATGGTGATCGCATCGTCCAACTCGTCCAGTGCGTTCATCGAGCTGTCGGTCATCGCCCGGGCGGCGGCGAGGTGCATCCGCCCAACCATCTGCCAGTCCAGGAAGCCGTGTCGTGCGCCGATCCTGCTCACCTCCTCGGCCGCCGCGGTGGCCGCCTGCACGTCGCCCCTGGCCCGGTGCAGCTGTGCCTCATAGGTCCGCACGAACGCCACGCTGAAGGGACCCCTGGGGAACTCGAGCGACTCGCTGCGGGCCCTCCCGGCGTCAATGGCCTGGAGCGCAGCTGCCAGGTCGCCAGTGAGGAAGCGCAGCGGGCCGAGAAATGCGTACGCCGCCGCCAGCGGATCGTTGGGCAACGGCCATTCGGCGGGGTCGACATCGTCCTGCGGGATGGCCTCGGCCGCCCGCGTGAGCAGGTCGCCCGCCTGCCAGAGATTCCCACGGTAGAACGCCTCCACACCGCGGCACACGTCGAGACTCGCTCGCCCGGCATGCATGGCGGCGCCGTCGAGTTGCCGCCCTATCGCCGCGGAGACGCTCCCGGCGACGTCGAAGTCGCCACTCACACAGTAGTATCCCCACAGGCCGAACAGGGCCTTGAGCAGCTCCACGCCGACCCCGGGGATATCGCGCAGCTGGTCGCAGAGGTCTCGTGCCCGGCCGAAATCCTCAACCGCCGCCGGCGCCGCGTAGCCGGCCGTGGAGCTTATCGCCAGCCCTCTGTTCAGCCGCACGGCCAGCTCGAACTGTGCGCGCATCGTCTCGTCGGCTACCGCGGGCTGCAGCGACTCGCAACGGCCAGCGTGCGCGAGGATCTCGACGAACGACCCGGCCGCCTTAGCCCGGGCAATGGCCTGCAGGTAGAAGACGAGCGCCTCTTCCGGCAGGCCGGCGTGGTCGAAGTGGAACGCCTTCAGCGCGGGATCCGCCGCCTTGGCCGCCGCCAGCGCCCGGGCGGTGGCAAGATGCCGGGCCCTGCGGTCGCTCATGAGCTGCGCCTGGTAGGCGGCATCGCGCACCAGCATGTGGCGGAAGCGGAGCAGGCCCTCGTGTTCCGTCGGCTCGACGAGCTTGGCGTCCAGCAAGCGGTCCAGGTGGCCGACGAGCGACACCGCGTCCGCTCTCGCCGCGCGAACGTCGCCAAGCTCGGCCATGATTTCCGCGAGCAGGGAGAGGTCGAACTCGCGGCCGATGGTCGCGGCAACCTGGGCGACGAGTTTGGAGGGCCCGACCGAATCCAGGCGCGCCTGCAACAGCTGGGTGAGCGTCTGGGGAACGGTATCGCCGGAAACAGCCAGGCCGCCGGTGAACGCGTGCGCGAGCTCCTCGACGAACAGCGGCACGCCGTCACCCCGCACCGCGATCTTCTGCGCGTCGTCGGCGGATATCGGATCGGGCGCGGCAGCCAGCGCCAGTTGCCTGGCCTCGGCGTCCGGCAGCGGTCCGAGGCGGATGTGCAGCGCCCGGTCGCGGTCCTGTGCCCAGCTCAGACCCGGCCGTGCCGTCCCCAGGATTAGCAGGCGCGTCCTGACGCTGGCCGCGGCCATCCGGTCCAGCAGCTCCAAGGTGGTCGGGTCCGCCCACTGGAGATCCTCGAACACCATCACGAAGGGTTGTTCCAACGCCGCGGCGCGGACCATGTCGACGAGCCGCTCGAGCAGCAACTCCCGCAGCTGGACCGGCGCCAGCTCGATGACAGGAAAGCGGCCGCTCAGGTCGAGGTCCAGCAGCACGCCGAGGGCGGGGATCATCTCGGCCAGGTCAACCCCGAGGCCCGTGAGGGCCGCCTCCAGCCTGGCCAGCCGCTCGGCGTCGGTGCCGTCCGGGCTCATGCTCGCCCACCGCTCGATCGCCGTGCGGACCGGGAACAGCGTGCTGGTCACGCTGTACGACGAGCAGTACACCTCGAGGACCCGGGTACCGGCCTTGACCACGCGCTCGACGACGGCCGAGGCCAGCGTGGACTTCCCGATACCTGGCTCGCCCGTGATGAGGATCAGCGACGCCGTGCCGGGCTGGCCGGTGCTCTCACCGTTCCGGTGCGCGGGTGCCGTGTCCCACAGGTCGAGTACCCGCTGAAGTTCGGCGCCGCGGCCGATGAACGGCGGCGACGTCGAGCGCAGCGCCCTCGCCCGCCCGGCTGGATCGCGCCGCCCGATCACCCGGTGGACCTCGACAGGCGCGTCTACGCCCTTCAGTTCCCTCGGCCCGAGTGACTGGATCTCGAACAGCCCGGCCACCAGTTCTTTGGTCGCGGCGCTTATGAGCACGGTGTCCGGGGCCGCCAGGGCTTGCAAGCGCGCGGCCCGGTTCAGGGCCGGGCCGAGCACGCCGACGCCGTCGATTACCACGGTGCCGGTGTCGATTCCGATCCTGGCGCGCAACTCGACGCCCAGCTCCGCCTGCAGCCGGACCGCGACCGGGCGCAGCGCGGCCAGCAGGTCCAGCCCCGCCGACACCGCCCGGCTCGCGTCGTCCTCGTGTCCTAATGGGTAACCGAAACAGGCGACGATCGCGTCGCCCTGGACGTCGACGAAATGACCTTCGTGCCTCTCGATCACGGGTCGGCATGCCAGCTCGAACGCTCGCAGCACGCTGCCGTAGACCTCGACGTCGTAACGCTCGGCGAGCGGCGTGGACTCGACGAGATCGACGAACAGCGCCGTCGCCTGGCGGCGGCCGGGAAGCGAGCTCCTGCCGCCATGGCGATCTGCCATGGCGCGGAGCATGGCGGCCTCGATGTTATCGGGCTGGAGCGCCAGAACATCGGAAGCCAGCGCGTGCACCTGGCCCCAGTCGAGCCTCTCGAGGGCTCGCTCGCACATCGCGAGCAGCTCTTCGGGAGTGAAGCCGACGCCCGCTAGATCCTCGTCACGCGCCATCCCCCTGCCCTCCCACGAAGAGTGGACTGGCTCCATGCTTTCACTTCGCGAACCGGAAAGCGAGGGATATTCGCGCCATCCGGATGGCGTATCGGCCGGAAATATGGTAAACAACCCGGCCCTGACTCCACGGCATGTATCTGCAAGCGCGTCCCGTGACACTTCCCTTATGACGGACTGATGTCCATATGGGACGTTCAGTGAGGGGGCAAGGAGTGCGGTCATGGACCCGCAGCCGATGGGTAAGGTGCGCAATCTGAAGAGGCTGGCCGGAAGGGTTGCCTGTCGCTCGACCGTGCGCTGGTCCAGGCTATGGGCGTTCCTGGGATTCTGCCTCCTCACCGCCGTGGTATGCGGCCCGGCCGTAGATCTGCCGCGCGCCCAGGGCGCGGGTGCTGTCGCCGGGAGCCTGCCGTCGGCCCGGGCGCCGGCCAGAATCCCGCAGCGGATCACCTTCGACCAGCCATCGGACACGGCGGTCGGCCAGCCGGTCAGGTTGACCGCATCATCGGTGACCACCACGACGCCCGCCGAGGGGACCGGGCTGCTGGTCTCGTTCCGCTCGGACACCCCCGACCTGTGCACGGTCTCAGGCACCACCGTCACTTCGACGGCACCCGGTTTCTGCGTCATCACCGCGACCCAGGGCGGCGACCGCACTTACGCGCCAGCCCTTGACGTAGCGCGCGCGTTCCGGGCGCACGCTGGGCCGGAACCACAGACGATCACCTTCAAGCAGCCGCCGGACACAGCGGTCGGCCAGCCGGTCACCCTGTCGGCTTCCACGGACGCGAGGGATTCGTCCCTGGTCGTATCGTTCCGCTCGGACACCCCCGGCGCGTGCACGGTCTCGGGCACCACCGCCACCCCCACGGCGGTCGGCACCTGCACGATCACCGCATCCCAAGGCGGCAGCGACCGCTACGCGGCGGCCCGGCCGGTGCCGCGCTCCTTCCAGGCGCACACGGGAATCAGGCGGCAGGCGATCACCTTCAACCAGCCGCCGGATGTCAACCTCGGCCAGTCGGTCACCTTGTCGGCTTCCACGGACGCGAAGGAGCCCCTCGACGTATCGTTCCGCTCGGACTCGCCCATGGTGTGCACAGTCTCAGACGCCACTGTCACGACCGTCGCGGCCGGCACCTGTACGGTAACCGCGTATCAGGGCGGGAGTGCCACCTACGCGCCAGCCGATGCGTCGAAGTCGTTCACGGTCACTGCTCCCGAGTTCCGTTCCGATCAGGAGATCTTGTTCGACCCGGTGCCGGGCACGACGGTGGGCGTGCCTATCGTCCTGACGGCATCGTCGCGGACCAACGACAAGGACTCGCCGACCGGCCTGGCCGTGTCGTATACCTCGCGAAACCAGCGAGTGTGTACGGTCTCCGGCGCCACCGTCGTCCCGCGGACAGGTGGCCGGTGCGTGATCATCGCCTCTCAGGACGGCAACGCCCAGTACCTGCCGGCCAAGCCCGTCGGGCAGGAGTTCCCGGTCGCCCGAGCCGATCAGACCGTGACCTTCACGCCGCCGGCGAGCGCCACGATCGACCAGTCGGTCGACCTGACGGCTACCGCTTCTTCCTGGCTCCCGGTGACCTATGCCTCGAGCACCCCGGAGGTGTGCACGGTCTCGGGCGCCACCGTCGCCACTACCGCGGCCGGCACCTGCACCGTCATCGCTTCCCAGTCCGGCGACGCCCAGTATGCGCCGGCCCGCCCCGTACCCGGGTCCTTCCCGGTCGGGAAGATTCCGCAGACGATCAGCTTCACGCCCCCCCGTGGCGCCGAAACCGATCAGCGGGTAGCCCTGTCCGCGTCCGCGACATCGAAACTCGCGGTGTCCTTCAGCTCAGCCACCCCCGGTGTGTGCACGGTCTCCGGCAGCACCGCCACCACCATTAAGGCCGGCACCTGCGCCATCATCGCGAGCCAGGCCGGTGACGACCGCTATGCGCCCGCACGTGACGCGGTGCGCTCCTTCCGGATCGAGCGGGCCGCGCAGACCATCACCTTCACGCCACCAGACGGCACGGCCCTCGGCCGGCCGGTCACCCTGTCCGCGTCGGCCACCTCCGGGCTGGACATGTCCTACCGCACGGACACTCCGGCGGTATGCACGGTTTCCGGCGTCACCGTCACCCTGGCCACGGTCGGCACCTGCACCGTCACCGCCTCCCAGCCAGGTAACGACAACTACGCGCCGGCCCAGGGTATATCCCGGTCCTTCCCGGTCCACCGCGGCAATGTCGTCGCTGTCGGGAAGATCCCGCAGGCGATCGCTTTCGCGCAGCCGCCGACCGCGGCCGTCGGCCGGCCGGTCCCCCTGGCCGCGTCGGCCACCTCGGGGCTCGTGGTGTCGTTCCGCTCGGACGCGCCCTCGGTATGCACGGTCTCCGGCGACACTGTGACCGCGATCGCGGCCGGCACCTGCACCGTCACCGCCTCCCAGGCCGGCGACGACCGCTACCTGGCCGCCCCTGACATCACCGGGTCATTCCAGGTCAACACCGGGCACCAGGCGCAGACGATCACCTTTACGCCCCCGTCGCAGGTAAAGGTCGGCGAGGCGGCCACGCTGACCGCGTCTGCGACGTCCGGGCTGATGGTGGCGTTCCGCGCGGATACGCCACGGATCTGCACGGTCTCGGGCTCGACCCTCACCCCGATCGCGGCCGGCACCTGCACCGTCACCGCCAGCCAGGGCGGCAGTGACCGCTATGGGGCAGCCCGTGATATAGCGCAGTCATTCGACGTGGCCTCGGCGACGTCGGCATTCCCTGGCAATCTGACCATGGTGCTCGGTGCCGTAGTCTTCGCGGTCGCCGGCGCGACCACGCTCGTGCGGCGGGCGCGGCGGCGCTCGCACCGCCCGCCGGAGCCTGCGCCGACCGTTAGCGCTGCTCCGGTTCCCGGTCCGCCCGCCCTGGTCAGCGTCCAGAACACCGGAGCGGGAGTGACGCACACAGTGCGGATCGAATCCAGTCCCGGAGCCAGCGTTACGAGGATCAATGAGGGCAGGCCATGACGCCACCCCCGGAAGACCCCCCGCAGACCGTCTTGGATCTGCTCTTCCCGCCCGGCGAGGACGGCCCCACGGCGGTATTGTCGCCCGGCGCCAACAAGGACCTAGATCGCGCCCTGCAAAACATTCCGGCCGCGCTTCGCGAGGCGGCCGTCCGCGAGACCACCAACGCGGCCAAGGGCCAGCTGAACGTTGACCTGATCGGTTTCCTGGTATCGGGGTGGCAGAAACATCGTGAGGTCATCGCCGCCGCTAGGCGCACCGTGGCCGCACCGGGCAGCATCGAGCTCATCGACCTAGCCACGCACCAGATCACCGCGACCCAGCGCCCCGCGGTCAATCTCCTGGTGGACAATCGTCAGATGGCCACCGTGGAACTCGGCCTGTCCGTCGTGTTCAACATCAGTGCCCTGGTCGCGGGGATCAGGGGAGGACGACTCGTCGCCGTGCACTCCGGCCGCTGCGACGTCACGGGCACCCTGGCCATCCAGGACACCAAGGTCATCAGCAGGCGGGTTACCTTCGCACTGCCCGGCATCATTCCGCTGGGGCAGGGAATCCCGCTGCTGGCTGACCGCGGCCACCCGGGCGACGAGGCACCCCAGGCGTCCGTGGCCTGACCATGGTGATGTGGCAGCATTCGGGTCCGGTCCGGGCCGCAGCGGTGGTCACCAGCAGGTCGGCCAGGCATAGTGAAGTCATGGACTGGCCGGTTCTCGCGTCGCTGCCGCAGAACGAGCGACAAAAGCTGGTCGCAGGATTGAGGCGCCAGACCTACCGGCGCGACGAGGTGATCTTTCATCAAGGCGACCCGGCAGATACTCTCCACCTGATCGCGGCAGGTCATGTCAGCGTGCGCGTAACGCTGCCCGGCGGCGAGTTCGTCGTTGTCGCGATCCTCGGGCCCGGTAACACATTCGGCGAGTTTGCCCTGGTCGGCGATGCTCACCGTCGGGGAGCTACGGTTGTCGCGCTGGAACCATCGGAGACGCTGACTCTCGGCCGGCACGCGTTCGAGCGTCTCCGGACATCCTATCCAGGCGTAGACCGATTCCTCGTGGAACTCCTTTCCGCCCGGCTGGAGAAGGTCAATACCAATTTGATCGAGGCGCTGTACGTGCCCGCCGAAAGACGCGTAATGCGCAGGCTCCTGGATCTGTGCGAACTGTACGAAGGAGACGATCAGCGCATTGTGATCCCAGTGACTCAGGAAACGCTGGCCAGCATTGCAGGAACCACTCGCCCCACCGCGAACCAGGTTCTCCGGCGCCTCGTAGCCAGCGAGATAGTAGCGGTAAACCGCAGCCAGATAACCGTGGTGAACCGCAGCGGACTGCAGCATCTAGCAAGCGGGGCAGCGCCTGGCCGGTGACGGCCACTGATGAAGTTACGTGTGTTGAATGCGGTGAGCCAGCTGCGGTTCGGTGTTGGTACGCCGACGCTGACAGTGTCATCCGCCGAACAGACCCAGCCGGGGAACCCAACGTAGTGTTGGTCAACGTCCGGACTAGAGAAGACACACATTACCGTCGTTGTCATCCCGACGACCTTGGAATGATAACGAAAACGTAGGCCTTGTCCTGCAGTACTGCTCCAGTCTCCACGTTCCTGTGCTGACTTCCTTATTCGCGAGGAGGTTACCGTGGCGGAGTTCTTCGCCGATCGCGCCGGGTGCAATACCCGCTCAACGCAGGCCATGCGCCGGTCCCGCAGTGTGCGCATCGCTGCCGGCCGCATTTACTCATATAGCGTCAGGCCGGTTCCAAACACCTACACGAGAGGAGGAAACTACCTTGTGGAATGACTCGTCAACCGCCGACCTGGTGGCATACGCAAAAGGAGGCGATGCCCGGGCCTGGGACGCGCTTGTGGAACGGTTCGCCCCGCTCATCTGGTCAATCTGCCGCAAGTACCAGCTAGACCGCGCCGACGCTGAGGACGTCGCCCAGAACGTCTGGATGATATTCGTAAACCACCTCGACTCGGTCCGCGAACCGGCCGCGCTGGCCGGCTGGCTCGTCACCATCACCCGGCGGGAATGCTGCAAAAGCCTGCGCGCCACCTGCAAGCTGCCGGCTGGCGCGAAGGCGCCAGAAGATACAGCGGCTGAGCCGATCACATCAGTCGATCATGAGCTGCTCCTAGCGGAGCGCAGTGCTGCGCTGCACGAGGCGTTCTGCCGCCTTCCTCCATCCTCACAGCGCCTGCTTACCCTGCTTATGGCCGATCCCCCGGTGTCCTACGCTGAAATTGCCGCCCGGCTTGGCATCCCGATCGGGAGCATCGGGCCCAGCCGCCGCCGCTGCCTGGAAAAGCTGCGCCGCGATCCGGCAATAGCCCACCTGATCGATATCTAGGCCAAGACGTAACGAACCAGTTCGTATTCCAGGCCGCTCGCTTACCGGCTCGTGTTTACTGCAGCGACGTCAGCCAGTCCACGAGGAGCCGGCTGACCTCATCGGCCCGCTCCTGCTGGACCCAGTGACCGCACCCGGGGAGGATGTGGCTGCCCCGCAGGTCCGGCAGGGTATCGGGAAAGCGGGCGATGGCCCGGGCCCCCCACATGGTCGGACCGTCCTTCTCCCCTCCGATGAACAGGGACGGAACCCGGATGGGCGCGCCTCTCCACGGCTGAAGGTCCTGCCAGTCCCGGTCCACGTTGCGGTAGCGGTTGAGGGCTCCCCGGAAACCGGTCCGCTCGAACTCCCCGACGTAGAAC
>Ga0137384_10004636_pt1 | contig 11008 bp, 6 predicted proteins | sample SagtaG_2_FD_104922 | JGI IMG/M metagenome (GOLD analysis project Ga0137384, IMG submission 104922) | Vadose zone soil microbial communities from Sagehorn Ranch, Mendocino, California, USA - Sage2_R_60_16 metaG | ecosystem: Environmental > Terrestrial > Soil > Vadose zone | place: USA: California...
GGCACGGCCGGCGGCCGGCCGAGCTTCGTCGCCCAGTACGAGACGTATACGCTGGGCGCCGGCGGTCTCCTGACGCCCACGACGCTCGGCAATCGTAATCTCAAGCCCGAAACCACGACCGAGACCGAGGCGGGGGCGGATCTGCAGCTGTTCCGGCGCGTCGGCGTGACCGTCAACTACGCCGTCTCCAGCACCGCGGATCAGATCCTTTCCGTGCCGCTGCCCGCCGCAGCGGGCTTTGAGCGGCAGTGGCGTAACGCCGGCACGCTCGACAACCGGACATGGGAGCTGGCCATCAACATCCCGCTCATCGAGCGAAAGGACGTCTCGTGGTCGATTCGGGGAACGTACGAGCGGACCCGCACCTGCATTTCAGCGCTCAGTGTCCCGGAGTTCAACTTCGGGACGCCGCAACAGGCCACCGGCTCGATTTTCCGCGCCAAGGTGGGGTGTCCCACCGGCGAGCAGTTCGGCACCTTCTACGGCCGCCGCTTCCTCACGAGCTGCGGCGAGCTGCCCACGCCGTTCCAGAGCTCATGCGGCCCGAACGGCGCGTTTCAGAAGAACGACGACGGCTACCTCGTGTGGGTCGGTGCCGGTAACTCGTGGCGCGACGGGATCACCAAGAACCTGTGGCAGGCATCGCTGCCCGCGGCGCAGGCGCCCTGGGGCGTTGGCTTGGAGTGGGGGATGCTGATCGTGAGCCGCAACAGCAATCTCGCCGGCGACCAGCTGCCGATCGGTCACGCGCTCCCCGACTTCCGCTACTCGGTCTCGCAGGATTTCCGGTGGAAGCGGCTCACGGTCTATGCTCTGCTGGACGCGTCAGTGGGCCAGAGCGTCTGGAATCAGGGTCGCCAGTGGTCGTTCCTGGACTTCAACAGTCGCGACCAGGATCAGCGTGGCAAGAGCGTCGAGACCGCCAAGCCGCTCGGCTACAACTGGCGCGCGGCGCCGCCCAGCGGCGCCGGTGTCGGTGGCATGTACGATCTGCTGGCCCCGAACAACCTGTCGGTCGAGAAGGCGAGCTACGCCAAGTTGCGCGAGGCGTCGCTGTCGTATCACATCGGGCCGATCCGCAGCACGGGAGATTGGGACGTGACGCTGCTGGGTCGCAACCTGTTTACGATCACAGGCTATAAGGGGTTCGATCCGGAAGTCGGCATCGGCGATATCAACGGGCTCGGCGGCACGGGCGGCGCCGGCGCGGCGACGCAGAACGCCGGGTCCGCCGCCATCAACGCCGTGGACGCCTTCACGTTCCCGAACTTGCGGACGTTCACGATCGCCATCACGACGCGCTTCTAAAGACCCGGCGGCGGGCGCAGCGCGAGGTGCCGAGCACCCCGCACGAGGCGCGCCGCCTCCCCTGGGAGGAGGAGGACCGATGCGAACTGCGTTACGGGCGCTCCTGGTGCTCATCGGCGTCGCGGCTTGCGATCTGGGCGTCACGAACGTCAACAACCCGGACCGCGATCGGCTGCTCCGCACGCCCGCCGACGTGGAAGCGCTGATCGGGCAGTCGTACCAGAACTTCCACAACGCCACGATCGGTGGCTCCAATGAAGCGCTCAACCCGCAACTCCTCGTCAGCGGCATGGAGAGCTTCTCGGGCCTGGGGAATTTCCAGATGGGCGTGCGCGCCGCCATCCCGCGCGCCAATCCCCACGTGGACAACAACCGGGGCAACGCCGGCGAAGCCGGCAATCTGCGGGACTTCCAGCGCCTCTCCACGACCTCCCGCGCCGCTGCGGACGCTCTGCGGCGGTTGGCGGTTCCCGGCTTTTCGTTCGGGGATGCATCCCGGGACGCGCGGGGCCGGGCGTTCGCGCAGTTCGCCCTCGGTCTGGCCCTGGGCCATCTGGCCATGGTGTACGACTCCGCGGCGATCGTTGCGCCGACCGACGACCCGGAGGCGATCCCTCCCTTGCGGGGCTATGACTCCGTCAAGACGGCGGCGCTCGGGTGGCTCGACTCGGCCGTCGCCACCGTGACGGCCAACACGGCCATTTTCGGCAACCTGCCCAGCACCTGGATCAAGGGGCCTGGGACTGGCCCCGATGCGGCGGGCTTCATCCGCATTATCCGCTCGTACCGCGCCAGAATACGCGCCGCGGTCGCCCGCACACCGGCTGAGCGGGCGGCGGTGGACTGGAACGCGGTGATCGACGACGCGACGAACGGCATCACCACGGACCTGAACATCGCCATGGACCCAGGCGGCGGCTGGGACATGGTGTGGGTGGTCCAACACTACCTGTTCTCGAGCTGGCACCAGATGTGGCAATTCATGGTTGGGTTCGCCGACACCTCCGGTGCATTCGACGCCTGGCTCGCCCAGCCGGTCGCGAACCGCGCGTCCTTTCTGGTCGTGACGCCCGATCGTCGCTTCCCTCAAGGGACGACGCGCACGGCGCAGCAGGCGAATTCGCCGGCCACGCCGCCCGCCAACCTCTACTTCCGCAACCGCCCCGGCTCGCAGGACGTCCCGGGGAATGCGCTGGGGGTCTCGTTCTACGACTACTACCGGTTCCAGGCGTTCTTTAACGCCCAGCGAGTCGGCAGTTATCCGGTGATGACGCGGGCGGAGATGCGTCTTCTGGCGGCGGAGGGGTATATCCGGACGAACAGGATCAACCTGGCGGGCCCCCTGATCGACTCCACCAGGGCGGATACCAGTGCCAGGGGGGCGCACCTGCCGGGCGTGACGGGAATCAACGACCTGACCACGCCGGTACCGGGCGGGTCCGGATGCGTGCCGCGCGTGCCGCAACCGCCGGACTTCACTACCACGGCGTGCGGCAACATTTTCGAGGCGCTCAAGTGGGAGAAGCGCATGGAGACCGCCTTCATCGGGTATGGCTCCTGGTACTTCGATGATCGCGGGTGGGGCGACCTCCCTGAAGGGACCGCGCTGAACTGGCCCGTCCCGTGGCAAGAGATGGATGCACGCGTGGAGGCGTTCTACAACATGCCCGACGTGGCCAAGGGAACGCTGCCCGGCGCGGCCAAGGGCACGTACGGGCTTTGACATGAGAGCTGCCGCACAGCGCTGGTGGGTGGCAGCAGTCCCGTTGCTGGGCGCCTGCTACGTCTACCAGCCGCGTCTGACGCCAGACCCACACCCGGACGCCCGTCTGGCATTCGACCTCAGCGATCAGGGCCGGGTGGCCCTGGTCACGAACGTGGGGTCGGATGCGAGTCGCGTCGAGGGCACCCTCGTGAGCGAAACGCCCGACGAATACGTGATTCGGGTCTCCGATGTGTTCGCTCAGCAGGGAACACGAACCAAGTGGAATGGCGAAGTGGTCAGCGTGCGTCGCGAGTACGTGAAGCGCGTCCGCGAGCGCAGCTTGTCCCGGGGGCGGACCGTGGCGGCGGTCGCGGGTGTGCTCGGTGCCGTCGTCGGCCTCGCGGCGGGCACGCATCTCGCCGGTTTCGGGACGAGCGGCAGCGATCGCCCGGGGAGCGGAGTGGGCGACGGCCAGTGAACCTTACACAAGCGAGTCTCCCATGAGGCGAACGCGTCTGTCGCGTGTCTTGGCGTTCGGCGTTGTCGCGGCCGCTGTCCCAGCCTGTCACGATACGGGCGGCTCGCCGACCGCCCAGGGGCCGCTGGCCGGGCTGCGGTACGTAAACGTCGTGCCCGACACGGGCGCGTTGGACATCCGGATCATCGACATCGTGGGCGACGCGCCGGCGACGTTCGGCGCTTCGTTCCGGACCGGCGGCAGCCCGATCGGCGGCGCCGCGCAAACGTCACCGCCCTACCAGGCGGTGGCGGCCGGTCAGCGGCACATTCGGGTGTTCAACTCGAGCTCGGACCCTGCCATCGCCCAGCAGGTGCAGGTGGATACGACGTTCACGTTCGCCGCGGACCAGAAGTACAGTTTCATACTCCACGGCTTCGCTCGTCCGGGAGGGACGCCGCGGATCGCCGCGCTCATCGCCGTGGATGACCCGCCAGCGACGCTGCCGGCTGGCAAGTTCGCCCTTCGCGTCCTGAACCTCGCGCCCTCACTCGCCGGAGCCGTTCCGACTCTCGCGGATACCACAGTCGCTGCCGACGCCTTTGTGCGAGCGGGGAGTGCGCCGCCCAGCGGGTCGCCGGAGGCGGTCGGCGTACCCTACCTCGGTGCGTCGCAGTACGCGGTCCTGGACACCGGCCGGTATCGCTTGGCACTGACGGCGACGGGCACAACCGGTCCGGCGTTCCTGTTGGCGCTGGTGCCCCCAGGTCTTCCGGGAGCATCCCCGGTCGCGGGGAGCTCGGCTGCCGGAACGGTGCTCACGGCAGTGATCGTCGCGCGTTCCGTAGTCGGGAGCGCGGCCCCGCAAGGTGGTCGGCCCTCGGCAAAGAGCACGGACACGAGTGTCGCGGAGGTGGCTCGCCGCGTGTCACGCAGTAACGACACGGTCACCGTGCAGAGCGGGTCCGTCTCCGTGTTGACCAACAGGTCTCCGACGAAGCCGGACTCGATCGTCGGGACAACGGGCACGGGGACCGCAACCGGTGTCGTGGCCGGAGACATTATCCTCATGTCGGGGGCGACCGAGCCGGAGTACAATGCCTGGCAAGTGGTGACGCAATTGGCCGACTCGCTGTCTTGTGCTCCGGTCGATTCGAAGGACACCGCCACCAAGTGCGCCGCCACGAATGCGGTGGCCACAACACGCTTCCGGTTCAGATCCCGCATCGCAGGCACTCCAGCGTCGCCCGCGACGGGATCACCGGTGTACCGCATTTACACCGCCTCAACGACCGGGGATTACACGATCCCGGCCGTCATATACTTGATCGACCGGCGCCCGTAGCCGCCGTCTTGCGGCAGGCCCCTACGAATCCATAGGGGATACTGCACGGGCGCAGGCTGCCGGACTGTTGCACGGCTGTTGCGTGCATTCAACGCGGTTCGTTTGATGGCGTCGCGTCGTCGCATCACTGCCCGGCGCCGGCTCGGAGAGCGACCGTCGGACCGCTGCTCGCACACGGAAAGATTCCCCGTCGCTAGTGCCCGCGCGGCCTCCCTCCCCGGCGTTGGACGCGCCCGTCGTTGCGGGTGAAACAGCGCGCGCGAGATGGAACGCGTGTTGCGGACGTTGATGGTGCTTCACGCGGCACCGTCCTGCCCTCCCCAGCCGTTGGGCAGCGGTGCGGCTCCCAGATGACGGACACGAAGGTCGCGCCGCGCGGCCGAGCCGGCAGGAGGGGCTTGGCGGGCCAGTGCTTGTTCCCCGTTCCGACACCGGTTGCTCAACCGGTGTCGCCTCAGCTCGGGAGGTCTCATGAGCCGTCGCTTCGTTCCCTCGATCCTCCATGGCGGGCTCCTCCTGCTCGGGCTGTCCCCCGCGCTCGCTCGTGCGCAGCAGGTGACGACGGTATCCGGGCGCGTGACAGCCGCGGTGGGAGGCGCGCCCCTCGCCGGCGCGGCTGTGACCATTCCGACGCTGCGCATTGGCGCGGCTACCGACGCCGAGGGCAGGTATCAGTTCACCCTGCCGGCTAGCGCCACCGGTGAGGCTACGCTGACTGCTCGTCGTATCGGCTATGTGACGCGCTCGGTTCGGCTCACGCTCACGGGCGGGTCTATGCAGATGGACCTCGCGCTCGAGTCCTCGGCGGTCGAGCTCACCGCGGTCATCGTCACGGGCCTGGGCGGGGCGAGAGAGCGGAGCACACTGGGCACCGCGTCTCAGCAGGTGGGCGCGGCGGAGCTCAACCAGACCCGCGCCCAGAACGTCGTCCAACAGCTCCAAGGCAAGGTGTCCGGAGTCCAAATCACGGGATCGGGCACTCAGGGCGGCTCGACCAACATCATCATCCGGGGACAGAACTCGATTACGCAGAACAACCAGCCGTTGTTCGTCGTGGATGGTGTCCCGGTCTCGAACGCGGACCGCGGCGGCGATCGCGGCAGCGGATTTGATTACGGCAACGTCATGTCCGATCTCAGTCCGGATGACGTCGAGACGGTGAACGTGCTGAAGGGTCCGAACGCGGCGGCGCTGTATGGCTCGCGCGCCGCGAACGGTGTGGTCTTGATCACGACACGGAAAGGCAGTAACAGCGGCGGTAAGATGCGGACCGAGCTGAACACGAACGTGACGTGGGAGAGCCCCTCCATCGTCCCTCAGTGGCAGAACCAGTATGGTCAGGGGGCGGGCGGTGAGTTCGATTGGGTCGACGGATCCGGCGGCGGCGTGAATGACGGTGCCGACCAGAGCTGGGGACCGAGGCTCGACGGGCGTACGACAGGATGCAAGTTCATCAAGAATACCACGACGTATGATCCGGCTGCGCCTTGCCGCCAGTTCACTGCGGTCAACGGTGGCCCGTGGATCGCCCACCCGGACAACATGGACGCCTTCTTCCGTACCGGCTTCACCGTGTCCAACACGGTGGGTGTGAGCGGTGGAAGCGACCGCGCCTACGGGCGGGTCTCGCTCGGGGGAGACAACGTGAACGGCGTCTTTCCCAACAATGACTTCCGCCGCCGTACGGCGAGTCTCAGCGGCACCTTCCACGCCAGCGACCGGTTTACGGCGGACGGGTCGGTGCAGTACACGTACAACAACGGGAAGAATCGCCCCGGAACGGGCTACTGGGGCCGTAATCCACTGGAAAACTACATCTGGCTGGGCCGGCAGGTGGACTTTCACGCGCTGGCGGATTACGCCGGCAAGACCGGAGCGGCGAACGGCGGACCCGCCACTCGCGAGTTCAACTGGAACTACAACTACCACAACAATCCCTTCTGGCTACAGGACCAAAACCCGGTTGTGGACCGGCGCGATCGGATCATCGGATCCCTCGCGGCGCACTACAAGATCGCGGAGGGCGTGAACGCCACCCTCCGTACGGGCTCCGACATCTACCGACTCGGAATCGAGGAGGACTTCGCGCGCGGGGGCCTGGCATTCATCAACCAGGCATATGCCGGCGGCTTCCGGTTTAGAAACGACTACCGGAACGACAACAACACCGACCTGACGGTGACGGGTGATCGGCGGCTGGCCAGCTGGTTGCAGGTCAGCGCGGTGGTCGGTGGCAACACCCGCCGCGAGTATTTCCATGCGGACAGTCAACAGACCGCGGGCATCGTCGTGCCGGACATCTACAATCCGGCCAATGCCGCTATTGCGCCGACGATCGGTCAGCGAATCGAGCGGCGTTGGGTGAACAGTTTGTACGGCTCCGCGGCATTTACCTTTTTCGACTGGTGGACCGTCGAGGGCACCGGACGCAACGATTGGTCGTCCACCCTTCCGACCAACGGGCGATCGTACTTCTATCCGTCGGTCAACACGTCGCTGTTGCTGACCGACGCGCTTCCGAGTCTGCGGAGCCGGGTGCTCTCCGCCGTCAAGCTGCGCGCGGCGATTGCGCGCGTCGGTAACGACGCCCCCGTCTACGCGCTCACGCCCGTCTATCTCGGAAACGCGAACAAGTTCAACGGGCAGCCGCAGTTCTCACTGGACCCCGCGTTGACCAATGCCGCGTTGAAGCCGGAGATCACCCGCTCGGACGAGGTGGGCGCCGAGCTGGCGTTGTTGGAGAACCGGGTGACACTGGACGCCAGCTGGTATCACAAGTCCACGCGCAATCAGATCTTCAACGTCCAGGTTCCGCCGACCAGCGGTTTCACGTCGAGGTGGATCAACGCCGGGGAGATCAGCAACCGCGGGATCGAGGCGCTGCTGACGGTGACTCCGGTCCAATCGCCGGCCGCTGTCACGTGGACGTCGACGTTCAACTTCGCCCGCAATCGCAGCGAAGTCGTCGACCTGGCACCCGGAGTGAGCACGATCGTTCTCGGACAGGGGTTGTTCGGCGACGTCAACATCGAGGCACGAAAGGGCGAGCCGTACGGTACGATTCGCGGCAATCCGTTCTCACGCGACTCGGCGGGCAACATTCTCACCGACGGCGGCTTACCGATCGCCGGTCCCTTCACGGTGCTGGGCAACATCCAGCCGGATTGGACCGGGGGCTGGGCGAACCAGGTGAGCTACCGGAGGCTCTCTTTGAGCGTGCAATTCGACGTTCGCCATGGCGGAAAGATCGTGAGCCTCACGAACTACCTCGGGGACTATGCTGGGACCATGGGGAGCAGCCTCCGTGGCCGCGAGAAAGACTGGAACGATCCTGGGATCCTGGTCAAGGGCATCGACGTCAACACCAACCAGCCGAACACGACGCGAGTCACCGCGGAGACCTACTTCCAGAGCCTGTTCCACCTGATCGAGCCGTACATCTACGACGGCGGCTACGTGAAGCTCCGCGAGCTGCGCCTGTCCTTCGAGCTGCCCGCTAAATGGGCTGGCTGGTTCCTGGGGGCCCACGCCGCGAGCGTCTCGGTTACGGGGCGGAATTTGGTGACGTGGAAGCACGTCCCGAACGTGGATCCGGAATTTGCGTACAGCAGCAGCAACTTTCAGGGCCTCGAATACATGATACCGTCGAATCCTCGCAGCATCGGGTTCAACCTTCGGATCGTCCCATGACACGCGAAATGCTTCGCCTCGCACGAATCGCGGCGCTCCTCGCGCTGGGGTCGGGTGCCTGCAACAGTAACGACCTGACGGACGTCAATCAGGATCCCAACAATCCCACCTCCGCTCCGCCGGGACCGGTGTTCACCAACGCCGCACGCCTGGCGATGACGCGCTGGCTCGGCGGCGGCGCCATGGATCTGCGCGGGCCGGAATTCACCGTGCAACACCTCGCGGAAGTCCAGTACCCCGATGAGGACGCGTACCGGCGGCTCGGCCCCGGTGACACGGACGGGGACTTTATCAACACGTACACCCAGGAGCTGAAGAACCTCCAGGCGGTGATCGACGTCGGCAAGGCGGGAGACCAGCCGCTGTTGTGGGGTCCGGCTTCGGTGCTGCGGAGCCTGGTGTTCAGCTATATCACCGATGTCTGGGGCGACGTGCCCTATTCCGAGGCCTTGCGCGGAGACAGCGGGGTGACCGCGCCCAAGTACGATGCGCAGAAGGATATCTACGCCGGTCTGTTCACGGATCTGGCTCAGGCCGCGACGGCCATGGCCGCGGCACCCGCCAGCGGGACGAAACTCGGCGCAGCGGACCCGTTCTATGGGGGTAATGCTCTGGGGTGGCGCCGCTTCGCCAACTCGCTCCGCGCTCGGCTTGCGATGCGGCTGGCAAACGTGGACCCCGCCACCGCGCAAGCGCAGATCCAGGCCGCCCTCGCAGACACCGTATTCCAGTCCAACGCGGATAACGCCCGGTTCCCCTGGCCGGGCGACGGTGTCTACGACAATCCGTGGATGGCCAACTTCCGCACGCGAGACGACCACCGGATATCGAACACGTTCATGAACGAGATGCTCCCCAGGAGCGATCCACGCGTCGCGGTGTACGCGCAGCCGACGGTCGCGGACACGATGGTCTACGCGGGAATGCCCAATGCGCTGACCCAGTCAGGAGCGTCCGCGTACTTTACGATCTCTTCGCGCCCCGGAGCGGTGTTCTACGGCGCGACCGTGTATTCGTGTCCCACCTGCGGGGCCCGGGCCGGAGCGAAGTTCCCCTCGTTCGTGATGACCTACGCGGAGGTGTCGTTCATCCTGGCCGAAGCGGCCGAACGGGGCTGGACCACCGGGAGTGCCGCCGCGTTCTATCAGCAGGGGATTCAGGCCTCCATGGACCAATGGGGCGTGACCAACGCCACGGCCATCAACGCCTACCTGGCCGACACCGCGATCGCCTACAAGGGGGGGACCCCGGGTCTGCGGCAAATCGCGCTCCAGAAATGGATCGCCCTCTATACGAACGGAGTCCAGGCGTGGGCCGAATGGAGGCGCACGTGCGTGCCCGAAACGGTGGTTCCGGGACCGGACGCGATTCAGAGCACGGTGCCCCGACGCTACCGCTACTCCATCAGGGAACTGTCGGTGAACGCCGACAACGTCGCAGCAGCGGTCGCACGGCAAGGTCCCGACTCATTCTCGACCAGAATGTACTGGGACTCGAATCCGACTGGCGCGCCGACGTACCCGGGACCGACTTGCGGCACCCGGCCGTAGCGGGCGCTACTAGCTCCTGGTCCAGACCAGGATGAGGCCGCACAGACGATTCGACGGGTCCAAGTACTGCGGCGGGATCCCGGAGGAGGATGGGTAAAACTCGATCGCCCCGATGTCCTGGGGCTGCACGGCGTCGTCCAGTTCAGCGCCCGGAAGGCGCTGCCCGTCGACCCACACGGTCGGCTGGCAGCCGCGTATACGTATGGTGTTTCCCCCCGCGGGCGCGACGCGGATCGTGATGCCCGGAACGCTCCTGAACAGCTCGCTCGAATTCGTGGGCGCCAACCGGCGAACGTCCGCGGCGTCCAGGAAGCGGGCGAATGAGTGCCGCTGTCGCTTGCGTTCGTAGAATTCGCGGAGTCGCCCGGCCGTGCTGGCGTTGACGGGCACCTCCTCCAGCTGCGCCGGAGCGGCCGTGACGATGATCTCGACGAACGTCGGCTGGCTCGCAGCCCCCACCGCCACCTCCACCGAGCGCTCCTCGTAGCCGAGGCGGCGGACGCGGACGGTGACCCGACTGGCAGAAAAGTCCCCGAGGACAAACCGTCCCGCCGCGTCGGTAACGACCTGGCGACGGACCACGCCCGCCTCGATCAGCGTCACCTCCGCTTCGGGTACGGGTGCGCGCGCCGAATCGAGGACGACGCCTGAGACCGTGGGCACTTCCTGCGCCGCCACGGACCAGGGAACTGCATACAACCGACCACACAGCGCGAACGCCGCCACGATAGCGCGTCGGGGCTGTAAATGACGCAGGGGGCGCAGCACTCCGCGCCCCCCGTCACGAACATCTGCGTGCCGGCTATCAGTCCACGATGGCATCTGGCATGACGTACTTCAGCGGGTCCACCGGTTTGTGGTTCACCCACACCTCGTAGTGCAAGTGCGGCCCGGTCGAGAGTCCCGTCGAGCCGACGTAGGCAATCTTCTCCCCGCGCTTCACGCGCTGGCCA